>Ga0194062_1000744_pt1 | contig 13676 bp, 18 predicted proteins | sample SepL2225m_MetaG_FD_155481 | JGI IMG/M metagenome (GOLD analysis project Ga0194062, IMG submission 155481) | Anoxic zone freshwater microbial communities from boreal shield lake in IISD Experimental Lakes Area, Ontario, Canada - Sep2016-L224-25m | ecosystem: Environmental > Aquatic > Freshwater >... | reverse complement strand
CAGTGAGTTAATTTTCTTTAAACAGAGTGAATAAAGAAATGACACTATATCTTATCCACGAGCAGGAGCTTTTGGCCACTTTGGCGATATAAAAGTGGAGGAAGAGTTTTTTAAAAGAAAACATTAAAACAAAATAATATATTCTCAAATATCGATTTGTATTTGAATGGTCAAAGATTGACCATTGCATCTATTTATGCTAGAATACGTAAGTTAAAGCGCCAAAATAACAAGTTACAGGATAAATACAAATGAGCAAAAGAACTTTCCAACCCAAAAAAGCACATGTCGGCAAAACTCATGGTTTTTTGGTACGCATGGCCACTACTGCTGGACGAAAAGTGCTTAAAGCACGTCGTCTTAAGGGTCGCAAAAAGCTGGCACCTACCGCATATGCTAAGTAGAGCCCATAGGCTTACTGACAACAAAGAATTTCAAACTATTTATAGGCGCGGTCGTTATAATTCGACCGCGCTTCTTAGTGTCAATGTTTTGCCCAATAAATTTGGGACTACAAAAATTGGCGTTGTTGCTAGCAAAAAGGCTGCCAGAAAAGCGCACGATAGAAATGCTGTAAAAAGGAAGGTCCGGGAAGCAGTCAGGCTGGCATATCCTAGTTTAAAAACTGGCAATAATATAATTATTACAATAAAGGCGCCTGCAACAGCCGCGGATTATAAGGTTATTGAAAAAGATCTAATCGGGTCACTAAAAAAGTTGGGGCTTATAAATGAATAAGATTAAAAGCATCATTCGTTGGCCTTTTGTGGCCATGATCGAGCTATACCAACATACTCTTTCTTTTGACCATGGTCCAATGAAGTCAGCATTTCCTAACGGTTATTGTCGTTACACACCTACCTGTTCTGAATACACAAGACAAGCCATCATAAAGCAGGGAGTTATAAAAGGGATACTGCTTGGTAGCTGGCGTATAATGAGATGTAATCCGTGGAGTAAGGGCGGTCATGACGAAGTCCCAGACAAATTTACATTTAAGAAAAATAAATAGCCTGATGACCTTAACGGATATATGGTATAAAATATATTTATGATAGTAAGTGAACTAAAAACAGTAATAGACCGATTTGAAGGTAAAGAAGCGGTTCTTGCATACGGCAAAGAGTTTATTTTGTGGCCGAAAGATAAATTACCAACAGACTCAAAAGAAGGTGATGCTATCGTCTTAATCGCGAAAAGGGATATAGATGCTACAAAAGATCGAGAAGATCTTGCCAGAACTGTATTGAACGAGCTGTTGCAAAAGGACTAAAATGTTAAATATTGATTATATTACAAAAGGCAGGGGAAAGAAATTTTTAGCTGCTTCACTTTTTGCTCTCAGTGCATACGTCATCATAGTTGTTGCTGAGCCTTTAATCTTTGGTAATCATTTTGGTCTTTCGAGCCATATTGCCGGGGAAGATGTATCTTGGAAATCATCAGATGAAGCAAAAGAAATCTTAGAAAAAAAATGGCTTGAGTACAAAAGAAGTGAAATAAACATTGCAGGAACAGATGTTGTCGCTACTACAACCATAAGCAGCATTAAAATAGACGAAACAATTAAGGAAGCATTAGATGTAGAGCAGAGCGGCTACTTTTCCCTTTCCAAGTATTTTTACCAGAATCATCCTGTTGATGTTACCTACAATAACGATGGTCTTAGTAGTGTTTTGCTTCAAAAATATGACGATATAGCTGTGGCGCCCGAAGATGCCAAGATAGTTAGTTTGGAAACAGGTGCAATAACGAAAGAAAAAAATGGGCAAAGGCTAATGTTGGCCGAAAGCCACGAGAAAATACTGTCTGATTTACAATTCTTGCCCGAAAACATTGATTTGGTGGTGGTAGGGCAACCTCCTTTACTAACTGCCGAAAAAGCTCAAAAACTATTTGAACAGGTGAAAATTTCCTTAAATAAATCAATAATCATTACTGGCTCTGGTTCAAATTATGATATTTTGCCCAATGAGTTACAGTCGTGGATGAATATACGAACAGCTTCTGCGAACACTCTTGTGACTAAATATTCTATCCTGCCATCTGAAAAAAGCGAATATTACTATCTAGATGCAGAAAAAGTTCAAAAATATGTCGCCAGTATTGGGGATAGGGTAAACAAAAAAGCAGCGAACCTGATACTCGCAAATGAAGATGGTAAAATGGTTGTTTCTACGGCATCGGTAGTCGGCCAGAAACTAGACGCCCAGAAAGCAACTATTGATATTCAAGAAGCTGCCGCTAATGACCATGTAGTAAAGTTGGAAATAGCTAAAGTGAACCCTGATATCAGAGAAGATAATCTAGCGGAACTCGGGATTGTAGGATTGCTAGCTGAAGGCTGGAGCGACTGGGCCGGATCACCAGTGAACAGAATTCACAATATTAAAACTGGTGCTAGTAAATTTGATGGCTTGATGATTAAACCAGATGAAGACTTTTCTTTTAATAAAGCACTAGGTGCAGTGGATGCCAGCACTGGATATCTACCAGAGCTAGTAATACTGGCAGACAAAACGGTCCCAGAGTTTGGCGGCGGCCTTTGTCAGGTTTCATCAACTGCATACAGGGCAGCCCTCAACAGCGGCTTACCAATACTGGAGCGACACGCACATGCTTATCCGGTGAGCTATTATAAACCATACGGTGTAGACGCAACGATATACCTACCCTCACCAGATATGCGCTTTACAAACGATACGGGTAAATACATATACGTTCAAACAAAAATAATCGGTACCAAGCTGTATTTTGACTTTTTCGGGACAAAAAAAGACGTTAATATAAAGTTTTCTGGCAATCCTGATGCGAACGGAGCCGTTGATACTGTCGAAAAGGTGGCTTCGACACTCACGGAACAAGACGCCAGGGGCCCAAAGTCATTTACAGCTACTTTTTATCGTCATATTTATGACATAACAGGTAAACTTCTCGATAATGACAAGTTCACTTCAAAGTACGATTCGCCCGACAAGTACCCTCATTAAAAGATTTTAGAAAAGCAGAACGCCCCGAGTCCTCTTTCGGACTACGGGGCGCTTGTGTGTTGCGGGTAAATCTATACCTCTATCAGGCGGCCATCACTAGAAGTATGAGTTCTGGCTTCCTTGTGATCGGCTTCCCACTCGGGCTCCCAACCGTAGAAGGTTTCACGGTGATTTCCCGTGATAATCTCATGGATTCGGTCAAGAAGGATGACTCCAGGAGAACTAGGATTCTCGGTGTAGTGGAGCAGAAGCGTGTGACATGAGAGATCATGATTCGCGAGTTGAGGCGCGAATTGGTCTTTCGCCGCATCAAGCTGTTCCCAGTGCATATCGGTAGAGCCGGGGTTAGCACCACAAAATAAGTGCCCAACGATGACGACACCCTTGAGCGTGGTCCAGTTCTGTCTAGCGAAGAGAACGGTTTCCCAGAAAAACTCGAGAGTCACCTGTCCTTGGCTTGCCAGTGCCTTATCGGCACCGTAGATCTTGTGAACCTGAACCTTGTCGGGTGAGACACTGAAGTATCTGGCTGCCGCTACTTTCGCGGAAAAACCGACGTCACGTCCATCAGGACAGACGAAAATAAGATACTCGGGTGAAGGTGCATTGATAGTAGATACTTCCACTTGAGAGCCCCTCTCATTGTTGGCTTATATGGCAACACAAGTTGTAATTATACACTCGAATCTAAAAAAGTCCAGCTTTTTGAGCTGGACTTTTGGAATTATTACTTATTATTTAGATTATTTTGTCGACTATGGGATGTACCTCCCAGTCTAGATCTGTATTCTTGGTAAGCCAAAGACCAGTGATCTTAATGCCAGATGGAAGGCCCCAGCTTGAAGATACCAATTCAACTGCATTTCTTAGCTCTTCTAGCTGTTCTTCGTCGGAAATAGGGTTTTTGGCACAACCCTGATGGGCGATAATGGTAATATTTTTTGAACCATGGCCATTTATTGAAATCAAAGTCTCGGCTTTATAGTGTTCGATAATGTCGTCAGCGCCCTTTGTAATCATATTTGTTGGACCCGCAGGATTCGGAGCATCAATAACGTCGAGTTTGTACTGTTCTTTCATCCATTTTACGACGGGTTCTTGGGTTCGCCCGTCCATACAGTTAAGCATTGTCCCGAATTTTGTTTTTTCTTCTGACATTTATACTCCTAATGTTTTAATTCTTTAATGTCTTTTCCATGTCGTCTTCTGATGCCAGAATGTCTAGTTATTGATCGTAACTGCGTAGTAATGCGCGCTAGTTCAGCTTCAGATGCGGCAAAAATAACCTTGTTTCCCTTTGACTGTTTCTTTGCTTGTTCGGCTCTTTCTTTTGCCTCTTTGATTTCGGCTTCATTGAGTTCATGAAGATGTTCGGCACCGTCGGCGAGAATTAGCACTTCGCTTTTTTCTTTTACCTGGATAAATCCACCATAAATTACCGCGATAATATCTTCTTTGCCAGTTTTTATTATAATGTCGCCTGGCTCGATTTCGGTAACAAGCGGCATATGATTTGGCAAGATAGCGATTTGCCCAGTTTTTGTCCACACTATAACTTCTTCTATCTCGTTATCGACTAGAGTTCTTTCTGGAGAAACTACTTTTAAATGAATTTTTGACACTATTTGACTCCTTTTATCGAACCCTTCATATAGAATGACTGCTCTGATTTGTCATCGTGCTTACCTTCGAGTATTTCTTTAAAGCCACTTATGGTGTCCTCTAACGTTGCATATTCGCCCGGTACGCCTGTAAAGACCTCAGCAACGAAAAATGGCTGTGAGAGGAACTTCTGGACCTTTCTGGCCCTAGAAACGATGATCTTGTCATCTTCGGAAAGCTCGTCCATGCCCAATATAGCGATAATGTCCTGTAAATCTTTATATTTTTGAAGAATATTTTGCACTCCTCTAGCTACTTCGTAGTGTTCTTCGCCTACAATCTTGGGGTCAAGCGCAGTTGATGTTGAGTCAAGCGGATCGACAGCAGGATAGATACCAAGCTCTGAAAGACCACGAGATAGAACTACGGTAGAATCTAGGTGGGAAAATGTAGTTGCTGGCGCAGGGTCTGTCAGGTCGTCAGCGGGTACGTAGACAGCCTGAACAGATGTAATTGAACCTTTGTCTGTAGAGGTGATTCGCTCTTGAAGTTGGCCCATCTCGGTAGCTAGAGTTGGTTGGTAGCCAACCGCAGAAGGAACACGACCAAGTAGCGCCGAAACTTCGGAGCCAGCCTGAGTAAAGCGGAAAATATTATCTACAAAAAGCAAAACGTCTTTATTCTCTCTATCTCTAAAATATTCACTCATTGTAAGTGCAGTTAGTGCCACACGGAGACGTGCACCTGGTGGTTCGTTCATCTGGCCAAAAACTAAAGCAGTTTTGTCCAGAACTTTTGATTCTTTCATTTCATGATAAAGATCGTTACCTTCTCTGGTTCTTTCTCCTACTCCAGCAAAAACAGAAAAACCACCGTGTTCTGCTGCGAGATTACGGATAAGCTCAGTAATAACTACGGTCTTGCCGACGCCAGCTCCACCAAAAAGACCGACCTTGCCGCCTTTGATAAAGGGACAGATAAGATCAATAACTTTGATACCTGTTTCAAATATTTCGACATTTTTAGATTGGTCTGCAAATGTTGGCGCGTCTCTGTGAATTGGCGAGGTTTCCTTTGGTGTAAATGGCACACCGTCTATTGGGTTACCCAGAACATCGAACATATGTCCAAGAACGTTTTCTCCAACAGGAACAGAAATCGGTTTTCCTGTGTTTACGACTTCTTCTCCTCTTCTAAGACCATCGGTACTGCTCATAGAAACAGTTCTGACGATCCCGTCTCCTAGATGTTGCTGTACTTCAAGCACTGGACCATTTTCAATCACAAGTGCTGAATATATTTCCGGTATGTCAGATTCGAAAGCGACATCAATTACCGGGCCAAGTATTTGTACTATTTTTCCTTTTTTCATATTACTCCTCTAGAGTCATTTTCCCGGCCGATATCTCCGCTATTTCTCGGGTAATTCCGGCTTGTCGGGTTTGGTTAAATGATAATGTTAAATCAAAAATTAAATCTTCTGCGTTATCGTTGGCGTTTTTCATAGCTACCATTCTAGCAGAGTGTTCTGAGGCGGCAGACTCTAGAATATATTGCCACATTCTGGTTTCAAGCATTCTTGGAACCATAGTTGTAACGATATCTTGTCTGTTTGGATCAAAAATAATATTTTGGTTGTCTTCTGGGTCTAGTTCTAGCTCAAATGGCAGAAGCTGAACGGTATGTGCTACTTGTGAAAGGCTAGATTCGAAGTGTGTGTATATGACCTTAATTTTCCCATATTTGTCAGCAAGAAAGTCATCTGTGATTTGATGCATAATGGGGATGATATTTTTGTATTCTAGATCATCGCTAAAGCTTTCGTAGCTAGAGACAATGCTGTATTTCCGAAACAAAAGTAAGTCGCGGCTTTTTCTGCCGATAGCGATAAAGTCAGTTTCGTTGTTTTCGGCTTCAGAAAGAGCAAGTTTGAGGATATGCGAGTTCAGCGAACCACAAAGCCCTCTATCGGAAGTAATAACAATCACTAGCTGTTTTTCCATCGTTCTGTTTTTGAACAAAGGATGGGTGGTCAGAACTATTTCGTCGCAAACGTTGTGTAGCAAGTCATTGCCGAGGTTCGTAAATTCTCTCGAAGCAAGGTTTTTGCCAACAGCTTTTTGCATTTTTACGACCGAAACAAGCTCCATTGCGCTCACAATTTGCTTGGTGCTAGTAACTGACTTTATTCTTCTTTTAATCTCTTTTGTTGAGGGCACTATTCTTCCTTTTCGGTTTCCGGTTTTAATTTTTCTATCATTCGTTTCAGGGATTTATCTAGATCTGCAGTTAGGTCGAGATCTCTGTCAAAAACTTTTTTATATTCTTTATCTTTTTTGACTTCTTCCGAAAGTTTGCTTTCAAAATCAAGAATTTCTGTAACCGGTACATCGTCCAGGTATCCATTAGTTACTGCATAAAGGATTGCCACCTGGTCTTCTACGGATTTTGGTTGATATTGGTCTTGTTTTAAAACTTCGACGATTCGTTTGCCTCGTTCTATTTGGTTTTTTGTTTCTTCATCGAGATCAGATGCGAACTGAGAAAAAGATTGTAACTCACGATACTGAGCGAGCTCGAGGCGCAGTTTGCCGGCAACCTTTTTGATAGCTTTTATCTGTGCAGCGGAACCTACACGAGAAACTGAGAGACCGACATTTAGAGCTGGTCTGATACCTTGATAAAATAAGTCAGACTCAAGATATATCTGGCCATCGGTTATAGAGATAACGTTAGTTGGAATATATGCTGATACATCTCCAGCCTGTGTTTCGATGATTGGTAGTGCGGTAATAGAGCCACCACCGAATTTTTCATCACGTCTATTGGCTCTCTCAAGTAATCTTGAATGAAGATAAAAAACATCTCCAGGGTAAGCTTCTCGACCCGGCGGCCTTCGAAGTAGAAGTGAAATTTCACGATAAGCCCAGGCATGTTTAGAAAGATCATCATAAACAATCAGAACATCTTTTCCCTGATCCATAAAATATTCTGCAATAGCGACGCCAGAATATGGCGCAATAAATAAAGCAGGGGACGGGTCAGAAGCGGATGCATTAACAATGATAGTGTTTTTCATCGCGCCGTGTTCTTCTAATGTCGCAACCATTCTAGCTACCTTAGAATTCTTCTGACCGATAGCGACATAAACACATATGACACCAGTGTCTTTTTGATTAATGATTGTGTCTATGGCGATTGCAGTTTTTCCTGTCTGGCGATCACCGATAATGAGCTCTCTCTGTCCTCTACCAATCGGGATAACGGCGTCGATAGCTTTAATTCCTGTTTGAAGGGGGACAGTTACTGATTTTCTCTCTATAACTCCTGGTGCGATTTTTTCTACTGGGTAATATTTTTCGGCAGTTATCTCACCGTTATCATCGATAGGTTTACCAAGACCGTCTACGACTCTACCGAGCAGTGAGTCTGATACTGGTATTTCGAGAACTTTGCCGGTACAACGTACTTGGTCACCTTCTTTAATCTTCTTGGCATCGCCAAGGATCACGATACCGACAGTATCTTCTTCGAGATTCAGGGCAATACCGTAATTGTTGTCATCAAACTCAACCATTTCAAAAGACATTACGTTTTGAAGCCCGACTGCCTTAGCGACACCGTCACCGACAGATATAACCTTACCTATTTTATAAGAACTGACACTAGGTTTGTAGTCTTTGAGTTGTTCTTCTATTTTTTGTAGTAAAATGTCTCTATTATCCTGCATTTTCTAACCCCACATCGAATTTAGTTTGTTTTATGAAGTCAGCAAGTTGCTCGACTCTATTTCTTAGTGAATTGTCTATGATGGTTTCGCCTTTTCTGATAATTATACCGCCCAACAAGTCTTCGTTTATCAGGTAAGTTATCTCGGTATCACCGAGGGACTTCTTTTCGATTATTTTCTTGATAAGAGCTTTTTGTTTCTCGCTTAGTTCGTGAGCACTTGTAACGGTGATGTAACTATCACGAAATTCAGACTCGAGTGACAATCTGCGCACTAACATAGCGGCTTTTTGAGGGTATTTATCAACAAGCTTTTTTGCCAACCTTTCGATTGTTTTTGGATCTTCGCCTTCAGTGATAATCCCGAGTATTTTAGCTACATCAAAATTATTTGCCATAACTAATCTTTCTCAATAAAGCCAGCAAGAGCTTCATTGATTAGGGCGTCATCATATTTCTTTGAATCATTTTTGAGTAAAGAAGTAAGTGAGCTCTCGACTAGTTTTGCAACTTCATTTCTTGCCTCTTCTACTATCGTATTTTTATGTTTGGTGGCTTCTAGTTCGCCCTCGCTGATTATCGCTCGTGCTTTCACATTGGCTTCAAAAGAAGCTGTTTTTTCGATTTCTTTAGCTTCTATTTTTGCAGCATCAATAATCTCGTCGGCGGATTCTTTGGCCTTTGCGACAAGTATGCTTTTGTGTTTTTCGATTTCATCATACTCTTTTTGAATATCTTCGGCTTGTTTCAAGCTTACTTCAATCTTTTTTGTACGCGCATCAAGCATTTTGATGATTGGTTTGTATAAAAAATACCAAAGTATCAAGAATAGCAGGCCAAAATTTATCGCTTGAGCAATCAATGAGGCGAAATCTACCCCTAAATTTTTAAATGCTTCTCCCATTTAATTAGTCCTCGTAATCTTTATACGAACTTAATGATAAGGGCGATAACTAGTGCGTATACGGCAATAGCTTCGACAAAAGCACATGTTAGAATCAGGCTTGGCTGAATCTTGTCAGCCGCTTCTGGGTTTCGTCCCATTGCTTCAAGGCCTTTGCTGGCGATCATAGCAATTCCGAATGCTGGTGCGATTGTTCCGAGGGCGATAGCGGCTACTGCTGCAAATGCTTTTAATGATTCTGCTTCCATATTTTGGACTCCTTCTTTTTTGCTCCTCACCTTATTGGCAAGAGCAGATTATTTATTAATTAATAAAACATAAAATTAATGAGCGTCGTGTGTCATGGTGGCCATGGAGAAAAAGACTAAAGCCAACATGGTAAATACGAGTGCTTGGATAAAACCGACAAACAGCTCCATAAAGTAAAATGGTAATGGAATGATGTATGGCGCAATACTTCCAAGGACAATCAGTAGAACCTCACCAGCAAAGACGTTACCGAAAAGTCTGAACGAGAAAGAAATAATACGAACCAGTTCTGATGCTAGTTCGATAAGACCGACAAAAAAATTTATCGGATTAGAAAAATTAATAAATTTTTTCCCGTATCTAAAGACACCGATAGCGGCAATACCAAAAACTTGTGTCATGACAACTACAATAATACCGAGCGCGATAGTTGTATTTAAATCTGCTGTCCCGGCACGCAATAGAGGAATCATAACTTCTTTGCCTTCTATTACTTCATTAAAGCCGATACTGCCAACTCCTGGGACAAGACCAAACCAATTATTAAAAAGAATAAAGATAAAGAAAGTTGCGATAAGGGGAAATACTTTCTCGGCATATTTCTTGTCATGAATAACGCTATTGGTGAGACCTATTAGTTTTTCGATTCCAAGTTCTGTTACATTTTGTAGACCAGTAGGAACCAGCTCCATTTTCCTAGTGGCAAATAAAGATGTCAACCAAAGAATGATTAGTACAGACAATGTAGCTAACATACTATTTGTGATGTGGACTGGTCCGAGACTTAGAACCGGATTTGCAGCAATAGATATATGCATTTAGTTATTATCTTTCAGATTATCAATAGTTTTTTTGATTCCTAGTGCTGAGGTAACAAGGGATAGGGCAATGCCAGAGAAAAGGAATATATGGCCAGCTTGAAAATATTTATCAAGCCAGACGCCTGCGACTACAAATAGTACTAAAGGGACGCTGATTCGAAAGCCAATTTCTAAAGAATAAGCATACAAATTAAACTCTTTTGGTTTTTTTGAATCTTCTTCTGACATAGTTTTTCCATTTAAAAATGCGTCACATTAACCTTTTTGGCGCATTTCTATATATAATATTAACTTAAATCGTGCCTAATATCAAGGCTTATTCATTTTGAGAACGAATGGTTTCTTTGACTGTTACTGTGATCCCCCAGATAGTCACACAAATAGAAAAGAGGGCAAAACTCACAGTAAAAAAAAGATTAAAATGTAAAGTTTTATCTAGACTATATCCCAATAAAACCAAAATAAAGAAAGGTGCTAACACCCTCCAAGCCAAGTTAGATAAAGTAATCGGTAGTTCTGTGTTAAATGCTTTTTTCATAAACTGATGATAATTATAGAACAATAATATCTAGCAAAACAAGAGTTTTGTCGTAAAGATTCATTGACGTTGAGGCTGTTTTTTGCTATAATTTGCGAGTTGAAAAGGATATATTTAAGGGTAATCACCCCCACTTGTCATTCCCGTGAAGGCGGGAATCTAGACTGCTCGCAGTTTTCAAAATATATTCCCGGGTAGTCCGGCAGCTGCCGGACAGTTTGCTGTTATAATAGTGGCATGTATTATGTCTACGCCATTTACAACAAAGAACATGACAAGATATATGTCGGTCAAACAAACAATATACAAAGACGTTTGTTGCAGCACAATTCAAAAGTTTTAAATAAAGGTCATTATACATCGAAGTTTTCTGGGCCATGGGAGATCTTCTATCAGGAAGGAGTTGATGATAGGAGCACTGCCATAGCTCGAGAAAAGGGGCTAAAATCGCACCAAGGGAGAATATTTCTCCAAGAAAAACTTAATAATTCTGAAAATTAGTTTCTTCGCTCCCGGGTAGCTCAGTGGTAGAGCAGTTGGCTGTTAACCAATTGGTCGTCGGTTCGAGCCCGACCCCGGGAGCCAGAGAAACTAATTTTATTTCCGGGTAGTCCGGCAGTTGCCGGACAGTTGGCTGTTAACCAATTGGTCGTCGGTTCGAGCCCGACCCCGGGAGCCAGAGAAACTAATTTTATTTCCGGGTAGTCCGGCAGTTGCCGGACAGTTGACTGTTAATCAATTGGTCGTCGGTTCGAGCCCGACCCCGGGAGCCAAATGAAACAGTTAAGGAGACCGAATTGATCGGTCTTTTTATATTAATGACGCAGTGGCAATATTAAGTCCAGACGTTTTCTGATAAAATTAACTCATGAAGATTTTAATTGCCAGGCATGGCCAAGACGAAGATAACGCGAAAGATATTTTAAACGGTCATAGAGATATGCCGCTTACCGAAAAAGGTGAGCGGTAAGCCCATATTGCTGGCGAAAAACTGAAAGAAGATGGCATAAAAATTGACGTCATACTTTGTTCTCCGTTGAAGAGAGCTAAGAAAACTGCCGAAATAATCTCTGAAATTATTAGCGGACCTGGGCCGATCGTAGAACCACTATTAATTGAGCGGGACTTTGGGATATTAACGGGTAAACCACTTTCTGATATTCCCAACTATGCCACCAAGACCTTACAAACTGACGTTGTAAATTATTTTCTTGAAGTTGAAGGTGCAGAAGATTTCCCCACACTCTATAAAAGAGCAGAGGAGTTGCTCAAAAAAGTGATGAGTAATTATCAAGACGAGAATGTTCTATTAGTTTGCCATGGCGACACCGGGAAAATGATCAGGGCAGCTTATCATAAATGGGATTGGTTAGCTGGACTTAAGACAAAATATTTTGATAATTCCGAAATATTATTTCTTGAAGATAAAACCGACAAGATAGAGTAGTTTAGCACTGAACCGACGTGCAGAGCCATATAAGAAGAGGCTTAATCCTCCTTCACAAAAGTTACGGAAGGACCCTCCTCCGTTTCACTTCGGAACGGGCAGGCAAGTATTGCCTTTTTTTGATATTTATCCTGCGTAACTTTAGTGAAGCATGGACCAATTTTCATTAACCCCTATCGGACTTAGAGTTTTGATGTTAATATAATAACGATAAATATAGGAGTTATTATGGGGGAAGTTGAAAAGTTGAAACAACTTGATTATTGGAAGATGACCGTGTCTTTAACTTTTGAAATAATAGGTATTTCAGTTGTAATAACGCTTGCCACCTATTGGTTGCTAAATTCGCTATATTTATGGCTTACCAACACAAAACCAGAAAACTTACTGAACCTTACCCCTTATACTTGGCTCACTTCTTTACTTTTTATAATTGTATTCATTTTGATTCTAGTAGCGCATGAATTTATTCACGGGTTCATTTTTAAAAGGTTTGGAGGAAAACCCGTATATGGTGCGGGTATTTCTAACTATGTTTTGCCATATTTCTATGCTACCGATAAGAATCAGAAAAAACTTACACGCAAAGAATTTATTGTCATCTCCTTGGCTCCTCTGGTAGTGATATCATTATTGGGTTTTGTCATGCTATTAATTTTCCCCTCTATTTCAGGGTTTATAATTCTATTACTAACAATGCACACGGGTGGGTGTATAGGTGACTTATGGATGGTCAGAGTCTTAACAAGATATCCTAAAAATATCCTTGTCCAAGACGATAAGAGCGGTTTTGTTGTTTATGGCAGGCCCGAAGATGAATCTCTGAACATACCAGATACTAGTATTCTGAGCCGTTTTCTCAAAGGGTTTATCATTTCTTTGACTTTATGGGTTCTTATTCTCTTTTTCTTACCGTCATTTCTTAAATTGTTAAATATTCCAAGTTTTGCAGTTGGTCCCGCGGAGAGCAATTTTACAATTTTTAATTACATTAATAGCACAAAAGAACTGTCTTTCGCGGTCGGATTATTACCACCAGTAGTCCTTGGTGCACTTTCTGGTGTAATTTATGCGATTATGGGCTTTGGGAAATCTAAACATGAATAAAATTATATGAAAAAGTTAAGTATAACCGAGAAATTAACAGACCCTAGTGTTGCTAAAAGGGTGGTGTGGGCTGTAGTCATCCAATTTAGTTTACTGATAATATTTTTTATAGTAGGTCACTATTTACTACCAGAGGGAATTTTTAAATCTTCACCAACTTCAATTTTCGCAAACTTCACTGTAAACGAAACAAATTTCTGGATACATACGCTGGAGACATTTTTCATAAATCTACTTTTAGTTTTCATTATTGGGGTTTGTGCTAACTTTGTAAGGGTAAAAACTTTCC
>Ga0194062_1000743_pt1 | contig 13686 bp, 3 predicted proteins | sample SepL2225m_MetaG_FD_155481 | JGI IMG/M metagenome (GOLD analysis project Ga0194062, IMG submission 155481) | Anoxic zone freshwater microbial communities from boreal shield lake in IISD Experimental Lakes Area, Ontario, Canada - Sep2016-L224-25m | ecosystem: Environmental > Aquatic > Freshwater >... | reverse complement strand
CCCCTTCTGATTGCGATTCCGCCCGTTGGTTCAAAGAAAAACGATTAAGATTAAGATTACGATTACGATTAAGTTACTGCCCAGGATTGGCTTTTATGAAATCTCCCGCAGTTTTGGGGCACCGTTGGCTGACTTGACTATGACGGGGGTATACGACTAAATGTCCGGACTTTTCAACACAAAGAGGTATCACATGGTGAAGCAGATCAGTTTGGACGGGGTTTGGCAGTTGCGGTGGGACGATGGCGTGCGGGGCGACCAGGTGAAGCGGATGAACGAGGGCACGGCGGCACTCGACCGCGCCTGGGCCGCCCGCGTCCCGGGATGCGTCCATGAGACCTTGTTGGACCAAGGCGTGATCGCCGAGCCGAACGAAGGCACCAACGTGCTGGCTTGCCGCTGGGTTGAAGAGATGACCTGGTTCTACCGGCGGACCTTCCGCGCGACGGAACTGGCGCAGGGGGAGCAGGCCTGGCTGGTGTTCGAGGCGCTGGATCTGGCCGCGATCATCTACCTCAACGGGGTCGAGGTCGGCCGGCATGCCAATGCCTTCTATCCTTGCCGCGTGGAGGTGACGGATCGGCTCCGGGAGGGCGATAACACCCTGGTGGTGCAGGTCGAAAGCGGGCTCCAGTACGCCATGAACCGGTCCGCCGCCGGTTATAATGTGCCGTCCAGCCACGAACTCACCAAGCGGCCCTGGCTGCGTAAGACCCAAAGCGAGCACGGCTGGGACTGGGCGCCCCGCCTCCTTAATGTCGGCATCCCCGGCCACGTCCGGCTGGAGATCGCCGCCGGGGCACGCTGGGACAATGGCGTGGTGTTGAGCCGGGTCTCCGACGACCTCGCCAGCGGCACGGTGACGGCGCGCGTCATGGTCGAAGGGCTCTCCCCGCGCCCCAGGAAGACGACTCTGACCGTCGAGGTGGCAGGGAAGACGCATACGGTCGGGGTGGTGATCCAGCCCAAGTCGAACACCTTTGAGGCCACCGTGACCGTGCCGCGGCCCAAACTGTGGTGGCCGGTTGGGCACGGATCGCAGCCGCGGTATACCGTGAAGGTCACGCTGGCCGGGGTGGGGGAGATGACCCGGAAGATCGGGTTCCGCCTGGTGCGCGTCAATCAGGCGCCGCACCCCGAATCCGGCAGCTTCTTCGTCATCGAAATCAACCACAAGCCCATTTTCTGCAAGGGCGGAAATTTTGTGCCTGCGGATTTGATCCCTTCCCGGATTGACCGGAAGCGGTATGTCACGCTCGTGGACCGCGCGCTGGAGTCGAATTTCAACCTGCTCCGGGTCTGGGGCGGGGGGCTGTACGAACGCGACGACTTCTACGAACTCTGCGACGCGAAGGGGATTCTGGTGTGGCAGGAATTTGTGTTCGCCTGCGCGAAATACCCGGCGACTGACGAGGCGTTCCTGGCCGACGTCAAGCGCGAGGCCATCCATCAGATCCGCCGCCTGGCCCATCATCCCAGCCTGATGGTCTGGTGCGGGAACAACGAGATGGAGCAGGGGAACTGGCACTGGGGGTATGATCGCGGCGTTGCGCATCCCGACTATGCCCTGTTCCATATGGTGCTGCCCCGTTTGCTCGAAGCCGAGGACGGCACGCGCTACTATCAACCCAGTTCGCCGATGTCACCCGGGCATGCCGACCCGATGGCCGATGACCGTGGCGACCAGCATCCCTGGAGCATCGGGTTCGGCGACTCCGATTTCCGGAAGTATCGCGCGATGATCTGCCGCTTCCCCAACGAGGGCGGGATCCTCGGCCCGACGTCCCTGCCCACGATGCGCGCGGCGCTGGCCGGGGGTGCCGAAAAGCCCGGCACGTTCGCCTGGGAATTGCACGACAACAGTGTCACCTATTGGGACTGGATTGCGCCTTACTCCCCCGACCTCATGATCGAGCGGTGGACGGGCAAACGCCTGGCCGGGATGTCCCTGGCCGACTATGCCTACTGGGGCGGCCTGGTGCAGGGCGCCGGCCTGGCCGAGTACATCAAGAATTTCCGGCGGCGCATGTTCGACAGCGCCGCGGCGGTGTTCTGGATGTACAACGACGTCTGGCCCTGCTCGCGGAGCTGGACCACAGTGGATTACCATCTGCGGCGCACGCCAGCCTTCTGGCCGGTGCGCCGTGCGATGGCGCCTGTGACGGTGGTGATCACCCGCGAGGTCGACACGGTGCGCGTGTATGGTGTCAATGAGGGGGACGCCTTGAACACCACGCTGCGTTATGGCCTGATGGCTCTGGCAGGCCGGTATCCGGTGGATACGAAACTCGCCGTATGCTTGAGGGCCAACGCGAGTACCTTGCTTGCCGAGTTTGATGCGAAACGCTGGGACAAACTCGGCCTCACGACACATGTGGCCTTCGCCATTCTCGGTGACGCGGGCGCGGAAGTGGCCCGCGATACGCTGGTGCTGCCATTGTTCAAGGAGATGAAGTGGCCCCGGGCGCGGGTACAGGTCAAGTGGGGCGGAGGCAAGGCGGTGTTCACCAGCACTACGTTCGCCTGGCGGGTCTGTCTCGACCTTGATGGCGAGCGGGCGCTGCCGGACAACTTCTTTGACCTCTATCCCGGGATTCCAACCGTTTTGGACTGGCCAAAGGAGTTGGGCGCCCCGCGGGTGTGTCGCCTCGGGAATCCGGGCTGAAGGGGGGGGCGATTGCAAAATCATAATTCCTGATCCCGTCGGAAAATGATTTGGCACAGTATAGGCTCCCTGCGTTAGAGGTGCATACAACATAACGCGTTTTATTCTTTCAAGGTGCATACCTGGCTACACAGTGCTGGATGGATTTTTGTGGTTTTGCACCCGTTTTGCCGGTAATGTGCTGCAAGTTAACGATTGGCACGGGTATTGCTTAAGTAGTTCAAAGGAAAATTCAGGAGTGCAATGTTGAACATGATTCGTTTTATTTCGTGGACTTTCTGTGGATACGTTCGGGTGCTGGGCCGGGCTTGGGTCGGGGTAGCGTTGGGGGCGGCGGTGGCCGGCGCCCAGGAGGATTCCCTGACGGCGGATGATTTTTCCAAACTCGACACGTTCGAGAGCGTGTTGCTGTCGAAGGCCGACAAGGTCTACGGTGCCAATGAATACCGCCAGGCAACGGCTGCGTATGACGGCTTTGTCCTCCAGTATCCCAAGTCCGTCGCCACCCCGTACGCGCTGTTGCGCAAGGGACGGTCGCTGCAACTCGACAACAAGCGGAACGATGCGATCAAGGTCTATAACGAGATCCTCGACTATTTCCCCAATGCCGTCGCCTATGCCGGGGCCGCGTTATATTACATCGGGGACTGCCACTGGAAGAATTCCGATGCCAAAGAGGCCATGAAGGCCTGGGCCGAGATGGCCAAGGACAGCGACTACAGCAAACACCTGTTGGCCGCGCGCGCCATCAACCAGCTTGCCGACAACCTGGTGCGGCAGGAGAAATGGTCCGAGGCCGCGCCCTATTACCTGCAGGTCGCCGTGGACTTTCGTCGCGCCAATCCCGAGGCGACCCGTGCGGCCATTGAAAAGATGAGTCAGTACTATATCCGGGAACGGCCCGACGCGGCCGGGCTGCGCGCCGCCTACGACAAGACGGAGACCTTCGAATGGAATCCCCAGGCGGGTTCCGACAGCAACTTCTGGAGCCGGACGATCGAGTCGATTGACCGGTTGGGTGTCTTCAATGAGGCTGATCGGTCCAACCGCGACCGCTACTACCAGTACTGGGCCCAGGCGATGGAGGGCAAGTTCCCGGAGTGGGACGACTACCAGGCGGCGGCGGCGCGTTTCCGCCTGACGGTGGATGGCGACGAGGCCAAATGGATGGCGCGCCTGGACAAGCAGTTCAGCCAGTATCAGAAGGACGGGGATTATGCCCGGGTAGTCCGCTGGATCGGCTACTATGCCTCCCGCAAGCCCAAGCTGGAGGAATATTACGCCAAGCTGTCGTTCGAGAAGATGACCGGGGAACAGATCGTCGGATTGATCGGCGTCTTCTACACCCGGTGCCCCGCCACGAGTTATCCCCTGGCCCGCAACGCGATTGACAAGCTCAAGCCCGGCGCGGTCAGTGACGACACCCGTGAGAACATTGTGCGGGGATGGATGTGGGGCCGCGACGAGGAAGGGATGCGACTGACCTCCGCCGGAATGAAGGATGTCGACCGGGGCAAGATGCTGCTGCTCCGGTATTATCGCGATGCCCGCCAGAGCGACAAGGGGCTCGCGCTGGTGGATGATCTTGCCAGGAATCCGGCCTATGCCAAGGAGGCGCTGTATGCCAAGGGGCTTTTTCTGCAGTGGAAGAACAAGTGGGCGGAGGCGATCGCCGCTTACCGGCTGTCCGACAGTCCGCCGGACTCCTCGTTCCGCATCGCCGAGTGCCTGATGGCCGACGGCAAGCGCGATTCGGCCATCGCAACCTTGCGCGAGATCGAGAATTTCTTCAAGGCCGCGGCGCCCGAGGCCGCGTTGCGCATCGCGTACGCGTACCGCGACACAGGCGAGAGCAAGATGTTTATCGCGGCGTTGAGGGCTGTACTCAAGAAATATCCAGGCAGTGCCCAGTCGAATACGGCTCATCTCGAGCTGGAACAGCTGGGTGTAAAAACGGGTGGAGGCGTCGATGCGGAATAGTATGATTTCAGATTTCAAATGTCAGATTTCAAATCTTGTTGTTTGTAGCGTAACGGTCCTGGCCATCATCGCCATCATCGCCACGGCCTTGCCGGCGTCGGCAGCCCGGCAGGCGAAGGGTCAGGCCGAGGCCGGCGGCGGTGATTTCGAGGCCAGCCGCCTGTTGGACAAGGCTAATGAATTGCTGGCCGGCGGTGAAAGCGAGCGCGGCGTCAAGATGCTCGAGACCGTCGTGGAACAGTATCCGGCCAGCCAGGTGCGCTTCGCCGCCTATCTGGCCATGGGGCGCTACTATTCCGGCACCCGCGATTACCTCAAGGCGGTCGCCGTCCTCTCCAACCTGAAGGAACTCGAGAACGCCGAGGGCGAAGTGCAGCCGGCCGACCGCGACCTGTACCTGGAAGGGCTCTACCTGATGGGGACGGCCTACTTCCAGTCCAGCAACCACGGGGCGGCCTTCACCACCCTGCGCAAGATCGTGTCCAACTACCCCAACACGGTCTGGGCCAACCAGGCCTACTACTACATCGGCATGTGCCACTTCGTGCAGCAGAACTGGAGCAAGGCCATCGAGTCGCTCAACCTGGTGGGAACCTTCGTGGACTCGGCCTCGGGCGAGGTCGACCGGGTGGAAGCCGGCCGCCGGTTCTATGTCAAGGTGGCCGACAAGGATCTTGCGGTGCTCGGCAAACTGGGCAAACAGACGTTCGTGGACCTGACCACCACGGCCGGTGATCGCGAGAAGATCGAGTGCATTCCCCTGGGCGCCGAGGGGGATACCCTCATCGGTTCGATTGCCACGGAAGTCGGGTCGCCCCGTCCGGACGACCGCGTGCTGCAGGTGCGGGGCGGGGATACCCTCACCGTGCGCTATCCTGATGCCAATGCCGAAGATGGCTCGGTCAACGTGCCACGCGAGTCCAAAACCCGGGTGGTCTCGTCGGGTGTCGCCTCGTTCACGCTCGGGGATTACGAGTCGCAGGCGGCGGCAGCCTTTCTCGATCAGCCGCTGTTCCTGTCGATCTTTGATGCTGATCTCGATACCAGTGACGGGGCGGACAGCGCTACCGTGCATCTGGTTTCCCGCTACAAGGAGGAGAGCGACGAGAACGAGTCGACGAGCGCGGTGGACCTGAAGAAGCTGCTGGATGACGATCCCGCCAAAAAGTACCGCGTTCGCGATGAGATCACAGTCAAGTTGACCGAGGCTGGGCAGGCCCCGGTGCGTACCGGCCGCTTCACGGGCCGGGTCATGTTGCGCGCTCCCCAGCCGGGCCAGGACGCGAACCATTCGGATGATGTGCTGAACTGCCTGGTGGACGACGAGATTGTGATGACCTATACGGACGAGCGGAGCCTGACCGGCGACACGCCCGTGCCGGTGACCGCCACCATCCGGGTGGTGGGCGAGATTGATACCCGGCCGCGCGCCTCACAGGACGTGGTGGCCGATCCGGTCATCAAGTCGCGCAAGAACCTGGTCGAGGCGTCCGCCTACCTCGAACTGGCCCGCATCTTCAAGAGCATGGGCCTGCTCAAGGGCGCGAAGCAGAAGGCGGCGGATGGACTGGAACGCGTGGATTTCATCATCCGCACCTCCAGTCCCATTCCCAGCGACCTGAAGCAGCAGGCTTTCAAGACCAAGTGGGAACTGCATATCGCCTCCGACGATTACGAGAGTGCCATCGCGGTGTGTGGCCTCTTCAACAAGCTCTATCCTGATTCGCCGCTGGTGGATGAGGCGCTGATGGGCATCGCCCGTATCCGGCTCGACAACAAGCAGTACCAGGCGGCCATCACGGTTCTGCGCCAGATCCTCGCGTTGCCGAAGTCATTGGCGAAGGCCGAGGCGCAATTCCGTGTCGCCGAAGCCACGGAGGCGGAACTCGAAGGCGGGAAGGAGGCCGGCCGCGAGGCGGCTGTGCAGCAATACAAGCTCTGTGCCGATCGCTACCCCGACAGCCAGTTCGCCGGGCAGTCTCTGGCGAAGCTGGTGGACTACCACGTGGAGATGCGTGATTTCGCCCAGGCGGGTGAGCTGCTCGCCCAGATTTTCAAGGACCACCCAGACGCCTCCTTCCTGGACGCGATGTTGCTGAAATGGGTGCTGGTTGCATACGGTTCCGGTGACTATGCCAAAGCGCGCGACAAGTGCGCCCAACTGCTCTTCGAGTATCCCGGCAGTCCGTACGCCGACAAGGCGAAACAGATCCTGCCGAAGATCGAGGCTAAACTGAAATCCAATGCCGGAGCACCCGCAGGAGGTAATGTCCAATGACCGCATCCCCAACCCCACGCGCTCGTCATGCGCTTCTGTTCAAGTTCCTCTTCGGTGGCGCCCTGCTGGTGTCGCCCGCCATGCGGGCCAACGCCCAGCAGGCCGCCACCAATGCGCCGGATCCGAAGATCGCCGAGATGACGCGCCTGATCGAGGGCGTGCAGCGTGACCCCGGCTCGGCCCCGGCCGCGACCCTGCTCCAGATCATGGCCCTCGGCCGCGAGACGGCCCGGCCCCAGGCCGCCGCCGCCGTGGTCAAAAGCGCTCTCGCGGCGCGGCGCGATGCGCCTGCGGAATTGCTGCTGCCCGCCGCCGAGACGGCGGAGCGGGCAGGGGATCTTCGCACGGCTGTGGCGCGCTACAAGCAATTCCTCAAGGCGCCGCCGGCCGGCGCCGCCACTGCCGACGTGACCCTGCGTCTCTTCCGGTTGCTGGTGGACAGCCTTGGCACCGATGACGACGCCTTCCGGCTGATGAAGGAGATGGATGGGGCGGCCCGTGCGACCCCGGCGCTCAAGCGCTATGATCGCTGGTACCTGGACGAGGCAAAGCTGCGCGGCGATACCGCCGCCGTGGCGCACCGGCTGGCCGCCCTCATGGCTGAGGCGATGCCGCTCGAAATGGAACGTGTTTGCTACTGGGATATCCTGGAGTGGTTGACGCGTGACATCGCCGGCGCCGGCCCGGACCGGGGCACCGCCGTCGAGGATTGCCGCCGGATCAGCGGCCTGATCCGCGAGAACAACGTGATGGCCAAACGGTTCGCCTTCCGGACCGCTCACCTGGCCTTTGTGACAGGACCGGCGACGACGAACGAGGCCGCACTGGCCCAGTCCTTCGAACCCGTCGTAGCGGCGGCCCGCACCTACATAGACGCGGCGCCAACGGCCGATACCGTCCATGAGATCGCCCGCACCTTCGCCGGCGGATTTGCCGGATTCGACGATACGCTCTATCGGCGCTGTTTCCCTCAGAAGGCCGCGATCTACGCCTACGCCTTCGGTAAATTGAACGACAGCGAGCGGGATCGGATGCTGGGGAAGAACACCGAGGCATTTTACGTCGAATGGTGGCCGGGCAGGTTCCTCACGGAGGAACTCGGGGCCCAGGTCCTGACGGCCTCGCCTGACTATTTCCGGAAGTCGCCTTTCGTCGCGCCGTTGTTGACGCTTCCCCACACTTCCACCAACGCGGCGGTTCATAAAGCGCTGGCTCCCGCCGCACAGGGGTTACCCAACGCCTCGGCCGCCATGATCGTGGCCCTTGGCTCGCATGATGACCTCTTCGGGTGCTGGCAGAGCCTGGTGCGTGACTCCTGGTTCAATACGGCGATTGACGAGACGTGGAATTGCATGTCGACGGTCTGGCAGACCTACAGCAAGTTCCCGCGCGAGGCGGCGCGAGTTCTCTCCAATACGTATTACCACCAGACCTACGCCCGCTTTGGCTCCGAAGTCCTGTGCAAGACCCCGGTGTTTCTTTTCCGCACGGATTGTGCCCGGGCATTCATTGACGCCGCCTGGAACTACACCACCACGAATGCCTATGACCGGTCCTTCATGCCCGCGATCATGCACCAATTGGACTGGATACCCTTCACCGCCGCCGAGCGCAAGTCGGTCTTTGAGGGCGCGTTCCAGGGGTACACCTCATTCGCGCAGACGATCCGGTCGCAGCAGAGTAACACGAACATTCCCCAGGCGGCGGCCGCCGTACCCCAGTTGGCGGTGTTGGAAGCGGCCTTCAAGCAGGTCATGGAGCCCGCTGTCACCGATCTGACCAAGGCGCCGGACGACCTCTGCCGGAACCTGGCCCGCGCCAGGGTTGCCCTGCGCGAGAAGAACCAGGCCGAGTTCCTCGCGGCAGCCCGCGCCGCCTATCCGCTGCTGCGTGACTACCCTGAACGCAAGACGCCCTTCGGACGCGCGGCGTTGTCGTTTCTGTTGCAGAACCGGCTGACGGTGTTCGACACCCTTGATTTCCAGTGCGAGGTCCTGGCCGACCAGCTCGCGCGGGGGACGCCGGAAAGCGGCAATGCCGTCGCCAGCATGGTGGTTGACAGACTCTACGAGGGCCGCTCATGGGGGAGTGGGACGACGACGGACAAGGCCAGCGTCCTCAAGGTGAACGCGGTTTACGCCAAGGCCCTTCGCGATGGCCTGGCGCGCAACCAGTTTTCCGCGAGGGTGTTCGAGTTGTTCTGCCGGACGAGGAATACGCCGGGCTGGCAGGGCTGGCAGGAACTGGGCGGCGATGCGGATATTATGGAGGCGCTCATCGCCCGCAAGGACCTGGTGCCCGGACCGGGGCGCGTGGTGTCGCTCATGGCGTGGGTTCGCAGCTATTTTCCCACGCTGAAGGACAAGTATCCCATGGAATCCGCCTTCGACGCCGCCCTAGTCGAGGAAGCGCGGCAATCCCGGTTCGTGGACAGGAGATATTTTGATTATGGCGGCCGCGATGCGAGCGGGCTCGTGACCCGGGTGACTGCGGAACTGTTCCAGACCTATGAGCGCCTGCCGTTCGGGTATGACGGCGGGGCTGTGGTGTATAACCGGGGGTACTTCTGGGACCTGCAGGGACGCCCGATGGGCCTGCCCGCGACCGAGCGCGACGCCATGCTGACGCGGATCGAGTCGTATGGCGGAAAGACGCGCTTCGACGGATATGCCAACGGCGCGGCGCGACTCGGCACTACCCTGGCCGCCGATGATCCGGATGGCCGCAAGAAGTTCTTCGGGGGGCTCGCCACGTGGGTCGCGGCAAGAGTCCAGGAACCCGTTCAGTCCGGCCGGCCCGGGCAACCGTCGCTAAGCACTGTGGTGGCGGCTCCGGATAAGCTCACCGACAGCGAGCTGGATACCCTGATTGCCCTGGTTCGATTGGCGCCGAAGTGGACTTCCTCCGAAACCGATGAGATCACGACGTTGATTAGCCGGGGCTTGTTGGCCCGCAAGCGGAACGCGGATTTGCTGGCCCTGATCCCCGACCTCTGGGGCATGGCCCGGGTTTCGGCGGGCAACGATGCCCAGCGCAACCAACTGATCGCGTTTGCCAACGCGGCGGCGGAGACGAACGAGACGGATCTGGCCTCGGCCATCGCGGCCTGTGGGCTGGAGGTCATAGGCTCCAAACTGAAGGACGAGCAGCGCAATGCGCTCCTGGCCCTGAAGTCGAGGGCGGTGTCGGGCCTGTTGGCGGTGGTGTCGTTGGACCGGTCGGACCGGCGGTTCCCGTTGTACAAGGCGCAGGCGGACTATCAGGTGGGGAAATATGAGGAGGCCTGGCAGGCCTGCCTCAATTTCCGCGCGCTCTATGGTGATATCTACCGGGAACTGGATCCGGAATTCAGCCTCTGGGTGCTCGGGCGGTATACGGATGTGGGCAACTACACGGAGGCGGAGTCCATGGCGCGCCTGCTGATCCAGTGGGTTGACCAGTCGCCGCAGAGTTTCGATCCGGAAACCCGGGGCCGTCTGCTGCTGGCCTACGCGCAGATTTCCTTCGCACGTCAGGAATATCCCCGGGCCCGCGCCATTTATGAACAGGTGGCGTCGGCCAAGGAATTCGAGGGCACGACCGCGCGGCGTGATGCCGAGTTCAAGATCGCCGAGATTGACCGCCTGACCAAGCACTATGACAAGGCCATCGAGCGGCTGGAGGCAATGCTGCGACGTCGCGATCTGGCCATACAGGCCGAGGCCAACTACCAGTTGGCGCTAGTCAAGTTCGACCAGGAGGAATACCCGGAGACACGCGCCTGCGTCGAGAAGACGCTGGCCATACTGCCTTCGCATGCCAATGCCCGCATTCTGGGCGGCAAGCTCTATCTTAAGATGAAGAAACTGGTGGAAGCCACGGATGTGCGGGTAGGCATGGCCGCCAACCAGGAAACCCTGACGCCGGGCCGGCCGCTCAAGATCAGCCTCGAGGATCGCAATCTTGGCCTGGTGGGGCAGGCGGCCAGCATCGAAGTCCGCGTCTGGGCGGACTCGGGCGATGAGGAGATCTTCACGCTGTTGCCCTTCGGCGACTCGAAGACCAAGTTCGAGGGACAGATCCCCACGGCGCTGGCCCAAACCCGCAAGGGGGACAAGGTCCTTCAGGTGCTCGGTGGGGATGTGGTGCATTTCGATTACTCCGATGCCTTCAAGAAGGCCAACAAGATTTCCGGCGGGGCCGCGGTCAACATCCGGGTCGTTTCGGACGCCGAACTGTATGTGTCGTCGGGCGCGATCCTGTCCCGCGAGGAACGGGAGCAGCGGCAATTGGAGGCGCTCATCCGGCAGCGCCTGGAGGCCCAGGAGAAGGTTGAGAACACGGTGGCTCTGAGTACCCTGCGTGTCGATGACGAGATCAAACCCGGCAATCCGATCACGGTCAGGGTGGTGGATCCAGACGAGAGCACCACGCCCGGGACGAATGCCGTTCGCGTCAAGGTCGTGGCGTCCAGCGGCGACCAGATCATGGGCGTTGTCCTCAAGGAAACCGCCCCCTATACGGGAATATTCGAGGGACGGATCCCCACGACCTCGGCGCAAGCCAACGCACTGGCCACGGATTCGGCCGAGGGCCGGGATCCCAATTACACCATCACGGGGGCGGAGTATCCTCCCTGGATGGCGCTGGCCGACAACCGGCGCCCCAAGGTGTTCAGCGTGGATCTCAACTCCAGCGCCTTTCTTGGCCCTCTCAAGATCGTGGCGGATGTGCCCGACCGGAAACTTCGCCGGTTCCTGGTTCAAACGTCGGCGAACGGCGTGGATTTCGTGTCTCTGGGCATGTGGCCGACCAACCTTCCGTCCTGGGAGGGGGTCGGCCTTCTCGAAGTGGTGCGCTATGACAAGGGCGGGGATCCGAGCAAGCTGCGGGACTATCAGGATTATCTGGAAGCGGGCGCCATCGCCGCCGGCTACGAGAAGGCCGTGGTGAGGCCGCCCCCCCTGACCCTGCGCTGGGATGCCACGGTCAACGGTCTGGGCGACCGCCTGCAAATTCCCGGGGAGGGCCCCGCGAGCCGGTATGTGGGCCATATCAAGGTCGCCTTTTTCCTGAAGGCGCGCATGCGGCGGACGTTCCGCCTGGCCTCGGCCGACGGCGGGGCGGCGCCGAATAACGCCTTAGTCACACTGGATGGCCAAGGCGGTTCCAAGCCGTTCGAGGTCTCCCGCTCCCTGGGCGCGGGCATGCATTGGGTGGATGTCTACTTTTCGGCCATGCGGAAGCGCGGCGTCAGCCTGCGGATGGAGACGGATGTCGAAGGCAAGGCGGAACTGGTGCCGGCAACCGCGGAGATGTTTGTGGCGGATCCCAAGTGGATGGCCGCCGATCTCTACAAGACGGTCCAGAGCATTGCCTTCAAACCCGCGGTCATCACGGCTGGCGCCGACAACGGCACGTTCGACATCGCGTTCCCCTCGAATACGATGGCCCGGGTGATCCGGCTCTGGCTGCTGGACTTCGAGGGCGATGCTCCCGCCATCCGGAAACTCCACCTGAACGGCGCTGACGGGACAAAACTGCTGCCGACCGTCCAGGATGTCATGCGGTTGCGCGAGAACAACACGTTAGAGATCGTGCCCGGCGACCGTATCACCGTGACCTACGAGGATCCCCACTTCATCAGCAAGGAACGCCAGTTCAGTGAGGCGTTCATGAAGGTGACGTTCCATAACGCCACGCTCAGCGCCTGCTTCATTGAGTCCGAGGTGGACGGGGCGGGGAACCGCAAGGCACGTTATATCCCGATGCGGCGGTTCAAGCCGGGTGATGCCGTGAACGTCTTTGTCAGGGATCCGGATTGCGATGTCAGCGATGCGCCGGATGCCGTCAAACTGCGAGTGAAGGTCGGCGCCAGCGGCGCCGTCAGCGAGGTGGCTGCGCTCGAGACGGAGGCGCATTCGGGTATCTTCCTGGCCAAGGTCTTTCCGGTCAGCGGCACGCCCCAGCGCCCCTCGGAGATTCAAGTGGGGGCCGAGGACGACCTGACCCTGACGTACCGCGATGTCGAGAACACTGATCCGGGCATTCCGTGGGACCGCACGTTCACGCTGGAGCAGTCCGGCGCCTCCAGGCCCGAGCTGTGGGTGTATGACTACTCGTCGCGGGAATTGCTTGCGGACGAGATCGCCCGGCTTGGGCAGGCGATGGACAAGACACGGAAGACGGAAGAGATGGTCCCCGTGACGCGGACCCTCGTGGCCACGCGACTGCAGGAGACGACCAACGCCGAAAGCCATGTGATCCTGGGCTGCCCGTTGATCGCCGAGTTGACACACCCGGAGGTGGCCCAGTCGCCTCTGAGCCGGGCCACGCTTTATGTGCAGACCGCCGCCGGTCGGGCCGCCTATGGGAAGGCACCCGAAGGGGCTTTCGATGTCAATGTGCCGGGGACGATCCGGGTGGACATTCCGCCGAGCGTCAATCCCTCGGTCCTGCCGCCGCCGGGGTATCGCGGCGTGGAGCTGGCGGGGGTCGCACGGGATGTCAACGCCCTGGATGAAGGACGTTTCACGTTTGTCATCCCCCTCAAACTGGGCTCCGTTCCCGCCACGTCCCTGGTGGGATCCAAGGCCCCTGACTCCGCCTCAGCGACCCGCGGGGCGCGTGGCAAGGGCCAGTCCGATTGGAGCGAGGTGACGCTCAACATCTCCAGCCTTGATGCCAATGGCCGAGCGATCACGGTGGGCCAGACGATCCAGGTCCCCGCGCTGACGGTGCGCGGCGGCGACACGATCTTCATGGGCTACTCCTACAAGGATGC
>Ga0194062_1000742_pt1 | contig 13694 bp, 11 predicted proteins | sample SepL2225m_MetaG_FD_155481 | JGI IMG/M metagenome (GOLD analysis project Ga0194062, IMG submission 155481) | Anoxic zone freshwater microbial communities from boreal shield lake in IISD Experimental Lakes Area, Ontario, Canada - Sep2016-L224-25m | ecosystem: Environmental > Aquatic > Freshwater >... | reverse complement strand
GGGCGGAACCTGGGGCCGGGGCTTGCCCCGGGGGTCATACCCTTGATTGTCGGCGGATGGTATTCTGGTAGTTTTCCGACTTTCACGCTGCAAAATTATAACCTTTATAAGTCATGTACAAGCTTTTCATGTTATTTATTTCACAATGTTAATAAAATAACAAATAAATGAATATCCCCTGGCGGTTTTAGTTGCCAGGGGATATTGAAAATCAACGGAAATGAAACGCTAAATTTTTGAATTACCCTTATGGATTCGGCGGTAAGTCATACATTCCGGTGTATATGAACTGAAATCCTGTGTAAAGCTGAAGATTGTTTGGAGAGCTGGAACCACATGTGTGAGTTTGGTAATAATATTGAATGCTTGGCTGGTATAAATTATTTCTTGATAATGAACCAGTCACTCCTACGCCGTTTTTCCAGTTTCCTTCGATATTCTGAAAAGTTACATTAATCTGACTGCCGTTACTATTGTATCCATATCCGTATTGATCTGAGCCATATTTGTTAATGCCCACGCCTATATCAACCCAGAGATTGTTGCCCCCGCTGCAGGCCATATCATAGTATGCATTATAGTAACTCCATGCCTGAAGCTCGTTGTTTGTCAACGATGCAGGGTCCGACACCGCCTTCACATTGGTATTTATCAGATCACCTGCCATATAATAATAGTCGGTATTTACCAGATTACCCCCTAAAAGCATAGTACCAAGAGAATTGTTGGGATATGAGTATGTGTCTGTGTGAGGATAATAGTTACCCCCGTTATCAGTTGTACCTGTAAACGGAGTGGTTGGTAAACTAATGTATGCACTCATGGTATGATTATAAGAGTAAAGGTAGAACAACTGGTGTGACCACCAGTTTCCCTGAAAATCTGAACAATACATATATCCCCACTGCCAGTTAGCCATAAAGTAACCGAATTGCATACAATAAGTGCTGCTGTATGAAGAAGATGAATCGAGAGGATTTTGCGGATTGTAAAACATTACACTCACGTTCCCTTTAATTGGGGAAACATGCCTCCAGGGCGACTCAGTGCTTCCTCCGTCAGCGATCTGAATAGTGCCTGTATTCCATCCAGGGTCGCCAACACCCAAGGTCCCCATCTGATAAATATTCCAATTGTAATCTGAAGCAATAATTGCCGGATTACCCTGGGTCCAGTAAGTATATGGGAGCTGACTTGGAAGAGTGTTTGCATTCAATGTAACTGTTTTGGCCTGACCTGCATTGAATTGTAAAGTAAGTTGATTAACTATTGATGAGTTTCCATTAGTATAATTCCAGGGGGTGACTATTGTGCCGCACATAACAGGATAGGACAGACCAAGGCCGTCATAAATCATATTGGCTACAAACTGTGCTCTTGCCAAAGCATCTTTCCATATCAAATCAGGGGCGAGACCTGTGTTCTCATACGCCATATCGCTCTGAAAGCGAGAAGTTGTTCTGTAGTCAGCCAGGTTGATGTACAGATAATTGACGGCGTTAAGAAAAACAGTAACCTCAGGTGTAATGGCTGGGATGTATGTTTGGTTCCAAAATGTTGTATCATACCCCATAACGCCGGTGGGGTCCTGCTCATTACAGGCATTTGTATAAATAATTGCTGCCCTTGTCTGATAGTTCAGGGCAGTCAGGAAATATGATTCCAGTCCAACGTATGCTGCCATGGCCTGAGTTGAAGTTGTAATCTGACCCTTAGACGATGCTTCTTGTATTATAAGCTTAGCAAAAGCTCCAAGTGCATTTGTTCCAATCCCATCGGTCGGACAAATAGCTACGTTTATTTGGTTGATGCAATTGATCATACCCCCAGAAATGTTTCCATTTTTCCTCACATTGGAGCAAAACGAATCCACATCATTCTGGGCTGTATCCATTTGGACTACATATCCCGAATTGTTAGGATCGGATTCCCAGTTGGAAGCGATTTCAGAATACCACATGAAACTATAATTTGAAGAGCCTGCATCCCAGAGGGAATTAATATTAGCGATCTGAGTGTTCAGACCCCCGCTTGTAATCATATTCAAACACTGAGTAACGTCAATACCTAGAACAGACCCCATATTATTTATGGAACTCTGCAAGGTCTGGATTTGACCGACAAGTTTATTATAAGCATTGTTGACTGTTTGAAATTGATGCTGGGTAGTTTGATAACTTTTGATCTTTTGCAGAGTCTGCCCAATATATTTGAAAGGATCAGGCACAACAGGGTCGTCATCGCCCACCATTATTTTTCCAAACAGACGCTGCTGATACATTGGAAAATCAAGTGAGGTGGCAATTTCATAATCACTCATCATTTTCAGAGGCTTTCTCTGGAAAACATCCGGGTTGGCCAAGGGAGTCGGCAATGGCCCCGGGGTTGGTGTCGGAACAGGCGTGCTGTCCTTCTTCTTGCAGGAAATGCTCACTGCAATCATTATCGCCAGGACAAGGCCCAGGGTCAGAATACGTTTGAAAGTGATTTTTGTTTTCATGGTTGTATTCATATTTGTTTTGATTCTTAAGGTTCTGTTTAAAAGTCTTGTAAAAGTAATATTGGCAGCAGCATCTTGCCAAGGATCAGGGACCGGAAAAATCTTATAAATTTCTGTAAATTCACTTTAATTGTCAGATTAATATACACTTATGATGGGTTATTGTAGTTGATTCCTGGTAAATCACACTTTGTTTCTTATAGCAAGTAGCTGAAGAATAGATCACTGCTGTAAATTTTAAGAAGATTATAAGAAAGCAGGAAGGAGGTCAGACCATAAAATATCAAGGCATTACTCTCGGCTTCAGACATTCCCTGATTTATTCTTATCTTAGCTGATTCATTGGCCTTCGATATGAGATCTAGACTTGCAATATTACTGTCAATACTCCTCTTGTTAATTGCTCAGCAAGGCATTGCCTTAAAAAAAGACTCAGTGGCTATAAAGAAGAAATTGGTATTCACTGATATTCCGGCCGAGCAAAAGGTCAAGTATCTCAATGACCTTTGCTCTCATTACTGGTATATCAATACCGATACATCTTTATATTATGGATGGCTTGGATTACCAATATCAAATAATGAAGTCTCTTCGGCAAGCAGGGGATTTCTGCACTTTGCAATAGGTATGGCCTGGGAAAACAAGGGGAATGCCGATTCGGCCATGTGGTACCTCTGCAAGTCATCTGGTATTTTTAAGGAAGGCGGCAATAAGTTTCTTTATTTCCGGTCCGTTGAACAAATCGGCAGCTTATACCGTATTCTTGGAAAATATGATACTGCAGTTGTCATCATAAGCAGGTCCCTGCAATATTTCAAAAGCAACAATCTCAAATTCCAGATTATGTCGGCCCTGTTCAATATCGGCAGTGTTTACGTTGAACAAAACCGCTTTAACAAGGCGCTTCAGTATTATCTTGAATCCCAATCCTATGACTCGGTTCTGAAAGATACCAATGCCATGGCAACCAATAATCTAGGACTGGGCTTAGTATATCAGAATCTTGGTTCGTTGTTCAGCACGATCAATCCGGCAAAATCCAGGGTCTACTTTAATTTGGCAGAGAAAGAATTCCGTGAGAGCCATGTGATGTTTCAGAATACAGGACATCGCACAGGCGTCTGTTTCTCGAACATAAACCTCTTATCCGTTCTTATCAATAAAGAGGAGTACAATGTTGCTGATTCCTTGCTGAAAACCGATTCGTATTGTCTCTCATTCAAAGACCCCAGGGTGGAGGTAAGTTTCATGAGTTCCCGGGCCCTGCTGCTGAAGGCCAGACATAAAGACAGTGAGGCTCTTGAAGTGCTCAGTAAGGTTGCTGCCAGGGAGGGTGACATGGTGATCCTGCCTGAGTTTCATGACGCAATGCTGGTCATGGCCGAATTGCTGCGCGACAAGGGATTGAAAGACAGCGCATATCATCTTGCACGGCGCTCATCTGATTGGGCAGAACATCATTCGGTGTACCCAATGGCAGTCCGTGCCAATGAAACGATATCAGATTGGCTTCTGGACGATGGGAAATCCGAAAAAGCCATACTTTCAATGAAAACGGCCTCTGTTTATAAAGATTCCCTGTATCGCTCAGTTGACCAGGAGATTTTTGACGAAGTCGAGCTGAAATTCAAAAACCAGGTACTTCACGCCCAGGTGGACCTGCTGAGTGCTGAAAAAGATCTTCAGAAATCAAACAAAATGATCATCATACTGATCTCGGTGCTGGTTGTGCTTTTGTTGGCCGGACTGCTTGTTTATTTCATTTTCAGGCAAAAACGGGCCGAACGTGAACGTATCATTGCCCAGCAGCGAAACCTGCAACTTGAACAGGAAAATAAAATCAAGGATTCTGAGCTTGAACGATCCCTTCTTGAAAAAAAGCTTAGGGAGGAAGAGGTTGAAAGTCTTCATCTCGAGGTTGACCTCAGGGAGCAGGACCTGGTATACCAGACACTTTTAAGAACTGACCTGAGCAATGTTGCAAGGTCAGTAAATGAAAAACTCAGTCCGTTCCAGTACCGCCTTTCCAAAAAGAAAGACCAGGAGGATTTTTCGAGGACGCTTGCAGAGATAGCCAGGGATTCAGCAAGAGAACCCATGCAGGATTTTGAGTTGTTGTTCCGCCAGATGCATAGCGGCTTCTATGAAAAGCTGCTTGAACGCTGCCCCGGACTTTCAAAAACAGAGCTGAACGTTTGTGCCTTGCTTCGTTTAAATCTTTCATCGAAAGATATCTCCAGGATAGTGAATATATCCTCGAACACGGTAGACCTGCTCCGCCATAAAATAAGAAAGAAACTTGAATTGGAGCCCAAGGAAAACCTTTCAGGCTACCTTATCATGTTATAATTAACCCTTAAAACCCATTATTATGAAAATTAAATTTGTTTTGATTATCGGACTGATCTCGTTGATTGGTTTCTCCGATGCCATCTCCTGTACTATCTTCCGCATGATAGCCAAAGACGGTAATATAACACTCGCCCGTTCCATGGAATTCGGCGTTGATCTGAAGTACGACCTCATCGTGGTCCCCAGAAATCTTCCATTTTATAGTCCTTCACCGGTAAGTAAAATGGGTGTCAGATGGGCGAATAAGAACGGATATATGGGTGTAGCAAGCATGGGGATGAATTTTGGGGTAAGTGACGGGATAAACGAAAAAGGGCTTGCGATCAGTGTGCTCTGGTATGAAAGCAATATGCAGTACCAGACTGTTGCACCGGCCGACAGCAGCAAGGCCTTAGCCCAGGCCATGTATTCCGACTGGGTGCTTGGAAATTTTTCGACTGTTGCCGAGGTTAAGGCTGCAACTCCTTCAATGAGAGTTTTCCTCTATTCCGATACATCTAAAATGAAGATGGCACTTACGGTTCATTTTATCATATATGATGCCCAGGGCGGATGTATTGTTGTTGAATATGACAAAGGACAGTGTAATATTTACGAAAATCCGCTTGGCATTATGACCAATTCACCGTCTTTACCCTGGCATTTCACTAACCTGCGACAGTATATCGGTATTGAGAATGTAAACCCGATACCCGTAAAAGTCGGTGGTTTCACCATCTACCCTACAGGTCATGGTGACGGAATGATTGGGATTCCCGGGGATTATACTCCACCAAGCCGCTACCTGAGACTTGCAATGTTTGAAAAATTTGTTACCCGTCCTGAAAATGCTTCTGCAAACCTAATTCTTTGTCAGCATGTGATCAACAGCTTTTCAATCCCCTTCGGCATAATTGTCGATAAAGACGCCAAAGGTAACATCGTATCCAATGAATCAACACAATGGGTTACATTCCGTGATCTGACAAACCGTATTTTTTACTTCAAAACATACGAAAACCCAACCATTCGCAGGGTCGATCTGAAGACCCTTGATTTTTCGGCAAAAACAATTCAGCGGATTCCCATGTACGGGACCCAGGAAACCTTTATCGACGTCACGGTGAAAAAATAAAGGGATGCTGAACGTTATGAAATTGTTATTATCTTAGCGGTTGAAATAATAATAAAGATCAATCATGGAGAAGGATTCTTTTCTTTCAGGAACCGTGCTGGTTGCTGAAGACAATCAGGAAAATTATGAATACCTCTGGCATTCACTTAAGAATACCGGGCTTGAGATTTTAATGGCTGTGAACGGAATCGAAGCTGTTGCTCAGTGCCGTGAACATCCCGAAATTTCACTGATCCTTATGGATGGTATGATGCCGGAGATGACTGGTTACCAGGCCACGGTCGAAATCAAGAAGTTCAGGCCGGAGTTGCCGATCATTATACTCACTGCATACGTAGATCAAACTTCAATTCGTGATGCTGTCAGGAGCGGCTGTAACGACTACCTTGCCAAACCCATTGGTCCGGAGGAGCTTTTTGCTGCAGTGAACAAATGGCTTCTGAAAAAATCAGTATGATATTATCGTTGTGCATGATTTATTCTCGTACTTTTGCATCCGCTAAAATAATATTGATTTTGTACTGACTTTATGAACAGGGATATTACTGTCTTAATTGTTGATGACCAGGATACAAACTTTGATTACTTTCGGGTTGTTTTGACACGGTCCTATAGTACTATCATCAGAGCTTTTAATGGTAAAGAGGCTATTGAAGCAGTGAAGCTTCATCCTGAAATCGGAGTCGTGCTGATGGATTGTAATATGCCGGAGATGAACGGTCTGGAAGCTACGCGTGAAATCCGCAAGTTCAACCAGGAGGTGCCAATCGTGATGATTACCGCATATTCTTACGAGGTTACCAGGCAACAGGCCGTTGTTGCAGGGTGTAACGATTATATGGTCAAGCCTGTATCGCCCAAAGACCTTATGTCAGTGGTTGAGAAATACTTAAGTTCATAATCGACAGCTCATCACTATGAATTGATGATGAGGCGGAACCCGTTCCCGTGGATATTGACGATCTCAATACCCTGATCGGCTTTGAGGTATTTACGTAGTTTCGCAATGAACACATCCATACTCCGCCCGTTGAAATAATTATCGGCTCCCCATATCGTCTCAAGCGCTTCCTTCCGCAGTAAAACACCATCCCTGGCCGTACAGAGCATTCGCAGAAGACTGGCCTCCTTGGGTGACATAGGCTGTGTTTCTCCATTCAGGATTAATGTCCTTAATATATAATGGAACGCAAACTTCCCGATAATAAATTCGTTTTTTTCGGGATCAGGGTCATTTACCGACTTTCTTTTCAGAATCGCGGCAATTTTATAGAGCAGGACCTCCGAATCGAAAGGTTTGGTGATATAGTCGTCGGCTCCCGCTTTAAAACCTTCCAGCATATCACTCTTTAACGATTTGGCCGTAAGGAAGATAAAAGGAATCCTCGAATTTGCCTTCCGTATTTCACGGGCCAGGGCAAACCCGTCCATCTCGGGCATCATCACATCGAGTATGCAGATATCGAACGGATGTGCTTTAAAAGCCGATAATCCCTGCTTCCCGTCGACCTTAAGTGTCACAAGATAATCGTTCATTTCGAGGTAGGACTTCATGATCGACCCGAAATTAGGATCATCCTCTACGAGCAGTATTTTTTTTGGTTCCATGATTGTCGTTCAGCGTTAATGCGTTAATGCGTTAATGCGTTCATACGCCATACTGATCTCAAAGCGGCTGCCTTTGCCGATTTCCGACTGCAGGTTGATCTCACCATGATGAGCAAGAACGATAGCTTTTACATAACTTAATCCAAGGCCGAAGCCTTTGATATTGTGGATGTTGCCGGATGTCACCCTGAAAAATTTATCAAAAACTCTGCGCTGGGTTTCGGAGCTCATACCTGCACCGTGATCTTCGACGCCGAAAAAGAATTTTTCTCCGCGGTTAAAGGTAAACACGCTGATATCGGGTCTTGAACCGGAGTATTTGTTGGCGTTATCGAGCAGGTTCATCAGCACATTACGTATATGGTCTTCATCGGCCTCCACAATAGCGTTCACCGCCTCAAACCGGGTTGTTATTGAACCTTCACGCTTCTCAATCTGCAGGCGGTAATGATCGACCGCCCGCTGTATCATCCCGTGCATATCTGTTGCCACAGGCCTCAGCCTGAAATCGCGGCTGTCGAGCAGGGCCATCTGCAAAACCTGTTCCACCCTTGCATTCATCCTGTTATTCTCTTCTTTGATGATCTTCGTGAAGCTGCGGATTCTCTCCGGCTCCAGTATCACTTTGGAATTCACAATAGAATCAGCAGCAATAGAAATAGTCGCTATAGGTGTTTTGAATTCATGGGTCATATTGCTGATGAAATCGGTCTTAATGTCGGAAATCTTTTTCTGTCGTATCATTACGACGATACTGGCGCCTGACGACAGCACAATGACCAGCGAGAAGATGATGGAGCTGATCATCAGCAATGACAATGAGCTGAGTACCTGCTTATCCTGGTCAGGAAAGAACAGCAAAAGCTGGCTTGGCTTTGTGATCAGGTCGTTGGGGAACAAAGTCACTCGATGTTCGGTGCTTAGATTCGCGCTCTCAAAATTCACTGACTTCAATGGCAGTGGATTCGAGTCGGCAGAAGGGGAGAAGACCGCGTATTCGAAGGGTGTCCTGATTTCCTTATCCGATAAGGCTTTTCTGATGATCTGTTCCAACGTGTCCTTCTGTACCCTTTCGATTATCAGTTTTGGCTTTGTTTCCGACTCGACAGTGATTTTCTGAAGGATCTCCTTCAGTTTTCTGGTCTTGTCGGTAAGCCTCTTTACCCTGACCATCATCTCAATCGACGGCGCTTCCGGGGGGGGCGGCATGCGGTGCATTAAAACCCCGCCAGAACTCGAAAAAACCATAGCCGAACTTTCTTTTCTTTGCTGATCAACATCATATGCAAACACCGGATCGGGCATCTCTTCGGCCTGGAGTCTCATGATCGAATCGATCTTGTTCAGTTCGCTGTCATTCCATTCGAACTGCATGGTAGTGTAAAGCGGATTCACATTCACGGTAACCTGCTGGACCTGCAGCATCAGGCTGTCAATGGCTTTCTGCCTTTTTCTGGTGATCTTCGCAAAGGCTTTTTCCTGTTTCATCCTTCTCTGTGCAGCTTCCGGCGGAGGAGTGGAATCCTCCGGCACATCGCGCAGAATCTCCCTGATGCTGTCGTTAATGCTGGTCCTGGCCAGCAAATGCACGGTCTCCCTGGTCTCCAGGGTATTCACTACAACTCCCATCGCATCGTTCACGCTGCGGTTGAACTGGGCTTCTTTCACCTGGATTGCGTTTTTAATCCAGAAGAACTGAACAATAATGATTCCCAGCAGTGAAAGACAGATCAGGACGATAAGAGTATTGAGCATCTTTTTGTTCATGATACAAAAATATATAAGAAGTCCTTGCCTTTGTGAAGATTAACGTATCCTTAACCAAGTTTAACGCTTCCTTAACATATCAATGGTTATAGTTGGGTTAAATTTGTACAAAAATAAACCACCATGAAAATGAAGCAGTTTTACAACCGGGCCTTCCTTCTGAGCTTTGCAGCAGGATTGATTACAGCCTGCGGCATTGTTACACCTGCCAAGGCACAGACTCCCCAGACAAAGGAAGTGAAGACTATTATTGTTTCAAGTCCGGACCAGGGTAAGCAGGAGAAAAAAATTACCGTGATTTCAAGCCCGTCTGCTGGCAAAAAGGAATGTAAAATGACTGTGATTGCAACATCAGATTCAACCGGCAGTGAGCCACAGGAATTCGATCACGAGATATTTAACGAATGCATGCCCGGTCATCAGGTTTTGGCCATGCCCAACAGGGGAGAATCGCTGAACGATGTGCTGGGCGACATTCCGATGAGCAGGGTAAAGTCATACAAGGTAATTGATAAAAAAGGTGGAAAACGTATTATCATCGATATACAGGATGCTCCCCTGGGAGGCGATCATAGTAATGTGATCTATATGGGTATCCCACATCCGGGAAGATAGTTTTTGTTAGTGATGTGTAAAAGGCTGCCATTGGGATTTGTCAGCCTTTTTTTGTGCCCAAAAAAAAACCGGGTCTGTGGGGCCCGGTTTTTTTTCTTGTAGTCATTTAGTACCTCTTTCTGGGAGTGTAGTGTGTATGTAGCAATTCATGGGATTTATGGCCGAGTGGTTGTCCAAGGAAATCTTTGTAGATTAGTTGTACATCGGGGTTCTCGTGAGATTTGCGCAGGGCCATCCCCATATCTTCTTCATAAATAGCCAATTTACGTTTTGTGCGGATATCTTTGTTCGTGGGAATAGGCTGTCCGCCGCCTCCCAGGCATCCGCCGGGGCAAGCCATGATCTCGATAAAATGGTAATTTGCTTTACCTTCTTTCACATCCTGCATGACTTTCTTGGCATGGGCGAGTCCGTTGGCTACAACGCATTTCAGTTCCACACCTTCTAGGAATTTCCACTCGGGTTTCACCTTTTCAATTTTCAGGGATGCTTCGCGCACTTCGCCTTCGGTACCGCGCACCGGTGTGATGTTGAGACCTTCGAACGGGATCTCGCGACCGGTAACTACTTCGTATACCGTGCGGATGGCAGCTTCCATAACACCGCCGGTGGTCCCGAAGATCACGGCAGCACCGGTTGATGAGCCCATCAGGCTGTCGAAATGTTCTTCGGGCAGGGATTCGAAGTCAAGCCCGGCCTGTTTGATCATGATGCCAAGTTCACGGGTTGTGAGCACGAAATCCACATCCTTATAGCCGCTTGAGCGCATTTCGGGGCGGTTTGCCTCGAATTTCTTCGCCGTACAGGGCATCACCGAAACGGAGACTACGTTTTTCGCATCCAGTTTGCGTTTCTGGCAATAGTATGTCTTAACCAGTGCGCCGAACATCTGCTGGGGTGATTTGCATGACGAGAGGTTACCTAATAATTCGGGGAAGGTATGTTCGATGAATTTGATCCAGCCGGGCGAACAGGACGTAGTCATAGGTAGTACGACGCTGGGGTCCTTGTCGACCAGGGCTCTCTTCAGCCTGCTCAGCAGTTCATGACCTTCTTCGATAATGGTAAGGTCGGCAGTGAAATCGGTATCGAGAACAGTGTTGAAGCCAAGGCGTTTCAGGGCAGCCACCATTTTACCGGTGACGATCTTTCCCGGGGGCATGCCGAGGGCTTCGCCCAGGGCGATACGGACAGCAGGGGCAGTCTGCACCACCACGTGCTTGGTCGGATCATAGATGGCATCCCATACCTGGTCTATGTAGTTCTTTTCGATGAGTGCTCCGGTCGGACAGCGGTTCACACATTGTCCGCAATTAGTACAAACCACTTCAAACAAGGGGTGTTCAAAGAAGGTTGATATTTTCATGCGATTTCCTCGGTAAGCTACACCAAGCGCACTTACTCCCTGGAGTTCCTCGCAGGTGCGAACGCAGCGCTGGCAGCGGATGCAACGGCTGTCATCCTTGATGATGGCCGTATTGAACATGTCGATCGTGTATTTCTGGTCGGGTACCAGGTCGAGGAACATATGGTCGCCGGTAAGCATTTGAGATGCGAGGCTCTGTAACTCGCAGTTGCCGTTTTTATAGCATTTGGTGCAGTCGGCATGATGTTCCGAAAGAAGCAGTTCCACGATATGCTTGCGGGCTAGCCTTACTTTCATGCTGTTAGTATGGATCACCATACCTTCAGATACGGGAGTGGCGCAGGAAGCAGGCAGGGATTTAACTTTTTCCTGTTCCACAACGCAAACGCGGCAGTTGCCGGCTACGCAAAGGTCTTCGTGGTAGCAAAGGGTAGGAACATGGATGTTCAGCTCACGTGCGGCTTCGAGTATTGTCTTTCCTTCGTCGACGCTTACCTGTATCCCGTCGATCGTAAGGTTGATCTGGTTTTTTATATCTGTCTGATCGTTTTTCATAGGGTCATCTTCCTTTAGTAAATCATTTCTTCTTTGAAGTTATAGACGATGGATGAGAATGAGTTTGCCACCGACTGGCCGAGGCCGCATTTTGCAGTGAGTCTCATGCTTTCCGAGAGTTTCATCAGCTGATCCAGGTACAGCGACTGTTTGTCGCCTTTTTTCACTGCCTGTATGCCTTTGCGAAGCTGCTGGCAGCCTACCCGGCAAGGTGTGCATTGACCGCAGGATTCTTCTTCAAAGAACTCAAGATAATTATGAAGTACATGGTACATCGATCTGGAACTGTTGAAAAGCATCATGGAGCCCCCGGTAGGAACTCCTTCGAAACCGATCACCGTGTCTTTGAATTTTTTACGTGGTACGCAGAATCCCGATGCTCCTCCCACCTGGACGGCTTTGGTGTCGCCGTCGCCGAACTCATCTACAAACCGCTCAAGGGGCATACCCAGCTCCAGTTCATAAATGCCCGGAATAGGGGTGTCGCCCGAAACGGAAAATACTTTCGATCCGCGGGAGTCCCTGGTGCCGAGCAGTTTGAACTGAATGGCTCCAAGACGCATGATCATCATCACGTTCACGAAAGTTTCCACGTTGTTGATCACAGTGGGTTTGCCCATATACCCAAAGGATGTGGGATAAGGTGGCTTGTTTCGTGGTTCACCGCGCATGCCTTCCATGGATTCGAACAGGGCGCTTTCTTCACCGCAGATATATGCGCCGCTGCCCAGACAGATCTCGATGGGGAAATCCAGGCCTATGCTTTTAGCATGCTCGTTATATCCGTCAAGTTCTTTCATCAGTTCGGGGAGGAGGAATCGGTATTCACCCCTGAGGTAGATATAGCCTCTCTGGGCACCTATCACTTTACCGCAGATAGCCATCCCGGAGAATACCTTGCGGGGTACGCGGGTGAGGATCTCGCGGTCTTTGAATGTGCCGGGTTCCCCTTCGTCGGCATTACAGATCACATATTTTTCCGGACTGGGCGATTCGGCTGTGAGCTTCCACTTTATTGCCGTAGGAAAACCTGCTCCCCCGCGGCCGCGAAGGCCCGACTCGAGAAGATCGGCGAGGATCTCATCGTTGGAACGCTTCATGGTTTCGGTAAGAACCTTATATTTAACATTGGAATATTCACCAAAAATAAGGTCAACTCGTTTTAATTTGGCTTCGGACATTGTCAATCTCCTTATATTAATTATTTATGCATGTATTCGCCTAAAATGTCATGAACCCGTTCGGGGGTAAGCCCTGAGAAAGGTTTTTCGTTGATCAGCATAGCCGGACCTTCATGGCACCAGCCAAGGCAGTTGGTCTCGAGCAGGGTGAATTTCTTGTTCGGAGTCGTTTCCCCTGCTTTGATCTTTAGCATGTCTTCGATGGTCTGGATGATCCTTTTCTTGCCATGCATGTCGCAGGTGATCGTCTTGCACACCCTGATCACGTATTTTCCCCTGGGTTCGGTATCGAGAAAGGCATAGAAAGTGGCAGTTCCGTATACCTGGGCCGCCGAAAGATCAAGTTCCCTGGCGATCTCGGTCATGTCGACGTCGGAGATGAAATTATTCCGCTCAACCACTCCCTGCAGAATTGGCATCAGGCTGGTGCGACTCCTGCCGTAACGGCTGACCAGTTCGGTGATGTAATTGTTGTTTGTAGTCATTGTATCTTGATTTTTAATGCGTTATCTTGAAAATTCCTTTTTCGTGCTGTTTCCGTGACAAAGGTACACTATTCTTTTGTTAATTAAATAACAATGAAAATATTTTTTTCCATTTCACAATAAAAAAGGTGTTCAATAGCTTATCTTTGAG
>Ga0194062_1000741_pt1 | contig 13696 bp, 11 predicted proteins | sample SepL2225m_MetaG_FD_155481 | JGI IMG/M metagenome (GOLD analysis project Ga0194062, IMG submission 155481) | Anoxic zone freshwater microbial communities from boreal shield lake in IISD Experimental Lakes Area, Ontario, Canada - Sep2016-L224-25m | ecosystem: Environmental > Aquatic > Freshwater >... | reverse complement strand
TTTTTTAAATAGATTTAAATTCAAGCTAGAAGCGGTAAGCAAATTCATTGGAATTTGCGACGGTGTGTACTAGATCAACAAACGCAGAGGAATGGATGGGGTCCAAATTCTGGGTATCTTTAAGACCTGTCGGTACGTTCAGACCAAATTTACCGGACAAGGCTTTATCTTTGATCACTTTTTCCTGACTGACCAGAAACTCTTGCAAAGCCGCTTTTTCTGATGTGTATGGGGTACGTGCAAAGAGCAATTGATAGAGTCTGTCAAGTTGAGCAGAGGTATCACTACCGGCCTCGTTAATGACTCTGCCCGCTAAGGCTTGCGACCATCCAAAGACAACATCACTGTGGTAAAGCGCCAAAGCTTGGAGTGGCGTTGTTGTCACATCACGTTTACTGTGTACTTCTTGTGCAGAAGCCATGTCGAAGGTTTCCAGTAATGGATAAGGAATGCTACGACGGGTAAAAATATAAATACTGCGACGGTTATGGTCATGAACATCTTTGGATTCTTTCCAGAGTGGACTGCCATCAACGTTTGAATTACCCGTTACCAGATTGGCGGGAACGGGAGGAAATACACTGGGTCCACCCAGCTTATCTTCAAGTTTGCCTGAGGCAACCAACAGTGAATCCCGTATTTCTTCAGCTTCCAAACGTTTACGAGGGAAGACAGCTAACAGTTTGTTATCTGGATCAGCCTTGAGAGCTTCTTCACGCGGTGCTGAGGATTGACGGTAAACATTCGAAAGAAGAATCTGGCGATGTAATTTTTTGATGCTCCAGCCATTCTTGATAAAATTGTCGGCCAAATAATCAAGCAATTCCGGGTTGGTGGGTTTGTCACCTGCTTTACCAAAATCACTGACGGTTTTAACAATGCCGGTGCCGAAATATTGTTCCCAGACCCTGTTCACATAAACGCGAGCAGTGAGCGGGTTTTGTGCGCTGGCAATCCAGTTGGCTAGTGCAGTACGACGACCAGAAGAGTTAGCGGTTGCAACGATGTTTGGTTTTTCACTGGTCAGGGCTTCAGGAAAGGCGGGTTGTACTTCTTCCAGAGGCCGTTCTTGAATACCACCGAAAAATACATACGTTGGAGGTGCATCAGGATGTCCAAGTTCAGTAATAGCCGAAATGGTATCGGAACCGTTCGGTTTTAGTTTTTGCGTTATTTTCTTGGCTTCATCATTTAACTTTTTATAGGCCGCCCAACGTTCTGCATTTTCAGGGTTGTAGTCGGGAGCATTTTTGTTAACCGAGGTATCCTGTAAATAGTTGGCTAAGCGATCGTCATCAATGTATGAACCGTAAACATGATTGACCCAGCGATCATGTGCATTCCATTCACTTTTCGCTTTCTTGAGTGAAACCAGACTATTTTCATCATAACGTTCTAGGTAATAATTATTAGCGGCTGTTCTGACGGGATCAAGAATTGCTTTTTTGGCTTCTTTTATAGGCTTAAGGGCTTCTTCGTATTTAGCCTGCGCTTTTTCATACTCAACTTCCTGCGCTTCTTTTTTTGCAGGGATGTTATCTACGGCACTGGCATTAGCAAAAAATGCCTGTAGAGAGAAATAATCTTTTTGGCTTATTTTGTCGAATTTATGATTATGGCAACGCGCACATTCAACAGTTTGCCCTAAAAATACTTTACCGACTGTATCGGTGACATCTGTTGTATGCTGATATTTCTTTTGCACCAAGGCGCGGCCATTGGGGTTATCAGGAAAGCCTCTCAAGAATCCGGTAGCAATTAAAGAGTTTTGATCATCAGGCGCTATTTCATCACCTGCTAGTTGTTCTTTGACAAACTGGTTATAGGGTTTGTCCTGGTTAAACGAGTTGATAACGTAATCTCTGTATCGCCAAAGATTAGGGCGGGTCTCGTCATTGTCAAAGCCATTACTGTCGGCATAGCGTGCTAGATCAAGCCAGCGACGCGCTTGACGCTCACCGTATTTAGGGGATTCAAGTAAGCGATCAGCCAGTTTTTCGTAAGCGGTTGGGGAGGTGTCATTAACAAAGTTATTCACTTCTTCTGGCGTGGGAATCAATCCCCAGGCATCTATCGTGGCCCGACGAATGAAAGTAGCACGGTCAGCCTCGGGTGATGGAGAAATTCCTTTTGCTTCCAATGGGGCGAGTACGAAAGCGTCAATCGGGTTAAGAACCCAATTTTGCTTATTAACAGTCGGTATTATGGGCGATTTTAGAGGCTGATATGACCATAATGTGGATTTTGCAGTCTGTGCCAATTTTGCGCTATCGGTTTGATTATCAGCAGCGGCAGTGGATGCTTGTGGTGTATTTTGTAGTGCGGGTTGGCTAGATTGTGATGGTGAATCGTTAGTCGGAGTTTTCGTTGGTGTTCCTATTGTTCCAATAGAATCGCTGAAAAAGTCAGGCTGTTTTTTAGTACCGATTTCACCAACCGAATTATTAAAGGTGTCTACAGCCGTTGCGGTGTCGATGGCTATGACACCAACAACTGTCCACAAGACGGCAAGATAGGATTTTATTTTCATTTATTGTCTCCATGAATCAAGAAAAGATTGGGCTGTTGACTTCGTATTGACGATTGAAAAGATTGTGTGGCTTTAGTCTTTTTTGCTTTTTCTGCATCAGTCAAAAAAATAGTTGGATCACTAATGACCAAATTTAATTTAGTTCTTGTAAGATTTTTATTCATAGTTTGATCTCAATAAATAGGTGGTAGGTGCGCGCAATTTGTTGTTATAGATCCGTCTAGATTAGTAGTAAAGCAGAAAATGTGCCATTTAAGTTGAAGGCCGGGTAATTAGGCGCCAGTAAAATATTTATTTATGTAAAGCATTGAAAATAATAAAATAAATAGTTTATTTTTATTGCAAGAATATTTAATTCAGCTTGGAGTGATAGGGAATGCAAGTCTAATTTGCTGCTTAATCATCAAGCTAAAAGCAGGTGTGTTTTATTTAAAGCAGATATAGCTTGAGAGAAGGCAGTATAAAGACTATTCGGGGGGCAAAAGCTTAGGGTATGAGTAAAGATTTAGAATTACTAGTACATTCACATTACGATATGTTTCCTATTATTGTGATGACAAGTGTTTTTAAACACTGAAATACGCAAGTTTAGATCATTATCTCAAGGCGCGAACACAGCACAGTCCGATCAGTAGGGTAACAGCATCTCTTAACCGCATCAGGGCCATAACACTAATGGCCACTGTCAGGGGTAGACTCAATATTTGAAAGACCCAAAATAAGGATGCCTCTAACGTGCCAATACCGCCGGGTAGGGGTAATAAAAACGCTAAGCGCATTGCGACCAGAATCAACATGAAACTGTAAAAGGTAAGCGCTATATCAAAGAAACCGAGTATCAGCCATAGTTCACCGATTAAGCCAATCCAGCCGATTAATGACCAAACGAAGGCCTGTGCCAACTCAGCTTTGTGTGTTGTCATCAATGATTTTAAATCAGTGTTTAAGCGTTGCCAGTGGGTCTCAATGTGCAGCAAACGTGGATGATGTTGCCAGTAATGGGTTACCCGTTTGATCCATGCTAAAACCCGGTCGGGCTGTCTAATGATCAAGCCATCCAAGAGAGATAAGGCAAGCAAAATTAATAACAGCCCTAAAAACATAACCGGCCAGTTTATCGTTGTTGTCGGGCCAGTTATCGAGGTGGTCATCAGTAAGATTAAACTCAGTAACAGCACACCAAAATTAATCCATAATTCATAGAAGCGATCCATACCGACTGCTAATAAAGCACTGTGTATCGGCCAGTGATTGCGTTTCCACAGCCAATAAATTTGCAAGGGTTCACCGCCAAATTGTGGACCGGGTGTAATAAAGCTGATAGCCTGGCCTGCTTGCCTAATCATCAGCAATTCATTAAATTTAACTGATAGGCCCAGTCCTTTAATCAGCGTTAACCAGCGTTGTGTTGCTAAAGCAATGATTGCCAGATTAATACTGATCCACGCCAGCCATTGTGTAATAGTTAGGGTGCTTAAGCTTTGGGTGATAGTCGTTAGTGGTAACTGGTAAAGTATCCAGCCAACCAGAATGAGCGCGGCTGACCACAATAAAACAGGAATCGATTTAAGCCAGGACATCAAGCACCATCATAACGTTTTACCCATTCATCATCCCATTGCCATAAACTAAACCGCCCCGTACCCAACAGTAAAATCCAGCTAATTGTAAAGATTAAGCTGGCACCCAAAAAAGTAGGCGCGATGTTATCGAAATAGACGCCAACGAACAGGAGTAAAATCAGTGCACCGATACGTCCAGCCGTGCCGAACAGGATAAGTCCAAGACTCGCCAGAAGAATAAATAGCTTGATCCCTGCAAAGTTTCCTAAGACGTTAAAAAAATCACCATTGCTCGCAATCGGTATTAAAAGTAATACCAGTAGGCCACGTAAGCAGGGTTGAAAATATTGATAGCTTAACTGATCGAGATTAATAACAAGCCGGGGTTGTAACCAGCCACAAACAACCCACCAATCCACGACAAAGCCGAATAGGACGGGTAACATAAATGCGACGCCGGTAATTATGGTAAAAGGCGGGTTAAATACGGGCCAAAGCACCACCGCAAACAAGCCCATTTGAAATCCCGCTAAGGTACGACGGACTGGGTTGGAAAGCGGATTAAAAAGCGGTAAGCCGCGTTGACTGCGATAACGAAAACCCCAGCGATAAATATAATAAGCCGCACTTAATAACAGATAAGAACTGTCTATTCTACCTAAACTAATGGCGAGTAAGGGGGCGATCACCAGTCCAAAGGCATCAAAAGTGATATCGAGTTCACTGCCTAGCAAACTGACTTGCTTACTTTTGCGGGCAACAAAGCCATCGACGCGGTCGAGGATAGCGGCTATGGTGTAAAACAGAGCGGGAAGTAAATCATTAAAGTCATTACCGTGAGGTAACAATAAAAAACCTCCGGTCATCGCGATCAGTAAACCGCGTAAGATTGTTAAGCGATTACCCCAGCCTAAGGTTTTATAGAGCGGGGCCTCGGCATGCGTACGGTTTAGTGAAAGCCGTGGTTTAATCTGACATAACACAAATTCCCAAAACAGGCTGGCTTGCAGTAGCCATCGGGTTGCATCAAACCCATTCTCAGTAAAAAATAAATAGCCAAACCCGATCACTAAGATAGAGTAACCGATGATAGCTATTGCTTGTAGCTCATGTTTCATAAAATCCATGTAAAATTATAACAGGCAGTGTATTACGCTATTTTAATGCATCAACGTGACTGATACCGGTTTAATTAAACCGAGATCATCAGCCGCGATTGAGCAATGGTTCGAACTAAGAAGAGGATAAGTAACAAGGTGGGACAAGGCATAAAAATCGGTTTAAAACTCATCGCGGTGCTGTTTATTTTTGTGGCATTGGTTATTCCCAATCGTATCAGTGCAATAACACCTCTGGCTTTTAACTCTTTTCCGGTTGAGCTGCTGTTAATCGGATTGACATTGTTGGCGCCTAATCCAGCCGGTTTTATCATTCGATGGATCACCGCAGTGTTGTTAACCGTAGGAATCGTTTTAAAGCTCGCTGATATGGGGACTTATCAGTTTTTTGATCGGGCCTTTAATCCGGTGGTTGATAGTCATTTTTGGGCTGATGGCTTAAATTTCCTGCAAGGTACGCTGGGTCAGATGGGGGCTTACCTAGTCGTGGCACTGTTGTGCGCTTTAATAGCCGGGATTCTTGTGCTGGTCTCTTATGTTTTAAAGGTCATCCAACGCTGTTTGCAGAAGATACCTAAACTCTCTAGCTTAGGATTGGGTTTGGGGGCTGGACTGTGGTTAATCTTTTTGTCTGTGGGATCACAAACTGCCACGAGTCCTTTTTATCATTTAATGACTGAGCATGTGACTCAGACCTTCAGTACGCTGGATGATTTAGCCGTATTTAATCAACAACTCACAGTAGATCCTTATAAAGCAGTGCCGAATGAAGCGCTGTTGAGTAAACTCAAAGGCAAGGATGTGCTGGTGGTGTTTATTGAATCTTATGGGCGCACGGTGTTGGATAAAGCCAGTTATGCCGAGCATGTTCGCCCCGTGCTAGAACAGGCTGCTCATGATCTAAGCGATAAAGGCTTCTATTCGCGGAGTGCTTATTTAACGTCACCCACTTATGGCGGCATTAGCTGGCTGGCGCATGGCACCTTAATGTCAGGTTTGTGGGTGAATAGTCAAACCCGTTACGACCGTTTAGTGGCGAGTGACAGGCCCTCACTCAATCGCTTATTTAAGAGGGCAGGGTGGCGAACTGTAGCGGTACAACCGGCTCACACTATGGCTTGGCCTCAAGGTGAGTACTTTGGTTACGATCAGATTTATGCGGCTCAGGACTTGGGGTATCAGGGTAAGCCGTTCAATTGGATCACCATGCCGGATCAATATACGCTGTCGGCATTTCAGGCGAGAGAACGTCAATCAGGCAAGCGTTCATCCGTCATGGCCGAGATCGCCTTGATTTCATCCCATGCACCCTGGACCCCGTTACCGCATCTGGTTGACTGGAATCAGGTCGGTGATGGCGCTGTATTTATTGAGCAAGCCAATGCCGGTGAAAGCCCTGAAGCGGTATGGAAAGAGACTGAGCGTATTCGCGTGCAATACCGTAAATCCATTGAATATGCGCTTGCAAATATAGCGTCTTATATCGCGACCTATGGGGATGATAATCTGGTGGTGCTAGTGTTAGGTGATCATCAACCGGCGCCGTTTGTAACCGATGAATCAGAGAGTCGGGAGGTGATTGTGCATTTGATCAGTCATGATGCAAAGGTTATGGACGCAGTAAAAGACTGGCAGTGGGCAGAGGGGTTGCTGCCGTCTAATCAAACGCCTGTTTGGGGTATGGATAAGTTACGGGCGCAATTTATTACGGCTTTTTCAGAAAAAATGTCTGGAGTGGTTGCAGATTGAGTTTTTTTGTGCTGCAAGTCAGCTAATTTATTTAGCACTTACCCACAAACGCCTCTTGACAAATAAGATACGATAACCAACCTTACCGATACCTCATAAATGCCCATAAATGAATCGTAAGTCATTGATTTTTAATTAGGTAAGTGTGTTGTATAACTATTACACAATCTAACTAATTTTAAGAAAAATTATGCAGTTAGAGAGTTACTCAATAACTAATACACAGACTTATCCACAGATTCTGTGGATAAGTCTAATAGCTATTATAAGGTGGGTTATAATTTAATAATCAATCTTAGAGGGTATACAGATTGTAAAAGGTGGTCTGGAATAATTTTTTAGCATTTCGCTCACTTTGCTATGCAACTAGCCGGAACGATGAATGACTGGCCAAGTCTTTAGCACAGTTTTAGAACGCTTATTGAGCGCTAGACAGTCATGACAGAGTGAAAATAATGACTGTTGATCGGAATTAAAAACAGGTTGAAGTGCTTGCACGTTATGCTTAAGTGCTGCAAAAGCCCACTGGATGCGTGCAAAGGGATGGCCTAGCGCTACGAACATACATTGGAGCGCTGGCCCAACCTGTTAGAGCGCTGAAAAACTATTTTTAAGTGCCACGTCGTTATAGAAACATAGGGACTGTGATTATCTAGCGCTCTTCTAACCTGCTTGAGCGCTGTAAAAGATTGGCAAAGCGCTGAAAAAGGAAGGTTGAATTAGTGTTGGGGTTATTGATAGGCTAGCGAGCATCGGCTTAGCGCTCGGTCAGGTTGTGCCAGCACTCGGCCAGCTAATCTTAGCGCTGAGATAGGGTGGGTTAAACTCAACTATGATGGCTTAGCACTGGCCAGGAGTGGTGGAGCGCTGCTTAACAGTAAAAAATTAGTTGATTAATTGAATTCAGTGACAACTCAGGAGGCTTATGAATAACTATAGGCCTATTGATACAAACTGCAAGGTAAATAAGGTATATGTTAAAAACAGTACGACCCTAACAGCTATTAAAAAGGGAAATTAAGAATGTAAAAAATGTTTTAAATAGAGAAATATTCTGGTATTTTGCGATTGGGGATGAACGCGAGATAAATTTACCTGATAATTTAAAAAATATAGTTCCTGGACGAGGTTTCTGGATTTATTCGAATAAAAACTTCAAAGAGGAATTTGTTAATTTCTTTAATTTGTAAGCTCGCCAATTGAAATATTATTTTTGACGCTAACGTACGTCAGCACTGGACTTCAAACCCCACCTAGACTCAATGATGACTAAAAATAATAAAAATATCCAAGCTTCCGAGGAACAGATTATGAAAAACGCCACCAAAAATTATCAAAATATGTTCAATAAATCCATACTGCTAGTTATTCCATTTTTTTTAAGTGGGTGTGGTGTTTCATATTTCTCTCATCGAGAGACAAACCCAAGCATTGAGGGTTTAATTACAAATCCTAATATTATTAGGTGGCCTTGGCAGGATTCAAATACAGTATTTAGTAACTCCACTACCGCGAGCAGAAGAATTGCTTTAGTTAATATTAAACAGACAGGCTGGACTAAAGAAGAAATGACAACTTGCGCAGAACCATCTCCTGACGTTGGTGAAGCGTTTGCCACCGCAATTTCTGATGCCCTGAAATTAGCTGTGACAGAACCTAAGTCAGGAATCAATGGAACGCTGTCCAATGATTATGCCAGAACTGCAATGACCCAAATTACTCCGCTTTTATATAGAACGCAATCGCTTCAATTATACAGGGATGCTATTCACTACCATTGTATCGACCGAATGAATGGCTGGTATGAACAGCCTAAGACTGATAAGGATGTGACTGATAAGGATGGGACTGATAAGGATGGGACTAAAGTTGATAACGTCCCACTTAAACGAAAGCCTGTAAAAATACAAATTTATGAAGTGAGTCAAAAAGTGACTGGAAAACCAGGGGAAAGTACATTTTCTATAGATCAAGACCCTAAGCCAACAGATATTGAAATTGATGTAAATGACTACAATGCAATGAAATTATATTATTTTGAAAAAGCTGTAGAGGCCCTTAAGGTGGAGATTCCGTATATAGCGGGAGCGCAGACAGCGTTTGCCCAAAATCTTAAAACAACGGGAATTTCTGATCAAAGTATTAAGGCTCTCGTTGATTTAACTAAAAACTTAAGTCCAACAACTATAACTTCAACACCTAATGGAAGTTCTATTGTTACTTCACCTAAAGATCCAGTGGTTAACCCACCTCCTAAATAATAATGCTTAATCAAGATAACCAAGGTCAGAGAAATTTAAATTTAATTTTATTCTGATCCTAGATATTTGGTATTTAAAATTTAGAGATAAACCAAGAGACTATAGAGAGGGTAGTATTACCTACCCTCAATTTTACATCTTACTACCAAGGCAAATTGGATAAAAACTCACAAATCCAGTCCCAATTATTATGGGCTTTTTCGAGAATTTTTATAATTACGTAAACCATTTTAAGGTTTTCCAACATTTTGTCCTTACTGACATACCTGTCCTTCCTTGAGGTCTAAAACAGGGGCATTACATTGCCCTCCTAATTGGGGAAATATTTCTCCCAAACTCATTAAATTTAGCTTATGATCTTAATCTACTAACTCAGAGGTTAATGTCAAGTTATATTAAACGCTAATAATGGCGATAAAAGCCAGTATGGACATATTAATCAGTTAGTCATTAAATAAAAGGATAAGTGTAAACTTAAAATCGATGGGTGTAGAATTCAGAAAACCTGGCCCCCATTGATTCATAAATCGTCTTTGAATATATCTGATAATTGTTGAGCATCAATAATACGATCAAGCCAACGCTCAATGCTCTCCATCGAGGCATTAGAAATCAGATGGGTGATGTCGGGAGGTAAAGCGCCAAAGCGCTTGGACAATAATCTTTGCAAAGCCAACATTTCACCTTCTTGCCTACCTTCTTGCTTACCTTTTAGTTCACCTTCTGCGATATAGGCCAAGGCCCATTGTTCCAGTCTATCTGCCAACATGACTTTTATCTCCTGTAAATCATCCACTTGGGGTAATAAGATACCGTAGTTTTGTTTTCTCATCAATGTAGCGCGTATCCTTAGGGAAAACATGCGCAGTAGGTCGGGTCTATCGTCCAGCCAATCGATTAACAGGCTGATTAAGCCTTCAATGGTTGCTATGCTATCAGCATAATCCTTATATAATTAAAATAAATAACCGGGGGGCACTCAAAAGTTACATCGACGATTGTTAATCCTACCTATAAGCAGAGAACGGGGTCCATCGATTGTTTTTGCAGGTATTTCTAATAAATTAGGATCATTCCAACCCTTCATAAACACTTTCAGTAAAACGCGGGGAGCAAATAGCTAAGAACACTAAATCCTCTGTGCCAACATTAGTGATCCGCTGGGGACATAATGCAGGAATGATAACGACATCACCTGCCGATACTTGTTGCGGTGGTTGTTCAGCCACTTCGACTAAACCCAGCCCGGAAAGAATGACATATCTCTCGATAACACCAATTAATCGGTGCAATTTTGTTGTTACACCGGGCTCAACTCTAGCTCTGGCAATTGATACATCTGGATCTGTTGATGAATTTGATAGCTCTAAAATAAAACAACCTTCATCAAAATAATACTCGTCAACTTCGTTTACTTTTAAAATCTGGGCTTTCATAAAGAACTTATAAGCATAGAATGGATAGAATTAGATTATCATTTAAACATTAAAAGCCTGTTATTTTCAATGATAAAAGATCAAGCAGCATAATGACTAAAGGCCTTATTTACTCTATGTGGACACAAAAAGAATTTACTTTATCAGCAAGAAGTCGAGGGTTTCATCTCATCACCGATGAAATAATCAAAGCGATTCCAGAATTAAAGCAAATAGATTATGGGTTACTGCATTTGTTTATTCAGCATACATCAGCCTCATTAACCATTAATGAGAATGCTGATCCGACGGTGCGGCAAGATTTAGAAAGCCACTTTAATATCGCTGTTCCCGAAAAGGCTCCTTATTACCGACATGACTATGAGGGAGATGATGATATGCCGGCTCATATTAAGAATTGTTTATTAGGGAGTAGCGTGACTATTCCCATTACTAAGGGCGCTCTTAACTTAGGTGTTTGGCAAGGTATTTATTTGTGTGAGCATCGTAATCAGGGTGGACGACGGCATTTCGTAGCAACCATTCAAGGGCAGGGCTTTTAAACGCAGTTGATAACTTCATTGTTTTTGTTATGGTATAAAAAATGCTTTTAATATTAATGATTGCAGATTTATTGCTGATGTTATAAGCAGCAATAAATCACGTGACAGCATCGAAAGTAAGATAACAACCCGTTCATGAAGTGATTGAATTTGTTGTAATGTAAGTCATTTTCTATGGACTCGGGCTTTTTTATTTTAGACGAGGGTTTGGACATGAGATCATTAAGTACATTAATCGACACGCTGAAAATAGCGCTAGTAATGGCAATGCTGAGCTTTGGTGTTTTGGCCTCTCTGGCGATGACATCACCTGAATCACCCAGTTATAGCGACAATTAAAGAGGACTGATTTTTGGAGCTATTGTTCGATAAGGACAAAGCAAAAGTTCAAATTCAGTGTATAAACCTTTGTTGAGAACGGGAGGGTGGTTTTAATGACTAAAGCAATACCATGTATTTATTAATAATTGCTTTCTTCTTATCTCCACCCTTCATTGGCTCAGTATTATCTCCAAGCAAGCATTTTATTGAAACGTTGTTAGTTAATCATGTAGCACTATTGTTGAGCATATTTATTAAAACTTATAGTCGGTAGTGCCAAGATGGTGCAGTGTATAGTAGAATTAAATCGATGCAACGAGACCTGCATGTCTCTGAGATTAATTATTTAAGAATAGACAACAGGTTATGAAGCAACACTCTGTCACCCTACTGGTATTGATTACGCTATCATTTTTGAATGGATGCTCGTTATTTGCAAATAATAGTCATAGACCTGAGCAATCCGACCTTATTTTACCAATATCAAATAAAGCACTGATTCAGTCTTGTGACGTTCAATGTTCAAATCGTCGTGGCATAAAAAAGAAACTTTGCATTAAAAACTGTCAGTTCAAACAAGTAAGAGCAGAAAGAAAAAATCTAATCAAAGCCTGCGGCGCTGACCAAGAGAGTTGGTGGTTCAGATTTACCTATATAATTAAAGATATATTGGGGAACCGATGCGAAGTCAGTTGAACTTGCTAAAGCCAAGTCCTGAACACAGAATATAACGAGCAATTGAATAGGTTATGTCTGATAGTTTTGAAAGAGGTACTGTGATGTTTGATCGATTACGAATTTTTCTATTGTTATCGATGGTCGGTATTTTAAGTGGGTGCGCATCATTTCAATTGGGTTCTAATATTTCACCCCCTCCAACTTATTCTTTAAAGCATCCAGAGCAAACACGCCTTGGCAAGCGATTTGAGCAAGCAACGCAAAACCATTTCGGACAGTCTGGTTTTCGTATTATACAAGCAGGTATAGATGGATTCTTAATGCGCATGCAAATGATTGCAGCAGCAGAGCGCTCACTAGATCTGCAATATTTTATTTTTCATGGAGATAAAACGGGGAAATTACAAATCTACGGAGTTCCTTTTCAATGCATCCAGGTTAGACTATCGGATGCACAACAAATTACTGGTAGTGGATAATGCCATAGCGTTGGTGGGCGGTCGTAATATTGGAGATCAATATTTTCAGGTAGACCCAGACTCTCAATTTGCTGATGATGATGTCTTTGCTGCAGGTAGGATTGTCCAAAAATTATCAACGACCTTTGACGAATTTTGGAATTTTAATCTGTCAATTCCCATGGAACTGCTATCGGATGAACAGCCATCCCTTGATGCATTAAATGCACAGCGTCAGCGTTTGAAGGATGTACACAGTGAATTGGAGGCAGAAGGTTTAGAGTTTGTAAAACGGCTGACCAGTGATAAACCGTTTGAAGATATTATAAATGGTCATTTGCCTGTGGTTTGGGCGCAAGCACAACTAATTTATGACAGCCCTGATAAGAAGGCTGTGGAAAATGGTATTTTGTCGGGTAGGCTAATGCAGCCAGAAATCATTAATGCTTTAAACGCAGTTCAATCTGAACTGTTAATGGTGTCGCCCTACCTGATACCAGATGAAGAAAGTATGGAGTTATTTAAAAGCTTACATCAACGTAAAGCACGTATCCGAATCCTCACAAATTCATTGGAATCAGCCGAAATGTCGATGGCTCAGTCAGGCTACATGCATTATCGAATTCCATTATTGGAGAATGGGGTTGAGCTTTACGAAATCCGCTCCCAGTTAGGTAACAGTAAGGGTAGTGGCCAAAGTGCTGCAATATCACGATATGGAAATTATGGTCTGCATGCCAAGCTTTATGTATTCGATCGTAAAAAGTTCTTTATTGGATCGATGAATTTTGATCAACGCTCTAAGCATCTAAATACCGAAATTGGCTTAATTATTCACAGTCCTGAACTGGCGCAACAGGTTGCTAATCGATTTCAGGCCATGGTGCAGCCAGCTAATGCATATAAATTAGCCCTTCATTTTCCATCACAAGGTTGAAACCACCGGCTTCCAGCCGGTTAGCTTTAACTGATAAAATGACACGCTTTGAGGTGTGTCGTGGAATACAGGTATGGTAGCCATACAGTTTTTCAAATTGAATA
>Ga0194062_1000740_pt1 | contig 13700 bp, 13 predicted proteins | sample SepL2225m_MetaG_FD_155481 | JGI IMG/M metagenome (GOLD analysis project Ga0194062, IMG submission 155481) | Anoxic zone freshwater microbial communities from boreal shield lake in IISD Experimental Lakes Area, Ontario, Canada - Sep2016-L224-25m | ecosystem: Environmental > Aquatic > Freshwater >... | reverse complement strand
GGAAAGGAGATCAAAAACAGAAAATTATCTACAGCAGGAAGTGTTCAGAGATAGACTAAGGTGTGGGTTCAAATTCGATGCAACTGCTGGGTCAGCAATACGCGCAATTCGACACAATCAATGCTCAGGTTGGCATTGATGACGTGCTGCTCGGTAAACTGGCGGAGATTAGGATTTGAAATATGCCGCAGGAACTGTAGTGGGTTGAAGATTGCCATCGTGAAATTTCCTTTTATGAATATTTGCGCACAAGGCCAACAACGACCCCAAAGATTTCCAGCTTGCCCTTTGGTCGGATGATAGAAAAATCCGGATTGGCCGGAATCAGGTGAAACCCTTCCTTGTCACGCCCCAGTGTTTTGAGCGTGAACTCATCATCAACGATGCCAATTACCAACTCCCCCGGCTGCGCCCGTGAACGGCGTTCCACCACGGCCAGATCGCCGCTGTGAATTCCGGCACCATTCATCGACTCACCCTTAACCCGAACTAACACCGTTTGCGCCGGATTCTCGATCAGGAAACGGTCCAGCATGACCTGTTCGTAGGCTTCGTCGGATACAGAGACAGGAATTCCGGCGACCACAGGCTGACTGGCAATGGCACGTTCAAAGAAGCCGTTGCTGGGAGCCCAATCACCATCTGGCGTGCGCTCAAGCATTCCGTAGGCTTCAAGTCGTTCCAGTGCCTTTTTGACAGCAGATTTCGAGGCATAACCCAACAACTCCATCAATCTGGCATAAGAGGGGAACGTCCTGTACTCGGCGTAATAGCGCTGCAGGGTTGCAAGATGTTCTTGGTCACGGGGAAGCGTTTTCATGGTGATATTGTAGAGAACGTTCGTTCACTCGTCAAAAAATTGCATCAAATAAAATATTTCTCAGCTGACTTTCGCATTGGTTCGCATTAACCCTCAATAGCCATCAGCGGCTATCAACTCCCTCATGGTTAATTTGCCGCCCTGAATTCAAACTTACGCCATCAAATAAGTTTGAATTTCAGGAGCGATACCAATGACCAATATCAACCATCTGCCGCCGGAACGCATGACGCCGGAGCAGCGCCGACAGGAAGTGGCTTCCTTGCTTGCAGCCGGAATTGCCCGGTTGCACGGTACGTCTGAGAAACCTTCGGCAGAGAGCGAGTTTGAACTTGCTATTCCCTCCGGACGAAGCGTTCATGAGGTCTCCAACCTACGGAGAAAGAGTGAATCAAAATGAATGCAAAAATTACTCAATACACAGCATCACCCTCGGTCGTGGCGCAAATCGGCCAATTGCCGCAACTAGACATTTCGGAAATCCGAGCGCTGTGGAAAAAACTGTTCGGCGGCGACACGCCCACTTACAACCGCCAGTTTATGGAACGCCGACTTGCCTACAAATTGCAGTCGATTGAGTTCCGCAAGATTGACCGCAACTTGCTGGAAAGCAACCAGCATCGAATCAAAACACTGATCGACAATGGCAAGCTGCGTAAACGAGACAAAGATTATCGCCCGCCGACCGGCAGCGTGATTACAAGGCTTTATCAGGATATCGAGCACCGAGTGAAGGTCGAAGCCGATGGTCAGTATGAGTACGAGGGCCGGCGCTACGGCAGCCTCTCCATCATCGCTCGTGAAATCACCGGCACCAGATGGTCGGGGCCGCTGTTCTTCGGGCTCAAGCAAGCCAAGGCTGACAAGAAACCGAAGGAAGTGCGCAAATGAGCGAGTCCCTGAAAAGACGCATGCGTTGCGCGGTTTATACACGCAAGTCCAGTGAGGAAGGACTGGATCAGGAATACAACTCCATCGATGCCCAGCGAGATGCCGGTCACGCCTATATCGCCAGTCAGCGTGCCGAGGGATGGATTGCTGTGCCTGACGATTACGACGATCCGGCTTTCTCCGGCGGCAACATGGAGCGTCCAGCACTCAAACGCCTGCTCACCGACATCGAGGCTGGCAAGATCGATGTCATCATCATCTACAAAATTGACCGTCTGACCCGCAGCCTCTCTGACTTCTCCAGAATGGTTGAGGTGTTCGAGCGGCAAGGCGTGTCCTTTGTTTCCGTCACCCAGCAGTTCAATACTACGACCAGCATGGGGCGACTGATGCTCAACGTGCTACTGTCGTTTGCGCAGTTCGAGCGCGAGGTCACCGGCGAACGTATCCGCGACAAAATCACCGCCAGCAAGAAAAAAGGCCTGTGGATGGGTGGCGTGCCACCACTGGGCTATGACGTCGATAACCGACGCCTTGTCCCTAATGAGAAAGAAGCCAAACTCATCCGGCACATCTTCACACGCTTCGTCGAAGTGGGCTCGGCCACGTTGCTGGTCAAGGAACTGCGACTGGATGGCGTGACGTCAAAATCGTGGACCACGCAGACCGGCAAGGTTCGTGAAGGCAAGCTGATCGACAAGGGGCTGATCTACGGTTTATTGCATAACCGCACCTATCTTGGCGAATTGCGTCACAAGGAGCAGTGGTATCAGGCCGAGCATCCGCGCATTATTGACCAGACGTTATGGGATGACGTGCATGCAATTCTTGCCACAAACGGCCGAGTGCGCGGCAATGCAACACGCGCCCAAGTGCCGTACCTGCTCAAAGGCATCGTGATGGGCAATGATGGCTATGCGCTGACACCTTGGCACACCACAAAACATAATGGCCGGCGTTATCGTTACTACATCCCTATGCGCGACACCAAGGTGCAAGCCGGCGAATCGGGAATTCCCAGACTGCCAGCCGATCAGCTTGAGGGGGCCGTACTCGATCAGTTGCGCGCAATCATGCGCCAGCCGGCGATGATTGACGACATCGTCCCAAAAGTCCTCTCGCTCAACGGCAAACTCGATGAGGCCATGATCACGGTGGCGATGACTCGACTCGACCTTATTTGGGAGCAATTATTTCCGGCAGAGCAGACGCGCATCGTCAGATTGCTAGTAGAAAAAGTGGTTGTCTCTCCGACCAACATCGAACTGAGTTTGCGGCCCTGCGGCATTGAACAGGTGGTGATGGAATTACAACCGACCAAGACCAAAGAGCTAGAGGAGGTGCTGGCATGACCGCGATCAGAATCAACGGCATCGCAGAAATGATTCCGTCCAGCGATGGCAGACTCACACTGAATATTCCGATCAACATTCGACGGAAAAGTGGTCTCAGGGTTATCACGCTACCGAACGGTGAAACGGGTAAGGCGGGAAAAGCCCATGAGCCAACCCCAATCCAGCAAGCGCTTGCGCGCGGTCACCGGTGGCTGGCCATGCTGGAATCAGGCGAGGTCAGCACCTTAAGGGAGTTGGCAATACGAGAAGGCGTGGACAACAGTTACATAACCCGTATGGTCAACCTGACCACGCTTGCGCCGGAAATCATTGCGGCCATTCTGGATGACGCGCTACCCAATAACATCACGCTGTTCGAATTGGCCGTCAATCTTCCCGTGTTGTGGGATGAGCAGTTCAAACGAGTATTTGGCGAGCAGGCAAAGGACGCGCCATCTTCGGCTTAAGGTTTGGGATTTGATTTGTCAGGCAACGATTGTGCTAAAATACAGGCATTGTTGTGAGCAAACTTCGGTTTGCGAAAACTCCGGCTCAATAAGGGCTTATTGGACGGGGGTTCAATTCCCCCCATCTCCACCATGAATAAATTGAGGTCAGTTTATTCATGATGGGGATGACTTGGTTTCGACAGTGAGCAGATAGGTTTCGGGGCGACACGTCAGGCGATCGACGTAAATGAAGCAAGCATGTAAATGCAAACGATGAAACATACGCTATGGCGGCCTAAAAAACCGTAAGCCGGGGCTGTTGAGCCTTGTCATACAACACAACTAGATGGGCCTCGGGTGATAATGATCCCGAGGCTCATTGATTTTGTGGGGCGAGTTTTGTAAGCACCCCTCACATTTTCGTTCCGTGTCTGTGAACACTGCTGAACGATAAGTCGTAACGGTATGGTCTGGTTCATCCTCCACAACTATGAGCTAGGTCACCTAGCAGTAAGTTTTTCTAAGTACAAATTCACGAGAGGAAGTTCAGATTTGAACTGTTCTATCTTATGCTGACGACTTCTCACCCAATCTGGCAACTCGTTCGATTTAGCCTTCTTGCCGGTCAATCGCTCCATAAGCTTCGCATATTGCTGTTGCTTGGTTATTCCTTGAATTTCAAAGATACTTTCTAAGTGCTTAAGCTCTTGTGGTACGAGAACCTCTTGGTCATTCCTGGCGTCCTTGCCATCTTGGATGTCGCCAAAGTAGATATATGGGAAGTTCTCCTCAAGAAAACCATTGTCGATAACAGATTTCCCCAGTAAGCACGCCCTCAAAATTAGGCTTTGAAGCTCTCGCGCGTTTCCCGGCCACGAATATCTCAATAGGCGCTGCTGGGCAGAAGAATCAAGACCAATTTGCATGGTTCGCTCGTTCTTAGCCAGATCCCTGTTTATCCGTTCGAAAATGCATTCGATGTCTTGAGGGCGCTCTCGGAGAGGTGGAATCAAAATTGGGCTCCCCAGTCGCATTTGAAGGTCGACCCTGAAGGAACCGTCAGCAACCAAAGCTGATATGGGTTTGTTGCTGGCTGCAAGAACTACGCCCGCGTACTTCAATGATTCTTGCTCCTCACTCCCCAAAGGGGAGAATTCGCCGTGTTCAATGACAGTTAGAAGTCGAAACTGCACCTCCAGAGAATAAGAATTTATCTCGTTGAGGAAAACTGGGCGATGCTCCTTCATCGCGGTACCGAAAATTCCATCTCGCGGTTTATCAGCTCCGGTGTAGGAGCCTTTAGCATGTCCGAAAAGTTGCGAAAGGATAAATTTTTTATCTGCCGTTACGCCAAAGGGAAGAAACTTTGATTGGGGATGCTGGGTATCCAAATAGTTGATTAATGCATCTTTGCCGCACCCTGTTTCACCTTCAATCAGCAGGGCTATTACGGGGTACGATCCGTTCCGAGTCAACTCTAAAGCCCTGCCGTAGACTGACACCAACTCGCCAATTTTTTTTGCAAGCGCCTCGTCATACGTTACAAAATTTCCAAAGCTATGGGGCCGTCTGCTTTTTCTTGTCGAAATGACGTTTGCCGCCGTGGTTCCTTTTGTTGCGCCAGACGTTTTCAGTCGACCAGAGAGCCTTATTAAATCCGGTCGAATACGGTCTAGAATGCTGGCCATGGCAGAAGCTGGCGAAAAACGTACAAACGGCTCAGACGGCGAGTCCAGTTGAGCAAGTCGGTCAATTACCTCGTCGCAAGCAATGACCGCTTGGTTCTCCAACAACGACCGAACATGCTGAACTAGCATAGTCATTGTTTCATCGTTCAAGTCGATGCTTTCCGGCTCCCGCTCTGTCTCGCTGAAAAGATGCTCGAGAAATTGCCGTGCTGGAAAGTCTCGTGCTTCCCCCTTTTCGGCGTATAGAGCGAAAATATGCGATTCGCCAACAATATCGAGAGCCTGTGCTGCCCCGAGTTGTTCGGTGGCGAACTTCAGGGGGGTGGCCGCCGAAGTAATCGATATAACAGCTGGAGCAATAGAAAGCTCCTTGGCTACTCTAGATTCAAGCCCGATGCCAGATATTGAGAACAGACGTGGTTCCGCAACCTGGATATTTCCTTTTCTCAAAGCGAATACGCATTCTCTTCCAATTGTACGATCATTACTTAGTACGACGACTTTTCCGTTCTTGTCACTGGAGTTTCGATATCTCGCGATGCGCCTGAGGCACGACCATTTCCCCGGCCACGTCACATCTTCGGCCATGAGAGCCTCTTCGACATTGCGGAGATTTGAGTCGACTTCGCCCTTATCTTCCCCGCCCAATGCCAAGCGAGTCATCGCGTCAAGCGCTAAAGCCATTCCGGAAGTAACTCCGCCCGGGAGCGGGGGCAGGTGAATGTCGCCTTGAAAGAAATGCTCAGTGAGTGGCTTCATGACTCGATCACTTAACTCCATCCTCAACTGATCAATAAAATCGTCACAAGTAAGTGCAAACCAAACTGCTGCTGAGTCGCGTTCAGATCGTGCCTGCTTCTGTGAAAACTGAAGTAGATATATTGATCTGGTCGCATCGTCAGGAGGGCCGTCGTATCGTGCCAGCTTTACCTCGGTGAAGCCGAGCATCGAAATCAGAAAATCACCTGGCTTAATGGGGGTGTCGCGACCTACTTGTCCCCAAACCCCGCGAATCCGGGAATGCGAGATTGCATGCAGACGCTCGTTGATCTGCGCCGATGACAGCCATCTTAAAGCTCCATTGCAGGGGCGTTCAAGAAGTGGCTTCCGTTTTCCCCGCTCGTCAGAGACGACAAATAGATCGCCGAATGTGGGAGTCCCCCAATGTTTTCGGTCACTTCGAAGTTTTCGAAAGCGGTCTTGGTAGTACCAACAATCCAAGCGTAGCGCGGCATCAATCTCCGAACGGCTGACCCTCCATCCATGTGGTGATTCTCGGTTTAGCTCATCCAATGGTGGGTACATCCAAACTGATTCAACGTGTTTTACACCGTAAGCGCAGACGCTGAATGAATTCGGCTCGTCCATTGGCTTATAGGGGCGCTCTTGGTTGCACAATGGGGTGATGCGGCTAAGCTTCGGATTGAAGATTGCTATTCGGTATGCCCTATATTCCGCGACCATATCTTTGCTGGATTTTTTGCGCGTGGCATCGCATAGCATTCTGTCCTGCACAAATATTCGAATGGGTTGCGAGTGCTGCCTGCCGAGAAAACTCGCCAAGTCATCTGGAGCACCCGGTAACGATGCGCCAATCTGCCATGCCTCTGCCTTGCTTGCAGATGTTTCATCGATCCGCAGTTCTAGTAATTTCCGGTTTTTTTCATCAAGCAGGAAATCCATTGGGAATGCCATTAATAATAAGGATATTGCTTATTATATCAGTAAATTCCTTATTTTAAGATTGGGTGCGGTTTTTGCGGGAATCAGCTATATGTCAATAATATCAATCAGTTGGCTAGATACTCCGCCTCGTGGCACGTAATATGCTTTAGTTAAGATGCCGCCTCTCTTGATGCGGTCAAGGCGTACAGCATGATGTCCCACGACAGTTGCTACAGACGTCTACAACAAGTTGGGCATTTTTTGGCTCGGTGTCCAACATTTGCATAGAGCCGCTACTTAGGAGAGTGAAAATGTCTATTGGAAAAGCTGTAGGAATAGGTCTAGCCGGTAACGAAATCTCTAAAAAGATAGCTGGAACTGATGAAGTTAGCGCAGGGCGAACAACTGTAGCTGTTGGCTCTGGTGCTGCTATAGGTGCTGCTGCCGCAGGAACAATTGCTGTTGGAGCTGCTTTGGTTGGTGTTGCGGCTGCGCCTATCACTGTTCCACTTGCTATTGCTGGGGGTGTTATTGCTGGAATTGCCAGCTTATTTGATTAAGAATAAAAGGAAACTGTTAATCGATAATATGCCCGCCCAGCCCATCGATAAAAGGACAACCCAAAAGCTGATCTTTTGGGTTTCCTACGCGCTCTGGTTAGATAATTAGCACTACTTAGAATGCGACTATAGTTTCAGCTAAAAATTGAAAGGTAGCTATGCCTATCCCTCCAAAATATGCATTCAAATCGACCTGCGATATCTGCGGGTGGAGCGTTGTCATCAAGCATCGAAGTGATGCCATTTTTAAGCCAAATCAATGCGAAAAATGTGGTAGTGAAAAATTGACTCACACGCAAGCTGGAGTTCTTGAAACTTTGCTGTCCACACCAATTTCATTTATTCAAAACATAGGAAAAATAAATGCCAATTAAATGCAACAACACTGAAATGCTACTTGATTTTATTACTAAGAAGCATATGCAGGCAATAGTTTCGCATCCAACGTCCCTGCAAACAAAAATTGATTTCCCAGACGGACTGGTGGTGAATGTATTCAATACTGGATCTGTTAATTTTCAGGGAAACAGCTTTGAAAACCACACGGCATCGGACATCGTAAACGTTATTGAAGCCATTAACAGAGAGTAAACTTCCCATGGTTAACCGTACGTGGCATGGCACGCTCGTGGATGCTCATCGCCACGGGCTTTACGACCTTTCCTCGGACTGGAGTCTTGCTGGGGTGCCCGTCGAGCAATGGTCAGATGATCCCCGGTTCCTCGCCCATGAACGTCGGACAAAGTGGCTGTTTGGTGACGGACTTTACGATGCCCTTCAGCCATGGATTGAATATTCGTGCAATGAGGGAGTGGGGACAGTACTCGATTTTAGTGGCAAACACGCGAGTGCAGATGTGGAATATGCCTACGGGATGTTCGGGGTGCGACCAAAAGTCACGGTGCTCTGGAGTTCCTGGAGGGCGGATATCCGGCCAACCCCGGCGGTGATGATTCTTCCCGACGAGCGTGAGATTGGCCCAGATGCGGCCGAAGCCGCGCGAGCTTTCCTCAAGTCGATGCCGGGAGGTCTGATTACGCTCCATGCAGGCGAATCCGAGTCCCGTGCCAGAATCGGAAAATCCCGCTTGGGGCAGACAATCGTCGAATGGCTGGCCATGGAGTCACTATTGGATTCACGTACCCTATTGGTGCACGCGAATACACTGAACTCGAATGATTTTGGTTTAATTGAGGATAGCGGTGCGGGTGTGGTCATGTGCCCTCTCACGAGATTAGCGCTCTTCAATCCCGCTCCGCTGGTTCCTCAACGGGTGCGGATTTTTTTCGGGACCGATTCGCCTCTAGTGTCCGGATCCAGAAGCCTAATTGCACAAGCCATGACCGAGGCTGAGCGGTGGGTGGCGTCTGGCTTTACCAAAATTGCAGCTGCGGAACGCGCGGCTATGGCGCTGACAAGGCCGTTAACGGGCGAACCGTTGGAAGCTTCAGGCACGGCGGCCGACCTAGCAGAATTCCTGCTTAGTAGAATGATTAAGGAGAAATAAGTTGATTACAACCAAACAATTAGCCAATCCATTAGGTAAAACTTGGAAAAACCTGCTCCAGCATGTAATGGAGCATGGCGATGACTCCGATGAAGAGATCAGGGAGGCTAGGAACGTGACAATGAGTTTCACGGTCGGACCATCGGACTTTTCAGAACTGGCAGAGTATGGCCTTAATGAAACCTTGACTGATATGCGTAAGGTTTTTTTTACAACCGAGCCGAACCGTTTTGGGCATAGCTATAGATCCTGCTGGCGGGGCCCCTTTGGCAAAGATGATCTCTCTGATGTGATAGATTTATTGAAAGAACAGCCAGCTACAAAGCGGGCGCTGCTCGCATTTGTCGATCTGACGGGAAGGAAAGTTCCTTGCGTCAGTGCGATACATTTCCTTATCCGCCAAGGATGCCTAGATATTAGTTATTTCGCGCGAGGTCAGGATATCTACCTAAAGTTCTGCGCAGACGCTATCTGTGTTCACGATTTCGGGGTGATGGTTTCCGAGGCGCTCGGCATCAAGATCGGAACAATAACCGGCACCATAAGCTCTGCCCATATCTATCGGAAAGATTTTGAGCCGGTCGAACTCATCCTCAAAAAGACAAATAAATGACAATAAGAAAAATTCTCTTTGTTGTGCCGCGTTCGCTGAATCCAAAACAAATGTATAGGGAGTATCCGCTCGGTGTCGGATTCATCGGTACAGTGCTGCAAGAGCACGGCTACGAGGTGGCTATTTTCGATCAAAATGCCGAAGGGCCGGACGAGAGTCTGCTGTGGGATCGTGTCTCCTCGTTTCAACCCGATGTCGTCGGGTTCTCCATCATTACGCCAAATTATCCGGTGGCTCGCACGCAGATTATAGAAATGAAGCGTCGATATCCGGAGATGGTCGTCATTGCCGGCGGCATCCACGTAAATCTGTTTCCAGAGGATGTCCTGTTAGATGGAGTGGATGTTGCTGTACTCGGTGAGGGTGAATACACTGTTTGCCGCTTGTTGGATGCACTTGGTGCCGGTCGTCCGCTTGCGGATATACAAGGGGTAGCGTTTGTGGAAAAGGGATCAATACGTATGAACCCTAAGGATCCACGACCTTTAAGCATCGACGAGTTGCCAATTATCGATCGCAACCTGTATCGGCTTGAACTATACAATCATCATTCGATGGTTGCATCACGCGGCTGTCCCTATGACTGTGCCTTCTGCTGCAACTATACCGGGACCGTACTTGTAAAGGGTGTCGCCGTTTCTGGACATGAGAGGGTTATTCGGGAAATGGCAATTCTAGAGAGGAATTTCGGTGCCAAAGAGATTTTTTTTGCTGATGACATTTTCTTTCTGAAGAAGAAAAGCATTATCACGTTCTGTGAGGAATATTCTAAGAGTGGCCTAGGTGCATCGTGGATCGGCCAATTAAGAGCAGATTCGATGGACACGGCAGTGGCCGAGGCGATGGCATCGGCTAATTGCCGACGGATTTATTTTGGGATCGAGAGTGGATCCGATGACATTTTGAGTCGGGCCAGCAAGCGCACGAACGTCGAAAAGATGCTGTCGGGAGTGCAGTGTGCATCCAATGCTGGTATCCGAGTCAAAACCGGGTGGATTTACGGACTTCCCGGTTCCTTGGTTGAGCAGCGAAAATCCATTGATCTCATGCTACGCATGCGCCCCCATGAGATCTCAATCCATCAGCTAATCCCATTTCCAGGGACGGCCTATTACTCCCGCCCTCAGGACTTCGGAATTCGGATAAAAAATCCGAAGGATTTTGAAAGTTTTTGCTACGGAGGTATAGGCGACAACATTTCGTTCGACTATCTGTCGTCGTCGGAAATGATTGGTCTGCTAGAGGGGACAGCAATCGCCTTGGAGCGGGAAGGCTATGTGAGCAGCGATATTGCAACGCCGGAGAACGAATTTATCTACTCGTCCCCGTTGCACCAAAAGTCAATGAACGTATTCAGAAGTAAGTCATAAGCAAGGGTTTGACCATGAAATATTATGAACTAGGCTCCATAGATGTAATGGCCACCATCGGGCCTACGCTAGAGACGGCGGCGGACATTGCCTCGGCGATTGATGCCGGGGCGGGATGGTTTAGATTCCCTACTGGATATCGTAACCGGGACCATGTCGCGCATGCGCTGCTCGTTCGGGAGGTGGCTGTCCGCAAGGGGGCTGACGTGAAAATTCTGTTCGACCTTCCGTCCGAGCGATTGAGACTGGGGTACATCTCCCCGCGCGAGGTTGCACCAGGGGTCGAGCTTTCATTTTTCGACTCCGGCGGAGAGATGGATGGAGATGGTGTCGAAGTTCCGGGGCTAGATAAACTCCGAGGGGCGGTCGAACCTGGTCATCGTGTCTTGGCGCTTGACGGCCGCATTGTTATGCGAGTTTTGGATTTTGGTTCTAGATTCATGAGCGCGATCGTCGAGCAAGGAAGTGGTCAGCTGCAAACCAACAATTCGATCGTCTTTCCAGATAGCAGCGCCGATTTCTCCTTGGTCGAGTCGGCCGACATAGAACTATTGCGCAAGGCGGAGGCATCTGGTCTCGTTCCAAACTGGATAGCGCTTTCTATGGTTACATCAGTCGCGCAATTCAACTCGGCCCTAACAACCCTACGGGAGGTTGTGCCTAATTCGGTTCGATTCATGGCTAAGGTAGAAACGCGAGAAATTATCCATAATGGCGAGGGCATAGTCCAAGCTTCCGACGGCATTATGGTCGCTCGCGGCGATCTCGGCTTAATGGTTGAACCGGAGGATATGCCCCAAATCCAAGAGAGGTTTGTCGCAATTGCGCGAGCAAAAGGGAAGCCTGTCATCGTGGCTACCCAGTTCCTAGAAAGCTTCGCCTCAAGTGGTGTGCCGCAGCGTTGCGAGTTGACGGACCTTGCCGTTGCTGCGCGGCAAGGAGCTTCAGGGATAATGCTTGGCAAGGAGACTGTCTTTAGCAATCATCCGATTGAGAGCATCGGGCTCGCGACCCGATGCCTGAAGGCTGCTTCCCGCATACGCTTGCCCATTGGCTTGTTCCTACGCGAACCACGGAATTCACTTCCTGGCGGATTAACGCCGCTAATTGCTATCGAAGGGGGCAACGGGGTGGGGAAAACGACCCTCATTGAGAGCATCCGGGTAATGCATCCAGACTGGACTATTCGCCGAGGTGTGCCGGATGCGTGGATGGAGCCGATAATGAAAATGCGTATGATCCGCGATGCGGATTGGATGGCGTCTGCCTTTTATTTTTTTTCGGGAACCATGGAGCTTACACGTGAACTGATGCCATTATTTCAACGGCAACTCGCACTCTCTACGGTTTGCCTAGATCGAAGTCTTTGGTCAACCCTTGCGGTACATGTGGGCCACGACCCGAGCCGCTTGACTAATTTAATGCTGATGCTCGAATCAATGGGCGGTCATGTCTGCGTGCCGAACAAGACCATTGTTCTGATCGCATCGCCGGAGACATTGCGACGACGAGTCTCAGAAAAGGATCCATCTGAGCGGATATTCGACGAGCTAACCCAGAATTATGATTATTTGGAGCGGGAGTCGGCTTTCTACTATTGGTTACGGGAGGCCGTCGCCGAGATAGGAATGCCTCAATTCCAAATTGAAATTGTTAATACCGACAACCTGTCGTCTGATGAAGTCGTCGATTACGTCGATAGGTTGATTTCGTGATGCGAAAAACTATTCCACTTGTAACCTCGAATTTCGCAAAATACGCACTTTTTCACCCCATTCTGGAGAGGCTCGGCATTGAGTTGGTCACGCCCCCCCAATCCTGTCACGAAATTCAATCTGACAATTGGGGCGAAATCATCGAGGAGAAGGCTCGTTCGGCGGCGCGATCTCTTGGTCGTCCCTGCATCGTCGACGATGCAGGTCTCATGCTTGATGCCTACCCTGGATTCCCCGGCGCATACACAAAATCGATTATCCAATCGCTCGGAAGCGATGGATTGATCAGGCTTTTGAACAATCAAACACCATCCGGGCATCTTGTCGCGTATTTGGCATGTTCCGACGGCGATGAATGTATTCAATGGATGGGGAGCGTTCAGGGAAACCTTGTTCCAAGCGAATTTCGCGGCAAAGGCCCTGGTCCGCTCCATGAGTGGTTTCAACCGACCGTCAAAGGGCCGCTTGGCAAATCCCTTCATCGATTAAGAGCTTGGCGGTCACTGGAGCGCGATTGGCATCTATTATGCGAGAGGGGTTGGGCTTACTCGGCTGACATCAATCCATTTGACTACACTCGGGGTGCAACTACGGGTTCGTGTGCGTTCTGCACTGAGCTCTCTGGCGATCCAGGCTCAATTTTTGAACGACTATCGGGAGGATCGCCGAGCGACAGAGTGGTACATATGAGTACATCGTTTGTGCTATTGCCGCCGTTGGGCCAATTCATGGAGGGCGGGTTGTTGCTTCTCTCCCGCGAACACCTGAAGAGTATGGCATATCTTGAGGCTAATCAAATTTCAGAATTGGAGGATTTGATGTCGGAGGTGACGTCGACGCTTCGTGGTGTGTATGGCTCGAGTCCTGTTTTTTTTGAACACGGGCCTAGACGCGGTCGGGGAAAATCAACTTGCTGCGTGGATCACGCACATCTGAACATTTTTCCGGCAGATGTGGATTTGATGCCACTCCTTGGACAATTCCCGGGTCATGAAATCGGTTCGCTCGGTGAACTCGCTTCACTCAGTGACAATGCCGATGATTATATATTTGTTCAGCACGGAGATGGTACTCGCACCGTCCATTTC
>Ga0194062_1000739_pt1 | contig 13704 bp, 9 predicted proteins | sample SepL2225m_MetaG_FD_155481 | JGI IMG/M metagenome (GOLD analysis project Ga0194062, IMG submission 155481) | Anoxic zone freshwater microbial communities from boreal shield lake in IISD Experimental Lakes Area, Ontario, Canada - Sep2016-L224-25m | ecosystem: Environmental > Aquatic > Freshwater >... | reverse complement strand
AATCATTTGCAGCACGAATTGTTCTTGTGTTGCAGTCAAGATGACGGGAACGCCAGCGCGGATATTTAAATAGTCCCAATAGCCAGATCCAACCGGTGTAGCTTGGGCGCTCAAACGTTGCCATATCGTCGAGGCTTGCTCTTCGATGGTGCAGAGCAAATAACGATTTTCCTCAAAGCGCAGAATGATCGTGCCATCGTGAAATGTACTCGCCAAATAAGCAGAGGGCAGGTCTTCGAAATAAGTTTTCAGCACGGCGCTAGCGTCTTTGCCAGCGATACCTAGGCAAACTGTTTTTTCGCTGATGTTCTCGATCTTCACCTTGGCGCGCAACACGTACATCATCAATTTCTTTTGAATCGCCGCAATGAGCGAGCTAGGCAACTGTAGGTAAAAGTCGTTACCGATCTTCCAGATAAGAAAGGTGGCCAGCACACGGCCTTTCGCGGTGTTGAGACTACTGAGTTGCGCTAAGATTGGGGTGACAGCGGTAATGTCGTTACTGCACAGATTCTGCAAAAAGGATTGCGCTTCTTCACCAGTTACTTTCAACACGCCAAACTGGTTGAGGTCACACAGCGCCGTGCCATCTAGCATTGCTCGCTGTTCTGCCGGTGCGGAGCCAAAGTTTTGAATGATCCCATCAGGGAGTTGAGCGCCTTGTGCTTGAAGAAAAGATTGCCAGTTTGCGTTATGCATAGGTGTTGATTCGTTTGTAAAGTTGTTCATCGACTTTTTGTTTTGCCTCAATCGCTCGTTCATCAGTTTTGGCGTTAACTTCCATTTTTTCCTGTGCAACTTGGTCATTTCGATTCAAGTCTTGGATGCGCTCGATAGATTGCTTCTGCTCGGCAATCGCGAGTTTCGCTTGACTCATGTCACGTGCTTTTTTGGACAGCGTGACTACCGCGCCATCGCCGCTATCACTTTGCACGGGCGCTTTTCGCGCAGCAGGCGCGGTGCCGGCAACGCGGTTTGTTGAATTGATGCTGCTTGAATTGTTGACATTGGAAATTGGCATCATATCCTCCGTTAAATAGTTAACCTTAAACGTACTCGCTTTCGTCAGGTTTGACAACGTTACGAGCGAGTAGTTCATGACTCAGCGAGGTCATTCCGCTACACTTCTACGCTATGAAAATGTTGATCAGTATTGCATTGCTCGTTTTTCCAAGCGCCTGCGATAGCGGCGCTTGGAATAATCCGTATCCGAAAGAGGTCGCTAATCAATCGATTTTTTACACCGCATTCACTGAGCGCCCCAAGCATTTAGATCCCGTGCAAGCCTACAGCGAGAACGAGTATGTGTTTCTCGCGCAAATTTATCAACCCCCTTTGCAGTACCACTATTTACAGCGACCTTACACTTTGGTGCCTCAGGCCACTGATGTGATGCCGACTGTTTCTTATGTGGATAAAAATGGCCGTGTTCTTACTGAAGCGGCGCCGGCTGAACAAGTGGCGTTTAGCGTTTATGAAATTCACTTGCGCTCAGACTTAAAGTATCAGCCGCATCCTGCCTTAGCCAAAGATGGGCAAGGTAAGTCGCGCTATATGAACTTAAGTGCTGCTGATCTTAAACGGATTGATTCGTTGAATGATTTTGCGGAAACGGGCACAAGAGCGGTAAAGGCAATTGATTATGCCTATCAAATAAAGCGGCTTGCGCATCCAGATTTGCATTCCCCGATTTTTGGAGTGATGGCTGAATATATCGTTGGTTTAAAAGAGTATGCCGAAAGGTTGAAGCAGGCGCGCAAAACACAAGCTGACGGATGGCTTGATTTGAACGCCTACGATTTGCCTGGGGTGGAGATCGTAGATGAGCATAGCTATCGAATTAAAGTGATTGGGAAATATCCGCAATTTGCCTATTGGTTGGCGATGCCGTTTTTCGCACCAATGCCGTGGGAAGCGGAAAAATTTTACGCTCAAGCCGGTATGCGCGAGCGCAATCTCACTCTTGATTGGTGGCCGTTAGGCAGTGGCCCTTATTACCTTTCGGAAAACAATCCCAATCAGCGCATGGTGTTAACTCGGAATCCCAATTTTTCAGGGGAGCTATATCCTAGTGAAGGTGAAGCTGGCGATCAGGCCGCTGGTTATCTTGTCGATGGAGGTAAAGCGCTACCGCTCATTGACAAGGTTGTGTTTAGTCTAGAGAAAGAAACCATTCCGTATTGGAATAAATTTTTGCAAGGCTATTACGATGCGTCTGGCATTAGCTCAGATAGTTTTGATCAGGCGGTGCAAATGAGCGTGGGCGGTGAGGCGAATGTAACCGATGAGATGAAAGCGCAGGGCATCACGCTGTCTACTTCAGTTGCCACCTCGACCATGTATATGGGTTTTAACTGGCTCGATCCGGTTGTAGGCGGAGCAAATGATCGCGCCAGAAAATTACGCAGGGCAATTGCCATCGCAATGGATTTCGAAGAATTCATTTCGATCTTTGCCAATGGTCGTGGCATTGCTGCGCAGTCGCCTATCCCACCAGGAATCTTTGGATACCGTGAAGGTGAAGTTGGCATAAATCGCTATGTGTATGATTGGAAAAATGGCGAGCCGCAACGTAAATCAATAGCGCTTGCTCAAAAATTGCTTGCTGAGGCGGGCTACCCCGATGGCATTGACGCGAAAACTAAGCAGCCGTTGGTAATTTATCTGGATACGACTGCTAATGGTGTCGGCGGGAAGTCGCGCTTGGATTGGTTACGCAAACAATTCGATAAGCTGAATGTGCAGTTAGTGGTTCGCAGCACCGACTACAACCGCTTTCAGGATAAGGTGCGCAGAGGTGATACGCAGCTTTTCTATTTTGGTTGGAATGCGGATTACCCCGATCCAGAAAACTTTTTATTTTTGCTTCATGGTGCGCAGGGCAAAGTGGCGCATGGGGGAGAGAACGCTGCTAACTATAGCAACCCCGAATACGACAGGCTTTTCGAGCAAATGAAAAATATGCCGAACAATGCGCAGCGACAAAAAATTATTGATCAAATGTTAGAAATTTTGCGCCGAGACTCACCGTGGTTGTGGGGACATCATCCCAAAGATTATGTGTTGCGCCACAGTTGGCTGCAGAACAGCAAGCCAAACAAAATGGCGAATAACTATTTGAAATATTTGCGTATTGATTCAACGCAACGCGAAGAGTTGCGCAAGGGGTGGAATCAACCCCTGTTGTGGCCATTGTTATTGAGCGGAATAACGCTGTTATTATTTGCTTGGTGGCTACGGCGTATTTTCAAATTAAGAGACGAGGCGCGCTAGTAGCAGAGATAATAATGACTCGTTGAGGAGGTGTCCCCTTGAGCTGCCAAGAACTATCATCAGTCAATGCAGGGCAGGTTGCTCGCGTGACCGTTTTACCGACCGCTCACTGTTTTGAAACAGTGAACGCCGAAACGATATTAGAAGGCGCTCTGCGCGCCAGCGTGCCTCTTAATTATGGCTGCAGTGGTGGTAGTTGTGGTTTGTGTAAAGCGAAGGTTATTTCTGGAGAAATAAATAAAACACGCTTTCACGACTATGTCCGTACCGAGGCCGATAAACGTGATGGCATGGTGTTGATGTGCTCCAACTCTGCCGTCGGCGAGGTCGTCATTGAAGCAAGTGTTGCGGGCGGTTCGGATGAAATTCCGCTGCAGCAAATCTCGGCTACGGTGAAGTCAATCACCATCTTAAATTCTGAAATGGCCTTGTTACATCTGCGTACGCCACGCACGAATCGATTACGCTTTCTCGCAGGGCAATCGGCGACGCTTACTGTAAATCAAGCGCACAGTGCCATACTTTCCATTGCCAGCTGTCCTTGCGATGACCACAACATTCTTTTTCATGTACGAAGCACCGCAAATAATCTCTTCGCCGATTATGTATTTAATCAGCTCAAAAATAATGAAGTAGTGGAAATCGAAGGACCTAAAGGGGACTTTCTATTTCAAGAGAGCGTTAATAGGCCGTTGTACTTTTTTGCCTTTGATACTGGTTTTGCGCCGATAAAAAGTTTAATTGAACATGCCATGTCATTGGAAACGGGCATACCTATTCATCTATATTGGATTGGATCTACTGAAGAAAGTATTTATCTGCCTAACGTGGCGCGCGCGTGGGCGGATGCGCTGGATGGTTTTTATTTCGAGCCAATGGTGGCGCATATTGATGTGGCTAATTTTTCAAGTGAGCAAGAGAGTGCCTTCGATGCAATATTGCAGAGCGTTCTCCAAGCTAAGCCAGAGCTGTTGCAGGGTGACGTTTACATTGCTGGCCCTGCCGGCGCAATCAATAAAGCAGAGATTTTCTTTTTGGAGGCGGGCGTCCCTGCCGCTCATATAGTGAGTTATGAACGAATAGATTAAAAGTAAGCGCGAATATTTGCCCTTACAATACGACCCGTTATGCTCGCTTACCTTATCCGTCGAATTTTTTACGCCATCCCAATTTTATTGGGAGTGAATCTACTAACCTTCGCTTTATTTTTTGTAGTGAACACGCCAGACGACATGGCCCGTATGCAGTTGGGCGTTAAGCGTGTCACCCCAGAAGCGATTGAAAAGTGGAAGCAGCAACATGGTTACGATAAGCCTTTGTTAGTTAACGATCAGGCGCCGGGAGCGGGGCGGCTTACTAACACCATCTTTTTTGAAAAATCTGCCAGCATGTTTGTGTTCGATTTTGGCTACTCCGATGACGGACGCAATATTGCCCGTGAAATTTCTACGCGCATGTTGCCGAGCCTTGCCATTGCCTTGCCTACTTTTTTTATTGGCTTGTTGCTGTATGTGAGCTTTGCGCTGGTGATGACCTTGTTCCGTGCAACTGCGTTAGACATGGCGGGGGTTGCGTTATGTGTTTTGCTCATGTCGATTTCTAGTTTGTTTTACATCATCGGAGGCCAGTTCATCGCCAGCAAGCTGTGGCATTGGGTGCCGATCTCCGGCTATGCCGGCGGCATTGAGGGTTTACGCTTTTTAGTGCTGCCTATCTTAATTGGTGTGGCGGGTGGCATCGGCGCAAGCAGTCGCTGGTATCGCACAATTTTTTTGGAAGAAATTAGTAAAGACTATGTGCGCACCGCGCGCGCTAAAGGCTTGTCTGAATTGCGCGTGCTCTTCCGGCATGTGCTTAAAAACGCCATGATCCCAATTTTGACCGGTGTCGTCGTGGTCATTCCGTTACTCTTTATGGGCAGCCTACTCACCGAGTCTTTTTTTGGCATTCCGGGTTTGGGCAGTTACACCATCGACGCCATCAACGCACAGGATTTTGGCGTAGTGCGTGCAATGGTTTTTTTAGGCTCAGTACTTTACATCGTGGGTTTGATTTTGACTGATGTTTCATACACGGTGGTTGATCCGAGGGTGCGATTGTCGTGAGTTTTATGCCTGTCATCCTGTGGACTGATACCATGATCTTCATCTTGCTCACGTTGACGATCGCAGGTGTGTGGTGGGTACGTCAACGTCCGCACTTGATCTTGCCGTGGGTCAGAGTGGCGCAGAGTCGTGTGGGCATGGTGTCGCTCTTAGTGCTCTCGATTTTTATGCTGATCGGGTTGCTCGATTCACTGCACTATCGCGCCGCGTTACCCGATAAAAATAATGGACAAGCAATCTACTCTTCGGAAGTGCTGAGCGTGTTTGATGTACTAGCTAATGGCTTGCATAGCCATACTGAAAAAACCTATTCCGCACCGCTGGCCATTCATCTATACGCCAAAGAAAGTATTGAAACGCCCGAGGGTAAGCAATTGCGTGACTACCCTCGCTTGCGCTTTGGTGGGGCGCATTTGGAAGATGAATCTCAACGCGAAGCAGATATTGTGAAACGTATAATCGTTGGTGCGTTAGCCGGGGTAATCTTTGTAGCAATGTTGATTGCCGTATTTCGCGTTTCGTTTGCACGCAACAAAATCGTGCGCGCCGTTTTGCTTTCCGTTTTATTGCTGTCAATCTTTATTGGCGTAGTGGCAAATCTGGCTGCAGGCTACCACGTACTTGGTACCGACAAAGTGGGTCAAGACGTACTTTACCTCTCACTCAAAAGCATACGTACTGGGCTGGTGATCGGTACGGTGACAACTCTTGTGATGTTGCCGTTTGCCTTGTTTTTTGGGATAGCCGCAGGCTATTTGCGCGGTTGGGTGGACGATGTCATTCAATATGTTTACACCGTATTGAGCTCCATTCCCAGTGTGTTACTTATCGCAGCAGCAGTGCTGATGATGCAAGTGGTAATTGAAAAAAATGCGGACTGGTTTGCCACCTCGGCTGCACGTGCCGATGTGCGGCTATTGTGTCTGTGTGTCATTTTGGGCGTGACGAGTTGGACAGGCTTATGTCGTTTGTTGCGCGGTGAAACGCTCAAATTACGCGAGATGGAATACATTCAAGCAGCGCAAGCCTTTGGCGTGTCCAGCTTCCGCATCATCACACGCCACATTGTGCCCAACGTCATGCACATCGTGCTGATCTCGGTGGTGATGGAATTCAGCGCGCTAGTGTTGGCGGAGGCCGTGCTGTCCTATGTAGGTGTAGGTGTTGATCCCTCAACAATTAGTTTTGGCACGCTTATTAATGCCGCGCGACTGGAGATGGGACGTGAGCCTATGGTGTGGTGGACCTTGGCCTCTGCCTTCGGATTCATGTTGGTGTTGGTCTTATCAGCGAATTTATTTGCAGATGCCGTGAGGGATGCCTTTGATCCGAGATTGAATCGGACGGAAAGCACGACATGAGTGAGCTACTGAAAATCACTGGCTTAGTGACGCGTTTACGCAACGGTGCGCGCATCGTCGATGACCTCTCGTTTGTGATTCGTCATGGTGAAACACTGGCATTGCTTGGCGAATCGGGTTGCGGGAAATCGATGACGGCGCTTTCTTTGATGCGCTTGTTACCCGATGGCGTACAGCTCGAAACTGGCGCGATGAACTTGGGTGATGTCGATGTGGTGGCATTGCCAGAACGCGAAATGCGCTCTGTCCGTGGCGGCAAGATGGCGATGATCTTTCAAGAGCCTGGACTCAGTTTGAATCCAGTGATGACGGTAGGTGAGCAGATTGCAGAGGTGCTGATGTTGCATCAGAAGCTATCTACTGATGCGGTCACATTACGGTGTATTGAGTTACTCGAACAAGTCGGCATTCCCGATGCGCCGCGCCGCCTAACGGAATACCCCTTTCAACTTTCGGGTGGTATGAAGCAGCGTGTGATGATCGCGATGGCGCTAGCAGGGCAGCCGCAATTGTTGATCGCGGATGAGCCGACTACCGCGCTCGACGTCACGATCCAAGCACAGGTGTTGCAATTGTTACGAGATACGCAGCAGCAAAACGGCATGGCGATGTTGCTCATCACGCATGATCTGGGCGTGGTAGCAGAGAACGCCCATCATGTAGCGGTGATGTATGCGGGGCAAATTATCGAGCGAGCGAGCCGCGAGCAATTATTTGCCAACCCGCAACACCCTTATACAAAAAAACTTTTCGCAGCCTTGCCAGATGGCAAACGTAACGGTAAACCGTTAGCGGCGATCGCGGGTAACGTGCCGCCGCTCGGTACTGTATTCACTGGCTGTCGATTTGCTTCCCGTTGCAAGCAGGCTTGGGCGCAATGTCATGAGCAGATTCCGGCGTGGACAGGGTTATCTGAGGTGCAGGGGGTGAGGTGTCATCTTTATCAGGATCAAGGATCAAGAATTCAGGATTCAGTGGCGCGGGTTGACGAAGTGGCTGACACACTTGACGCAATCTCGAATCTTGCCCCTAAAATTTTGCAAGTCACCGATTTGCAAGTCCACTTTCCTATCCGCAAAGGGCTGTTACAGAGCACCGTTGGCTACGTTAAAGCGGTGGATGGAGTGGCGCTGGAAATTGCCGCCGGTAAAACGGTGGCGCTGGTAGGCGAGTCAGGTTGCGGCAAGACGACGGTAGGTAAGGCGCTGCTGCAATTGATTAAACCAACTGCGGGATCTGTGTGCTTTGCAGACCAGGAGCTAACCGGATTAACTCGCAGTGAATTACGCGAACACCGCAGCGGTATGCAGATGGTGTTTCAAGATCCATTCGCGTCGCTGAACCCGAAAATGCGTGTGGCAGAAATTTTGCAAGAAGGCATGGATGCACTGAATATCGGACGTGATAGCGTTACACGGCAGCAGCGTATTGATGAGCTGCTCGATCAAGTGGGCTTGGCTAGAGATTCGAAGTGGCGTTATCCGCATGAGTTTTCGGGTGGGCAGCGGCAACGTATTGCTATTGCTAGAGCGTTGGCAGTGAATCCGAAATTATTGATTTGCGACGAACCCACCAGTGCGCTAGATGTGTCGGTACAAGCGCAGATATTGAATTTGCTCAAAACACTACAGCAAGAGTTGGGTTTGAGCTATTTGTTCATCACGCACAATTTGGCAGTGGTAGATTACCTCGCGCATGAGGTGTGCGTAATGTATTTGGGGCGCATCGTGGAGCAGGGCGCGGTTGCAGATGTGTTGCACTCACCACAGCACCCTTACACCAAAGCGTTGCTATCGGCAGTGCCGCGCATTGATAAGAATACAGGTCAGGCCTTGATTCGTTTAACCGGAGAGATGCCTTCACCGGCTAAGCCGCCGCAGGGCTGCCACTTTCACCCGCGTTGCGCGCAAGTGAGTGCGCGATGCAAGACTGAGTACCCAGTTGAAATCGTGCTATCGAGAGAGAATGAGGCAGCACATCGCGTGCACTGCCATCTGTTTGAGGGCACTTAGCGAGTAGAAGCGATTTTTATATTGCGCTTAGGCGCGGCTTGCTTTTGAGGTTTGTTGCGAGCAAGTTTGATGTTTTTACGCTTATGTGCTTTTGCCAAACGGGTTTTGCGGCCTTGCGGCACCGACTGCACGATCGTTACACGTTGTCCTAATTTTAGTTTGTTGAGCCCAACGTTCCACTCTTTCAAACTGGCGATATTGACTCGATAGCGTTTTGCAATTGAGGCCAATGTGTCACCCTTGCGCACTGTGTGTTTCAGCATGCGGGTTGCGCTGTCATCGATGCTTAGTAGGTGGGTGTTGAACGCGGCAAACTCACCATCGCCCGTATCACTTTCGCTTGAAGGTACCAGCAGTGTCTGGCCACTGCTAATTTTAGCCCGAGCCGAAAGTCCATTTACACTCCGAAGTTGTGTCGCAGAAAGGCCAAAGCGTGGGGCGAGTAGATCAAACTGTTCGCCTTTTTTTGTTTGATAAGGCTGCCAAGAAACAAGGCGCTGATTGGTGTTTTCTAAATTGGCTTGGAACGTTTCAACTTTGTCGATGGGCAGTAACAGCAGGGTTGCTTCATCTTGCAAAATGACTGGGCGATTATGGCTAGGGTTGAGTGCTTTAAATTCATCTAATGAGACTTCAGCCATCTCCGCAGCAATTTTTACATCAATTGGACGGGAGGTCGCTACTGCAGCGAAATAGGGCCGATTCGGGATGTCGGCTAATTGCAAATTAAAACGAAGTGGATCGTTGATGATGTTTTTGATAGCAAGTAGTTTGGGTACGTAATTTTGCGTTTCGGGCGGCATCTTGATGCTGCTGTAATCGGTGCCTTTGCCTAGCCTGCGACTTTTGGCTTGAGCGCGGGCTACAGCACCTTCGCCCCAGTTATACGCCGCGAGTGCGAGCTCCCAGTCGTCGAACATGTCGTGCAATTTTTGCAAATAATCTAAAGCGCCATTGGTTGCACTGATCACATCACGGCGTTCGTCGTACCACCAGTTTTGTTGCATACCGAAATTTTTACCCGTCGACGGAATAAATTGCCAGATGCCAGAAGCCTTAGCGGTTGAATTAGCCCCGGGATTAAAGGCACTCTCAATCATCGGTAGCAGGGCGATCTCTGAAGGCATACCACGACGTTCGACTTCTTCGGTAATGTAGAACAGGTAGCGTTTGGCGCGTTCGGTCATACGCACAATGTACTCAGGGCGGTTGGCATACCATTGCTCGTGACGAGCAATCAGCTTGCTGTCGAGTTCGTGCATGGCAAAGCCGTGACGAATGCGTTGCCATAAATCGTCTAGCGGTAAACTGACAGTTGGGTCGATAGAGGCGTAGTTGGTGGAAAGCCGGGTAATCTGAGTGGCGGGTGTAAGCTCGGGTGATGCAGTCGAGGTAGCGGATGTCTCAAGCGCAGTGTAGGGTAGATGGGTATTTAGCTCTAAATTTTCTTCGGCAAAAGCTGCGTTCAAAAATGCAACAGCTGAAAAAAGAGTAAATAAAAACAGTCTATTGGGTTGCACTGGCGAGGCCCGTTGGGTGAAAGTTGCGCGATGGTAACGGACGACCTACCCAGCGTCAATCAACCGTAGCGTGAGGTTCAATAGAGTGCGGGGTGTGACTAAGGAGTTGCAGTGTGTTTAAGGAAGTGAAAATAACTCAATAAAAACAACATATTGGGATGAGTGCTGGATTTTAAAGTGAATATATTCAATCTCTTTCGTAAAAAGCAGCAGCCGAGAAAATCTGAGGCTGCGTGGGCGCAAACGCTATTGCAGATGCCGGATTGGCAGCTCGAAAATATCATTAACAATCCCGGTGAGTTTGTTGTTGAAATGAGACAGACAGCCGCAACAATACTGCGCAAGCGAAACGGCACATAAGTTTTTCATTCACGCAGGGTGTGGGCAAATGGCTTTGCCTGCGGTTATGATGAACAGTCAACTTTCTCATTCACGAGCTATCTCACTATGAAATACCTACGTTCAGAATTTCCAATCTTTATTGCGTTGATTGTATTGGCACTGGGTCTCGCCCTTGAGCACTCTGCTGTAGAGCATGGTGGGGTAGCGCTGTGGGGTTTGTTGTTGGTTATTCTCACAGCAATTATCGGTGTGGCTTTCAGAATCGCCCACCATGCCGAGGTGTTGGCGATGCGTTTTGGCGAGCCGTATGGCACATTAATTTTGACGCTGGCGGCGGTGTCAGTGGAGGTGGTGATTTTGGTGGTGTTACTCACCGGTGAACCTAATCCAACCTTGGCGCGCGATACTGTTTTTGCAGCAGTGATGTTCGATATTAACGGCATTCTCGGTTTGGCTGCCATCGTCGGTGGTTTGAAGCACGGAAGTACCAAATACAATTTGGACTCAGCGAACTCTTTTATCGCGATGCTATTGGTTGCGATTGGGGTGGGTATGTTCGTGCCTGATTTTGTGCCAGAGTCCAAGTGGCAGATCTATTCAGCTTTTTCCATTGGCATTATGGCGATTATGTATTTGGCCTTTCTTCGATTGCAGACGGTGGAACATCGCAAGTTTTTTGAGTACTCAGCAGAGACAGACGAAGAGGCTCATGATCAAGTGCATAGTCCCAACAGTCTGCATGTCGGGGTGATGCTGGGAGCGATCGTTTTGGTGGGGCTGTTGTCGGAGGTGTTGTCAGTGTTGCTTGACGCAGGGCTCGCTGGGAGCGGTTTGCCCAAGAGTATTCCTGCGGTACTAGTAGCATTGATTTCCGCCAGCCCAGAGATCTTGACCGCGATGAAAGCTGCGCAACAAAACCGCATGCAGACAACCGTCAATATTGCGCTGGGCGCATCGTTGGCAACCGTGTTGCTTACCTTGCCAGTCATTGAGGCAATTGCTTTGTTTAGTGGTGAACGAATTGAAATGGCCCTCACGCCGATTCAGGGTGGCATGTTGCTGCTGACTTTTCTCACGGTGATGAATAATTTGCATGATGGTGAAACCAATGCGATTGAGGGGATTAGCCACTTCGTATTGTTCTCGACATTTATTGCCCTAGTCTCGATGGGGCTTATTTGATAGGCCAGATGGGTGGCATTTTGGATTTTTGCGGAGTACGATTTACTCACTTTGAAATTAGCCTTGAGCTAATGTGCCATCTAAAAGGGAGGTGAGCATGGATCTTTCGCGTAGAAATCTGCTTAAAGCAATTTCCGTTTTGCCACTGATCGCAGCCTATGGTAGAGCGGCTGCGGGTGACGTGACAACCTTGCGCATCAACATCCCCGGCCCACTCTCGTTACCCTTCCTTCCGATTGAACTGATCCCGATTTTAGGGATTGACCGTAATCTAAATGCGCAACTCAACATTCGTTACTTTCCCAGTGGGGTGCGCGCGCTGGAAGATATGTTGGCGGGCAACGCCCAGTTTTCTGCACAGGGGTTCACCGTATTGCCAGCTTTCCAAGCTAAAGGTAAGCACGTTAAGACTATTGCGCCACTGAGTGGGCAAGTGCCCCCCTACGGCATTGTAGTGCGCAGTGATTTGCGTGGAAAAATCCGCCGAGCAGCGGATTTAAAAGGCCACTCTATTGGTATTTCAGTGGGTAGCGTCACCAGTAAAACCTATATGCAGCAAGTGGCGGAGTCTTTTTTAAGCGCGTCCGGTGTGCAGCCAAATGAGGTGCGTTGGGTTCCTACAGCACAGAGTTGGGATGGTCAATTTGGCGCATTGAATAGCAAGTCGGTGGATGCCGTGTATTGCGAAGAACCTTTTATGAGCGGCTTGGTGCGAAAAAAAACGGGTTTTCTATTAAGCGATTTTAGCGACCCTAAAGTGAGAGCCGTCATTCCGGGTGCTGGGCATTTTCGCGCCACGATTACAACGACTGCTGAAAATATTGCACAAGATGCACACGCGGCTGAATTGATGGTGCAAATGCTTAGGCAGTCGCTTAGCTGGATCTTTAATGCCAGTGCCAATGAGATCGTCAGCCGACTCGGCATTAAAGATGAGGGCGAGCGACAAGATATGCTTCACGTGCTCAGTAAAAATCGGGAGATGTACGCTTCTGATGTGCGTTTTTCGCAGAAGCAAATGATTGCTACTGAGCAGTTTATGGTGAGTACGGGCATCAGCCAAAGTGGTTTTGATATTCACTCGCTTATTGCGAATCAGTTCGCTGGAGAGAAACCATAGCTATCTCGTTCAAAAAACTTTTTGTAGCGATCTGGCAGGCCCAACATACCTTGCATGGGCAGGCGTTCAAGCGACTGCTATTAGTGGCGCTTTTTTCTGCGATTGCGATTTCACTGGTCGCTGCAAATAACTATCGTAATCAGCGTGATCGTGAGCAGTTGCAGAAGAGTACTACGATGAGACTGTTTTATGAAAAGGAGTTAATCCGGGTCGAAGAACGTTGGCTGGCTGAAGCGGCACAGGTGAGAGAGCGCATCGAATTTTCACGTGTGCTGGAGGGGGCTCACGCCGCCCGTTGGTCGACATTAACGGCGTTTCTCAATGCCCAATCTGAGTTTTCGCATTTCTCCAATATGCTTGTCATGCGTGGTGATAACCAGATTGTATTTCGCTACGGTACTGAAGCCCTCAAGATGCAGGGTAATCCGGCTTTGTTTACGTCCGCTTGGCATTATGCGGAAAGTGCCCATGAACTTTATCGTGTTTTTCGTCAGCCAATCTGGTTAGGTGAAGAGGGGCAGGGTACTTTGCTTTTGCTCAAAGCAATGAGTAATGCCGAGTTAAGTAATTTGGCCAGCTCGGAAACTCATCTACATGTCTATTTTTACGATCAAGTATTGGCGTCATCCACGGGTGACCCTTGGCATGGTGATTCAGAAAAGTTAATCCATTCGGGTAAAGACACTGCACTGCCTGTATCTAGTGGAATTATTGAGACGGGTGATATGTCGCTTATTCAAACGGATATTCGTTGGCCCGGGGAAGGAGCCCAGCCTTTGTTATTGGTGC
>Ga0194062_1000736_pt1 | contig 13771 bp, 14 predicted proteins | sample SepL2225m_MetaG_FD_155481 | JGI IMG/M metagenome (GOLD analysis project Ga0194062, IMG submission 155481) | Anoxic zone freshwater microbial communities from boreal shield lake in IISD Experimental Lakes Area, Ontario, Canada - Sep2016-L224-25m | ecosystem: Environmental > Aquatic > Freshwater >... | reverse complement strand
AAGAACCCACACCACAAAACCACTGCCGATTTTTTCAACGCCATGAATGCAAATCACCAACGCAACGCCATCCGTTCCCTCTCAGCCTCACTCCCTTCCGTTTCCAGTCTCTCGTGAATTGGCCCTGGCATGCAACAGAAAGTCCAACAAGCCGCTTGAAACCGCGCCAAAGCGAATTACCTTGAGAGCCTCACAATACACAATATGCCATTCGAACTTCCCGCATTGCCCTACGCCGCGACGGCACTTGAACCCAGCATTGATGCCCGCACGATGGAGATCCATCACGACAAACATCATGCCGCCTACGTCACCAACCTCAACAAGGCTCTCGAGAGCGCGCCGGACCTCGCTTCGAAATCTCTCGATGCTCTGGTCACCGACCTCGCGTCCGTGCCGGAGGCGATCCGCGGGGCGGTTCGCAACAACGGCGGCGGGCACTGGAACCACAGCTTTTTCTGGAACATCCTCGGCCCGAATGCGGGCGGCGCACCGTCCGGATCGCTGGGCGATGCCATTGCCAAGTCGTTCGGCAGCTTCGCCGAATTCCAGTCCAAATTCGAGGCCGCCGGCCTCTCACGTTTTGGCAGCGGATGGGTCTGGCTCTCGGTGAAGCCCGACAAGTCTCTTTGTATCTGCTCGACGCCGAACCAGGACAACCCGCTCATGAAAGGCGTCGCCGAATGCACTGGCACGCCGGTCATCGGGGTGGACGTCTGGGAACACGCCTACTACCTCCACTACCAAAACCGCCGGGCGGATTACCTCAAGGCCGTGTGGAACGCGATCTCCTGGACGGCCGCGCAGAAAAATTACGACGCGGCCATCGCTTAAGACTTCCCACCCGAAACGCCCGGTGCCACGGTATCGGGCGTTTTCGTTTTTCTATGGCACGCCTGAATTCCAACTATCTCAAGCTCAAAGCCGGCTACCTCTTTCCGGAGATCAACCGCCGGGTCAAAGCCTTCACCGACTCGAACCCTGCCGGTGCCGCGCGGCTCATCCGGTGCGGAATCGGCGATGTCACCGAACCACTCCCGGCCTCGGTCCGCAGGGCGATGCACGCCGCGGTCGATGAAATGGGGGTCCGCGAATCCTTCAAAGGATACGGGCCCGAGCAGGGGTATGAATTCCTCCGCCAGGCCATCGCGGAAAATGACTACAGAGCGCGCGGGATTGACATCGCGAACGACGAGATTTTTGTCTCCGACGGCTCGAAATGCGATTGCGGGAACATCCTGGATATTTTCGGCCACGACAACCGGATCGCGGTTATGGACCCCGTCTATCCTGTCTATGTGGACACGAACGTCATGGCCGGGCACACCGGCGAAGGCGATGCCTCCGGGCTTTACGGCGGGCTGGTTTACCTGGCCTGCACGGCGGAGAACGGGTTCGTCGCGTCGGTCCCGCAGGAAAAAGTGGACCTGATCTATTTGTGCTATCCAAACAATCCGACCGGAGCCACCGCCACCCGTGCCCAGCTCACGGAATGGGTGGACTACGCGCTAAAGAACGATGCCGTCATCCTGTTCGACGCCGCCTACGAGGCCTACATCCGTGATCCGGAAATCCCGCACTCGATCTACGAGATCCCGGGTGCCCGGAAGTGCGCGGTCGAATTCCGCAGCTTCTCGAAGAACGGCGGGTTCACCGGTGTCCGGTGCGCGTTCACCGTGGTCCCGAAAGAGCTCGAATGCGCGACATCCACCGGCGACCGCCGTCCGCTCCATCCGCTCTGGAACCGCCGCTTCAGCACGAAGTTCAACGGCGTCGGCTACGTCACCCAGCGCGCTGCCGAAGCCCTGTATTCGCCGGATGGTCGCGCGGAGGTCGCCTCCCTGATCCGCCACTACATGGGCAACGCGGAGATCCTCGTGGCTGCAGCGAAGGATTGCGGCCTGCTCACTTTCGGGGGTGCCAACGCGCCATACATCTGGGTCCGCGGTCCGAAGGGCATGACCAGCTGGGAGATTTTTGATACAGTCCTCAACAAGGCGAACGTCGTGGTCACTCCAGGCAGCGGGTTCGGTCCCGCCGGCGAAGGCTATTTCCGGATCTCGTCCTTCAACAGCCGGAGCAACGTCGAGGAAGTCGCCGCCCGCCTGAGATCGCTGGCGTGGTGATCCCGCGCAGGCGATCTTGTTGCTGTCAAAACGCTGTTTTCGGGATAGAAAGTTAATCGGATGAAAATCGTTGTCACGGGTTTGATCGGGCAATACGCGTTCGGCGGGGTGACGTGGGATTACATGCAGTATGTGCTCGGCTTCCGCGCGCTCGGCCATGAGGTCTGGTATCTCGAGGACACATCGGCGTGGGCCTACGATCCGGTGAAGCAGGAACCGAGCGCGGACTGCTCGCACAACACCAGCTACCTGGATCGCGTGATGAAGGAGTTCGATATGGGCGACCGGTGGATTTATCGCAACGGGGCGGACGGGCGATACCACGGGGTCGAAGACGACGGGACCGCCGAGGAGATTTTGAAGTCGGCCGACGTTCTGGCGAATGTCTCCGGGGCCTGCTGGCTGCGCGAGCCGACCGCCGCGATTCCTATGAAACTTTTTTTGGACGGCGACCCGATGTTCACCCAGATCAGCCTCGCGACGGATCCGGGGTCGGAATACGCGTCGCGCGTCGCCTCGCACGAGCGGCATTTTTCCTTCGGCATGAATGTCGGAAAACCGGGCTGCGGTGTGCCAACAGCAGGCCTGAACTGGAGGCCGACGGTCCAGCCGGTCTCGCTGGATTGGTGGAGCAAAACCCTGATGCCGCCGGGCGCGGGACACATCGCGGACGGGGCATGGACAACGGTGATGAACTGGGCGAGCTATCCGCCCAAGGAATTTGAGGGCAGGACATACGGGCAGAAGGACATCGAGTTCGAACGCTTCTTCGACCTCCCCTCGCTAACCAAGGAAAAATTTGTTCTGGCGATGGGCCAGGGGGTCGGCCAGAAACGCCCGACCGCCACTCTCGAAGGCAAGGGCTGGACGATCATCGAGCCGGATGTCCACATCCCCGACTACGCGAGCTACCACGATTTCCTCACCAACTCGAAGGGCGAGTGGAGCATCGCGAAAAACGGCTATGTCCGCTCGAACAGCGGGTGGTTCAGCTGCCGGAGCGCCTGCTATCTGGCGGCTGGAAAACCGGTTGTCGTGCAGGATACCGGCTGGACCGGGCACCTTCCCTCCGGGGACGGGGTGCTGGCATTCCGCACGCCCGAGGAAGCGGCAAAAGCCTTGGAAACCATCGCTTCAAATTACGAGTATCACTGCCTCGAGGCCCGGGCGTATGCGGAGAAGCATTTCGATGCCCCCAAAGTCTGCGCCGAGCTTCTGGAGTGACGGATAAGTCTCTCCGCAGCGCCTGGCATCTGTCGCCCTCACGACATGGAAAACTTTGGGATTCCGATAGGAATTCCACCGTGTTTTCCACATTTAAATTATAGGCCTGCCCCCATTTTGCGGGTGCAGCATTTTTGGGATTCGAGGATCTTCAAGATCTGGTCTGCGACCCTGCCTGGCTGAAAATACTTTCCCGCCGCGAGGCGCGAAACGGCTGTTGCGTCGGGTCCTTCTCCGCACTGGGAAATCGCAATCATGGCATCGCAAAGGTTGGCGGCGGTTCCTTCCCGCAGGACGATGTCGCGCGCGCTCAGGTAATCCCGGTTGCCGTTCGTGGGGCCGACGATGACCGGGATGCCGCAGGCCTGGGCTTCGGCGACCGACGAACCGAAATCCTCCTCCTCGCTCGGCTGGACGAGCACGTCGTGCCGGCGGATCAAATCCGGCACCTCGTCGCGCGGCACCTGCCTCCGCCAGACGAGGCGGTCCGGATACCGGAAGCCTTCGATCAACCGCCCGTAGCCGGGTATCAGCCGGACGTCTCCCGCGATCGTGAGGCGGACATCCAGCCCCCTCGAGACACCAAGCTCCGCGGCTGAGAGAAAAAGATCCAGCCGTTTCCGAGGGACGATCCGGCCGAGCCAAAGGCAGCGCAGCGTGCCCGGAATTCTCATTCCGGCACTGGGTTGAAAAGCGCTCAAATCCACGGGATACGGCGAGGTGGAGATCCGGGAATCCCCAAACCCGAATTTTTCGACAAGCGTAGTTTTCGACTGGCTGCTCCCGACGATCACGTGGTCGGAAAAGCGGAAGGGAGGGAGTCCGAACGGCGACAGCCGCACCCGGGCCATGCACCGCCATTTCCACGCGGCCAGGAGTCCGGACAATTGTTTAATTTGATCGAAGTGCCGCGAGATCGAGCGGGCATCGGTTCCCGGCGGCCCCTGCGCGAAGGCGACGTTGGGCAGCCCGGAAACCCTGCCTCGCGCGTAGTCTCCGAGCCAGAGGCAAAGGTCGAACGGCCTGCGGGAATGCGCTCGTGCGATCGCGCGCAGCAGCGCGGCATTGTAGGTTGCCGAATCCCACCTGCAGGCGAGCGCCCCGATCAAGGGCACCGCTTCCACCTTCCTTCTCAAGCCATCCGCAAAGGTGTTGGCCGTGTTGTGAAATCGAAAATTCGCGTGTTCTCCGACGACCGGGCGCGGGTCCACAAAGCCCGGCTTGGAAAAAAAATCGACCCGGCACCCCCGTTCCAGCAGGGCTTTCAGAAGGAGCCCGTTGGCCCCCGCCATGCTCCCCGAATCGGAGGAGACAAATCCTGTTGCTGCAAGTTGAAGGGCCATCGTCGTCACTGGTCTGGAGCAGGCCGGAGGCCCGTCGCCCGGATGTTGCAACACGGGCGGTGCAACAAACGACAGAAAAATTGCGCGGAGGCGGAAAAACGTGTATTGCTCGAAAACTGATGTTCCTCCCAAGCGCTTTGATCGTTGATTGTTCCCATGCAATGATCTCCCTCTCGTCCGGAGGTCGGCCCACTTGAAAAGCTCGCCCGGCAATCCTTTGCGTCTTCTTCTGGCCATGCACAGCTTCGGGCAAAGCTACATGCATGTTCCTGGGCTTTTGGGCAGAACCGGTCTTCCAGTGGATGCCGTAATCACGCCAAGGCACCCGCTGCGGCGCGTTAGCGGCCTCTCCAAAACTTTCGTAGCCGATGGGATGGAATGGGCCGGTGCCGTTGAAGAACGTCTTCTGACCGGGGAATATGGACTTCTCCTCAATATGGATGAGCCGGGACTTCACGCCCTCTACCGCCATTCGTGGCATCCCGAAACCACTAAGTTTCTTCCTCTGGCCGAGGGTTCCTCCATCGCTGCAACGGTCGGGAGCAAAAGGCTTTTCCATGAATGGTGCCTCATCAGAGGGCTGCCGGTTCCCGAAACACATATTTCCGAAACCCTGAACGAGGCAGCTGCGATCCAGCGACAGCTCGTGGGGAAGTGGCTACTCAAAGGGGACACCGGATCGGGCGGGCTGTGTGTCATTCGAGGTCCTCTGGACTGGAATTCCAAGATCGCGCACTGCCTGCAATCCGAATCGTGGCTCGTCCAGCGGGATGAGGGACGAGACGTCGGTTCTGGAATTTTTCTCGCGGACCACGGACGCCTGCTTGCCTGGATGGGGATCAAAAAAGTCGTGTGCCTCAACAAAGGGTTGGGGCCGACTGTGCTCGGCCGGGGCGATACGTCACCGGACGTGGGAGAATTGTGCAGGCGTGTCGCTGCCGCCAGCGGGGTGACGGGAATGACCGGATTTGACTTCGTGCGCAATGCCGAACGGGGCCCGCTTCTCATCGATTCGCACCTCGGCAGAATGTCCCCGATGCAACATTTTGACCGGCTCTACGGCGTGGATTTTGCTTCCTCGCTCAGGTCGTGGCTGCTGGAGGGAAACTCCTGCGAAGCGGCCCCTCCGCAGGAAGGCCCGTCTTTCATCAAATTTCCTGAATTGCTCCAGCTCATAGTGCAAGGGGGGCTGATAAGCCTGCTCAAAGAAGTGGATTTCCAGGCAAGCGTGCCGCTGTCTCCTTCGGGCGATCCTTTCACCGGATGCCGCAGCGCCTGCTCCACGGTGATCAGCCAGGCCAGAGTGAACCTCGGCCGCTGGAGGCGCCAGATATTCCCGTCGCCTTGACCCGGATATTATTCCGTCGCCGGGCTGGCGCGCTTTCCGGCAGGAACGTGAAAGCGGTCCTTGAGCTTCAGGAACGGCCTCTCAACAAGGTAGTGCGACACCAGGGCCATGCCCGCAACGCACGCGATGTTGATAGGAAAAATACTGAACCAGAAATTTTCTCCGAGCAAAAACAGGTTGTTCCAGACATAGAGGCTGTAGGAGAGCACGCCGACATAGGCGAGCGGGCCCCAGTTCAAAAACCGGAACAGAAGGGTCTGGGGAAAAGTCACGGCGGCGGTGATCACGATGCAGAGGGCAAAAAGCTCGAGGCTTTTCCCGATGGTGATGCTGTAGGCCCCTCTGAAATGCCCGCTGAGGAGCGGCGAAACAAACAGCAGGAAAACCAGGGCGCCGGCAACAACGGGCCGTTTCGATGACCAGCGCTCCAGCCAGAGCCTCGAACGATCTCTCCGCAGCAGCTCCCCAAGCAACACCCCGGCTGCTATCGAGTCGAATCCCGTGTGGAACATCATGCCGATCTGCTCGCGCGAACCCGGCGTGAAAAAGTAGCACGCGATCCGGATCAGCGGCGCGAGCGCGATGATCGCCACCAGCGTCGGCAGCAGCCTCCCCTTGATCCGCAGTAATATCATCAAAGGCCACGTGAGGTAAAACTGCTCCTCCAAGGCCAGCGTCCAATAGTGCCCGATGGCATAGTAATCATAGGCCCCGATGGTGTGGTCCCAAACATGGCGGTAGTTGAGGCTGAAGGTTGCGGCCGAGACAATCATCGGCCGAGAGAGCGAGATTACCCCCGCACCCATGAGGAGCAAAAGCACGGCGATGTAAAAATAGAAACACGGGAAAATCCGCAAAACCCGGCGCACGTAGAACTGCTTCCAGTCGAACGCGCCCGTTTTCTCGATTTCCCGCACGCTCAGGCTGTAGATAAGAAACCCGCTGAGGATGAAAAAGACGTTCACCCCCAGGGCCGCGTTGGCCGCAAACCGGAGCGGCCCATAGGCGAGTAACGGAAATGAAAACGAGCCGTGGCCGATCAGCACCATCAGGATCGCGATCCCCCTCAAACCGTCGAGGCTCGGGATCCTCCCGGAAAGGCTGCCGCTCTCGCGGGCACCGTCACTCATATTAGTCCTCAACTTCAAAGCAGGGCCGGTGAGAAAACATACGGGCGCTGAAATTCAACGTGTTCGTGCCGCAATCCGGATATTATACGACAGCAAAGGGCCGTAGGGAATCCCGCTCTCCCATCCCTGGAACCGGGCCAGGAGATCGTGCCACCGCCGGGGCAGAACACGCAGGCGGTCATCGATGGACAAGATCCATGCAAAAAGAGGCATGAGGAATCCGCAGTAGTGGATTTCCTCCGTGATGAACCTGCCGGAAAAAAGCGTCTGAATTTCTGAAAGCGAAACGTGCCGGTGTCCGACCTCGACAGGAGTGTGCGGAGTGTAGGATGTCCAGCGCATGTAAAGCCGGTAGATTCCGGGAAAGCGCCGCTTGATGTCCATCGGGTCCGCCCATGCAAGCAGACCGGCGTAGGGGGCCGTGAAAACAAATTGCCCGCCGGGCTTCAGGACCCGCCGCGCCTCGTTGACAACCGCTTCCTTGTTCGCGTCTCCCACATGCTCGATGACATCTGAAAAAATCACCGCATCGAAACTTCCGGCTTCAAAAGGCAACGAGACACCTGTCTGCTGAACAAAACGGATCTGCGGGTAGTTCGCCCTCGCGCTCGTCAGCGCCTCCTCATCGAGATCGATGCCTACGAGAACCGGCACCTTTCCAACAAGGCGGGCAATCGTCCATCCATACCCGCAGCCGATGTCCAGGACACTGCCAACCCCCTCGCCGATCGCGTCCGCCACCCAGTCGCAGCGGTCGCCTCCCTTGGTTCGGAGTCTGTTCATTCCGCGACGCCCTCCGGGGCCGTTCTATTCGTTAAGATGGCCATGCAACAGGTAGTTGTAGCATGGAGGCTGTGTTGTGTCGAGTGGAGGCTGCCCTACCGATGCCGGAGGAATTTTGCGGGAACACCCGCCCAGATCTCCCCCGCCGGCACGGATTTTGTCAGGACGGATCCCGCCCCGATGATGGCACCGTCCCCGATTTTCACGCCCTTGAGCACGATGACGGCCGCGCCGAGCCAGGCCCCTTTTCCGACGACGATTTCCTCGCTGGTAATTTCCTGCGTCCGGATGAGACTGTCCGGCGCGGTCCCGTGGTCGCAGTCGATCAGGTGGCAGCCCGCTGCTATCAGCGCGTCGTCACCCACGATGATCCGCTTGCGGCAATTGAACTCGACCCCCCTCCCGATGAAAACCCGGTCGCCCACCGTGATCATCGGTCCGGGTGCCCAATAATGGTCCACGTTGAAAAAAATATCCGGCTGGAGAACGCAGCGGGATCCGATCCTGACCTGGTGCGGCCAGGTCATGCTGCACTCCGGCAGCGAGGTGCCGCTCCCGATCCGGAGCCCCCGGACCCGCCAAAGCAGGCGCCGCAAGACCGCGAACGGATCGGGCAGGCACAGCTCCGCTTTGCGCCAAAACCGCTGGAGGAATTCCGTGGCTCTCATCGTTGTTCGCAAATCCGAGTTTGCAGGAAAGTTGGCTTCCTGTGAATCGCCAGTATTTCTTCCGGAGGTGCGAACTCAAGGCTTTTCGGCAACCTAGGCGCTTGCAGACGAGGATCCGCGTGACGGCGATTTTCTCCGTGCCCTCCGGAGGTCCTGCGGTTAAGAAATGCAACCGCCTTGAATCTCTACGCCGACATCCTCCGTTCCTGCCTGTTCCGGTTTGAACCGGAAACCGCCCACCACCTCGCGCTGACCGGGCTGAAGCTGACTCCCGCCCCGGTCCTACGCGCGATGTTCGGTTCCCCCGCAGATAAGCCGGTCCGGCTTTTCGGGGTCACCTTCCCGAACCCGGTCGGGCTGGCTGCGGGGATGGACAAAAATGCCGAGGTCCTCGGCGCCTGGGAGGCGCTGGGGTTCGGGTTCGTCGAGGCCGGCACGATCACCGCGCATGGGCAGCCGGGAAACGACAGGCCGCGTTGCTTTCGCTACCCGCCCCAGCAGGCGCTCATCAATCGCATGGGATTCAACAACCCGGGCGCGGAGGCTGTCGCGCGAACGCTGACAAAGCTCAAGTCCTCAGGTCGCTGGCCGCGGATCCCGGTCGGCATGAATATTGGAAAATCGAAAGTAACCGCACTCGAGGACGCGCCGTCCGACTACGCCGCCAGCTTCCGCCAGCTCCTCCCGTTCGGAGATTATTTTGTCATCAATGTCAGCTCGCCGAACACCCCCGGACTCCGCCAGCTCCAGGACAGGGATTCGCTCGCCGCCATCGTCCGCACGCTCAAGGAAATTGACGCCTCAAAGCCGCTTCTCGTAAAAATCGCGCCCGACCTTTCGGACGATGCCGTGAAGGACATGGCTTCGCTCGCAGAGGCGGAAAAACTCGACGGGCTCATCGCCACGAACACCACGCTCGACCACTCGGCGGTCCCCGCCGACCACGACCAAACCGGCGGCCTCAGCGGTGCCCCGCTCCGCTCCCGGTCCACGGAAGTGCTCCGGATTTTGCGCCAGCACACCGCGCTCCCGATCATCGCATCCGGCGGAGTCATGAGCGCGGAATCCGCCCGCGAAAAACTCGACGCCGGCGCCTCGCTCGTCCAGATCTACACCGGCTTCATCTACAGTGGCCCGGGGCTGATCCGCGACATCGTCGGGGTTTGGGGAGCAGAGAAATTCTTTCAGAAATCCTCTGCAACCTGATTGAATCGTTTCCATGTCCCTGATCGCTTCGGAATTTTCGGCAGGTATCGGCACCATCACGCTCCAGAATCCGGGCAAGCGAAATTGTCTCAGCGGGGTGATGGTTTCCGAAATCCTTGCCGCCCTTGAGGAGTTTGAAAAGCAGTCCGCCATCGTCGTCATTCTGCGGGCGCAGAAGGACACGAAAGTCTGGTCGGCCGGCCACGATGTCAACGAGCTTCCAAAGCCGGGGCGCGACCCGCTGCCCTATGCCGGGCCGCTGGAGAGCCTCTTGCGGCGGATGCAGGAATTTCCCGGCGCGGTCATCGCGCTCGTGCAGGGGAGCGTGTGGGGCGGGGCCTGCGACCTCGCGTTTTCCTGCGACATCCTGATCGGGGACGAGACCGCCAGCTTCGCGATGACCCCGGCCAAGATCGGGATCCCCTACAATCCCTCCGGGCTCATCCACTTCATCAACATCCTCGGCATCAACAAGGCCAAGGAGATGTTTTTCACGGCCGAGCCGATCAACGCTCAGGACAGCTTTCATCTCGGGATCCTCAACCATCTTGTTTCCTCCGCGGAAATCGAATCGTTCGCCGCCACCGTTGCCGCGCGGGTCTGCAGGAACTCGCCGCTCGCCATCCGCTCGTTCAAACGCCAGTTCCGGCTGCTCTCGAGCGGCCTGCCGCTTTCCGCAGAGACTTTCGAACTCATCCAGTCGATCCGCAGGGAGGTTTACGATAGCAAGGATTATCTGGAAGGGATCCAGTCCTTCCACGAAAAGCGCCCGCCTGTTTTCCGCGGCGAATAACCCGAAGTGGCCTGTGGCGCGGAGGCTTCCTCCCTCGCCACAGGCCGGTGGGGGGAAATCACCGCCAGCGGAAAGTGTTTCCCAAAAATGCCGCCAGACCGACTGTCGCGAGAATTGTCGATTTGAGATTCATAAACATCCCGCTTACAATAACATCTATGACTCGGGTTTATGCAAATCTGCTGCTACTGGTTCTGCTGGCTGGAGTTTCAGGATGCGCTTCGGTTTCTTCGACCTCCCAGTATTATTTTCCGGTTACTACCGATGTCTATCCGCCCAAGGCGAAAGACACCCCAATCCCGATCTTGAGCAAAGCTCCCGACAAGCGCCACAAGGTCATCGGTCGGCTCGCGTTCTGTTCCGATGTCGGATGGAAATTCATGCGCGACAGCATGATCTACAATGCCCGGGTCAATGGTGCCGATGCCGTGATCTTGAAAAAGGCGGAGTCCAAGGACCAGGTGCGGTTCACGGAGGTCCCTCCACGCACAGATTGGATTCCCGTGCCCGGGCCTGTCGTCGCCGTCAACAACGGCAAGCACTGTCGGAATCAAACGTATGTCAGCTATCCGAACTACATGCCGGTTTACCGGCCCGGCTACATCTACCGATGGGTCCAGACCATCATCGGAATTGACGCCGAAATGATCGTCCTCAAATAGGGCGGCCCGGCTATCGATTCCGAACCTCACGTTTTGCCGAACAAATGTGCCTCGGCAGAACAGACTGAGATTTCCATTTGCGAATCGGGGGGATTCCGCCGACTATCTACGAATGGTCTTTTCCAAAAAGGCCGGACAGCATGCGGCGTCAGCCGGAGTGACGATCCGGCAACGGTTCGAATATTGGGGCCTTCGCGTTGCGGGGTATTTGGTGCTGTGGTTTCCGCACCGGTGCCTGGTGTGGTTTGCCAAGCCGATCGGTTCGATCGCATACCTCATGGATTCCAAGGGGCGGAGGGTTTCGATGCAGAACCTCGATGCCGCCTTCGGCGAGACGATCACCCGGAGCGAGAAGAAGCGCATCGCGGAATCCGCCTACCAGAATTTCGCGAGGACGATGTTCGAGCTTTTCTGGTCGCCGAATCTCACCCGGAAAATCGTGAACAAAACTTTTCGCACGGAGGGCCTGGTCGAAGGCGCGGCTCTCGCGCCGACGATTTTTGTCACGACGCATTTCTCCAATTTCGAGTGGCTGGGGCAGAACGTCCCGTTCTTCCACGGCCCGGGGATCGTCGTGGCACAGAAGCTCAAGAACCCGCTTCTCGGCAGGTATTTCGACAGCCTCCGGGGGTGCACCGGAAACACGATCATCCCCCAGGAACGGGCGATCGCTCGGATGCTGAAGCACCTGAAAAGCGGCGGGTATTTTTGCGCGGTCGTGGACCTGAACCTCGACCCCGACGAGGCGAGCGTCATCATCGACGAGTTCTCCGGCCTGAAAACCTGCGTGACCCAGATGCACGCGGCGCTCGCCCTCCACACCGGCGCACGGGTCGTGCCGTCGGAATGCCGCCCCCAGCCGGATGGCACCTACCGGATGATCTACCACAAGCCGCTGGAATTTCCGCCCGACGCCACGCCGGCGGAGATCGCCCAACAATGCTGGGATGTGCTTGAGCCGGGCATCCGCGAGGCTCCCGAATGCTGGCTGTGGTCGTATAAACACTGGCGGTTCAAACCCTCCGGCGGAAAAACGGAGCGGTATCCGGACTATGCGAACACCGCCAAGAGGTTCGACGACGCGCTCTTGAAGTAGGGTCCCAACATTACGATCTCGCGCCGATCCAGAATGTGGCACAGGCTTTCCGGTCTGTGGTTAAGCTGGCTCACAGGCCCCGAAAGCTGCAAGCCATCACCGGAAACGGTTGACTGACTGGGAACGGCTGCTTTAGCTGCCGCCGAAAAGTCCGGCGACTGAAGGCGCCTTATTTTCCCGGCTTTTCGAACAGTTTCATGTATTGCGGGAAGCCCTCTTTTTCGAGGTCTTCCGCGGGGATGAACCGGAGGGCTGCGGAGTTGATGCAGAAACGGGTGCCGGCGGGCGCCGGGCCGTCGTTGAAGAGGTGGCCGAGGTGGGAGTCCCCTTTCGACGAGCGGACTTCCGTGCGTTCCATCCCGTGCGAGGCGTCCTTCTTTTCCACGACCGCCGAACCGTCAATCGCACGGGTGAAGCTCGGCCATCCGGTGCCGGAATCAAATTTGTCCTTCGAGCTGAAGAGCGGCTGGCCGGAGACGACCGAGACGTAGATCCCGTCGCGGTGGTTGTTCCAGTATTCGTTTTTGAACGGCGGTTCGGTCCCGCACTGGGCGGTGACATATTCCTGGAGCGGGGTCAGCATGGATTTTTTGTCTTCGGCCAGCGCCAGGCTGGCGGATAATGCAAGCGCGGCAATCACGGCGGTTTTCATGGCCGGAATGTTGCACGAAAAAATCCGCTCCGCCACCGGTAATTACCGGCCCTGCAGCCGCATCGCCTGTTCGAGGATGCTCTGGGCGACCTCGTCGTGGTCGAGGCCGGTGGAATCAAAGCGGAAATCGGCGGCCTCGCTGTAGATCGACCGTCTCGAGGCAAGGAGCTCGCCGAAGGTTTTTCTCGGGTTTTCGGTCTGGAGGAGCGGGCGTCTCTGGCTGCGCGAGGCGCGCTCAAAAAGCGCGTCCGGGTCGGCATCCAGCCAGGCGACCGCCCCGATTTTTTTCATGCCAGCCCGGTTGGATTCGCGGAGGACGGCGCCGCCTCCGGTGGCCAGAACGATACCCGCCACGCCGACCAGATCGGCGAGCACCCGCTCCTCGATGTCCCGGAAGCTCTCCTCCCCGCCGGACGCAAAGATCTCCGGGATGCTTTTGTTTGCGGCCTGGACCACGAGCTCGTCGGTGTCCACAAACCGGTGTCCGGTCAGCGACGCGAGGCGCCGGCCGACGGAGGATTTTCCGCAGCCCATGAAGCCGATGAGAACGATGTTGGGAAGCACCGGGGCATATTCTCACGACCGTTATTGCACGCGAGCCTTTTTGATCGCGCTCGATTTCGTGTTCCACGGCATCCATGACTTTGATAGACTTGGGGTGAAGTCATTTTCAGATTGAACACACCCACCCTTCCAACGTGAAAGTTGAAACCCGCGTCGCTGCCGCAGGGGAGGGGGTC
>Ga0194062_1000730_pt1 | contig 13823 bp, 12 predicted proteins | sample SepL2225m_MetaG_FD_155481 | JGI IMG/M metagenome (GOLD analysis project Ga0194062, IMG submission 155481) | Anoxic zone freshwater microbial communities from boreal shield lake in IISD Experimental Lakes Area, Ontario, Canada - Sep2016-L224-25m | ecosystem: Environmental > Aquatic > Freshwater >... | reverse complement strand
GATCGGAGGCTCGGGGCCAGCGGACGGCGATATCGTAGCTTCGGCGAACACGGGCTCTAGTGCGGGTGCGGGTGCGGGTGCGGGTGCGGGTGCGGGTGCGGGTGCGAAATCGGGGCCTGGCACTACCACGGGTGCGGGTAGGGTCACGGGCTCCGGCGGCGTCACGGACACGGGTTCCGGCGCTGCCACGGCGGGCACCAGCGCCTCTCGTGGATCCTTCGCCAGCGCGTCCTCCGAAGACATGGGTGCCACCGACACAAGCTCGGCAGTCGCCGGCTGTGGATCCGGGGCCTCGATAATGATGTCTCTCACTTCCACGCCTGTTTTCGGAGCGAATGCGGCGTCTGACGCCGAAGGGGCCGGCGTCTGACGATCTTCGGCGACAGACGCAACGCTGTGCGCCCAAGAAGGAACGGCGGGCTTGAACTCCGCGATGCGTCGCTCGAGCGATGCCCCCTCGAGATTGTGCGCTGGTGCCGGGGTCTCGGGCGGCTGCCACGTGCCGGTCTGCAACGGCGTAAGCAACGCAGCGGTCGGGCTGTCCTTATCGACATCGACCGTCATGCCCTCAAGGCTGGCGTCGATCGCGTAGAGAGGCTCTGCATCAATCCATTCGCCCTGTGGCGCAATTGGCCCGGCCTCGAACCCATCGGGACGCTTCGAACCGAACATCGCAACCAAGGCGACGACAACTGCAACCAGAAGCAGCACCGACGCCCCAAGGAGGATGAATATGCGCGAATCAATCATCCGTCGCCCATGCTGTCGAGAATCTCGTACAAGAGGCCAAGCAAGACCGACTTCACCGAGGCACGATCCCTTGCGTCGATCGGGAGTAGCGGCACCTTATCATCGAGCCCAAGATCGGCCCGTACGTGCTGGAGTTCGGCAAGATCGTTTGGCGCTACCTTGTTGGCGGCGACGACGAAGGGCACATCCGACATATCGGTGAAGAACGAAATCATGTTGCGAGCGTCCTCGAACGTGTCGGGCTCCATCGCATCGACAATCAGGACGAATCCGAGCATGCCTTCCGAGAGTGTTTCCCACATGAAGGAGAACCGCGACTGTCCGGGTGTCCCGAACAGATAGAGCACCACATCGTCGGAGACCGTGATTCTCCCGAAGTCCATGGCGACTGTTGTCTCGCCGGAACCCTCTGACGCGGCTTCGGAGACCTGTCGCTCGGTGGATAGGACGGTGATTTCGCTCACCGCCTTGATAAACGTCGTCTTACCTGCGTTGAACGGGCCGGTGACGACGACCTTCACGGACTGCATTCTGTGCGCACTTCCTCTACAGGTTCTTGATGCCGTCGATGATCTTGAGCACGATGCCCCTGTCGACACGTAGGTCACGGCGCAATACGTCGCCAGCGTTGGGATCGGGAATCCTGTTCACGTTCGCCGTGGGCCGACTCGGGCGTCCGACTCCTGTCAGGGCCGAGAGCTCGTCGGTTAGACCCCCAGAGTATCCCAAGGCGCCCTCGCCGATGTCTTCGAGAAACGCGTCGGTGGAGATGACTCCGCTGACCTCGGTGGATGGCGACACCTCGCGGAGCAACTCCTCGTCGAAGACGAGCGGCTCCTCGAGCGACATGGCGTCATCCGACGCCTGCTCGCCAGGCGAACCTGTCGGCGCAGCTTCCGCGGCCTCGCTCACGTCAAGATCGAGCGATCCGATCAGCTCGCTGAAGTCGGGACCCTCCTCCTGCACAGCATCCGCCGTGACCTCGCCACCAGTGTGGTCGACCTCGCCCGCCGCTTCACGAGCGCCCGCTCCGAAAGCGAGAAACTCCAGGTCGTCACCGAAAGGTGCGGATGGCTCAGACCCCTGAGAGAAGGCCTCCGGATCGACAGTCTCGGGCGTAGCAGCGGGTCTGTCTGAACCGCCGAGTGGGCCCGCACTCTCGTCGACCCACCCGACCGCGCCCGATATGACGTCGGCCTGCCCCTCACCTCGGTCGGGAACGACGATCTCGGGCTGACGCTGTGTGGCATCGGTTTGCAGTTCTCCCAGGCCGAGGGCCATGAGACTCTCTGCGAATCCGGCCGCGCCTCCCGCGGGCGCGTCCGGTTCTGGCTCGGGCACCGCGGCCGCATCGAAAGCGAACTCCCACTCTCCCGAGAAGGCAGCGGCAGGCTCATCTGCGATCACGACCTCGGATTCCCACTCCTGTGGGTAAGTCGCCTGCACGAACGCTTCAGGCTCCTCCTCGAGCCCGGGCTCAACCGAAGTGACCGGCGAACCGTCGAGCAGCCCCGCGAGCGAGGCCTGTATCTGCGCGAGCGTGGCATCCGAGACTTCGGGCGACTCCGCGTTGCCCAGTGCAGGTAGGCTCGCCCCGGCAGGCTCGACGATGTCGGACACTGGCGGCACCTGAACGAACGTGTAGCCCACGAGGGGCTCCTCAGGCTCGGGCTCGGGCTCGGCCTGTGGCAGTGGTGCAGTTTCACTGCGAACGCGATCCGACACGGCCGCAGGCGGCTGCGCCCCGGGCCTTACTGCGTCGGCATCCTGAGGGTGGGCGTAGCCGACCTCGGCCTCGCTGATACCGATGTCCTCGATGATCGATTCCGGGACGGGAACACCGCTGAGTGCTGATTCTGGCTCCACCTCCAACGCGGCCGCCGGCACGATCTGCGGCTCCTCGGCCGTCACGGTCTCGGCGAGCCGCCCGTTGATAGGTGCGTCCGGCCGCTCGACAGGCTTCTCGGCGACCGGCGCTGTTTCAGGCCTCAGCACGGCGCCAATCATCTCCTCGAGCACCGCAGCATCTTCGGCGCTCGGGCCGAGCTGACCCGACAAGAACCGTGGAACCTCGGCAGGCGCAGTTGGCTGCTCGCCGGCAACGGGCGGAGCCTGTGGCGTGACTGCGTTGTGTGCACGCGCTTGCGCGGAGGCCTCCAGGGCACTCTCACGCTCTTGCGCCTCAGCGGTCTGCGCGTCTATCAACGCTTTGCGCTGCGTCTCGACCTCGGCCAGACGTGCTTCTCGCTCCGTGCGCTCGGCGCGCAGCCGCTCGACCTCGTCGTCGGTGGGGAACTCGAGCAGACCCGCCGAGAACAGACCGTAGATGACGCGGGCCACCTCAAAGTCCGTACGGTCGGTGGCCACCGCAAGCTCGGCTATGCTGCGCGTCCCGTCTACGAGCAGAAGCAGGTTCCACTCCAGCGGTTTGAGCGATATCTCAAACGTGCCCTCACCGGGAGCCGTCGCCATCTTGAACACGACGTCTGTCGAGGGGATCTTTCTGCGAATCCGACCCCACTCCTCGAGCCGACGGCTGCCTTCCATCACGACGTTTTCGATGGATATGGACAGCCCGATATCCTCGTCGGCGATATCGGGGGTCGCCTCGAAATCGAACTCGCCCTCATCCCATCGCATGAGGTCGAATATCGTCTCCTGAATCTGCTCCGAGACGAACGACTCGAGTACTTCGTGGGAGATGTATCCCTCGTCAACGAGAATCTGACCCAGGCGCCGACCGTCGGTGCCCTCGACGGCGCGAATCGAAAGCGCCCTTTCCAGAGCCTGAGAGGTCAGGCGCTGTGCGCGCACGAGTCTCTCCCCGAGCAGCTCGGCATGCCAGTTGGATTGTGCGAAGTAGACGTCGCCAACGCGAAACCAGACGCTCCCCTTCGCGCCGTCGGCGCGCCGGATACGCAACACACCGCTCTTTCGGCTGAATGTGACCAGCTGAAAGACATCGGGGAGACTGAAGTCCTTGAGATTGCCGCGCAACGCCATCTATACGTCGCTCCGTACGTCGCCTGATCGCACCGCATCCATCACTGCTTAGCCGAGGATCTCGGCAATCTGATCTGCAGCGCCACGCATGTCGTAGAGAACGAGCCCGAGCTTGGCCTCGGTGTCAGCCAGGCACGTGAGCACCGCCCGATTCCCGGCAGCGATGAGCATCACATACCCGCCGTCTCCTTCGATGAAGACCTGCGTGAGTTGTCCTCGGCCCAGTTCGGTGGCCGCGCGCTCGCCCAGACCCAGTATGGCCGCCGACATCGCGCCCACGCGGTCCTCGTGCATTCCCTCGGGCAACGCCGAGGCCATCGTGAACCCGTCGAGGGAAACCAGCGCCGCCGCTTGGATGTCAGGGCTGTCGTCCATGAGCACGTTGAGCGCGGCCGCCAATCGGTCTTCGCGCGACTGGCCCCGGCTCGCTATCGAAGCGTCAGCGCCGGTCTGCCACTGGCCTGGGATTTTGATTGGGTCGGGATCGGGCTCAACGGTCGGCACAACCGTCACTGGGACAGAGGCATTCGAGGGCGATTCAGGCACTACGACGGGGATGACGATCTGCTCGTCGTCCCCGTCGAGCAGATCGTCATCCCCGTCCGAGATGAAGAAGCCGCCGAGCGGGTTGTCGGTCATCGTGAATACACCTCCGCTGGGAGCGAAATCGTGACCCACCGACCACGGGCACACAACAACGAGCCTGTGGTCAGGCGAGATGATTCATACTCTCACGAAGGCATGGGGCACACAACCGACCTGCGAGAACACCCGCTCGCGGCGCTACACGACGACCCGCAGGATCTCCTCGATGGACGTGAGGCCCAGCTTCACTTTCGAGAAACCGTCATCGCGCAGCGTCAGCATGCCCTCCTCGATGGCCATGCGCTTGAGCTCGTCAGACGATGCGCTCTCGACGGTGAGACGCTCGATGTTCTCGCTGATGCGCATGACCTCATGCACGCCCATTCGGCCCTTATAGCCGATGCCGCTGCACTTCTTGCATCCCCGCGCCTTGTACAAGGTCGGCGGATTGCCCGGCTCAAAGGGAAACTCGAGCTTCTCAAGGACCTTCTCCTCGGGCACGTACTTCTCCCGACAGTCCGCGCAAAGCCGACGGGCGAGCCGCTGGGCAACAACCAGTGTGACCGCCGAGGCGGAGAGGAACGGCTCGATTCCCATCTCGGTCAGACGCGTGATGGCCGAAGGAGCGTCGTTCGTATGCAAGGTCGATAGGACCAAGTGACCGGTCAACGCAGCCTCGATGGCGATGGTGCCCGTCTCTTTGTCTCTGATCTCGCCGATCATGACCTTGTCGGGGTCCTGACGCAGGATCGAACGCAGCGCGGCCGCAAACGTCATGCCCGCTTTCTCGTGCACCTGCACCTGCGAAAGCCCGGCAAGCCGGTATTCGACAGGATCCTCTACCGTGATGAGGTTGGACTTTGGATCGTTCGTCTCGTTGATCGCCGCGTAGAGCGTGGTCGACTTACCCGATCCCGTCGGCCCAGTGACAAGAATCGCACCGTAGGGCAGGCGAAGAGCATCGAGCAGGCAGTTCATGTTGTACTCGAGGAATCCCAAGTCCTTGAGCGACATCATGATCGAGTCTCGTCGCAAGAGGCGCATGACCGCGAGCTCTCCGGAGACGATCGGAAGCACTGCGACGCGGAAGTCGACCGCCTTGCCGTCAAGCACGATGCCGAACCTGCCGTCTTGCGGCACTCTTCGCTCGGCGATGTCCATACCCGAGCTGATCTTGAGCCGGCTGATGAGCTGCCGGTGCATCTTGCGCGGCATCCGCGTGATCTCCTGGCACACGCCGTCAATTCGGTAGCGGACACGCAGGTCGTTCTCCATAGGCTCGATGTAGATGTCGCCTGCTCCCTGCCGGATTGCCTCGGTGATGACCTGATTCATGAAACGGGCCACTCCCGACTCTTGGCCCGGCGTCTCCTCTTCGGCGACGTCACCCGAGCCAGCAACGGCCTGCTCAAGATCGCCGACCATGTCGTTTATGTTGGCGCGCCCGGCCGAGAACCTGTCTATCGCCGAGACGAGATCGCTCTCCACAGCGACGACCGGCCGGATCTCCTTGCCGGTGACAATGCGCAAGTCATCGATGGCGAAGATGTTGGCGGGGTCGGCCATCGCGACGACGAGGTCGTCGTCCTTAGACTCGATAGGCAACACGGTGTACTTGCGCATGAGGTCGTTGGAGAGCACGAGAGCGGCGTTGGGATCGATATCGAAGGCCGTGATGTCGACAAATGTCAGGCCCATCGATTCGGCGATGGCCTGAGCCACAACCACCTCAGAAGCGAATCCGAGCTCGGAGAGGACGTGGGGCAGAGGCCTGTCCTCGGCGCTCGCGACCGCTTCGGCCAACTGCTCGTCGCTGATCACGCCTGCCGCAACGAGCAGCCTTCCAAGTCGCATCGTGGTCGCGGCGGTCATGCGGCCCCTCCCGCACGCACTCGCCGCGCGAGCTCCGCTTCGGCGGCCTTGCGCATCGTGGTGCGCGGAGTCGGAGCGTCCTTGTCCTGGTTCCAGATGTCTATCGCCGTGGCACCTTGTCCGACGAGCATTCCCAACCCGTCCATACCGACGGCCCCCGCGGCGTTGGCATCCGCAAGCAGCGCCGTCGAAGCGCCCGCCCCGTAGACCATGTCGAGCACGATCTGCCCGCTGTGCATCCACGAAGCGGGAATGGGGCTCGGATCGCCGACGCGCATCCCCATCGGTGTCGCGTTCACGATGAGATCGGCCTCCCGCACGGCGGTCTGCGCGTTCTCAAACGTGCGCACGTTGACCTCGGTGTTCTTGAGGAACGGCTCGATGCGAGAGAACAGGCTCTCGCCACGCATCGAGTCACGCGCGACGACATCGACGCACGCGGCGCGCCCGAGCACGAGCGCCACGATCGCCGCTCCCGCGGCGCCGCCCGCCCCGAGCAGCGCGACGCGTTTGCCTTCAGGAGAGAACCCGGCGTCATCGGCCAGGGACTCGAGTAGGCCGCGCCCGTCGGTGTTGTAGCCCACGAGCCGCCCGCCTGTGCAGTGAACCGTGTTCACGGCTCCAGCCATCTTCGCGGCCGTCGCAACCTCATCGCACAGCTCTAGCACCGCAGCTTTGTAGGGCATCGTGACGTTGAACCCAACGAAGGGCAGGGTCCTGATCGCCGCGAGAACCCGACGTAGCGCGATCTCGTCAGGCACGGCGAGGGGAACGTAGACCCAGTCGAGGCCCAGCTCGTCGTACACGGCGTTGTGCATCGCCGGCGACAGCGAGTGCTCGATGGGCCAGCCGATCACTGCGGCCAGCTGTGTCGAACCGGTGATGCGGACCATCCGTGCGAGTCCCTCCGACGACATCGGCGACCTGCTGTGAGTCTAGGGCAGAGGGTTCCTGCCCGCCAGAAGCACGCGCTCGATCCTCCTGAGGAACAGCGTATGTGGTAAATCGGCAGAACAGAGCGGTTCGATGAGAATCGTCCGCATTCCCATCAACTTGCCGCCGAGTATGTCGGTGAACAGCTGGTCTCCGATCACGGCCGCTCGCGACCGCGAAGACCCCGTGCGCTTGAGCGCGAGCATGAAGGCGAAGGGCAGCGGCTTGACCGCCTTGGAGACCAAACCGAAACCCAGATCGTCAGCCACCTCGGAGACTCGCCTGTGCCAGTTGTTTGAGACGAGGCACGCACGGAAACCGGCCGCATCGAGTCCGGCGGCCCATACCCGGATCTCATCGGGTATGGCGCTACCGTCGCGCGGCAGAAGGGTGTTGTCCAGGTCGATGAGCAGCGTGTCCACCTCATCGGCTGCCAACCCCGCGAGATCGATGTCGACCACACTGCGGTGGTAGCTGTCGGGATTGAGCACGGCTACTTCCCGCCCGACGCCGGTTGGGAGTCCCGCTCCACGCCCAAGCCCGCACCCTGTTGACGCAGCACGGACATCTTCGCGCGGATGGCCTGCGCCGTACGCTGATATCCGCCGAGCTCGTAGACGGTCGCGAAGATGCCGTAACCCTCGTACCTGTCATCAGAGCTTGTCCACCGGGTGTCCGGTTGCATGCCCTCGTCGGCCAGTTTCAGCATCTCCGCGAGATTCGCCTTCTTGTCCTGCATCAGCAGCAGCTGAATCAGGTTCGCCGACATGAGACCGCCCGAGGGATTGTTCTCCAGGCCCCGTCGCGCGATCACGAGCGCTTCGTCCATCATCCCCTGACGCGCCACGATGAACGAGGCGTTGTAGTAGACCTGCTCGAACTGTGGATCGAGCGCTTGGACGATCCACATCGTCGGGAGGAACTCGGTGAGCTGATCGACGTTCTTGCCGCCGTAGAACCCATGGAATAGGGGCTCCAGCCGTGCCCAGAGTATCGCCGCCGCGAACGTTCGCAGCCCACCCAGATAGGCGAAGCTCGTCTGCCCCAGAACCCTGCCGGTCGACGCGACCCCGCCGGGCGGGGCAGAGGCGGCAGCAAGCGCCTGACCACCCAGGAGAGCGAATACGAGTACAGCAGCTGCAATCGCGATCGCCAGACCCGGGCGCGCGGAAGTCCCCATCACAGGTCACGCTTCGAGAAGATGACCGATCCTGCGAGCAGAAGCAGCGACACCCAGGCCAGGAACGCCAACACCATGCCCAGACCGTAGACAAGCCCATACCCGTTGCCGTGCGCAACCGGATTGATGACGTTGAAGACCTCGAGGTTCGGTATGTACCACGGCGCGCGCGCGAGCTCCGGAAGATTGAGGAGCGTCACGAAGGCGTGACCGATGAACGCGAACGCGAGTGCGCCCACAGCTGCCGTGATCGGCCCGAAGGAACTCGAGAGCATTACGGCAAACGCCATGACCACACCGACCTCGAGCCATACCGCGAGTGATGCCTCGAACAGGCGCCACATGGCGACCTGATAGTTGATGACGCCGATGCCCACAGTCACCGCCGTGAAAGCAAGAAGCATGACGCCGAGCACGACGAACATGCCGAGCCATGTCGCGAACACGTACTGCCAGCGGCGCACGTCGCGTGCGATGACGTTGAACACGGTGCGGCGCTCGATCTCGTTTGGGATGCGGGTGACTGCGAGCGAGAGTGCCATCACGAGTGCGGCCGCGTACATCAGTGCGATAGCAACCTCACGAAACACCGCATCGGCGACGCCCACGCCGTAACTGGGCAGGGCGGGGATCGTCATCGCCAAGACCGCGGAAAAGGCCACGACGATCCACAGGACTTTACGACGAATCGCGTCTGTGACGACTGACTTGGCTATCGCGAATACCTTCACCACGTGTCCTCGACCTCCCCTGCGTTCGGCTCGGGATCGGGGTCGTTTTCGAGCATTCGGGCGAAGTAGTCCTCAAGCGAGTCCCGCTTGGGTGCGATCGAGACGATGCGCCAGCCGGCGTCGTCGAGCGCATCGACCACGCGCCGCACACTCGCGTCCTGGACCGAGAAGACCTGAGTAGAGCCATCGACGGCGACATCTGTGATCTCGTCACTGATCGCAGAAGGCAGCAGCGCGCCTCCCCGGGCCGTCACGGAGGTCTGTCCCGCGACGTTGAGCAGCGCGTCGATATGACCGCGCGCCGCCACCAGCCCGCGGTTGAGGATGGTCACGTCGTCTGAGATCGCTTCCACCTCGGAGAGCTGGTGTGAGGAGAGCAGGATCGTCGAGCCGCCGTTCTTGAGCTCCACCATCAGGTTTCGTACATCCCGTTGGCCAACGGGATCAAGGCCCGACGCCGGCTCATCGAGTACGAGGACCTCAGGCCTACCAAGAAGCGCCGCGGCGAGACCGAGCCTCTGCAGCATGCCCCTGGAGAACTTCGAGAGCAGCGTCTTTTGCCTGCCATCGAGCCCGACGCGATCGAGCAACTCGCCCGACTGCTCCACCAGCTGTGCCCGCGAGATGCCGCAGAGCTGGCCGTAGAGCTCCATCACTTCCCCAGCGGTTAGCTGGCTTGGGAAGTACGGCGCCTCCGGCAGGAAGCCGAGTCTGGCGCGAGCACCGGGCCTGTCGGCCGGCACTCCAAGGATCTCCAAACGCCCGGAGGTGGGCCGAACCAGCCCGAGCAGCATCTTCAGTGTAGTGGTCTTGCCCGCTCCGTTGGGACCGAGCAGCGCGTGAATGGCACCGCGCGAAACGCGCAGCGACACATCGGCGACCGCTTCGCGGCGGCCTCCGGCGGCCTTTCCGTAGTCTTTGCGAGCGCTCTCGATGAGGATCGCCGGTGCGTCGGGCGCACTAGCAGTCGCGCTCTCGATCTGGGTGGTATCGGTGGTCATCGTCGTGGTCGCCCCTCGCATTCAAGTGACCGCCCTAGCGGCGGCGTGGCCCGCACCCGTACTGAATCGTCAGTACCCGAAGAGCTTGCGATACTTCTCGACCGCCTTCAAGAAGTCAGGGTAGTTCGTCGCGAAAGTCTGCGAACCATCCTTGCTCGTCAGAACATAGTAGAGGTACTTGGTCCGCTTGGGCTTGGCGGCAGCCTCTATGGCCTTGATGCCGGGGTTGCAGATGGGGGTCAGCGGCAGACCATCTCGGCGGTAGGTGTTCCACGGCGTGTGGGCAGCCAGATCAGCCTTGGTGAGGATCTTCGTGCCCTCGGGCAGCGCGTAGAAGACCGTCGAGTCCAGCTGCAGACGCATGGGCAGCTCGAGCCGGTTGTAGATGACCGATGAGACGAGGCGGTACTCCCGCTGCAAGCGAACCTCGCGCTCGATGATGGAAGCGATGGTGACAACGTCGTAGGCATCGAGATGGTGCTTCTTGGCAAAGGACAGGTCGACGGTCGCGATCTCCTCGTCAAATTGCGTCAGCATCATCTCGACGATTGCCTCAGGCTTCGTCCCCTTCTTGATCCGGTAGGTCTTGGGGAACAGGAATCCTTCGAGCGAACCGTCGTAGGCGTCTTTCAGATAGGGATGCCCGGCTTCGAACTGCGCCGCTTTGTGGAGCACGAGCTCGAGCATTTCGGGCTCGGACACGTGGGCTTGTGCGGCGAAACGCGCAGCCACGCGGCGGGCGCTGAAGCCCTCGGGGATGGTGACATCGTAGTAGACGACGTCAGGTCCCCAGACAAGCTTGTCCAGCACCATGTCGTAGGGCATGCCCGTCGCCAGTGCATAGGTCCCAGGCTTGAGCTTGCTGGCCTGTCCGGAGCTACGGGCCTGCCATCGAAACATCGCGGCATTTCGCACGATGCCCTGTCCTGCCAAGGCACCTCCGATCTGCTCTACGGAGTCGCCCTTCTTGACGGTGAACTCGACCTGTTGACCTGGCGCTACGGGGTTCTCGCTCCGAAACAGGGTCTGCCAGACGGTGGCGGCAACCACACCGGCGACCACCAGCACGGCAGCCAATGAGACGAGGGCGATGACGCAGCCGCGCGATCGCCTAGGCGAGGTGCGATGTGAGCGCGGCCTTGCGTCCCTCACCTGCCGAAGACCTCCTTGGACCTCTTCTTCGCAACGAGAAAGTCCGCAAGATTCGTGGTGAAGGTGTGCGAACCGTCCTTGCCCGTGAGGACATAGTAGATGAACTGGGTGTCAGCGGGCGCAAGCGCGGCCCGGATCGACTCGATCCCGGGGCTCGAAATGGGCCCGGGCGGTAGCCCTGCGTGCAAGTACGTGTTGTACGGTGTCTTCGTGTAGAGGTCGGCGTTGCTCAGACGAAGCCGCTTGTCCCGCAGCACGTATTCGATGGTGGCATCGATCTTCAGACGCATCCCGGTCCGCAGACGGTTGTCGATGACCGAGGATACGAGCGGACGCTCCTCGTCGAGTTTGGACTCCCGCTCGATCATCGATGCTATGACGATGATCTGCTGAGGGGTCAGTCCCCGCGCCTGCGCCGCCGAGAAGTCGAGATCCGCAGTCTCACGATCGAACTGGTCCAGCATCATCTCGATGGCTTGCCGGGCCGACGTCTTCTTGCGCATTCGGTACGTCTTGGGAAACAGGTAGCCTTCGAGCGAATCGCGATACACGCCGATCAGGGCGGGATGCTTCTCGGCGAATTGCGGAGCCCCGTGCTCCGCGAGCTTGAGAAACTCCGAGCGCGATACCCCCGCATCCTTCTCGAGCCGATCCGCGATCTGGTCGACTCGGAAGCCTTCGGGAATCGTCACCGAAACCATATCGAGCACCGGGCCGGATTCGAGCAGCGCGATCACGTCGCCGTCGGCCATGCCGGTCTTCACGTCATAGGATCCTGGTTTCAGTTGCCCGTCGGCACCCGCGAGCCGTGCGTGCAACGCAAACCCCTCGACGTTTCCAATCACCCCGGCCTTGAGAAGCGCGGTGCCGATCTCCCGCGTCGTCGAGCCTGCCTTGATCCGTACGCGCACGGACTGACCGGCCGCGACGTCGGTCTGGGGCGAAGCGTAGGTTAGCCAAAGCGCACCACTAATCGCCGCTACGACCACAAGCACGAGTACCCCGGCGAGCAAGCGGAGCATCGTGGTAAGCGTGCCAGCGGATCGTGGCGCCTGTTCGGGTCCCGCGGAGTTCGACGTTGCCATCAACCGACTTCCGAAGCGTCTCCTTCTCGATGCGCATCGAGGTAGCTTTGCAGGAACAGCGCGGCCGCGACCATGTCCACGCTGCCGCGTTTGTCGCGATCTGACACTCCGGCGTCGGTCATAGCGCGCTTGGCCTGCACCGAAGAGAGCCGTTCATCGCAGTATTCGACAGGAAGCCGCAAGAACCCCGCCAGCCTGCGCGCTGCTGCCCGCACCCGCGCCGCCTGTGGACCTTCGCTTCCGTCCATGGAGCGCGGCAGGCCAACCACTACAAGCTCGGCCTCGTAGTCCTCGGCGATGCGCACAAGTTCACGGCCATCGCCAAGCACGCGGACTGCGTCCAGGACAGTGAGGGGTGTGGCGATGGTGCCGCTCGGGTCCGAGACCGCCACGCCGATGCGCTTCTCGCCTATGTCGAGCCCGAGGACCCGCATGCGCCGCTATCCGACGCCTAGGATCTCGCGAGCGGTCGCCAGTGCCTTATCGATGCCGGACGCGTCCTCGCCGCCACCCTGCGCCATAGCAGGCTTGCCGCCGCCGCGTCCGCCGAGTACCGGAGCCATGGCCCGCACCACTGCGCCCGCGTCAAAACCCGCGGCAACAGCGGCGTCGGAGCCGGCCGCCACGAAGATCGGCTTGCCGGTCTCGACATCGGCGCACAGAAGCACAACCGCGTCGATACCGCGCGCCCTGACGACGTCCCAGAGGGTACGCAGCCCCTGCGGACGCACCGACGGAGCCTTGGTCACGATGAGCTTGTAGCCGACATCCACGACATCGCCGATCATGCGGTTGAGCTCGTCGTCGGCGACGACATCCTTGAACCGCATCGTGCCGGCCTCGATCTCCTTGAGCCGCTTGACGACCTGGGCAGCGCGCTCGGACACGTCCAGGCGCGGCACCTTGAACGCGGCAGCGGCCTCGAGCAGCTCCTTCTCATCGGTCATGACGTACTCGTAGGCATCAAACGAGGTGACGGCTTCGATACGCCTCAAGTTGGCCCCGACGCTGCTCTCCCCCGTTATCTTGAGCAGCCCGATCTCACTCGTGCGACCAACGTGCGTGCCGCCGCACAGCTCCTTGCTGAAGTTACCGACCTCCAGCACGCGCACGAACTCGCCGTACTTCTCGCCGAACAGCGCGGTAACACCGGCCTCACGCGCCGAGACGATCGAGGTCTCGTACGCACGGACGGCGTGATTCTCGAAGATCTTGGCGTTGACGAGCCGCTCGACCTTCTCAAGCTGCGCGAGTGTCATCGCCTCGAAGTGCGTGAAGTCGAACCGCATGCGGTCGGGGCGCACGAGCGAACCGGCCTGCTTGGCGTGGTCACCGAGCACGAGGCGCAGCGCCCAGTGCAGCAGGTGGGTCGCCGTATGGTTTCGCCGGATGCGCTCTCGGCGCATCACATCGATGGCCGCGTGGACATCATGCCCGACACAGAGCGAGCCGGACTCGAGTAGCCCGACGTGCACGATGACGCCGGGCTGCGGAATCCTGGTGTCCTCGACGAGGAACCTCGCCCCAGATG
>Ga0194062_1000726_pt1 | contig 13840 bp, 9 predicted proteins | sample SepL2225m_MetaG_FD_155481 | JGI IMG/M metagenome (GOLD analysis project Ga0194062, IMG submission 155481) | Anoxic zone freshwater microbial communities from boreal shield lake in IISD Experimental Lakes Area, Ontario, Canada - Sep2016-L224-25m | ecosystem: Environmental > Aquatic > Freshwater >... | reverse complement strand
CCATAAAACCGTAAAAAATGCGGACGCGATAAAAGTTGTTGCCTAATTCATCGATGAGTAGGCGATTGCCAGCAGTGACGTAAGGTTTATCTTCCACAATCACGGTGAGCAAAATATTACGCGTGTGGAGCACTTGGTTATGCTTGAGGTTATGGAGCAGCGCAGCAGGCGCGCCTTCGTTGATGCCTGCTAAAAACACTGCCGTTCCTTCAATTCGGTGAATACTGTTGGCGCTATCAACAAACATTTTCACCGGAACGGAACGGCGAGCTATTTCTTCAAACAGGAGTTTGCGCCCTTGTTTCCAAGTAGTGAGAACGGTAAATGAAATAGCGGCAACGCCTAACGGAAACCAGCCTCCCTGTGGAATTTTCATGGCGTTGGCGGCAAAGTAGGAGAAGTCAACAATGAAAAATGTGCCAATCAACGGAATGAGTAGCCACAGTGACCAACGCCAAGCCACCAATACAAAAGCAATCAAAATGGTGTCGATCATCATGGTGCCTGTCACGGCGATGCCATAAGCAGCGGCCAAATTGCTAGAGCTTTGAAAGGTCAGCACCAAATAAACGACTGCCAAATACAGCGTCCAGTTAGTGAGTGGCACGTAAATTTGCCCGTGTGCTTTATCGGAAGTTTGGCGAATTTCCATGCGCGGCAAAAAGCCCATTTGCACCGATTGGCTAGCCACTGAAAAAGCACCCGAAATCACAGCCTGTGAGGCAATCACTGTTGCCGCAGTGGCGAGTAGCACCATTGGGATGAGTGCCCATGCCGGAGCAAGTAAATAGAAGGGGTTTTCGATTGCTTGTGGATTTTGTAGTAACAGCGCGCCTTGGCCGAAATAGTTCAACACTAGTGCAGGCTGCACGAAGGCGAACCAAGAAAGGCGAATTGGATAGCGACCAAAATGCCCCATATCGGTGTAAAGCGCTTCACCACCCGTCACCGCGAGCACCACTGAACCCAGCGTTAAAAATGCAAGCCAGGAGTCAGTTGTTAAAAATTGATACGCGTAAATTGGATTGAGTGCTAATAAAACATGGGGAGTTTGCGCAATCGAAATCGCGCCTAAAACGCCTAGGGTGGTAAACCAGCCAATCATGATCGGGCCAAACGCCATGCCCATTACGCCGGTACCGCGCTTTTGCACGAAGAATAAGGCCGTTAATACAGCTAAGGTAATGGGGATGACATAGGAGCCGAGTTGCGGGGCAACCACATTAAGGCCTTCTACTGCCGATAGCACCGAGATGGCTGGGGTAATCATACTGTCGCCATAAAACAAGGCCGCGGCAAATACACCGAGCGTGGCGAGCAGCCATTTGATCTTGGGACGAGTTGCATTTAATTCACTGGCAAGGGCAAGCAAGGCGAGTGAGCCGCCTTCGCCGCGATTATCTGCCCGCATGATGACGACCACATATTTCAGCGAGACCAGCAGCATGATGGTCCAAAACATAACAGACAGTACGCCAAGGATATTGGCTTCCACCACGGGGAGTGGATGGTGTCCTGCGAAAGTTTCTTTGAGGGCATACAACGGGCTAGTGCCAATGTCGCCATACACCACGCCGATTGCGCCGAGCAGCAGTGTCGATAATTTTTGCGTATGCGCTTTACTCATTATTACCCCCTAAAGTTTCTTCTCTGCGGAAGAGTGGGGCGGCACTCTACGCCTCAGTCAGTGCGAAATCAATTTCGTTGTTTGGCAACAGCCAGGCCAATAGAGTAATTGTAGGTTTCAGTCATAAGTTAGTTGGCGCGGCGAATGGCCGTGGCGCATTCGCCAACCAGTTCCCAGCCGCGATAAATCATGCCGCTATACATTTGCACTAGCGATGAGCCTGCTTGAATTTTTTCGACAGCATCTGCCCCGTTCAGAATGCCGCCCACGCCAATGATAGGTAGCACCCCTTTGAGCTCCGCGGCAAGTAGGCGAATGACGGCAGTGGATTTATCACGTACCGGTGCGCCACTTAGGCCGCCTGTTTCTGCGCCATGTGGCAAGCCTTCCACGCCTTCACGCGACAGGGTGGTGTTGGTGGCGATCACGCCATCAATGCGATGTTTGATGAGTAACGCAGCAATATTTTTGATTTGTTCACTATCGAGATCAGGGGCAATTTTCACCGCGAGTGGAATGTATTTGCCATGCTGTTGTGCGAGTTTTTCTTGTTCGGCCTTAAGTTGGCCCAGCAAGGCATCTAGCTCATCTCCACCTTGTAGCTGGCGCAAGTTTTTGGTGTTGGGTGACGAGATGTTTATCGCGACATAGCTCGCATGTTCGTACACTTTGCGCAGGCCAATTAAGTAATCATCAGCGGCTTTTTCAATGGGGGTGTCGGCATTTTTGCCGATGTTAATACCAAGGATGCCTTTGAACTTTGCTTGCTTCACGTTTGAGATAAGTGCATCGACGCCGTGATTGTTAAACCCCATGCGATTGATGATGGCCTGTGCTTGCGGCAAGCGAAATAATCGCGGCTTAGGGTTGCCCGGCTGCGGGCGAGGTGTGACTGTGCCAATCTCGATAAAGCCAAAGCCTAGCGCTGCAAGGGCGTCAATGTATTCGCCGTTTTTGTCCAACCCCGCTGCGAGACCCACTGGATTAGGGAAGGTCAGGCCCATGACCGTACGCGGATCATTCACTGGCTGCTGTGTAACGAAAGATAACGCGCCTAAACAATTGGCACTCTTGAGTGCATTAAGGGTAGCGTGGTGAGCGGTTTCTGGATCGAGCGAAAAAAGTGCAGGACGAATGAGTTGAAACATTGAGGAATCTCCGATTAAGTCCCGCATGGCCGCGCATTCGGCTTTGCGGGATGGAATGCAAGAAAGGCGACGAAGTGAATAGTTATTCTATTCGCAAGGAGTCTGCCACCGCAGTCCGCCCGAAAAGCCTATGCCCTAAGGGTTGCTAACAAAAACGGTCGCTCGCGGTGTTGCGCTCCTTGGCATCGTAGGCTTGCTACGACCTGCGTCGCGCGCCTAGCGATCATACCGTTTTTGTTAGCAACGCGGTTCATGATGGACTCAATCGGAGGCTCCCTAGTCTTTCTTGGTGGTGACAGGAATAGGGAAGGGCTTTTTATTGAATGTCTTTGTCGGTTTTTTGCCTCGTCCATTTTCGGCGATGAGGTCAGCCAATTGTAAACACAACAAACCAAACGCGCTCAGTAATAAGATGAATACGGGAATCGACGAGGTGAGTAGTATCGCGCCCCCGCTGAGTGTAAACAGTAGCAACGTGCCGCCTAAAACCAACACTCCGGCGAGTGCACCCAGCAATATGCGGCTCCAATCACCTTGAGCTAAGCCAGAAAAAATAGTCTTTTCATCCCAAAAAAACTGTAACGCAATCAGTAATAAAAGCGGGGCGAGCCAAAATAGCCATGTGAGTTGATCTGGTAAGACGACTCCACCAAGCAAACCGCAGAGCGCGGTAAGTAAGAGTAGCCAAGCGCCAGTTTCGTTAGGCAATGCGGGGAGGGTAAACAAACTGGTGAGCAGGCGTAATGTTCGAGGAATACTGGAAAGCGCTACACGGAAGATGAGAACGGCTGGCAGAAACAGGCCTCCAAACAACGTGGCGACAAAAAGCTCACTAAAAAAATCGAGCGGCGAAATCCAGAGCGGTGCAAACGTATTCAAAAAACTGAACATTGCTCCTAAGATGGCGCCTGAGTAACTAAGCCAAAGCACATAGTTGAGTTGTGTTCGTAGCAAGCTAGAGCCGTTGCGGCGGAAGTTTAGTGAGTCAATAAAATAACTCAATATAATCAATGTGGTGGCTGATATCGCAGCGGGGAAGGCTAGCGCGCCGCTAATGGGTTGCGGGGCGACCCATACTTGATCGGATAGCCAAAGTGCAAGTGGGGGAAATAAAGCCAAAGCGGCAACGAAAATACCTAGGCGCAGTTTCATAAAATTTCCTTGGGGGTAATGGATTGCCAAGCACCGTTGACTAACCCCTGCTGTGGTTGGAAGTTGGCTTTGTAAGCCATTTTCTGGCTCTGCTGAATCCAGAACCCTAAATATAAATACGGTAACTGCAGCTTGCGGCAGAGCTCAATTTGCCACAATACATTAAAGGTGCCGAAGCTACTGCCGGCAAGAGCAGGTTCGTAAAAAGTGTAAACCGAAGACAGTCCATCTTCGAGAATGTCGATGACGCTGACCATACGCAACACACCTGCCTCGCGAAACTCTACGAGTAGTGAATCGACATGGCTTTGTAGTAAGAAATTGCGATACTGCTCGGGGTCATCGTCATCCATACCGCCATCACGATGGCGTGCCGCTTGGTAGCGCTGATAGAGATTGAAATAGTCTGGCTTGTCTTCCAGTTTGTGCAGAGTGACATCTAGGTTTAAGTGCTGCTTCCAACTACGTCGTTGCGAGCGGTTTGTGGTGAAGCGGTCAACCTCAACGCGTATTGGTACGCATTCGCGGCAATTGTCACAGCGCGGACGATAGGTGTAAGTGCCGCTACGACGAAAGCCATGTTGTACTAATTCGGAATAAACACGTGGTGTAATTAAAAAACTCGGCGTGGCAACTTGCGAGCGCGCCTCTTGTTCAGCTAAATAAGTGCAAGCGTAAGGCGCAGTTAGATAAAACTGAATAGCAGAAAGCGGGATGTCTCTTAGAAAACTCACAGGCACCTCTTAAAATTCAAATTTAGTCGCAATACTACGTTGCTCACAAAAAATTACTCCTTACATATTGGTTATATGCCGCGTCGCAATTTTTTGCTCGCGCCTTGTCTTGCTTATAACTTTGAGTTTTTAGAAACGCCTTTAATTGAATAGTCGCGTATCAAATTGCCAATGGGTAACAGGCGCGCAGTGTATCAAGTCTTGTAGTCGAGTAATGAATTCATCACGGGGAATTTCGCGCGCGCCCAATGAGGCGAGGTGTGGAGTGTTCATTTGACAGTCGATCATGCCAAAGTTCCAGCACTCGAGTTGTTTTGCAAGATGCGCCAGCGCGATCTTGGAGGCGTTTGATTTGCGGCTGAACATCGATTCACCATAGAACATTTTGCCGATGGCCATTCCATACAATCCGCCAACCAACTCACCTTCCATCCACACCTCCACCGAATGCGCATAGCCTTGGCGGTGCAACTCGCAATAAGCCTGAATCATGTCTTCGATGATCCATGTTCCGGCTTGGTCTTCACGCGGTGCGGCACAGGCTCGCATCACTTGTTCAAATGAGGTGTCGAAACGAATCTCAAATTGACCTTTGCGAATGGTTTTGCGTAGTGAGTCAGAGAGTTTGAATTCACTGGGAAAGAGCACCATGCGTGGGTCAGGGCTCCACCATAAAACCGGATCACCTTCGTTAAACCAAGGAAAAATCCCCTGCCGATAGGCATCCAGCAATCGTGCGGATGATAAATCGCCGCCAGCCGCGAGTAAGCCATTGGGTTCGGTGAGGGCATCTCGCAGCGATGGAAATGGCTGCTCGTCATGAAGGAGAAAAGTGAGCGTCACGAATATAAAATTGAAGGAGTGATGGTTTTCATATAGGCAGGCTGTTGGTTTGTGCTTAATATAGCGCCCTACACAAATGCGTCAAGGCTCGGGGGCTTTATGTTAGCAGGGTTGTTCGGTAAGAAATCAGATCATCCATTAGCCAATTTAAAATCGGCGCAGCAACTATTGGACGATGTGCCCAAGGCAGATGCCTTGAAAGCGCTCCAAGAGTTGACCAGTTGGTTGGAGTCGTTGCGCGATCATGCAAGCGAGTTTCGCTTGGACCATCACGTCACCGTGTTGCGCATGTTGGATGAGGCAGCACAGCCTCATGTGCGCAAATTGCTACGCGACTATTTCGCGCTACAGCCACTCAATAAATTTCTAGAAAATAGAATATGGGTGGCGCTGAATGAGTTTTTCTCCTTTAGTGAATCGGCCTATTTCAATGTGCTATCGCTGTGCCGAAAAGGTGACCGCAGCGCTACTGCACTTAAACCTCAATTTGCTTTATTGGCAGCGCGCAGTATCGCGGCGAGTGCAAACCGTTTGAAGCTGGCAGCAGTACGTTACTCGCTGATAGACCCAACGCTTTGGGTTCATCTGGCCGAAATTTATAGCTATGCCGAGTCACAAAACTTTTTAGATGAACTCGTGCCGTTGTATGCAGGCACTGGCATTAATACGGCAGTTGGACGTGAGTTTGCCAGCTTGATGGTGTGGTTTTCAGTGGGAACAGGCTCGCTCTCGCCATTGCATATTCATATCGCGGAGCGACTCGTCTCCTCGCTGAATAAACATCTTGCCGTGGGCAAGCAAACTTCAACAGGTAGCCAGTGGGTCATTAATTTATTGCAACCTACGCCGCCAATGCGACTCAACACCGAAACGACCCTCCATCCGAGCTTACGTTTTCTTGGCATGGGTAGTGCCGAAGGTGCGCTCAATGCGCTTGTGCAAGCGCTTGAGAAAGGCATTGTTCCGCAAGAAATTAATTTTGGTAGCTCGGTGTATGATGCGGAGTTGGTGCGCGATGTGGCTAAGCAGCTTGTCTCGCGTGGCGTATCGCCGCCGCCAACACGACGTAACGTGCGCCGCAAAATAAAAGTGAATCTGCACGTGGCGAATGGATTTGCCAAGCTCGTTGAAAACACGGATGTAGGACTTAATTTCAGTGGAGAGAGTAATGACGTTTGGGAAGTGGAGGACATCAGCGCGACAGGTTTTCGCAGCGTGACGAAAGCTGCTTCCCTAGAGAGCATAAAAATTGGTTCGTTGATTGGCAGCAAGCCAGAAAACGTCGGCAACTGGGGCGTTGGCATCGTGCGTCGCCTAAGCCGCGATGAGCAAAATAATTTGCATGTCGGGGTAGAAGTATTGGCGAACCAAGTAGCGGGGGTTTCGCTAGGTGCGCGTGATCGGTCTGCTATGGACGACGATAGTTTGGCGCTGTATCTCAATAAGCCGAATGATGACAGTGGTGAGGCATGGCTATTAATGAAGGCCGGCGCCTATTTGGCTAATCGGAGTTTTAATATGCGCATGGACAATAAAGCCTACCTATTATTGCCGCTCGGCTTGGTAGAGAGTGGTGAAGATTACGATCTCGCGCGCTATCGCAAAATGGAGCAAGACACGAGTAGCGAGGAGTGATTGGTAGGGGTAAGTGTCAGAAGTAACGAAGCGGTCAACATCTGGTTTTAGGTGGTATGTTTTTGAAGCACTAGTTCTGGTTTATGGACGTTGCGGCCGCATAAAACACTCTCCATTGCGGTCACTCAACACTTACACAAACCCCGAATAAAATTGACGCGCCAGAGATTGGTCGATAACCTCATCGATCGATACGAATTACCACGACACTGCGCAAAGGAACTTAGTGATGCAAATCGCAAAAGCTATTCTTCAGCTGTTATTGCACCTCACACTGCTCTGTAGTCTCAATCTCGCCCATGCGGGTGAATCCCCCTCCGACCCTATGTTGCGCATCGACTCGAGCGAACACACGGCGAATGCAGGTCTAGTAATTACTTTAGTCCTCAAAGACTCTCCCGCTATGAAAGCAGGCTTGCAACTAGGAGACATTGTTTTAGAAGTAGATAGTGTGCCCGTATCTGATGTCGTCAAATTTATAAGCATCGTTCAAAAAACGCCGCCCAATGGCAAGCTTCAACTCAAACTGTTCAGAAAAGACCAGGCACTGTTGGTTGATGTGATCCCCATCAGAGAGAGCGACGTGAGTCCACCTCGCATCGGTGCTGGGCTATCAAATCGTTCAGCCGAGTTGCCCAGCGGGCCCCTCTTGCGAATCGACCCCGGCGAGCACACAGCGGTGATTCGCTGCATCGCCACCGATGCCGCAGGGCGTTACGTGGTAACGGCCTCCGAGGACAAAACTGCACGGGTGTGGAGTGTCGAGGACGGGCGGTTGCTCAACACCTTGCGCATCCCAATCGGCAATGGGGATGAGGGCAAGCTATATGCAGTGGCGCTGTCGCCAGATGGACTCACGGTTGCTTTAGGGGGAACGACGCAAGCAGGTGATCGAGGCATTTCCATCTTCCTCTTTGATCGCGCCAGTGGTCGCCTGCTGCGTCGCCTCACCGGCTTACCTCAGACGATTAACTATCTCGCCTTCTCCCCCGATGGTCAAAGCTTAGCAGTGACTCTGGGTGACAATGGCCTGCGCCTATTTTCTGTCGCTGATGGCCGCTTGCTAGCCTCTGACACGGACTATGGCGCAGAGAGCTATTCGGTGCATTTCAGCCCGAGCGAACCCAGCTTAAGCAACACTCATTTACCCGTGCGTTTGGTTACCACCAGTTACGATGGCTATTTACGCCTGTATCGTTTTGATGGCAGTCAATTGACGTTGCTGGCGAAGCGTTCCGCGCCCGGCGGCAAAGAGCTTATCTCCGCCCGTTTTTCACCGGACGGCCGTCGCATCGCGGTTGGGTTTGAAAATTCCTCGGCCGTGAATGTGCTAAAGGCAGACGATCTTTCTTTAGATTTCTCACCGGACACGACGGGAGTTAATGCGAGCTTGGGCCACGTAGCCTGGTCACATGATGGCGAAACCTTATATGCGGCTGGTAAGGCGAGCAGTATGAATTCGACAATAGAGTACCTATACATACGCAGTTGGGAAAAACGAGGCGCCGGTGTGGCTAAAGATGCCCCAGTAACAAGGAACACCATCAATGGTCTCTCCTCCCTTCCAGGTAACAAGTTAGCATTTGGCAGTCAAGAACCCTCATGGGGCGTGTTGAATACAAAGGGCACACGCCAACTTTTTCATGCTTCAGTAGTGGCAGATTTTCGTGGGCTTCTAAATGGATTCTCCCTTTCCGCAGATGGAACGAAAGTGCGATTTGCTTACGAGTTTAAAGGCAAGTCCGCCGCCGTTTTTGATATGGCTAATCGGTCTTTTGTGTCTACAGACACGGCAGATTTTATCTCTCCGCGAATCACCGCCTCCGGCCTGAACGTGACGGACTGGTATAACACCACCATCCCTAAGCTCAACGGCACTCTACTCAAACTGCAGCCGTATGAAAGGTCGCGCAGCCTCGCGCTACTTCCTGATGGCAGCGGTTTTGCGCTGGGGGCGGCATGGTATTTGCGCCTATTCGATCGCAACGGCAATCCTCGCTGGCAACAGAGTTCCCCCGATATAGCGTGGGCAATAAATGTTTCTGCCGATGGACGCTGGGTGGTAGCCGCTTACGGCGACGGCACCATACGATGGCATCGAGCCTCCGATGGTGTCGAACAAATTGCCTTCTTCCCTCATCCCGATAAAAAGCGTTGGATTATGTGGACCCCCGAAGGTTATTACGATGCTTCCCCCGGTGGCGAAGACCTCATCGGTTGGCACTTAAATCAGGGTAAGGACAAAGAAGCCCGCTTCATTCCGAGTGGACAACTCTATGACGTCTTTTTCCGTCCCGACATTGTGCAAGCAAAGTTTCGCGGCGATGACATTTCTAGCCTAATTACGCTCACGGCAGAGCAGGCGTTAAAGATGCCTCCCCCTGTGTTGAGCTTCACTAAGGTTCCTTCCACCACCAAAATCAATACAGAAAAAGTTTGCTACAAAGCCGTGGCTACTGGTGGCGGTATCGGTGAGATCCGCTTGTTTCAGAATGGCAAGTTGATTAAGTCCGATGGTTTCTATCGTGAGAGCGTTGCTAAAGTGGATAGCAGCATGAAGCTCGCCTCGAACGACAGTGCTACCGTAACCCGTGCATTGAAGTTGACTAAGACCGCACAGAAAGCAGAACCTCCGATGGTGTCCAACAGCAAAGGCAACGAATTCACTGAATGCCAAGACATTGAAACTATTCCCGGTGACAACGAAATCAGTGTGGCAGCCTTCAATGCCAACAACACCGTACAGAGCAAACTGGAGACCAGTCACTTCACCTCAGAGCGCAAAGCGGAGGCTCCTCATCTGTATGTATTGGGTATCGGCATCGACAAATACACGGCTTCGGAAAACAATCTCTCCTACGCGGTAAAAGATGCCACGGATTTTAGTGGCATGATTCAAGAGAGGGTGAAGGGCTTGTTTAATGCGGCGAACATCCACATCGAAGGTTTGAGTGATGCGGCCGCAACTAAAGCGGGAATCCAGCAAGCAATTTCCGCTATCACTGCCAAGGTAAAACCGTGGGATAGCTTTATTCTGTTCGTCGCCTCCCACGGCTATTTGCAGGACAACCAGTACTACATCGTTACGTCTGACTTTGACGGGGCTATAGACACATCCAAAATGATTAGCTCAAACGAGATTGTGGGGATGTCGAAAAACATCAAATCGCTTTCACAACTGTTGATCTTCGATACTTGTCATGCGGGTGGGGTGGATAACATAATCGGAGGACTTTACGACGCACGGATGTCGGTGATGGCGAAGAAGATGGGGCTGCATATTTACGCTTCAGCAGGAGGGACACAAACGGCGCTGGATGGTTATCAAGGTAATGGCTTGTTCACTCACTCACTTCTAAAAAGCATGAAGGCTAATACCACGGACACCAACCGCGACAGTGAAGTGAGCGTGGCGGAGTTGGGCGAGAGTGCGAAACAAGAAACCATGACGATCTCCAAACAATTGGGCTTTCCGCAGTCGCCGAATATTATTAACTTCGGCAAGGATAACGCGCTGTTTAGGGTGAGGTGATTGAGTCATGGGGTTTACGGGAATTCTGACTGACAGCAATGATCAGTGAGTAGCGTTAGGTTGAGACCGAACATGGGTTGCAATTGTTGGTAGAGCAATCACGGATTGCTCACTTGCCGGTGTAAATAGATTGGAGATTTCCAAATGATGAAACGACTATTGTTTTTAGCACTGCTTGTATTGCCCATTAGCTCAACGGCAACTACGCTCTACGCAGAAGCACGTGCCGCCAGCAAAGAAGAAGCAAAGCGTCAAGCCAACTCGGATCTGGCTAATTCAATTTTTGTGAACGTGCTCTCTGAATCTGTCAGCAATGTTGAAGGTGGTGGCAAGCGGCATGATGCGATGACGATTCGAGCGAGTAGCGACATTCCACTTATCGGCGCAGAGATGCAGTGCAATCAGCAGGGCAGTGAGTGGAAATGTAAAGTTAGCTTGGATAGTACAAAAAGTCTGACGCAATATCGCAGCAAACTCAATGAATTTAACCAAGAGATCACTGTGCTAGATGGGCGCATCGCCAGAGCAAAAGGAGATGATCGTTACCAGTTGTTGATACAAGCGCTGACCTTAATCGAGCAATACGATAAATATCGTGCTGTAGCGCAATTACTGGGTGAATCTCAGTTCACGCCCCCTGCTCGGAACCGTAGTGATACTGAGGCTCAACTGCGCGAACTCGAAAAGGCGGCTCCATCGATAGCGCTGGCAGCCCAAGTATTAACTAAAGGATTAAAAGCCGAAGGGATCTATATTTATCCCGCTGTGCCGCATGGTTCACACGAGGTTACTGCTTTTAGCCGTGTGATGCGTGATGGTTTAGCTGAAAAAATTAACGGGGTGGATGGGCCTGATAAAGCCCAAACAATCTTTAAAGGCGAATACGAAATCCTCAACAACGGCATTCACCTCACCTATCGCCTACTAGACATTAGTGGCAATACCTTAGAAACACGCGTTGCGATGTTGGCGCCAAGTGCTTACAAAGACTTGGAAATAAAACCGACCACGATGAGCTTTGATCAGCTACTGCATGAGGGCGTGGCCGTGAGTGGTGATTTTAAAGCACAGCTCACCACCAATCGGGGTGGCGCTGATGTGTTGTTTAACGAGAAAGAGGAAGTTGAGCTTTTGGTAAAGCTAAACCGCGCCGGCTATTTCTATGTCGTAGGGCACGTGGCTAAGCAAGGTGAAAACTACTCTTATCTTTTAGAAACGTCGGAGGCAAATAATGACCGCCGCTTTGTACGCTACGTTAATGCCGATGATGCCAACAAATGGTTGAGTATTGGCAAGTTTGAAGCATCTGCCCCTTTTGGAGTGGAGAGTGTTCAGCTCATGGCGAGCAGTGATGATCCGATCGACCGTTTGCCTGCCCACCAACTGGATAAAAAAACCGAGCTTTATCTCACCGCAAGCAATGCCGAGCAGGGCATCACTAAAACTCGTGCGCTTAAACCCAAACGTACAGAATCAGATAAGCAATATCAGGGTGAAGCGGTGCTGATGTTTACCACGATGGCGAGAAAGTAGGCATGAGGTTGGTAGCGCTGACTGACTGCTTTTCAATATCTCGGATGTCGCAAGTCCGCAAAGTGTGAATTTGCCAATGTCGGCTTTGGCTCACTACGCTGAAGAGACATCGTCACAGTTTGTCGTTGATCTAGTTACCTACTAAACGTTGCGTTAGCCAAGACTCAATATCCCTTACCTCCTCAGTGCAAACCGAATGCGGCATATCGTATTCGCACCATGTTACTTGGAGACCTTGTTGTATTAGTTTTACTTCTGAAAGCTTGCCGAGTGAGTAAGGGACGATAGGGTCCCCGCGGCCATGAGCCATAAAAATGGGGATGCTTGAGCAAGCGCTACTTGCTTCAGCGGGCAATGTTTCTGCTAAGGGTAAATAAGTTGAGAGTGCAAGAATGCCGCCAAGTTGTTCTTGATGACGCAAACCGGTGTACAGAGCGACGGCGCCACCTTGAGAAAATCCCGCGAGGAAAATGTTTTTCGCAGACACGCCACGAGCACGTTCTTGTGCAATCAGCTTTTCAATTTCAGCTTGTGAAGCACGCACCCCAACTGCATCTTGCCGACTACCGATATCGGTGGCGACAATGTCGTACCAAGAGCGCATGACGTAACCGCCATTGATAGTGACGGGTTGCTCGGGAGCATGGGGGAAAATATAGCGCACAGCGACAGGCAGATTCATCTCTTCGGCGATAGGTACAAAATCATTACCGTCGGCACCGAGCCCATGCAGCCAAATAATGCTGTGCGATGGGGATTGGGCGGTATCAAGTGTGATGTGAGGGAGAATAGAGCTCATTTTGTAGCGTATTTTGAGGATATGGTTCGGTCAGTAATAGGTTTATTATTACTCTAAAGTTATACCGTCATTGTGCCGATAGTAACGGTGAGTAGCTATAAAAATATAGTTTTGCAGGAGGGTAATGTGAAAAGAGACATCACGCCGACTTCGGTCGAGAAGGTAATGCGCGAAGACGATTTCATCGTGTCGATGACCGATACGAAGGGGCGTATTACGTATGGAAACCGTATCTTTATTGAATTCTCCGGGTACACCGAGGCTGAGTTGCTGGGCTCTCAGCACAATATTATTCGTCATCCCGACATGCCGCGAGCGGTGTTTAAGTTGCTGTGGGACAAAATTGCTAAGCGCGAAGAGTGTTTCGCCTACGTTAAAAACATGTCGAAAGACGGAAGTTTTTACTGGGTGTTCACTAACGTGACGCCCACTTTTGATTCATCGGGAAATATCACCGGTTATTTTTCTGTACGCCGTAAGCCGAAAGAGAGTGGTGTAAAAACGGTTACCGAGGTTTATCGCCTGATGTTGGCGGCAGAAAGGGCGGCCGGATCGGCAGGGGCGATTGCAGCTTCAACCAATGTTTTGGTTAATATTTTGAATGAAAAGGGGCTCAGTTATGATGAACTCGTCCTTGCAATTTAAGTTTTCAGCGCTCCTATGGGCGTTTACCGCAACGATGTTGGCCGCAACATTGACCGATGTCATCTTGGGCGAGATCAACGTTCCGATGGTGTTATTTACGGTGATTATTATTGTGCTGTCAGCATGGGGGCAAGTGGCAGTGCGGCGTTGGTTGTCGCCTTTGGAGAAACTAAAAGTGGTGATTGATGAAGC
>Ga0194062_1000725_pt1 | contig 13851 bp, 11 predicted proteins | sample SepL2225m_MetaG_FD_155481 | JGI IMG/M metagenome (GOLD analysis project Ga0194062, IMG submission 155481) | Anoxic zone freshwater microbial communities from boreal shield lake in IISD Experimental Lakes Area, Ontario, Canada - Sep2016-L224-25m | ecosystem: Environmental > Aquatic > Freshwater >... | reverse complement strand
GCTCGTACCAAGGCATACAGAACATTGGCTGGATCGTGGCCGCCCTCGTGATCGGCAGCGTGATCGGCTGGATGGCAGCGATGAAGGTTAAAATGACGGCAATGCCACAGATGGTATCGCTTTTCAACGGAATGGGCGGGGCCTGCGCTGCCCTGATCTCACTGATGGAATTTCCAAAAATGCAGAACATGCTTGCCGGTGAAGGTGCAAGTTCAATGTTCAATGGTGAAGCTTTAGCTATTCTGCTCGGACTTGGCATAGGGGGAGTTTCTTTTGCGGGAAGCATGATCGCCTTCGGGAAACTTGATGAAAGGATCGGGGACATCAAATCTCCTGTTATACGCTTTGTAAACCTATCATTCCTATTCCTGCTGCTGGCGATGATAGTGTTTATCATGACCATGACCCCGGTGAAGGACAGCAACCTGATGATTTATCTCCTTGCCGTTCTTGCTCTTCTTTACGGGGTGACCTTCGTCATGCCGATCGGCGGCGCCGATATGCCCGTTGTCATCTCCCTTCTGAACTCTTTCACCGGTGTTGCAGCAGCCATGGGAGGCTTCCTGTATAACAACCAGGCCATGCTCACTGGCGGTATACTGGTCGGATCATCCGGGACCATTCTCACTATTCTTATGTGTAAGGCCATGAACCGTTCGCTTCTGAATGTTATTATCGGAGGCTTCGGTGGAAGCGCTGCAGGAGCCGGGGAACAGGGCGACAAGACTGTGAAGGAGATCTCTCTTAGCGATGCCGCGGTTCTGCTGAGCTATTCACAGAAAGTTTTGATAGTTCCGGGGTACGGACTGGCTGTTGCCCAGGCCCAGCATCTCTGCCATGAACTTGAAAACCTTCTGGGATCGAAAGGTGTCGAAGTCAAATACGGCATACACCCCGTGGCAGGCCGTATGCCCGGACATATGAACGTGCTCCTGGCCGAAGCTGATGTGGCATATGAGAAACTCCTTGAAATGGAGGAAGCCAACAACGAAATGAACAACACCGACGTAGTGATCGTCATTGGTGCAAACGACGTAGTAAATCCGGCGGCCGAGGACGATCCTTCAAGTCCTATTGCCGGGATGCCTGTTATACAAGTATGGGGTGCAAAGAATACTATCGTTATGAAACGCAGTATGGCCAAGGGATATGCTGCCATCGAGAACAACCTTTTTTTCCTGCCCAAAACCAGGATGCTCTTTGGAGATGCCAAATCATCTATGCAGAAACTGGTGGCCGAAATCAAAAACCTGTAAAAGGGAAACAGCTTAAAACAAAAAACCCCGCTAAAAACGGGGTTTTTTGTTTTAGAATAAGAAAGATTACTTACCTTTCTTTGCAGTTGCAGCCTTTGCAGGTTTAATAAGCTTCTTCTTAATTGAATCCTGATGTGCAATTGAATCGGCTTTCTTCTTTTCTTCACCAGCCTTTGCAATTGAATCAGCGATCCTCTGCTGTTCAGCCTGGACCATTGCTAATGAATCAGCTACGCGGATTGAATCAGCAATTCTTTTTTCTTCCAGTTCTTTTGCGCTAGGTCCGCAAGCATACATGAAAGCTACGGCACCAACTACTAATAATGTTACAAATTTTTTCATCGTTTTGTTTGTTTTGAAATTTGATGCAAAGATAAATCAACTAATACATACCGAACAAGTTTTTGAACCACTTTTTTTTAACATTTTTTAACATTTAGTCTATCTTGCTGATATTCAACAAGAAAAATTTAGCATTATCTGGGTTATTAACAATCTTACAAGGCCAGAATATCATGTAAATGCCATAATCGTACCTTTGAAACATTATGCTGATACCTCTTGCGGAACAACTCAGGCCTCATTCGCTTGATGATTACCTAGGCCAGGAACACCTGGTGGGCCCCGGCGCCATCCTCCGGAAAGCAATAGAAACGGGTCATGTCCCTTCGATGATATTATGGGGGCCGCCGGGAGTCGGTAAAACAACACTGGCATATATTATCTCACGGCAGTTATCCAGAGAATTCTTCACTTTGAGCGCTATAAGTTCAGGCGTCAAAGAAGTGAGGGAGGTCATTGCCAACGCCAGGGAAAGCGGCACAAGCCCTTTTCTTTTCATCGACGAAATTCACCGGTTCAGTAAGTCCCAGCAGGATGCACTCCTTGGGGCAGTGGAGAAGGGCGTGATCACTTTTATTGGCGCCACTACTGAGAATCCTTCGTTTGAAGTGATCTCCCCCCTGCTTTCGCGCTGCCAGATCTATATTCTGAAGACCCTTGAGGAGGCTCAGTTGCTCAGCCTGTTGGAAGAAGGCAGGAAAAGGCTTGAGCAGCAACTGGGGATAGTGATCAGCGTTACCGAGCCTGAAGCCATATTACGTATTTCGGGCGGGGATGCACGCAAACTGCTGAATGCCCTCGAACTCATCGTCACATCTCTTGGCAGTGGGGCAAAGGCCATCAGCATTGACAATGCGAATACTATCAGCATCATTCAGCAGAACCTCGCCATGTACGATAAAACAGGTGAGATGCACTATGATGTGATTTCAGCCTTCATCAAATCCTTAAGAGGTTCCGATCCCAATGCGGCGGTGTACTGGCTGGCCAGGATGGTTGAAGCCGGCGAGGATCCTAAATTTATTGCAAGGCGTATGCTGATCCTGGCATCAGAGGATATCGGAAATGCCAATCCGAATGCACTGCTGCTTGCCAACACCTGCTTTCAGGCCGTAGATGTGATAGGATATCCCGAATGTGACCTGATCCTTTCCCAGACCGCCATTTATCTGGCCACTTCTCCAAAGAGCAACGCTTCCTACCTCGCGATCAGGAATGCTCAGAAAGCCTTCAGAGAACATGGCGACCTGCCTGTTCCCCTGCACATCAGGAATGCGCCTACGAGCCTGATGAAGAAGATAGGATATGGAAAGGATTATAAATATGCACACGATTTTGACAATAATTTCGCTGAGCAGGAGTTTTTACCTGAGAAGATCAAAGGCTCGAAATTCTACGATCCACAGGAGAATCCGAAGGAGAAGGAAATAAGAGCGCGCTTAAAAGCGTTATGGAAAGAGAAGTACAGATATTAAGTAGCGTTTGGCGAAGCCAAAATGAGCACGCAAAAGAAATAAGCAATTAGTGCGAATAAATAGCGTACATCGTACATCATACATAAAATCACATCCCATGTTCCCTACTAACATCCCCCGTTTAACAATCAAGGATCCCGACATGTTTTTCCTCATCGCCGGTCCGTGTGTAGTTGAGAACGACAGCATGCCACTGGAAGTGGCAACGCATATCAGTCAGGTGTGCGCCCGGCTGAACATCCCGTACATCTTCAAATCCTCGTATAAGAAAGCGAACCGCTCAAGGGGTGATTCATTTACCGGCATCGGGAATGAAAAAGCGATGAGCCTGATCCGCGAAGTCGGGACAAAACTCGGGATCCCAACACTTACCGATGTCCATACCCAGGAAGATGCCGCCTTTGCTGCAGCTTACGTCGACGTTTTGCAGATCCCGGCCTTCCTATGCCGGCAAACAGACCTGCTACTGGCAGCAGGGCGGACAAAAAAGACCATCAACATAAAAAAAGGCCAGTTTTCTTCTCCTGAATCTATGAGGTTTGCCGTGGAAAAGATCCTGAGCACGGGGAATGAAAACGTCATGCTCACCGAAAGGGGAACGACTTTCGGTTACCAGGACCTGATCGTAGATATGCGTTCTATCCCTTTGATGCAGAAGTTTCATGTGCCGGTAATCCTCGATATTACTCATTCCCTGCAACAACCCAATCAATTGGAAGGAGTCACCGGAGGCAAACCGGAACTCATAGAAATTATGGCTAAAGCAGGGATTGCCGCGGGGGCTGATGGCATTTTTCTGGAAACCCATCCATACCCGGAAAAGGCAAAGTCCGACGGTGCAAACATGCTGAAACTGGAACTCCTGGAAGAACTGCTCGTAAAGCTGATAAGGATCAGGAAAGCCCTTTAATCACTCCCGGTAAATTCCCCGCCCTGGGGCGGAACCCGGGTCCAGGGCTTTGCCCTGGGGTTAATACCGATTTAATCGGGTTTATTCAATACTCAGACTTTTAATACCTCCTGTTTCCTTGTGGAACAGCACCTTCCATTTGCTTGAAGGCAGGTTAGTGACAAGGCCAAGCTGGCTGATCAAACACTGCTGCTCTTCCTGGGTATTGTCATCAACCTTCACAGTTACTCTTGCATATTCAGGTATCCTGTAATAGAAACCACTCGATTTGGCAGTTTTCTCGGCTTTCTGCAGATAAGTTGAAACAGAATGGGTATTGCCTACCCGTTGCACTTTGATCGTAATCACCTTGCCTCCCCCGGAAGCATCGAGATCCTGAACACCCTTTGACTTATTGAACTTAAGAACAGGGATCTCTGTATTGATCTGGTTAGGAGTGGGAATATATTTATACGAAAAAGTCATCGTTTTATGAATCCTTACACCGGTAAACAGCTTCAGGTATTCCTTTTCCAGGTTCTTCAACTGGGCATCCATAAACTCCAGAGTCTCCTTATTATAGTTGACTTCCTGAAATCCCGTGATCAGATTAAACCGGTTATCCTTGATTTTTGAAAGAAAATCAGCAGCTTCCTTGGCTTTCTGTTCAAGAGTTTTTTCGACCATGGTCTTTTTCAGGTACTGCCTTTCAAGGGTCATAGTGTCGATGTTGACTTTTCTGCGGATGGTGTCGACCTTTTCAAATACACTGATGTCGGTGTAATTCCTGAACAGCTCACCAAAAGCATCCTTTTCCATTTCCAGAGGAGGCTCTTCAGCATTCAGCAAGCTGTTGATCCGCTCAGTTGTATCGGATCCTACAGGCAAGGTACCCAGGATAATTCCGGCATCGGTCAGAGAGAGCAAACCGGCATTTTCGCCTTTCAGTGTTTTATCACCAAGTTCGACAAAATAATACTGATCGGGATCCGGTTCGAAGGAAGTGGAGATGGTTATATCTGATATTTTATATTCTATCGTATTCGACTGGACCACATTCTTAAGGCCGAGAAAACGCAGGGCATAATCGGCATAAGGGCCCTGGTAATTCTCGACACGGTCGATTTTCACAGTTAAATTGACTACTGTGCGGGGCAGACTATAGAATATCCCTTCATTGGTTTGAGGGAAGGTATTATTGTCGATATGCACCACATTAATCTGTGCATTGGCCAAACTACTGCCCAGCATCAGCAGTAAAAGCATCCACCGGAATAAAATCCCCTTAGTTACCATAATGTTGTTGTATCTTAATGAATAAATAGCAATTCGCGGTATTTAGGTAAGGGCCACACTTCATCATCGATCATCAGTTCCAATTTATCGCAATGATAGCGGATCTTCTCAAAATAAGGGAAAACATGGTGACAGTATGATTTAGCTTTTTCCTCAGGATCCTGAAGCCTGTTGGCAATCTTCCTGGCTTCAGTCATCTCGCCAACATAAGTCATGATCTTATCGATATGTTCGGATATCTCTGTGATCTGTTCCATCTGATTTTGTGATATCTTGCCATAAGTCTTCAGATCAAGGACCAGTTTCAGTCCTTTTACATTGTCGACCAGGATATTCTGGTATCTGATGGCAACCGGAATAACATGGTTTGAAACCAGGTCGCCAAGAACCCTTGATTCAATCTGTACTTTTTTAGTGTAATTTTCAAGTCCGATCTCATAATGTGCATGAACTTCACGGCTTGTAAGCACTCCGGTACGTTCAAAAACATCCACGAATTTCTTATTCACAAAAGCCTTAAGGGCATCGGGGGTGTTTTTATGGTTTGAAAGTCCTCGTTTTGCAGCTTCCTTCAGCCATTCCTGTCCGTAGTTATTTCCTTCGAAGCGGATGGCTTTCGACTCCTTTATATATTTTTTCATTACGGTCATGATGGCCTCATCTGGTTTCACTTTCTTTCCCGATACAGCCTTCAGGTCTTTCATGAACTGAGTCAGCTGATCGGCAACCATCATGTTCAGTGCTATCATAGCGGGTGCACAGGAGTGGGATGACCCGACAGCTCTGAACTCAAATTTATTCCCGGTGAAAGCAAATGGGGAGGTTCTGTTACGGTCGGTATTATCCAGCAATATCTCGGGAATCTTGGGGAAATTTTTCAGCAAGCCGCCATCGTTATCCAGGCTGAACTTGAAGTTCTTGTCGCTTTTCTCTATGGTATTCAGCCAGTGTGTAAGCTGAGCGCCGATGAAGACCGAGATGATACCCGGAGGCGCTTCGTTGGCTCCGAGACGATGATCGTTTCCCGGCGTGGCAATGATAGCACGCAGCAGGTCGGCATTTTCATGTACCGCTTTGAGAATATTAACAAGGAATGTAAGAAAGCGCAGCTCCGATTTTGCGCTATCGCCAGGAATCAGTAGGTTTTCTTTAGTGTTGGTTGACATGGACCAGTTGTTATGCTTGCCCGATCCGTTGACGCCGCTGAATGGTTTTTCGTGAAGAAGAACGGTAAAGTTGTGGCGGCTGGCGACTTTCTCGATAAGATGCATCATCAGCTGGTTGTGGTCAACCGAGAGATTGGCCTCCTCAAATACGGGGGCACATTCAAACTGGTTTGGTGCGACTTCATTATGCCGGGTTTTCACAGGGATTCCAAGCCTATGAGCTTCCAGTTCAAATTCCTGCATAAAGGCCATGACCCTCTGAGGAATGGTCCCGAAGTAGTGGTCTTCAAGCTGCTGATCCTTAGCTGAGGAATGTCCGAATAAAGTGCGTCCGGTCAGAACCAGATCAGGACGGGCATTGAACAATGCCTTATCTACCAGGAAATACTCCTGTTCCCATCCGAGAGTTGAAAACACTTTGGTCACATTTTTATCGAACAGCTGGCAAACCTCAACAGCAGCTTTATCTATGGCATGCAATGAGCGAAGCAAGGGTGTTTTATAATCGAGGGCCTCACCTGTATAAGAAATAAACACAGAAGGGATGCACAAGGTCTTATCCATAATAAATGCCGGCGAAGAAGGATCCCATGCAGTATAGCCCCTGGCTTCGAAGGTACTGCGGATGCCTCCGCTGGGGAAGCTGGATGCATCAGGTTCCTGTTGGGTCAGCTCAATCCCCCTGAATTTTTCAATTCCTGAACCGCCTTCGACCGGGCTCACAAATGCGTCATGCTTTTCGGCTGTAGCCCCGGTGAGAGGAAGAAACCAATGAGTGTAATGTGTAGCCCCACGGCTCATAGCCCAGGCTTTCATCCCCGCAGCTACCTGGTCGGCTATCCTGCGGTCAATCTTTTCACCTTTTTCTATTGAATTGATAACAGCGGTATAGGCTTCTTCCGTAAGGAACTCTTTAATTGCAGCGCGATTGAAAGTGAGTTCACCATAATATTCCGATGCTTTTTTATCTGGAAAATTGACGACCTTAGGAGTTCTGCTCATCGTCATTTCCAATGCTCTGAATCTAATGTTGTCCATAAAAAAAGATTTACGATTTACGACTTATGATAAATAGTCCGGCAAAAGTAATCAATCCGTTAAGAATGAGAAGTTCAAAACCAAATTTATATCCACCAAATATTAACACTGAATATCTGCTGATTAAATAACAAACAAGAGGAGATATAAGGGCAATGACAGGTACCAGTTTATCTTTCACTTGCTTACGGGTAAACAACCCGAAGGCATACAGGCCAAGAAGAGGTCCATAGGTATACCCTGCCACGGTGAATAATTTATCGATTACAGCCCTGTCGTTGATCGCTCTGAACAAAATAATGACTGTAAGCAGAATTAAGGCAAAGGCAACATGCACCAGGTAACGGGTCTTTTCTTTCTGCTTCTCGTTCATCTTTTCTTTTTTCGGAAGACCGAGGAAGTCAATGCAAAAGGAGGTCGTGAGTGAGGTCAATGCCCCGTCGGCGCTGGGGTAAGCAGCCGAGATTAGACCGATAATAAAGATGAGTCCTGCAACGGGTCCAAGGTGGCTTATCGCGATAAGAGGAAACAGGTCATCGGAGCGGGAGGGTAATGAAATCCCTTTGAAATCGGCGAACAGGAAAAGGGTCGCGCCTAGAAAAAGAAAAATGAAATTCACAAAAACCAATACACCGCTGAATGTGAACATGTTTTTTTGTGCATCTTTCAGGTTCCGGCAGCTGAGGTTCTTCTGCATCATTTCCTGATCCAGCCCGGTCATCACAATGGTAATGAACATCCCGCTGAAGAACTGTTTCAGAAAAAATCTGCGGTCGCTCCAATCGGTATTGAACATCTCCGTTAGTCCACGATCTGCAGCCCTGTGGAACAATCCGGCAAGGCTAAGATCCATATTCTTTGAAATAAGGTAAATCGATAATATGACCGCAAGCAGCATAAAGGTAGTTTGAACCGTATCGGTCCAGATGATCGTTTTGATTCCTCCTTTGAACGTGTAAAGCAGGATCAGTGTAATAAAAATGAGGACCGTCACGCCAAAAGGGATTTTCCATGCATCGAAAACGAAGATCTGGAGCACATTTACGACCAGGAACATCCTGAATGAGGCTCCGATGACCCTCGAGAGTATAAAGTAAAAGGCACCTGTTTTATAGGACCAGAAGCCAAAGCGTGATTCGAGATAGGAATAAATGGAAGTAAGGTTCATCCGGTAATACAGGGGAAGCAACACCAAAGCGATGACGGCATACCCGAGAAGATATCCGGCAACGACCAGGAAATACGAAAACTGGGTCTCCCCCACCCATCCCGGTACCGACATGAATGTCACTCCTGAAAGGGAAGCACCGATCATTCCATAGGAAACGACAAACCATGGCGAACTTTTATTACCTATATAAAATGCCCGGTTTGTGGCTTTTCTCGCTGTAAGCCATGTAATAAAAAACAACAGTGCCGTGTATACGAGGAAAGCGATGAGGATGGTTTTGGGGGTCATGCGTTATTGATTGATTGATTGATTGATTGAAGGTATGAAGCTGCGAGCGAATGCCTGTAAATCAATGAACGAATAATTAATCGTCCGATGTCCCTTGCGGATATGCGGCAGGTGAGACGAGAGAAACACGGTTTTCATGCCGACTCTCTTTCCGAATATCATATCCGTAAGCGAATCCCCTACCATAACCGACTGCCTGAACCTGATCTCGGAAAAACACTTCCTGGCCTGCAAGGCCATCCCAATGTTCGGTTTGCGGTTGAACGACCGTTCATTTTCCAGGGCCGGACAAAAAAACACGGCATCGATATGGCCTCCGGCAGCGGCGACCTCGGAAATCATCCTCTCATGAACCTTTTCTACTTCGGTTTCATTCATTAAACCTTTTCCAACACCCTGCTGATTACTTACAACAACGATACGGCCGAAAATCCCCGAAACCTCTTTCAATGCCTCTTTTACACCGGGAATGAACTCGAACTGTTCCCAGTTACTTACATAACCGTCGACAATCCGGCGGTTGATAACCCCATCGCGGTCAAGGAACAACGACCAGTTCTTATCGATCTTTAAATCCTGCAAACTCATCCTGTGCTTTTAGGTAATCTTCAGGGATCCCTATATCCAGGAAATACCCTTCTGAAGGGAATCCGAACATACGGGCCTTGTCGAAATATTTCTCAAAACAATCTTTTTCTATTGAAAACTTACCGCGGAAATCGGGGTCCATTAAAAACCTCTTCTCGATGACATAAACTCCTCCGTTGATCAGTCCCGGACCCTGTTTCTCGTTTTTTTCTTCGAAGCCGGTGATCCTGCGCTGGCGGTTAAGTGTGACGCGGCCATAACGCCCTGTATTTTCAAGCTTTCTGAGTGAGAGGGTGACATCGGCTCTTCTGGCAATATGTGCCTGTTCCAGAGCCTTCAGATCGATCCTGAACATGCTGTCACCATTCATCACTACAGCCCTGTCGGCCCCGATGCGCCAGAACGAAAGCCTGATTCCTCCTCCCGTGCCCAGGGGTTCTTCCTCCACTGCATAATCAATGTCGAGGGTTCTGTAACATTTTTTAAAGTGTGTGCTGATGACATCGCGTTTGTAACCCACGCTAAGTACAGCTCTTGTCACGCCTTGTAAAATAAGGTAATCGAGAAGGTATTCAAGGAAAGGGCGGCCGTTGATAAGGGCCATGGATTTAGGTACGTCGTTCACGACTTTCTGCAAACGCGTGCCAAATCCGCCGGCCAGGATAATTGCTTCCAAGCCTCCTTACTGTTTGGGAAATACGGATGATTCGACCAGCTCGCAAATGATATGCCCTATCAGAATATGGGATTCCTGGATCCGCGGAGTGTCGGAAGAAGGCACATTGATAAGGAAATCAGTGACACCTTTCATATTTCCTCCGCTTTCTCCGGTAAATGCAACTGTAATCATCCCCTGCTCATGGGCTGCTTCAAATGCCCGGATCACGTTCTTTGAATTTCCTGAGGTTGATAACCCGATCAGCACGTCACCTTCTTTCCCTATGCCTCTGATAATTCGGGAATACACCTCATCGTAAGAGTAGTCGTTTGCCACGGCAGTAAGATAAGATGTATTGACATGAAGAGCTTCAGATGGCAGAGGAGGACGGTCATAATAAAACCTTCCGGAAAATTCTGCTGCAAGATGCTGGGCATCGGCCGCACTCCCGCCGTTGCCGCAGAACAGCACCTTATTTCCATTGCGGAATGCCAGGGTGCAGGCTTTTGTAACATCCTCAATGACCGTAAGAAGGGCCGGGTTGTTCAGGATCTTCTGTTTAGTGTCTATCGACTGCCGGATGGATTCAAGGATTCGGGACATATTGATTGATTGATTGATGGATTGATTGATGGATTGATTGATGGATTGTCATGAATGTTTCCTTCTATCATTCAGTCCTTCTGTCAATCAGTCATTAAACTTGGTCAAAAGTAATGATTTCTTCGAATGATTTGCGTTTCAGGTGACGGGCCGTCTCATCGGTAGAATCGGCAGGATAGCCAAGGCTCAGATAGGCGATAGGTTCGATATGGTCGGGCAGGTTCAGAAGATTCCTGCAGCGAGCGGCATCGAAATTACAGATCCAGCAGGTCCCAAGACCCTGTTCGACAGCAGCAAGAGTGATATGGTCGGCGATGATCGCGATGTCAATATCGGTATGATCCTTTCCATCGGATCGTTTCCAGCCTTTGTGATGATTTCCGGTGAACACCAAAATCACCGGGGCCTGCTTAAACCATTCCCGGTTATAAGTCTCCGCCAGTTTTTTCAATAAGGCAGGATCACGTGCCACCAGGATCGACCAAGGCTGGAAATTGGCAGCAGAAGGGGCGATCCTACCACATTCCAGCACATACCTGAGCTTCTCCTCTTCAACAGGCCGAGGCAGGTAATTCCTTACCGAGTACCGTGACTTTGCCAATTCCAAAAATGTTTGCATATAATTGATTGATTAATTGATGGATTGAATGACTGATTGACGGATTGATTGATTGATTGATGGATGGATGGATTGTCATGAATGTTTCCTTCTATCATTCAGTCCTTCAATCCTTTAAATCGTCCAACTCCTGAGTCCTTTCTGTGTAAAGTCATACCGTTTGGCCTGTCCCCCGAATTTCTTCAGCGCTTCGATCACTGCCGACCGGGTATTTCCGGGACAATAAAAGAACATAAATCCACCGCCTCCGGCCCCTGACACCTTGCCACCCGAGGCCCCGTGCCTTTTAGCTGTATCGTAGATCTCATCAAGTATAGGATTAGTGATCCCGTGAGCCATATTCTTTTTGAATTTCCAGCCAAAATCAAGGATCTCACCAATTTTATCAAGCTCGCCTTTAAGAAGAGCCTCTTTCATCATCACCGACTGTTCCTTAAGTTTCTCCATGGCATCGAGGGATTTCTCATTCCCCGACATGACATTCTTTTGCTGTTCTTCGATGATATGGCTCGACAGGCGGCTGGTTTCGGTATGATACAGTACCAGGTTATGAGCCAGCTCATCGAGGTATTTATCGCGGATCCGGAGGGGATTGACTATGACCTTATCGTCCCTGAAAAACTCCATAAAATTAACTCCTCCGAATGTAGCAGCATACTGATCCTGCTTTCCACCCGCCATTTTCAGATCAATCCGTTCGATCTCGTATGCGAGATGCGCCAGGTCGTATTCGCCCAGCGGAAGGTTAAGCCATTCGGCAAAAGCGCCCAGAATCGCAACCACAAGTGTGGAACTGCTGCCAAGACCAGAGCCCGGAGGTGCATCCACATAGGTCGACAGCTCAAACGAAAGGGGCTTCAGCGAATAATCTCTGACAATCCGGTTGTAAATTCCTTTAATCAGGTCGAGGTTCCCATCGATAGCCAGATTCAGGGTCGATGGGAGTTCATACCATTCATGCCGGTCGAGAGAGTTCAGGATGATCTTCCCATCGGTCCGGGGTTCAATTGCGGCTGTGGCGTACATGCTGATCGTGGCATTGAGAATAGCCCCGCCATACATGTCAGAGAACGGTGCAACATCCGTCCCGCCACCTGCGAGACCCAAACGTAGTGGAGCTTTGCTGCGTATTATCATCGATCAGGGTCCTACCATATTATTATGCTACGAAGATAAGACAAAGTAGCGAAATAGCGAAATTAGGTGAACGAAGCGGTTCACACAAGAGCTTTAGCTATTATGTTGTTGATTTTCGCTATTTCGCCAGTTGCTCGCACCAATTGTTAATTCAAATAGTGTGCTCGCTTCGGCTTCACTGAACGCTATTTCGCTACTTCACTAATAGCCTTAACCATCCTCTCCCAGGAATACTTCTGCTTTTCAACTGCTGCGTTGGCCGAGAATTCAGCTTCCTTCCCAGATCTGTAGAATTCAATTACAGCCGATGCAATTGCAGAGGGATCGGGATTAACAACGTATCCGACCTTTTGATGAGGCACGAATTCAGCCAGTCCGCCCACATCGGTGATGATCATAGGCTTGTCAAAATGGTAGGCAATCTGAGTCACCCCGCTCTGGGTAGCGCTTTTGTAAGGCTGGACGACCACATCAGCCGAGCAGAAATAATTTACAACCTGGCTGTCGGGGATGAAATCGTTGCTCATGATCACTGTCTCTTCCAGAGCATGTCTTGTAATGATCTCCTGGTAAGGAGCAGGATCACAGTAGAATTCGCCTGCCACCAGCAGTTTCACACCCGAATTTCTCAGCTCATCGGTGCCAAAAGCCTCAAGCAGCAAGTCAAGCCCTTTATAGTCCCTTATAAAACCGAAGAACAATGCGTATTTTGAAGACTGATCGAGCCCGAGGTTTTTCTTTGCCTGTTCCTTGCTGATGGCAGCCCCGAAATTATCGTACAAGGGATGGGGGCAATACACCTTTGGTTTGTATGCATCAAAAGTCTCAAGCTCATCCATCACTGAATGAGACATAGCTACGAAGCCATCCACCGAATTCACAAAATAAGACGACAGCAGGCGGTCGCCGGTACGTTTCTCATGAGGGATGATGTTATCGATCACCGAGACCACTCTGGTATGGCCATTCTTTCTGATACCTCGACAAACAGTACCCAGGCAGGGCGCGATGAAGGGCATCCAGTATTTCACGATAACCAGGTCAGGCCTCTGTTTTGCAATCTCACGGCCTGCCGAAAGCCAATTCACTGGATTGACTGAATTAAGCCTGGCCCTTATTAGCAAACCCACAGGGGCAGGTTCCGTAGAATACTGGGTTTTACCAGGGAACAGCAATGAAGGGTATTGAAGGCTGAACGTAACAATAGAGGTTGCTGATCCCGAACTGATGTATTCCCTTGCAAGCCGTTCATTGAAAGTGGCCAGACCACCCCTGAGCGGGTAGGCTGACCCTATAATAACAACATTAATGTTGTTATTATAGGG
>Ga0194062_1000722_pt1 | contig 13890 bp, 16 predicted proteins | sample SepL2225m_MetaG_FD_155481 | JGI IMG/M metagenome (GOLD analysis project Ga0194062, IMG submission 155481) | Anoxic zone freshwater microbial communities from boreal shield lake in IISD Experimental Lakes Area, Ontario, Canada - Sep2016-L224-25m | ecosystem: Environmental > Aquatic > Freshwater >... | reverse complement strand
AGGGCTATCCTGCCACTATCTTTGCTTAAAAACATAATATATGGACAAAATGACTAAACACGGTAAAATTAGCCACCTTTTTATGTTCTGACTCTGCTTCAACAACTGTTTATGCCGACTATTACCGTTTTAAATGGCCCGAATCTAAACTTACTCGGAATTCGAGAACCTGGACATTACGGCAACAAAACACTGGCAGATATACAGCAGGCTCTTGAAAAACTGGCTGCTGAATTAAATCATGAGCTACATTTTCATCAAAACAACGCAGAACATCAAATTGTTGAGTTGATACATTCTGCTTATGAGCAGAAAGTTGATTTTATCATTATCAACCCGGCCGCATTTACCCATACCAGCGTTGCTATACGTGATGCTCTGCTGGCAACAAAAATACCCTTTATAGAGGTTCATTTATCAAACGTCTATGCACGTGAACCTTTTAGAAAACATTCTTACTTCTCAGATATCGCTATTGGCGTTATCTCGGGATTAGGTGCAACAGGATACCAACTGGCCCTACAGGCCGCTCATCAGATATTAACCGAGAGACCCTAATCAATGGATATTAGAAAAATAAAAAAACTCATCGAAATTATCGAGGAATCAGGCATTGCCGAAATCGAAATTAAAGAAGGTGAAGAAGCCATCCGCATCAGCCGTTATGGTACTGCCCCTGCACCCGTAGCTTATGCACCTGCCCCCGCACCAGCACCTGCTGCAGCACCGGCAATTGCCGCCGCTCCAGCAGAAGAAAAGATTACTGGGCACATCGTTAAATCACCGATGGTAGGTACTTTTTACCGTTCAGCATCGCCTGGCACAAAAGTATTTGTAGAAATTGGTCAGGCTGTTTTAGCGGGTGATACCTTATGTATTATCGAAGCGATGAAAATTCTTAATCAGATTGAAGCGGATAAGAGCGGCACAATTACGCAAATTCTGGTTGGAAATGCTGAGCCGGTTGAATATGGCCAGCCTTTATTCGTCATTGGATAAAACACGGAACACTTATGTTTAGTAAAATAGTCATCGCCAATCGTGGCGAAATTGCCCTGCGCATCTTACGTGCTTGCAGGGAACTTGGTATTAAAGTGGTCGCAGTTCATTCTGAAGCAGACCGAGACCTTAAACATGTACGTTTAGCTGACGAATCTGTCTGTATTGGACCTGCGGCATCAGCCGACAGTTATTTAAACATTCCAGCCATTATCAGTGCAGCAGAAGTGACTGATGCCGAAGCGATTCACCCCGGTTACGGTTTCTTGTCAGAAAATGCTGACTTCTCTGAAAAAGTTAAAAAGAGTGGCTTTGTCTTCATTGGCCCCAGAGCTGAAACCATCCGCATGATGGGCGACAAAATTTCTGCAAAGAACGCAATGATAGCAGCAGGTATTCCTTGTGTCCCTGGTAATAATGATCCCTTATCTGATGATGACCAACTTAACCTGCAAATGGCGAAAGAAATTGGCTATCCGGTTATCATCAAAGCGGCCGGTGGTGGCGGTGGACGCGGAATGCGCACAGTACACACGGAATCAGCATTAATTAATGCTATTTCTATGACTAAAGCTGAAGCAGGCACGGCTTTTGGTAATCCTACCGTGTACATGGAAAAGTTCCTTGAAGATCCACGCCATATAGAATTTCAGGTCATGGCCGATTCTTTTGGTAACGCGATTCACTTAGGCGAACGGGATTGCTCTATGCAACGCCGTCACCAAAAGGTGGTTGAAGAAGCTCCAGCACCGGGTATTACTGAAGAACAACGCAAGTTTATCGGCGAACGCTGTGCGAAAGCCTGTGTCGATATTGGCTATTTAGGTGCAGGAACGTTTGAATTCTTATACGAAAAAGGTGAGTTCTTTTTCATCGAAATGAATACCCGTGTTCAGGTAGAACATCCCGTCACAGAAATGATCACTGGCTTTGATATCGTTAAAGAACAACTGCGTATTGCAGCGGGTGAACCGCTTTCGATTACTCAGGATCAAGTTAAAATAACCGGCCATGCGATTGAATGTCGTTTAAATGCAGAAGATCCAAAAACATTTATGCCCTGCCCCGGCAAGATTGATCAATTCCACATGCCTGGCGGCCCGGGTATCCGTTGTGAGACTCACATCTATAACGGCTATAAAGTGCCACCCTATTACGACTCTATGATTGGCAAACTGATTGCTCATGGTGAAGACCGTAAGAGTGCTATTGCCCGTATGAATACTGCGCTGAGTGAAATTATCATCGATGGTATTAAAACCAATATCCCTTTACAGCAAGACATTATGAATGACAGCGCCTTTGCTCAGGGACAACAAAATATCCACTACCTAGAAAAGAAGCTTGGTATTCATTAAGCAAGTCGTTTTATAAAAACTCCAGTACCGTAACCCGTCGCCTTGATTTAATTAATCATTAATCAAGGCGAGGGGTTAACAAGCACCACTTGCAAATCCAGTAAGTCGCTCGCTCAACCCAACCGTTCATCACTCTTTCATTAAATACACTGTCTATCTTATGGCCTGGCATCAAATTTCTGTTATCACCGACGAAAATACCGCACCTCAATTAGCTGATTATTTCAGTGACCTGGGCGCTGTCTCTGTAACGTATATGGATGCGGAAGATGAACCTGTTTATGAACCTGCTATTGGTGAAACCAAGATATGGAGCAACACACAAGTGATTGCGCTTTATGAGCTGGATGCCGATCCTGTATTAATAAAAGATCGAGTCTACCAACAATTTAAGCATGCTAATCTGGAACAGTGGCTTTATGAAGCCGTTGAGGATCAGGAATGGGAACGGGCCTGGATGGAATACTACAAACCCATGAAGTTTGCCGACAAACTCTGGGTATGCCCTACCGATCAGGAACAACGTGAACCCGGAACCGTGTGCTTAACCTTGGACCCCGGACTGGCTTTTGGAACCGGCACCCATCCTACCACGGCCTTATGCCTAGAGTGGTTGGCCAGTCACGACCTTAACAACAAAACAGTCATTGATTACGGCTGTGGCTCTGGCATATTGGCTGTTGCTGCTGTGTTATTAGGCGCAGAGATTGCCATCGGAGTCGATATAGATCCACAGGCGATTACCGCCACCGAAAGTAATGCCTTAAAAAATCAGGTCACCGATAAAATTCACTGTTACTTACCCGAACAATTTAAACCCTTTAAAGCCGACATCGTATTAGCCAATATCCTGGCGAAACCTTTAATAGATATGTCAGAACAAATTTGTGCCTTAGTGGCTACTGGCGGACAACTGGTTTTATCAGGCATTTTATTTGAACAAGCCGAAGCAGTGATCGAAGCGTATCAAGAACACATCTTTTTTAATCCCTTAGTTCAACAAGAAGACTGGATTAGACTAGATGGCATTAAACGCTAGTTCATTGCTCACTCACTCGACTCTATCACTTTATCCCACTATGTCCCTACCCGAAATTTATTTAAAAAAGAACGAAGACAAACGCCTGCGTAAGGGACATCACTGGGTATTTAGTAATGAGGTTGATACCAAAAAATCCCTACTTGATCAATTTGCCGCTGGCGATTTAGCCAATATAAAAAGTGAGGATGGTAAGATCTTAGGCACCGCCTATGTCAATCCGCAAACCCTGATTTGTGCGCGTCTTATTTCAAGAAAAGCCAACTTAAAACTCGGCAGCAATTTCTTTAAAGAACGTTTAAGCACCGCCTTGGTACTCCGCGAGAAACTCTTTGACAAACCTTACTACCGCCTTATTTTCGGTGAAAGTGATGGTTTACCAGGCTTGGTCATTGATCGTTTTGGTGACGTATTATCCCTACAAATCACCACAGCAGGCATAGAACAACGTAAAGAAATATTACTGGGTGTCTTAGTCGAGTTATTAAATCCAACCGCCATCATTCTTAAAAATGATAATGGCCAGAGACAACTTGAGGGGCTGAGTCAAGAATCTGAAATTGCCTACGGCGAATTACCCGACTCACTCATCATTGAAGAGAATGGCGCGCAATTTAAAATCGATATTATAGAAGGCCAAAAAACTGGCTGGTTTTATGATCATCGTAGCAGCCGTGCTCAATTAGCATCACTGTCAAAAAATCAGCGTGTGCTGGACTTATTTTCTTATACCGGTGCGTGGGGCATTCCGGCAGCGCTTGCGGGTGCCACTGAAGTCACTTGTGTTGATGCCTCTGAAGGCGCATTAACACTGGCTAAAGAAAATGCAGTCCTCAATAATGTGGCCGATAGAATGCATTTTGAACGCAGTGATGTCTTCGATTTTTTGAAGCAAGCCCGACTCGATAATCAACTTTATGATATTATTGTCCTTGATCCACCCGCACTTATTAAACGAAAAAAGGATTTTAAACTCGGTTATGAAGCGTATCGACGCCTCAACCACCTTGCGTTGCAGGTTTTATCCAAGAATGGCATCCTTATTTCAGCATCCTGTTCATTTCACCTCAGTAGAGAAAATCTGCATGAAATATTACGCAGTTCAGGAAAACATATTGATCGTCATTTAGTCTTTTTTGCTAGTGGTGGACAAGGCCCCGATCATCCAATTGATCCAGCGGCACCTGAAACTGAATATTTAAAAACCTTTTTTTGTGCTGTATCGTCTAGTTTATAATTTTATTGAGACATCTTCATGACCATAATAGAATATGATTCAACATGTACTCTTTGCGGGCAAAAAGTCGTTTTAAAAAGCTTTACCCTTAATACAAAAAACGGCCTGCTCTATTTTTGCTGTGCTGGCTGTCAGAGTATTTACCAGCTACTCAATGGCTGCGAATCAACCCATAATTAAACAATAATAACAAGATAAATGAGGATATCTAACTAATGAAAGCTTGTGACTCCTGTTCTGGCCGTGCGGAAATCGGCAAAAATCATCAACAAGTCCCTGTGTTACAAAGAGCCATAGGTCTGATTTTTGTATACCTGCCGATTATTACGCTTCCTTTTGTATTTATTAGCGCCTATCTGACTTATTATCACTTAAGGCTCATTGGTGGAAAAAACATAAAGACATTTTCTGATTTTCTACCTGCAAGAAGCTCACACCGATATGATCTTAAAAGCCAGATCACCATGGATGGTTCTTTCAAACTCAGTTTGGCGCAATCAAAACTGTACTGGATTTTAAACTGCACCTGGTATTGCCCAGTCAGTGTTGCAGTCTTTGAATGGCATGCCTACATGGTTAAAATTGTAGAAAACTGGTGGTGTCCATTCACCCACGAGAAAAAAGAAGGTTACAGCAATGCCAAGATTGATCAATCATTCTGGCATATCTACCCTGAGGATGCTAGCAAACTCGATCCTGAAGATCGTGAAAACCCAATCTGGAATGAATCTTCTGATAAATAATGACATGTTAAACCTATGCAAATAGGCCCGTATTCGCTTACCAATAATTTAATTTTAGCGCCGATGGCAGGTATCACCGACCGGCCATTTAGAGAACTGTGTAAACAATTCGGTGCCGGTTTGGCCGTATCAGAAATGGTGGCATCAAACCCCGCGTTACGCCATCATAAACGGACGCTTTTAAAGGCGGATCAGACCGGTGAAACAGGACTAAGGTCAGTACAAATACTCGGGACAGATCCACAACAAATGGCTGAGGCTGCGCAATTTAATGCGCAACGTGGCGCCCAAATTATTGACATTAATATGGGCTGCCCCGCTAAAAAAGTATGTTCTGTCGCGGCAGGTTCAGCGCTGTTAAGAAATGAAATCCTGGTAAAGAAAATTCTGGATGCCGTGGTTAATGCCGTTGATATCCCGGTGACATTAAAAATTCGTACCGGTTGGGACTTAGAAAATCGTAACGCGGTAGAAATCGCTAAAATCGCCGAAAAATCCGGCATTTCAGCGTTAACGTTACATGGTCGTACGCGAGCCTGTAAATTTAATGGGCAGGCAGAATACGAGACCATTAAAAAAGTGAAGCAATCCGTTGGGATACCCATTATTGCCAATGGCGATATTGATTCAGCGGAAAAGGCTCACTCTGTATTAAAACAAACGGGTGCTGACGCCGTTATGATTGGTCGGGCAGCGCAAGGAAACCCGTGGTTATTTAAGCAAATAAACTATTTTCTTAAAACCGGAAAGCACTTGGAGAAACCCAAAGAATCGGATATCCAAAGCACGCTTCAAGACCATTTAGAACAACTATATAGCTTCTATGGCAGTGTTAGCGGTGTTAGAATAGCAAGAAAGCATATAGGCTGGTATTTAAATCACTTGGGTTCAATAAGCCAAGAGACGAGAAGCAAGATCAATCAGACCCAATGCCCAAACCAACAACGAGAGCTGATTAATTCAGCTTTTAATCATTAATCAACGGATAGCGCTAATTTATATGAATGCATCGCATAAAAGTGCTGAAATAGTAAGCATAGATAGCAAAAAAACGCCGCTATTGCCGTTATCTGCCTATGTAAAACAGACCATAGAACAATACCTCTCGCAATTAAACGGTCACGACGCGATCGGTTTACACGCATTGGTCATCAGTGAAGTTGAAAAACCCTTACTGGAAGCCGCTCTGGAACATTCAGGCTATAACCAAACTAAAGCAGCTAAAGCCCTGGGCTTGAGCAGAAGCACCCTACGTAAAAAGCTGGATCAATACGGCATATCCTGAAATCAGGGTTGTACCACTTTCCAAAACCGTTTCACCCTTTACACCTACATAAAATTCAAAGGTATTCATGAATAAAAAAATAACTCGTGCCCTAGTCAGTGTTTCCGATAAATCTGGCATCGTCGACTTTTGTCAGGCTTTAAGCCAAAGGGGTATTGAACTTTTATCGACGGGTGGTACTGCCAAAATTTTAGCAGACCATAATATTCCAGTTACAGAAGTCTCTGACTACACTGGATTTCCTGAAATGATGGATGGTCGAGTTAAAACCTTACACCCTAAAGTTCACGGAGGCATCTTAGGCCGTCGCGGTATTGACGATGCGATCATGGCAAGCAATGATATTAAACCCATTGACATGGTTGTGGTGAATTTGTATCCGTTTGAACAAACCATAGCAAACCCGGATTGCGATTTTGAAACTGCAATCGAGAACATTGATATCGGTGGCCCAACCATGATTCGTGCCGCCGCTAAAAATCATGCGGATGTGGCAATCGTTGTTCACCCCAGTGACTATAAAACCATACTGGCTGAACTTGAAGGCAATGAAAACACGTTGTCTGCACAAACCCGCTTTCAACTCGCCTTAAAAAGCTTCGAACATACCGCACATTACGATACGGCGATTGCTATCTATCTGGGTAAGATTAATGACACCCAATTTCCAGAAACACTTAATCTCCAGTTTTATCTAAGCCAAAGCATGCGTTACGGTGAAAACCCGCATCAGAATGCCGCTTTCTATCGTGAGAAAGCACCGGCTTCAGGAACCATTGCAGCAGCGCGTCAACTACAAGGCAAAGAACTGTCTTACAACAACATTGCCGATGCCGATGCCGCGCTGGAATGCGTCAAATCATTTAGCGAAAAGCCGACTTGCGTTATAGTAAAACATGCAAACCCCTGTGGCGTTGCCGAGGCTGATGACATCTTTACTGCCTATGATAAAGCCTATGCAACAGATCCTACCTCAGCCTTCGGTGGCATTATCGCTTTTAATCAAGCCTTAGATGAGCAAACTGCCGCTGAAATAATCAAGCGTCAATTTGTGGAAGTGATTATTGCGCCCTCTATTGCATTGGCTGCACAAGTTATTCTGGCCGAAAAACAAAACGTCCGCGTCCTGGAATGTGGTGTTTGGGAATCCACCAGCCAACAAGCCTCACTGGACTATAAACGCATTGCTGGTGGCTTATTGGTTCAGGATAAAGATATCGGTGAAATTAGCCGTGATGATATTAAAGTCGTCAGTCAACGCATTCCCACCGAACAAGAGTTAGACGATTTATTGTTTGCCTGGAAAGTCGCTAAATTCGTTAAATCCAATGCCATTGTTTATTGTAAAAATGGCCAGACTATTGGTGTCGGCGCGGGTCAGATGAGCCGCGTCTATTCAGCTAAAATTGCGGGCATTAAAGCAGCGGATGAAGGTTTAGTGGTACCCGGTTCTGCCATGGCATCGGATGCGTTTTTCCCGTTTAGAGATGGTATCGATGCCGCTGCAGAAGCCGGTATTACCGCCATCATCCAACCCGGTGGCTCAATGCGTGACAATGAAGTGATTGCTGCAGCCGATGAACATAACATCGCTATGGTCTTTACCGGTATGCGTCACTTCAGACATTAATTTTGACCCCCACTCCTAAGAGTCTATTATGAAAATTCTTATCGTTGGTAGCGGAGGCCGTGAACATGCCCTCGCCTGGAAAGCGAAACAGTCACCGAAGGTCGAAAAAGTCTTTGTCGCACCCGGCAATCCGGGTTCCGCCCTTGAACCCGGTATTGAAAACAAAGCGATTGCTGTAGATGATATCGCTGGATTACTGGCTTTTGCCCAGGCAGAACAGATTGACCTTACCATTATCGGCCCAGAAATTCCTTTAGTTTTAGGCATCGTCGACCGCTTTGAAGAAGCAGGTTTAAAGTGTTTCGGCCCCAAGGCAAAAGCAGCGCAACTAGAAGGTTCTAAGACTTTCTGTAAAAACTTTATGATTCGTCATAATATTCCGACGGCTCACTACCAGTCTTTTATAGATAAAGAACAGGCCATAAACTACATTCGTGAACAAGGTGCGCCGATTGTTGTTAAAGCCGATGGCTTAGCGGCAGGTAAAGGCGTTATCGTCGCTCTAACCGAACAGGAAGCCATTGATGCCGTAGAAGATATGCTGTCCGGCAATGTGTTTGGTGAAGCCGGCAATCGGGTGGTGATTGAGGAGTTTTTAGAAGGAGAAGAAGCCAGTTTTATCGTCATCGCTGACGGTAAACATGCACTGCCCATGGCAACCTCACAAGATCATAAAGCCCGTGATAATGGAGACAAAGGCCCTAACACGGGCGGTATGGGGGCTTACTCCCCAGCTCCTGTGGTAACGCCAGCGGTTTATGACATTGTGATGCGTGACGTCATTAACCCCACCTTAAAAGGCATGGCTGATGACGGACTGCCTTACACTGGTTTTCTTTATGCCGGTTTGATGATCGCTAACGATGGCACGGTTAAAGTTCTGGAATATAACTGCCGTTTTGGTGACCCTGAAACCCAACCTATCATGGTGCGCATGAAGAGCGACCTCGTCGAACTGTGTGAAGCCGCGCTAACCGGTGATCTGGATAAAACCATCACAGAATGGGATGAACGCGCCGCCTTGGGCGTTGTTCTGGCAGCGGGTGGCTATCCGGATGCTTATCAGAAAGGTGATGTTATCTCTGGCTTACCGACTGAAGAACAAGCGGACAGAAAGATATTTCATGCCGGAACTCAACAAGTAGGTGATGATATAGTCACGTCAGGTGGGCGGGTGTTATGTGCTGTTGCTTTGGGAGGCACTATCCTGGAAGCTCAAACCAAAGCCTACGAACTGGCTGATAGTATCCATTGGAACAACATTTATTACCGAACAGATATTGGTTTTAAAGCGATTTAAACTAAAAATGCAGTGGCAAGTGTTGCTTGCCACTTTGTTTTAATTGTTATCGATGGATTTCTCAAGCTTCACAGACAATCCAGCTGTTATCGATGGGTTTCACAAGCTTCACAGACAATCCAGCTGTTATCGATGGATTTCTCAAGCTTCCCAGACAATCCAGCTGTTATCGGTGGATTACATAAACTTCCCAGACAATCCAGCTGTTATCGATGGATTTCTCAAGCTTCCCAGACAATCCAGCTGTTATCGATGGATTTCACAAGCTTTCCAGAGAATCCAGCTGTTATCGATGGATTTCACAAGCTTCCCAGACAATCCAGGTGTTATCGATGGATTTCTCAAGCTTCACAGATAATCCAGGTGTTATCGATGGATTTCTCAAGCTTCCCAGACAATCCAGCTGTTATCGATGGATTTCATAAGCTTCCCAGAGAATCCAGCTGTTATCGATGGATTTCTCAAACTTTCCATGAGCTCCTTCTGTAATCGTTGTGTCCCTTACACTAAATGTGCTGATCTTTATATGAGTAGTTATACGCATAGACTTTATATTCAAAACTTTTACAATGACTGTCAGTTATTGAATGTTTATTGTTATAAACTCCCTCCCCTCCCATATAAGAGAAATTTTTGAAAAAATATAAGGTACTACTAGACTTTGTAAAACTCCCCCCTGCTGTTAAGATCATCTTTTGTCGAAATGTGATCCTTAATTTAACGGGTAACCCTAGCTATTTAACACCTGATGTCACTTTGGCTGATGCGATTGCAGCCATTGACGATTATGAGCAAAGCTGTTTAGCCAACACGGATGGCAGTCATATTGCTAAAGTTATCATGCATAACAAAGGCAAAGTGTTAGACAGCCTGTTTATTAATTTAGCTGCTTATGTACAAAGAATTGCTGACGGCAACGAAGCCATGATACTCAGCAGTGGTTTTTCTGTCACCAATCAACCAGTGCCTCAACAAAAAGCAGTCCTGGCTGTAACCGATGGCCCTAATGCCGGCAGTATCACCTTAACGGCTAAAGCCGTTGAATTCGCCGTGGCCTATATCTGGCAATATGTTAAAGGCGGAATACCCGAAAACGAAGCTGATTGGTTAGTCGCCGGTTACAGTACCAGTGCCCATTTTGATATGACTGGACTAGACGATTTTACTAAATATTTTTTTCGTTATGCTGCTATTACAACTCAAGGCACCACAGATTTTTGTGCGCCTGTATCCAAAGTGATTGGTTAAGAATAAAGAAATACTCGTTGCACGGGCGTTTTCGCTTCGTCAACGAGTTCTTAATTTGTCCCATCAAAGTAGTGCAGTCTTAGACTTGGTAAATATTTACATACTTTACAAAATACATTCTAAATGCCTGGATTCAAACTAACAATTCTGGAAACTGCAGGCATATTGAACAGATACCGAAAGTCAAATATGAGCCAATTGTAGACCGTAAAGAGTGTTTTTGAATGGCCGGTATATGTCCGTAATCACTTGTTTAACACAAAGCTCAGCCGCGGAGCGATATAGCGGTGTCGACTGGTGCGTTAGGTTAAATGCCGAGTGCAACACGCACCTTTCCCCACGCCCCAAGATAGCTATCATTGAGAAACTCACGTTGAATTGAAAAGACAGCTTTACCTGAGAAATCCTTGCCATGTTTTTCGCGGTATTTCTCGTTATATGCTTCGTGTTTAGGCAACACTAATTTACGGAGCTCTGCACTTGTTAGAATGAAGTATTCAGGTGACTCAGTTTCATTTTCTGGCAAATGTACAAGAACCCATAAATTTGAATTATCAGCTGGTAGCTCACCTCCAAGAATCCATTTGGTTTGAGAAGTTGATTTAACCTCCAGCGAAGCCGCTAATTTTCCATTGATTGCGAAGACATCCCCCTTCTTGGCGTTTCCATAGGTAACGGCAGCCATAATGCCACGACGAAGTAGCTCACCAGCGAGACCAATTGTGTGTTTGTGCGAATGTTTAAGCATTGATAATTTTGTTATTCTACCAAATACCTTCTAATCGCCTGTCGATGAACGTTTTGAGGACTCCCATAGGTTTTGCTTCGTAGATCAATATCTCGGTCAATAGACAAAGCTACCTGATGAGCCTTCTCCCTACCAAAATTAGCTTCAATTCTTGTCAACACAATGCCACATTGCATTGCGCCAAAGCTGCGGTTATATCGCCGGTCATTGAAGATACAATCTAACCATGTCATGGTCATTTTCGCTGACGAAGGGTTCATTCCTAATGGGTATGGGCAATCTCTTCCGGTTTTATAAGCTTCATAGCATTCCAGAATGTGTGCTTCAGTTATCTCAGGCATATTTATAGTAATAACAAAAATTTAGGCTTTATAGGTTCATGGAGGTAGGTCTTAGCACCTTACAAAATAATACATCTATACATCGTTAACCTGCCAGTCAAAAATTTCATTCAATGTCTTTTTTGGGTCGCTATGGATAGCTATCCATAGCGACCCATTCCTGACGGTCGAGTTTCTCCAAACCGGACAGTCGGCCAAAACCCGTCGGTCGGGGTAACTATCCAATTTCAATAGGTAAGGCATCCAGTAACCCAGTCTAATGTCCGGTATTCGGCGGACAAATTGGCATTATCACTGCACCACTACGGCCATACCCCTCAATCAGTTATTCCCGCTCAAGGGCAGGTGAGAGCCAGTAAACCGCCCTTCAACGCCCTAATCAATCGACGCGTTAGCAGTCGATTGCATTAGATTGTGAGGCTCTTCATTACCTATGGCGATAAGCCAGGCGAACATATTTTCGTAGTTTGGATATGGAGAAAAAATACAAGCCCTAAGAACTGAAGTTAAGGTACTCGCCATCAAAGCCATATCACTCTTTGAAAAAGTCCAAAAATCATTATCTCTATCATGTTGAACTGAATGTATATGAACACGATTTCGTAATTTTCTAAGATGGTTTAGCTTTGAATAAACTTCTGATTCAACACCTAATACTCTCGTTTTTTCTGCCCGCTTACACATGTCGATGAATTTCATCTCAATATCGATACTACTATCTAATTTTCGGTAATGCGTTACTTCAAATTTGTAATCTTTGCCATTATCTGCGAATTTATTGGTTTCTCGCTTTTGAAGTTCTTCCCATTCTGATTTTTTATTTAGATTATTGCCTTTTAATAGCATCCAAAGAATTGACTCGATAGAACTACTTCCAGTAATCACAAATGTTTTTATCAACTGGCTTTCAATTACTGCATGAGCAGGCAAGTTTATTATGGTATGACTGATATATTCCATGTACAGCAAGGAATAAGCGATGTTCCGAATATATGCTCGTCGATACTTAACAAATACCTTTCCAGGCAATCCTTGCTGTAGATAGTCATGATAGTGCTGAACGCGCTTCGGGATAAAAGGTTTGTCTTTATCTAATGTCATGATGTAACTTTTGACGCCTAAAGCCCTCGGGCAAGCATGCGCTCAACAAGCGCTGAGGGATGCACCCAATAAACACCTTCCCTCACGAGTTGAGTGAAGTGTGTGTATGTCGGGCTATGATTTGCTCCTGTTACTATTTCTGAATTCGAGAGGAATACTCCAGTAGTTGCAGGGTTATCATCTGAAAAGTAATCCATGAAGCTCTGGCGCGTAACAATCAAACCAGTTCCAAGCCCACCCTCTATGATGGCATCCAAAAAACGTTCTCTAAGACTCATAAATTTCTCTCATCGCTTATCAAGCCTAATTAGTAATTAAGTAGTTTCAATATCTCCCAGCTAATACTCATTTATGCGATAACTGATTCGTTAGCATGGGATTTTCCTTTCTGTATATCATTCAGTGATCAAAAATAATGGCCGGTAATGGCCTGATCGCCGTCATTGAATCACTTTGAGCGACAGACCGCAACGGGTTGCTATGGATAGCTATCCATAGCAACCCATTCCAGCCGGTCGCGTTTCTCCAAACCGGTCAGTCAGCCAAATCCAGATTCTCAGACACCCCGATCTCTGCATCAAGCAGCCTTAAAGCGATAATACAAACCGCCTATATAAACCAATAAGATAAAGTCGGAAAACTAAGAGTTAGCCAAATGACTTGCCAAATATTACGGAATTTGAAATGATCGCTCCTTTTATAATTTGAGAGATCACCCTGCGGAGCTGCCACCTGACATTACCATGCCTCAATTACAAATACCGATGTTTCCAGTGGGTGTTACCCACATCACCTCCTTACTTGCATTCCAAAATGAAGCAGGCAATATTATCTATTTCAATGGCAGTTTGCCGGTATTTA
>Ga0194062_1000721_pt1 | contig 13902 bp, 13 predicted proteins | sample SepL2225m_MetaG_FD_155481 | JGI IMG/M metagenome (GOLD analysis project Ga0194062, IMG submission 155481) | Anoxic zone freshwater microbial communities from boreal shield lake in IISD Experimental Lakes Area, Ontario, Canada - Sep2016-L224-25m | ecosystem: Environmental > Aquatic > Freshwater >... | reverse complement strand
GATCAGGGGCAATGACTGAGAAGTAAAACGGACGGTCGTTTATTGATTCGGAGCGGGTCACAAGTGACCAGGTGATTCCTTTGTCGGACGATTTGTATAATCCTGTCTTCTCCGCTTCGATAAGTGCGAATACGATGGCGGATTTCACCGGCGAGACCGAAACGGTCACCCTTCCAAGCATCCCTTCAGGCATTCCGCTGACGATTTTGGTCCAGGTCTTTCCGCCGTCGGCCGAACGGTAAAGCCCGCTGCCCTTACCGCCTGAGCTGAAAGACCATGGGGTACGGCGGAATTCCCACATCCCTGCGTACATGATGTCGGGATTTGTCAGGTCGATGGCCACATCGGAACAACCAGTGTTTTCATCAACATACAGGGCCTTCTCCCAGGTTTTACCCCCATCGGTTGTTTTATATAAACCCCTGTCGGTGCTGGAGTTCCAAAGATTTCCGAGGGCAGCCACGAAGACGACGTCGGAATTTTTCGGATGAATGGCGATTTTTCCTATCCTTTCGGTCTTCTCCAGTCCCATTCGTTTCCATGTTTCACCGGCGTTAGCAGTGCGGTAGATCCCGTCGCCGACCGATGTGGAGTTCCTTACCCAGACCTCTCCTGTACCGACCCAAACAGTGTCGGGATGCTGCTGATCAATAGTGATTGCGCCTATCGCCTGGTTGTATTTGTCGAAGACCGGTTTAAACGTAGTGCCATAGTTCTTTGATTTCCAAAGGCCGCCTGATGCAGCCCCGGCATAAAGCATGGCCGGGTTTTTGTCCACCGCATCCAGTGCAGAGATTCGACCGCTCATGATTGCCGGGCCGATCTGCCTGGCCTGAATATCGCCAAAGGTATTCTCATCAACCTTTACGCGATCCTGCGCCTGCACCATGCCTGAGGCGATGCAAAAGACGCAGGCGATTACGACATCGATCACCTGTTTCATCTGATCAGATTAAAAGGTTTTGTTATTTATGTGAAGGCTTCATGAAAAGACTGTCGCTGACAGGAATATTTACTTCGGCCTTATCGAATACAACCTGTGATACGACCTGGTCTTTTACTTTGTTGGAAATAGTACCGACCATAAGCACACCCTCCACGTCCTTGTAATTTGTAAACAGGGTTTCACTTTCTACTTCATTGCCCTGAATCTTTACTTTTGATGATGTTTTGAGCAGGATATAGTTTTCTGCATCGATGAAATACGTGTCGATGTCGCCATTGGCTTTGGTCAGTTTGATCTTGTATGCCGAGGATCCTTCCATGTCTTCTTTCCCCAGTAATTCAGCCTGGTGTCCTTTTTCTTTCCAGTTGTAAAGCGCCCCTTCCATATCGGCCTGGTCCTTCATCCCTTTGACTTCATCGGCAGTCATATCCTGTGGGACCGATGAGCCTGACCACGGAACTACGCTCCAGCCCTGGGTTCCGTCAAAGGCCTGTATCATTTTGTTTCCCTGAATTTCTGCTTCCACCCTGAGTTTGGATGGTCTTTTTATGATGAGTACCGTTGGGAATTCCATGCCCTGTGCAATAGTTTTACCGGTCGCCTTGAAAGTATTTCAGCTCTTCATTTTTTCGATACCCGTAGCTTTGTTATAAGCTCCGATAACAGCATCAAGTTTCATTTCCTGTGCCTGCCCGGCGGCAATAGCAATAAGGAATGCAAAAACAAATAAAGTGATTGATTTTTTCATGTTTAGAGTTTTAATAAAAAAATGGATTAAACATTAGAATACAGAAATACAAAATAGTTACAGCAAGGAATAAATTAAATTCATTCGCTGAAAAACAAACAATGGAATGAACCTGCTTTAACCATACCTGGTCTTTATTTATAGTACGACAATAATTTTACAGGTTACAGGATGTACATAATATTGATGGCTTCCGTTAATGCGTTTTAAAACAAACCTTTGCTTTCAAGAATCTTTATGAGTTCTTTCGGCGTAAAGGATGGAAAGTTGCTCACGGTTTATGAAGCTAAAGTTAAAGAATATTCAAGAGAACGGCTATCATCGGGTATTTCTTCGCCTTGTTCTTTTAAAACTTCTAAATATCCTTCAATGGCTTCTTTGGCCATGTCAATTGTGTGGTTAACATTATCGCCATAAGTTATACAGCCGGGGAGAGACGGGACATTTACGGTATAGCCACCTTCCTGCTCTTCCGTCAATATAATACGGTATGTATGCATAACGGTATTGTAATTTAAAGATTCTTCCTTAATCACGTAATTACTTGGCGTACTGCACCGCCCTCGTCTCCCTGATGACCGTGATCTTGATCTGGCCGGGATAAGTCATTTCGTTCTGGATCTTCTTTGACAGGTCGAACGCGAGTTGGTTGGCTTCAAGGTCGCTCACCTTTTCAGCTCCGACAATGACGCGCAATTCACGGCCTGCCTGGATGGCAAAGGTTTTTACAACACCCGGATAACTTAAGGCCAGTTCTTCGAGATGCTTGAGTCTTTCGATATAGGCATCAACAACTTCGCGTCGGGCTCCCGGTCTGGCGCCGGAGATGGCATCGCAAACCTGTATGATCGGGGAGATGAGGTTGTCCATTTCAATCTCATCATGGTGAGCACCGATAGCATTGATTATTTCAGGTTTTTCCTTGAATTTCTCGGCCATTTTCATGCCCAGTATGGCGTGTGGCAGATCCGGTTCGTTGTCGGGAACTTTTCCGATATCGTGCAGCAGTCCGGCCCTTTTGGCTTTTTTGGGATTGATCCCGAGTTCGGCAGCCATGGTGGCGCTGAGTTTGGCCACTTCGATAGAGTGCTGAAGAAGGTTCTGGCCATATGATGAGCGGTATTTCATTTTACCGATCATTCGCAGAAGTTCATGGTGCAGGTTGTGAATACCCAGGTCAATACTTACGCGTTTACCGGTTTCATTGATCTCCTGCTCGATCTGTTTCTTGGTTTTGGCGACGACTTCCTCAATACGGGCAGGGTGGATACGTCCGTCGGTCACCAGCTTGTGAAGCGAAAGCCGGGCGATTTCACGTCTTACCGGATCAAATCCTGAAAGCAGTATGGCGTCAGGCGAATCATCGATGATGATCTCAACCCCGGTGAGTGATTCAAGGGTACGGATATTACGGCCTTCGCGACCGATGATCCTGCCTTTGATCTCCTCACTTTCGATATTGAACACCGAAACGGTGTTTTCAATCGCATGCTCGGTTGCGGTGCGCTGGATCGTCTCAATAATGATCTTTTTAGCCTCTGTGTTAGCTGTGATCCTGGCCTCATCGATGATGTCTTTCATCTGTACCTGGGCGTCGGCCTTGGCTTCCTCCTTCAGATTTTCGATAAGCTGTGACTTGGCTTCCTGAGCAGAAAGGTTTGAAATACTCTCAAGCTTTTCTATCTGGACTTTCTGCGCCCTGTCAAGATCAGACTGTTTCTTGCTCACAATTTCCATCTGAGTCTGGAGATTCTGCTTGATAGTGACAATCTCTTTCTGCTTCTTGGCAAGTTCTTCAACCTTCAGATTTGTTGTACCTTCCTTTTGTTTCAGACGGTTTTCGTTTTTAGCGATCTCCTCGTTCTTTTCATGAACGAATTTTTCGTGTTCGGTTTTCAGCTGGAGGAACTTCTCTTTAGCCTGCAGGATCTTATCTTTCTTAATGACTTCGGCTTTGTCCATGGCCTCTTTCAGAAGGGAATCGCGCTTGCGTTCAAGCGCCTTGTTCAGGATCGTGCCGGTGATAAGCCCTCCAATGATTATACCGCTTACACCAATGATCACGAATAATAGGATGTTTGGCATCTTTATTGTGTTTAGGAGTTAAAATAAAAAACCCGCACTAAACAGCGAGGTAATGATAAACCTCTTAACGACATGGTTAGGGCTGCCGGGAAATTCGAACGTCCACCGTCCGGCCGAAACCGGAATCCTGCAAGCAGGAGCGAGGCCTGTCCTACAAACCCATGAGCTATGCCCTAGTGCTTGTAATGTTAGGTTTACAAACTGTCTGTATTAGTGCGGGTAAATCGTACTGATTTCAAAGAACATTCTGTTCGGTAAGATACTCTGCCAGAACCTGATCAACCTCTTTCAGCTTTGACTTCCATTGCTCTTCTTTCTGCTTCAGTAATTCTTCATCCTGAAGAAAACTTGTTGCATATTCCAGAGCAACCATAGCCAGCAGGTCCTGCTTGTCTTTATAGGCATAATTCATTGAATATTCCTTCACCCTCTGATCGATCAGGCGAGTTGCTTTACGGAACAGTTCCTCGTGATCTTTCTCAACGACCAGCCGGTAGGGCCGGTCTGCAATATTCAGTGAAATAGCAAATTCATTCATTCTTCAGCAGGAATATCTCTTAGGTGTTTAACAACCCGATACAGTTATCGATTTCCCTCACAAGTTCATTGATCTTTGCCCTGACATCGGAATTGTCTTCCTTCTCTCCGGTGTTCCTGGCAAGTTTCAATATCCGGATCTTATCTTCCAATCCGTCAATTACCTGTTTTTGTTCTTGATTCGTCTTTTTTAATTTGTTTATATCAATGATCAGTGTTTCATTTTCCTCACGCAGTTTTTTTTGTCGGGCGATGAGTTTACGGACCTTGAGATTTATGCCCGAAACCAGGGTTGAGACATCGTCCATACATCAAAACCTTTTGGAATTTCTTGCAAATATAAATATTTGGATCTCGGGAAGCAAATAAAATCAATTTCGATTACGCAGTGACCACCGAAAGAAAAATATTCTTACTGTACCATGTCACTTTTTGACTTAAGGCGGATTAAGGAGAAAGAATGGACGAATGTCGAATGTCGATAGCCATAACGCTGAACGCCATGAATGAGCAATTTCTTCAATATCTATGGAAATACAGGCTTCTCGATCCGGAACTTCAGACCGAGACCGGTGAGAAACTGATCGTATTGCATCCCGGCTTGCAAAATACCGACGGTGGTCCTGATTTTTTCAATGCGAGGATCCGTATCAACCAGACCGTATGGGCGGGTAATGTGGAGCTGCATGCCCGTTCGTCGGACTGGATCAGGCACAGGCATCATACTGATCCGGCGTATGATAACGTGATACTTCACGTAGTTTATGATAATGATCAGGTCATCCGCCATAAAGATAGATTTGTAATGCCGACGCTGGTGATGAAAAACAAGTTCCCGGCATCTATCGAAGAGACCTTTCTTGAGATCATGCACAACCATCTTTGGATACCTTGCTGTAAGCTGCTTAACGGGACTGCTCCGGGTGTGTTGCGGCTCTGGGCTCCTGCCCTTGCTGCGGAACGACTGCAATCCAAATCGGGGTTTGTGTTGCGTTTGCTCGATGAATATGCCGACTGGGATGAAGTTCTTTACATCATGTTGGCCAGCGGATTTGGTTTTCGGATCAATTCACTTCCGTTCGAATTGTTGGCCCGGTCGGTCCCACTGAGGATAGTTAGAAAGAATGCCGATAGTGTGTTCAGGATGGAGGCTCTGTTTTACGGGCAATCCGGGCTTTTAGGCAGGCATCCCGGCGATAATTACCGACGTGCATTGCTGCGGGAATACCATCATCAGCAAGCAAAATACAGTTTAAAACCCTTAAAGCCAGGACTTTGGAAAAGGCTCAGACTACATCCCAGGAATTTTCCCGATATCAGGATCAGTCAGATGGCCCAGTTCCTTTTCAAATGCAAGGCTGAACCAGCAAGCCTACTGAATATAAATGGTGCAGGGAAGATGGATGAGTTCTTTCAGCTTACAGCTTCGGAATACTGGAACAGACATTACCGTTTCGGAAAGCGTTCGGGAATCAAGGAAAAAAGGATGGGGCAGAGCTCCGCAAGCTTATTGCTTATCAACAGTATAGCCCCATACCTTTTTTCCTATGGATCGGCCAGGGATATCAGCCCGCTTTGCATGAGATCTATGGAGCTGCTCGAGAACATTGAAGGAGAAGACAACCATGAGATCAGGATGTGGAAATCGCTCGGGATCAAAGCAGTGAATGCATTGGAATCGCAGGCGCTGATCCAGCTGAAAAGAAATTATTGTGATCAGAAACGTTGTCTTGAATGCAGGATAGGACTCAAGATACTTGATAAAAATACCATAAAATGAAGCGATACCAGGTCATCAGGGATTATCTGTCGTTCAACAGGAGCGAACTCAGGGGGATCATTGTGCTGCTGATCATTTTGATGTTGGTCGCCACAGCAAACCAATTAGTGCCGGGAGAAAGCGTAATTCCTGCAGTCAATTTTTCAGGTCTCGAAAAGGAACTTCAGGCTTTTGAAGCCGGGATCAGGAAAGCCGGGATGGATGATTCGGTTAACCTGGTGAATAAATACAAGCTCAGATGGTCATCGGCCCGAAAAACCGGAGATTCGTCATGGAAAGTGAAATATCCTCAGAAGCCTCTTCTTCAGATCGATCTAAATAAAGCCGATACGCTTGATTTTCAGAGGCTGAATGGGATAGGTCCGTCTTATGCCCGCAGGATCGTAGCATACAGGAACAGGCTCGGCGGGTTTATCAATCGCCGGCAATTGCTTGAAATTTGGGGGTTCGATACGGCAGCTTACAACCGCATCAGTGACCATGTGTTTGTTGCATCTGATTCGGTGAAAAAGCTCGACCTCAACACAATATCCTTCAAGGAACTTCTGAAACATCCGTATTTTCCCTATGAGCTGACCCGTTCTGTCATTCTTTACAGGCAGAAGAATAAATTTTTCAGGACTATCGGTGAGCTGAATTCAGTCGAAGGGGTCACCGATTCGGTTTTCAGCAAGATAAGACCATATATTCAGGTAGCGAAAACTCAGGTTTCGTCGCCGGTGGTCGTTGATTTCCAATAGGCATCTTCACCTTCTTCCTCTTCTTCCTCGTTCCATTCATAGATCTTTTTTTGGGGGCCTGATTTCCGGTACCAAATAGCAAGAAGGGCTCCCGATAATAAACCCATCAGATGGGATTCCCAGGAGATATGTTCTTTTGGAAAGAACTGCGGAAACAGTCCCCACAACAGGCTGCCATATAAAAACGTGACTAGCAGCGTAATGATCATCAGTCTTTGTTCACGGCGTATTATTCCGCTTAATATCAGGAAGGAAGCGAGTCCGTATACGATCCCGCTGGCCCCTATGTGGGGGGCATTCCCTCTGGCAAGGACCCATACCCAGATGCCTGTTATAAGCCAGATAAGGAAAAACACCTGCCATGCGAGGGGGCGGTAGAAATAAAAAAGAAGGGAACCGAGCACAAGCAGGGGGACGGTATTTGCGAAAAGATGCGAAAATCCGGAATGCAAAAGCGGAGCTGTAATGATACCCAGCAAACCTTTTACCTTAAGTGGATATAATCCGTACTCATTCATCCCCATATCCCATAGTATATCAGCAGCTTTGATCAGCCAGAGAAGGATGATAAAAGCCAATGGGAAGTACATGCTTTGAAAAAAACGTTTCTGTTCGGCTTTTAACTGATCGCTGTATGGAGTTTGTTGCACATCGTGTTTGTTAATAATCTGTTAAGAGGGGTTAAAATTAGTTAAATCGGAAGACTGTGTCAAAAGGTATGCCAAAAATGGATAATTTTGACAAATTATTCAGAACAGCATTAAATTTTTCATTTATATGATAAAAAAGAAAAGTTACCTGATATTTTCCATCTCCGTGGTTTTGTTTGTGATGTCTGGTTTGATGCAAGCCGGAGCACAGACTCAGAAAGATCTTTACCCAATATTAAAAAAATAAGTGCATTCATGCAGATGGTGGAATTTGCCTATGTCGACACTGTCAATGAAGGTAAACTGGTTGAGAAATCAATCATTGAGGCCTTAAAGGAACTGGATCCTCATTCGATGTATATTTCCAAGAAAGATGTGCAGCGTGCCAATGAACCTCTGGAGGGCAATTTTGAAGGGGTGGGAATTCAGTTTGAGATTCTTCGTGACACGATCAATGTAGTTCATACTATTTCTGGCGGTCCCAGTGAGAAACTGGGAGTAATGCCGGGCGACAAGATCATAAAAATTGACGGGGAATCATGTACTGGCAAGAACATTACAAACCAGTATGTTCTTGACCATCTCAGGGGAAAGAAAGGAACCAAGGTTGAAGTTGCGGTATCACGTACCGGAAAAAAAGATCCTATTGAGTTTTCCATCATCCGCGATAAGATCCCTATCAACAGCATTGACGCGTATTACATGATCACACCCGAAACCGGTTACATCAATCTGAACCGTTTTGCCCAGACTTCAATGCAGGAGTTCGTTGATGCCACTTCAAACCTTAAAACTCAGGGGATGAAGAATCTGATTCTTGACCTTCGCAATAATTCAGGAGGTTATATGGGCACGGCAATTGACCTTTCCGACCAGTTTCTCGAGACCGGTAAACTTATAGTATACACCGAAGGTCTGCATAGCCCGAGGGAGGATTATACTTCGAGTTCCAAGGGTCTTTTTGAAAAAGGCAAACTCGTGGTTATGATGAACGAGAATTCAGCTTCGGCCAGTGAGATCGTGGCAGGCGCAGTGCAGGACTGGGACCGCGGTGTTATTGTAGGTCGCAGATCATTCGGCAAAGGTCTTGTACAACGACCCTTTTCACTTCCCGATAGTTCACAGGTAAGGCTGACTACCGCGCGTTACCACACTCCATCAGGACGCTGCATCCAGAAGTCGTATGCCGAAGGGTCCGACAAATATTATATGGACTTTGCCAAACGTGTAAAACGGGGCGAACTCATTCATCCCGACAGTATAAAATTTCCCGACTCACTTAAGTTCTACACATCCGGTAAACGTGTAGTATATGGAGGCGGGGGTATCATGCCCGATGTGTTCATTCCCTGGGATTCAACGATTATCTCGGATTATTACCTTGACCTTCGCCGTAAAAATGTGATCAACCTATTTGTAGGAGATTATGTTGATAAAAACAGGCAGAACCTGCAGTCATCATATCCCGATTTTAAAACCTTTGACAAAGGGTTTGTTGCGGATACGTCCTTTATGAAACCCTTCTTTGAACTTGCCGAGAAACTAGGGGTTAAATTTGATGAAAAAGGGTATACAACTTCCGGGAAGCTGATCCAATCACAGATCAAAGGCCTTATTGCTGAAAAATTGTGGAACCTCAGTGCGTTTTATCAGGTCGCCAATCAGAGTGACGATGAAATAATCAAAGCGGTAGAGGTGATTGGTGATAATGCACTTTTTATCAAGTTAAAGATAGCTCGCTGATTTGGATCTTCAGGAACAGCTGCCATTTATCCATGTTGCATTACCGGTTCTGAACGAACCCCAGTATCTTTATAAGCTTGTCGATTGTATTTCACGACAGACTTACACAAGGTTCAAGGTTTATGTATGTGTAAACCAGCCTGAAGCATGGTGGGACAACCCTGAGAAATCAGAGATCTGCCTTACCAATGAGATGACACTTGAATGGCTCAGGACGCTTGATACCGACACTTTTTTTATCATTGACAAAGCATCCGGGGGATACGGTTGGGATGATAAAAATTTCGGCATAGGCTGGGCCAGGAAAGTGATTATGGACCATATCGTGGGGGTGGCTGCACCGGCAGATCTTATTCTGAGCCTTGATGCCGACACTACCTTTAATGATACTTACTTTTTATCGGTAGCCCTCAATTTTTATAATAATCCTGATGCTGTCGCCCTTGCAGCTCCTTATTTTCATCTTCTATCGGAAGATCCGAGGGCTTCCAGGGCTATTCTGAGGTATGAGATCTATATGAGGCACTATCAGCTGAACCTATGGCGTATCGGGAGCCCGTATACCTTTACAGCCCTGGGTTCGGCTCTGGCCTGTCCCGTAAGATCGTATACAGCAGTAGGAGGGATGACCCCGAAAACCAGTGGCGAAGATTTCTATTTTCTTCAGAAACTAAGAAAATACGGCAGGATTCTTTTCTGGAATGACGAGAAAGTCTTTCCTGCTGCAAGGTTCAGTGACCGCGTTTTTTTCGGAACCGGGCCCGCAATGATCAAAGGGGATGCGGGGGACTGGACCAGCTATCCCATTTATGCCATCGAGCTGTTTGACGAAATATGGGAAACATACGAGCTACTGCCTGCTTTTTTTCTGAAGACAGAAATGACTCCTGTCGTTCAATTTCTTTCAGGATTACTGCAGGAGAAAGATCCCTTTGCCCCTTTGAGGCGAAATTTCAAAACATCTGAAAACTTTGTACGAGCCTGTCATGAGAAATTGGATGGATTACGTATCCTGCAGTACCTGAAGTCCAATCAGAAAAAATATCCCGGCAGCGACGAGTACCATTTACAGAATTTCATCCAGGGGAATTATGACCAATCCCAACTCAGGCGTATGGGGGTTGACCTCACTTGCTTTTCGTTTGATAAATCCCCTCTGACGGATCTTGAAAAGATAAGGCTTCTATTATTTGAAAAGGAAGAAGAATCGAGGTTTATTTCAGCACTGTGTTGACCAGATTTGCAGCATCTTCCAAGGTTATCGCCGAGTGAACTTTCAGTCCGGATTCATCGATAAGCTGTTTGCCTTCCACTGCATTGGTACCCTGAAGCCTTACAATAATGGGAACCTTGATGTCGCCTATATTTTTATAGGCATCGACGATCCCCTGGGCCACGCGGTCGCAGCGTACGATTCCACCGAAGATGTTGACCAGTATAGCTTTTACTGCCGGGTCCTTCAATATGATCCTGAATCCTTCTTCAACACGTTTGGCGTTGGCGCTGCCTCCCACATCGAGGAAGTTGGCAGGGTCCCCGCCCGAAAGTTTAATGATATCCATAGTAGCCATAGCCAGACCTGCACCATTTACCATACAGCCTACATTCCCGTTGAGCTTTACATAGTTAAGATCATAACGGGAGGCTTCAACATCAATGGGATCTTCTTCGTCAAAGTCGCGCATCGTAGCGATATCGGGATGCCTGAACATGGCATTGTCATCAATCACGACCTTGGCATCTGCGGCGAGGATCTTGTTGTCGGAAGTCTTGAATAAAGGATTGATCTCAATGAGCGAGGCATCCGATTTGATATATGCAGTATAAATTGCATTCAGGAAACGGATCATATTTTTAAACGCATCGCCCTGCAGCTTAAGGTTAAAGGCAATTCTCCTTGCCTGGAACTGCTGAAGACCTAGTGTCGGATCGATCTCTTCGGTAAATATCTCAGCAGGCGTTTCCTCTGCAACTTTCTCAATATCCATTCCGCCGTGTGGTGAATACATAATAATGATGCGACCCGATTTCCGGTTCAGCAGAAGACTCAGATAGATTTCGGAAGGTTCCGAAGGACCGGGATAAAAAATATTCTGTTCAACATAGATCTTTCTGACCAGTTTTCCTTCAGCGCTTGTCTGAGGCGTAATCAGCCTCATCCCGATGATCTGATCGGCAAATTGCCTGACTTCATCCAGGCTTTTTGCAACTTTCACTCCGCCGCCTTTCCCACGGCCTCCTGCATGGATCTGTGCCTTGATCACCCATTTGTCGGCCCCTATGGAGGCTTTCAAAATTTCCGCAGCTTTGTATGCTTCGTCAGGAGTGTTGGCCAGTCCGCCTTCAGGAACAGGCACTCCGTATTGCTTTAAAATGATTTTACTCTGATATTCATGAAGGTTCATAAGTCTTATTTTGCTGTTGCCAAAAATAACCCTTTGATTCCGATTTACAAAATATTTCAGGACCCCGGATTTTGTTACCTTTGCCCTTTCTTTTTTCATGATCATTGCCAGGGATATATATAAGTCATACGGTGAGCTTAAGGTTCTGAAAGGCATCAGCCTGGAGATACAGGAAGGGGAGATAATTTCCATTGTCGGGGCATCCGGCGCCGGAAAATCGACTCTTTTACATATCATCGGAACCCTTGATAAATCCGATTCTGGTTTTATTGAGATTGACAAAGTAAGGGTCGATAAGTTATCCGATAAAAAGATTTCAGGATTCAGGAATAAACATATAGGGTTTGTTTTTCAATTTCATCATCTTCTGCCGGAATTCAATGCCCTTGAAAATGTTTGTATCCCCCGGTTTATCAGGGGTGGTGCAAAACATGAAGCAGTCGAAAAAGCCAGGGAACTGATGGATATTCTGGGGCTTTCGGGGCGACTGAAACACAAACCATCTGAATTATCAGGAGGTGAGCAGCAAAGGGTGGCCATTGCAAGAGCTCTGATCAATGACCCTGGTGTGATTCTTGCTGATGAACCATCGGGTAATCTCGACAGCAGTTCAGCCATGGAATTGCATAAACTCTTTTTTAGTCTGCGTGAACGGTTTCGCCAGACTTACGTCATCGTTACACATAATACGGAACTGGCAGGAATGGCTGATAGAAAACTGACGATCCGCGATGGCGTGATAATTCAATGATTAAAATTATTCCCGGATTTTTACGTTATATTATACCAGGAAAAAGCCATGTCTCATTTTTTGAATAAAATTGAAGATATTGAATGAAACTACATCAGCGGAAATTTAATCTCTTATCACTCGCGTTTCTTTTGTCTTCCATGGCCGTGCTGGCTTTTGGCGTTATCATGATAACAACAACAGCGCCTTCAGGTGGTTTGGATAACGATCCCGGAACTTTAAGCATCACTGATACCCTGGTCAAAAGCAAACTTCCCGTGGAAGATACTGCTTTTGCAAACCTGATGCAGCGTGCCGATATTTTATTCAAGGAAAATAAGGCCGAAGACTGCCTGATTGAACTTGAAAAGGCTCATAAGCTGAAACCCACCGACAAGAATGTGAATGCCAGGATTGCACAGATCAAGACCTGGATCCTCGATAAACAGAAGAAAGAAGTCGATTTTCAAACTTCACTGGCCTCCGGTGACGCAGCTTTCAAGAAGAAAGATTACCTCAATGCAAAAGCATATTTCCAGCTCGCTCTGAATGCGATCCCTACAGATTCGGTAGCGAAAGAAAAAATGCATAAGACGATGGAGCTTATCCGCTCCCAGAAAGCTTCAAACACTCTCTTTGACGTCGCTGTTTCCAGCGCCGACAGGTTGTTTCAGGCAGGGGATTATGACAAGGCAAAAGAGGAATATGAGAATGCGTCCCGTATCATACCCACAGAGCAGTATCCAAAACAAAAGATCAATGAGATCATTAAGATAAAGGTAGATCAGCAGCTGCTGGATGGAACATACGCAGAGGCCATCAGGATTGCCGATCAGTATTATAACGGAAAAAACTGGCAGCCTGCCTTGCTGGAGTACCAGAATGCATTAAGGATAAGGCCAAAGGAGCAGTACCCTAAAGACCGGATTGCCGAACTTACTCCTTTGATTGCAGCCCAGAGAAGTAAGGATGAAGCCTACATTAAACTTATTGCCAGCGCCGATCAGCTGTTGTTGGCTAAATCGTATCTACCCGCAAGGAAGGATTATGAAAGTGCCTTAAAGATCAAACCGGAACAGATCTATCCTAAGAATAAAATAGCCGAAATAGATGTTTTGCTGGCTAAGGTTGGTAAGATACAGAAGGAATACGAACAGTATATCAGTCTTGCCGACAGCTTTTATATTGAGAAAAATTTTATCAGGGCCAGGGATTATTACACTCTTTCTCTTGGAGTAAAGCCGGCTGAGAATTACCCTAAGGAAATGCTCACCAAAGTAAATCCCTTGGTTGCAAGTCAGGAAGCCGGAGAAAAAACCAGGGAGGAGGCATACCAGAGTGCTATTGCAATTGCCGACAAAGAGTTCGCGGGAAAGAACTATGAGCAGGCAAAAAAGGAATACCAGAGAGCTTCTGCAGTAAAGCCTTCTGAGGTTTATCCGAAGGAAAGGCTTGCAGCTATTGAAAAAATCTTTGCAGATCAGGATCAGGCTGCACTTCTTTTAGCCACCGAGAAGCAAAAGGCGCTGGAAAATGAG
>Ga0194062_1000719_pt1 | contig 13920 bp, 8 predicted proteins | sample SepL2225m_MetaG_FD_155481 | JGI IMG/M metagenome (GOLD analysis project Ga0194062, IMG submission 155481) | Anoxic zone freshwater microbial communities from boreal shield lake in IISD Experimental Lakes Area, Ontario, Canada - Sep2016-L224-25m | ecosystem: Environmental > Aquatic > Freshwater >... | reverse complement strand
GTGGTGGGGGGGCTTCTGTTTTCGCAGACGCTGACCCTGTTTGTCACCCCGGTATTCTATCTCTATATGGAACGGCTTCAGGAGTGGTTGAGGAAAAAGAAGCACTAAGATGAAACGTTCGTATTACTCCTTGTTTTTGATGCTGGCACTTCCTGTTTCATCATTTTGCGCTGATAGCAATCTGCCGCCGGTTCGGGTTTCCGTGTCCGGGGCCGTGCTGATGGCGCTGGAGCATAATCCCGCCTTTCGCGTCCAGCGGCTTCAGCCTCAGCTTATCAGGACTCGTGAGGAGTCTGCCCGGGCCCTGTTTGACCCTGTTCTGTTCGGGGGGATTTCCCGGGACCGCCTTAACGGACCCCAGTTGGCTTTTCAGGCGGCGACCAATTCGACGGCGGAGATGACCCGGGACAATACAACCCTACAGGCGGGAATCTCGGAAACCCTGCCGACCGGAACCCGCCTCACGCTGAGTGGTCAGACGGATATGGATCATCCCGTCTATAACCATACGGCGTCCCGTGTTGGAGTTTCGGTGACCCAGTCCCTGCTGGAAGGCGCCGGGATGGATGCCAATCTCGCGGTTCTTCGGCAGGCAAAGTTGGATACACGGATTTCAGTATTCGAGTTGAGGGGCTATACGCTGGCTCTGGTGGCAGAGGTTGAGCGGGCGTATTGGGCGTATGTCCAGAATCGGGACCAGCGGGACGTGTATCGGGACTCCCTTCAAGTGGCCGAGCGCCAGGTGGAGGAGACCCGCGAGCGTATTCGCGTGGGGAAATTGGCGGAGTTGGAATCGGTGGCGGCAGAAGCGGAAGCGGCGTCCCGCCGTGAGGGGGTCATTGCTGCGGACAGCCGGTTTTCGGCCGCACGTCTGAGATTTCTTCGTTTGCTCAATCTTCCTGAGAAGACCTCATGGATGCTGATTCCCGAAGCTTCCGATTCGCCTGTCCCGCCGGGAGCCGCGCTGGAGGATGTGGAGACTCACGTGACGACAGCCCTGACCGGGCGTCCGGATCTTAATCAGGCGAAACTGGCCATGGAGCGGGGCGATCTCGAAGTGATTCGCACCCGGAACGGATTGCTTCCGAAGCTGGATCTGTTTGTCACGCTGGGGCGTAGCGGCTATGCGTCGTCGTTCGACGACTCCGTGGAGGGACAGGACGCCAGAGGGTATGATGTGGGAGCGGGGCTTCAGGTGGAGTATCCCCTGAGAAACAGAGCGGCCCGTGCGGATTACCGGCGTGCGGGAGTGGGCCGCGAACAGGCCGGGGAGGCCCTCACCAATCTCCGCCAGCTTGCGCAGGAGGATGTGCGGGTGGCCTGGGTCATGGCGGAACAAGCGGGGGCGCAGGTGGACGCGGCTCGGGTTACGCAAAAATTACAGGAGCGGAAACTGGAGGCGGAACGCGTGAAGTTTAAGGAGGGGAAATCCACGGCGTTGCTGGTGGCTCAGGCGGAGCGCGATCTTCTGGCCAGCCGCCTCGCCACCATTCAGGCCGTCATTGCCACCCTGACTACCCGAATCGACCTCTACCAGAGAGATGGCTCGCTTCTCGCCCGCCGCGGCCTAGCCGTTCCTGAAGACTGAAGGGGATGGGAATGCGTAAGTGAGAAAACTTTATCATTCTGCAATAATCTTGCAGACCCCGGGCGGCAAGACGATAATCACGCTGTCAGGCGTTATTGTGATAAGGAGGCGTTTGCATGAATTCGCAAGCCACGGGGAGAAACAGGCGTTGTTTTATTCGTCACCCGGTCTCGATGACGGTTCAGTGCCGGATAGAAGGGCATCGGGCGGCTCAGGCCAACGAAATCCGGGATATTAGTTTTGGCGGGATGTATTTTATCTCCGCTGATTCCTATGCGCCGGGCGACATTGTGGAGATGGAGTTTCCGCCCCTGACCCTCCGGAACAAGATTACCGGGGAAATTATCTGGTCTTCACTTCTCAATCCGAAACCTGTTGTTCAGTTTTCGAATGGGCTGAAGTTTCTCAGCAAGCGGGTGCTCTTCATGGCCCGGATGATTGAGCAGATGTGCTGCATTGAGAAGTATCGCGAAGCCCAGATTCGCGAAAGCCATCGGTCCCTGTCAGGCGATCAGGCGGCCCGGGAATGGATCCGGATGTGCGCCGCTCGCTTCCCTGGCGCGTAGTCCCTGTTCCTTCAGCCTTCCGTCTAGGCGGCGGGTGTGATAGGTTCCTGCCCATGGAGACCATTCCTTTAAAACCAGAAACGGCGGATATCGAGACTTCATCGGATGGGTATGCGGCGCGCTTTGCCGGGCCGGTGGGTGGCTGGATGCTGGCCGTTCAGGAAAAGATGACCGTCGCTATGTTGGTGGGTTCTCCAGGGGCTTCTGTTCTGGATGTGGGAGGCGGGCACGGTCAGCTCGCCGGTCCGCTCTGCACGCGAGGGTTTCCGGTGACGGTTCTCGGGAGTGATGATTCCTGCAGGAAGCGGATTGCCCGGCTTGTGGAAAACGGTGCCTGTCGTTTTGTGGTCGGCAATGTGGTGGCGCTTCCTTTTCCTGACCGATCCTTCGATGTCGTGATGTCTTTTCGCCTTCTTCCCCATTGCGTGGCGTGGCCGGTGCTTATTGCGGAGTTGTCGCGTGTGGCCCGGGGATCCGTGATCGTGGATTATCCAACCAGCGAGGGTCTCAACGCCATTGCTCCCGCCCTGTTTGGCGCTAAGAAGAAGTTGGAGGGGAACACCCGGGAATGGCGGATGTTTCGTCATGCTGAGGTGGATGGTGAATTTGCCCGGTATGGCTTGATCCTGAAAACCCGCGAGAAGCAGTTTTTCCTGCCGATGGTTCTGCACCGCGCCTTGCGTTGCCGCAGCTTGTCTGCGGCGCTGGAAGCGGTGTGTCGCGGACTTGGCCTGACCCGTCGCTGGGGTTCTCCGGTGATTGCGGAGTATCGGCGGCAGACGTAGCTCTTCAACCACGCCACGTAATGGGTCACTCATGAGGGCATCGCTGTAGTAGCCGCCGTGTCGGCGGCACTCTTTGCACACTACCGGCGAGGACGCCGGTTACTACAAGTCCTTCGGTCCTTTTACTTACCCCCTCGTCAGTGACCCATTACCACGCCACACTGTTTCCTGTTGCGTTAGGGCGGGGGAGGTGGCAACATTCCTTCGTCAGGAAACATTAAGGAGCACACACATGAATAACGACGCAGGAATCGAAACAACGAAAAAATCACCGTTTGACACTATTCTGGAAACCGTCAAGAAGGTCATTCTGGATCCCGTCGGGTTTTACCGGGGCATGCCGAAGGGTGGCGGGTTCGGTGATCCGCTGGTCTTTGTGGTGGTTCTGGGCCTTGTAAGCGGCGTCATTCAGGCGGTCTTGAGTCTGGTGCATCTGGGTCCGGTTGGGTCAGTCATGATGGCCTTGGGATTCATTATCCTGGCGCCCATTTGGATTCTTATTGGCAGCTTCATCGGCGCCGCCATCCTGTTTGTGATCTGGAAGTTGATGGGCTCAGGCGAGTCTTATGAGACAGCCTATCGCTGCGCCGCCTATGCCGCAGCCATTACGCCGATTTCGGCGGTTGCCGGGATCGTTCCGTATATTGGCGGGTTGGTCGGGCTGGCCTGGGGCTTGTACCTGGTCGTCACGGCCAGCGTGGAGGTTCACAAGTTGCCCGCTAAGAAGGCCTGGCTGGTATTCGGGATCATCGGCGCGGTTTTGGCGCTGATGTCGCTGAGCGCCCAGGCAGGTGCCCGGAAGATGCAGAAAGGGATGGCCTCCTGGCAACGGGACATGGAGCAAATGGGCGGCAAGCCCGCCAAGGATATGACGCCCGAGGATGCGGGCAAAGCCGCCGCCTCGTTCATGAAAGCCATGCAGGAACAGGCGAAAATGGAAGCCGCCAAGGCGAAGGCTGAAGCGGAAAAGGAATAATTTTCGGAAGTGACTGGTGCCTTGGGAGGGAGGGGAATATGACCGATATCCTTGAGGAGCGCAGTCGTCGGAAACCGGAAAAGGACGGGCTTTTTGCCGTTGCATTCTGGCAGTTGATGGCGTTTTTGATGTTGATCTTGCTGATCTGGACGAACGAGGTTCTGGATTTGACGGCCTTGTGGTTCGGGGCGCGGGAGAGCGGGATGAACGTCTACCGGGGGTGTGTGCTCACCATCGGCGTCATTCTAGTTGGCATTATCACCGTCGGTCACACTTACCTTCAGCAGAAGCGGATCATTACCGGGTTGCTTACCGTATGTTCCGGCTGCCGCAAGATCAGGCTGGATGACCACTTATGGGAACAGCTTGACGAATATGTCTCCGATCATTCCCTCGCCTTGATCAGTCATGGATTGTGTCCCCACTGTTTTGAAGACATGAAGCGGGAGATTGACGCGATGGAGCCTGCGAAGAAGACCTAAGGAGCCGTTATTCCCATCCGCAGGTAGGGTAGGATTTCCTTTTCCAGGGTGGGGTTTGCCTCGAATAGAGTAAATCCAGTGGTGCCTTCCCGCCTGAGGGCATTGATCTGTTCGATGGTTTCAACCGCGTTGAGGCGGCATTCCGATGTGGTGACTCCGATTCCCGGGAAGAGTTTCCCTTGCACCCCGGGATGAGCGATCTGTTTGCGATACCACCCGATGAATTTGGCTGTGTCGGCGGTATAACTCATGGGGCATACGAAATCGACGAGTCCGAGTCTGAGCCATTCCCCCCAATCCTGTCCGATGGAATCACGAACTCCGGGATAAAGAGGGTAGACCGAGGCGGAGAGCTTCAGACGGGGAGAGAGCCTTTTGATATCCCGGCGGGCTTCGGAAACAAATTCTGTGATTTGGTTCCGGCGCCATTCCCGATAGGCGGTCACAAGGGAACCTGAACGCACATCGGCGGGCCAACGCTTAGGATGAAGGCCGGTGGCATTGATGAATCGGCTTTTGCATCCGGAGCAATAGCACGTGTCCGATGACTGGTACCGGATGTAGTCCAGCTGGATGCCGTCCAATGCGGGATACCGGGCAGCGAGCTCATGGATGGCCGCCAGCTCGAAGGCGCGGTTCGCGGGATGGGAGGGACACAACCAGCTGATGGTTTTTCCCGAGGCGGTCATCTGAAGCCGGTTGTCACGACGATAAGGCGCGATAATGGATTCCTGCGCTCCCTCCAGCGACCAGAGAATCACCCAGGCGTGGACTTCAATGCCATGGCTGTGTGTGGCTGTGAGGCAGGCCTCCATTTGATCTCCATAGCGGGCCAGAGTGTTTGAGGAGGGGATCAGTTTTGAGGGGTAATCAGCGGCCCATGGTTTTTGAACATTGGGAAAAATGGCGGTGAGTCCGTTTTGGGCAAGAATCTGGCAGGTCTCGTTCCATTTTCCGGGGATGAAACCGGTTCCTGAATGGTTCCAGAGTCCCCTGAACTCGCCCGGCCTCGCGGTCTGTGTTCGCGCGACAGCCTCGGTCAGGACAGCCTCAAGCTGCTGGGCCGCCGCCAGTACGCGGGGATAGTCGCTCTGCCGGTAGAGCCGCGCGAGGCTTTCCTGAAGCGTTTCTGCTTGGGCGAGCAGAGCTTGGACGCGGGAGGCCTGCCCGCCGCGATTCGCGTTCTGGTAGAGTTCCGCCATGATCGGGGCGGCATGTTGGTTGACGACCTGAGCGGCGGCGACCTGCCAGAGTGCGGGGTCGCAGGCGCCCAGCAGGCTTACGAGTAATTGCTCCTTGAGGGTGGCGTCGCTTTCCATGAGAACATGGGACATCCAAAATCCGTGCCTGGATTGGGTCCAGGCGGGTTCCTGCAGGTCTCGTCCCGAGGAGGTTTCCCACCAGGCAATAACCCTCGACCCGGGTTCAGCGGGAAAGGCGGGCATGATATTACGGGAATTTTGCTCAATACGTTTTGGTGTTCCCGCAGGCGCCCCCTCGACAAAATGGAAAGCCGTTCGTGTGTCAGTTCCCTGAGTGGACTTGAAGGCGCCCAGCTTCAGTCCCATCAGGGAGGCGAGTTGGGGGTCGGTGCCATAAAAGACAATCAATTTTCCGCCGCCTTCAATGAACCGCCTGCAAGCCTGGAGTTGCGCGGCGTTCGGTTTCGGGTTGTAGGGCAGCAGCACCACACCGGAATTGTTTCCAGGGGCACGACTAAACTGGTCATCAGTCATCACCTTCAGGGGAATGCCTGCTTTCCGAAGCCAGTCGGTCATTCGCACGGTAATTTTCTCGGCATATTCGCGTTCTCGCTCATCAGGCGCCGAGGAGGTAGCCTGGAGTATGATTACCGGTCTGGCCTTGGGCAAACTGATGGTTGGGGCAGGGGCAGGATGACGGGCCGGGGTAACAGGTGACCGAAGAGTCACTGGGTGTGGGGGCGGTGGCGGGAGGGCGCAACCCGCTAGAAAAAAAAGAAAAACCAGTCCCGGAGTGAGCCGCTTCAAAGTGCAATGGAACAGAGGTCGGGTCATTCGGCAGTATTATGTTTCGTAAGCGGCCTCGTGCAAGTTTATTCATTGATTCTTGGGAATCAGTAATCAATTCATTAAAAAAATATGAAATTGTTGCCAAAGATCTTATCGGGGGGCATAATCCAGTTACTTGGCAAGTGTTAAACACAGAGGATGGAATAACTATGAGTAATGAAGTCATGAGCGAGAGTGGTTCAAGTTATCCTCTGAACAAGCTGGACCGGCGTCGGCGCAATCTCTCTCGTCCCAGCCCCAGTGATCGGCGAAAGCACCTTCGGTATTTCTGCAATTTCCCCCTTGTGGTCCGCTATGCCTCCCTGTCCGGGAAGGAAGAGGCGGTAACGGTCCGGGTGACGGATATCTCAGAGGGCGGCCTGATGCTGGAAGGGCTTGATATTCCCGATGGTGTTTCAGAGGTGATGATCGAGTTCAAGGTTCCACCCGGCGTGATGCCTGAGGAATTTGTGCATGGGGGCTGGGAATTGAAAGCCCTCGTGCGCTTCCGACAGCCCGCAGCGGGAAAGGTTAGCGTCGAATTTGAGGAATCCCTGGGAAAGCGGCTGGCCCGCACCACCTGGATCCGGCTACGCTGGGCTGGCGTGATCTTTTTCCTGATCGCCATCAGCGCCATTCTCGTGCTGAAGTATGAGAATTTTTATTTCTTCTGGCTGGATATCCCGATCTTCCTCTACAGCCTTCTGGTGGCCTCGTACCTGATCAGCCGGTTTGTCTTTGCCTCATTTTACAGGAGGCCGAAGCCGCTGGAGACCCTGCCCTCCATCACCGTGGTGGCGCCGGTGTTCAATGAGCATGAACATGTCGGGCGAATGATCACTCAGGTCATGGAATCGGCATATCCAGCCGAGTTGCTGCAGTTTATCGTGGTGAATGACGGCAGTACGGATGGAACCGATAAGTCGATTGAGGAGGCCTGCCGGAAGTATCCCGAAGTCGAGGTCATCACCTTCCCGAAATCCATGGGCAAACGGCATGGTATGTCGGCTGGCGCGGAACGGGCACGTGGGGAGTTTTTTGTCTTTATTGATTCGGACAGTTTTCTGGATCCGGATGCCCTGAAAAACATCGTGAAGCCTTTTTCCGATCCGGAAATTGCCGCAGTGACGGGGCATTGCGATGTGGAGAATGCTTGGACCAATGTCCTGACCCGGATGCAGGCGGTTCGTTACTATGTCGCCTTCAAGATCATGAAGGCGGCTGAAAGCGTGTTCGATTCCGTTACCTGTTTGTCAGGTCCGTTGGCGGCCTATCGCCGGGATGTGTTCATGGCGGTGCGCGAGGAATGGCTCAATCAGACATTTTTCGGGAAACCCGCGACCTTTGGTGATGATCGGAGTCTCACCAATTCCCTGCTCGAGCGGGGCTATAAGGTGGTGTATGAGGATGATTCGCGGACGACAACGATTGTGCCCTGCTGGCGCAGGACCTTCCTGCGCCAGCAGATGCGGTGGAAGCGCTCATGGTTCCGGGAGACACTGCGCGGCATGGGCTTCATGTGGAAGCGGCCGCCGCTGATGTCCATTTCCTTCTATCTGGGGTTCATTCTTCCCCTGCTCGGCCCGGCCGTGGTAGTGCGGTCGTTGCTGTATGTTCCGATGACCCAGCACCGGTCTCCGCTCATCTATATCATGGGGGTGTTCCTGATGAGCTGTCTGTTGAGTTGTTCCTATCTGTTCCTGAAGCGATCCCGGTTGTGGTTGTACGGGGTTCTGTTCTGTTTCTATTATATGTTCGTGCTCATCTGGCAGTTGCCATGGGCGGTTCTGACATTTTCACGAACCTTATGGGGAACCCGGAGTTAACCAATGAAAAAGCTTTTCAATGGGTTGCAGTGGGTGGCGTTACTGGGCGTGGTCTCCGGAATCATCTGGCTTGTATTCAAGCCGGCACCTCCCGTCGTGTATTCGCCTGAAACCTGGTCGAACTGGGACGGGTTCATGGTGCTTTCCTATGCCGGGGTTACGCGTGATGACAGCGTCACCTATCCTTCCTCCGAAACGCTGATTTCGCACATGGAAGCGTTACAAAGCGTTGGATACAACACGATCACCCCGGAGGATGCCCTGGCGTTCCTTGAGGGTCGATTCCCGCTTCCTGACAAGGCGCTCCTGATTTTGTTTGAAGGCGCCCGGAAGGAGACTTTTATCCGCGCCCATCCGGTGTTGCGCCGGCTCGGGATGCGAGCCACCCTGTGTGTGCCAACGGCTTCGGTTGAGAGCTGGGATGAGTCGCGTCTGAAGGAGCGGGACATCCGGAAGATTGCCCTGATGCCGCAATGGAATCTGGCCTCCATGGGGCGTGAAGCGGTCGAGCCGGTTACGGTTTCGGAAGCCGGGGCGAAGGATCATTTCCTGAGCGTCAGGAAGTGGTTGCCCAAACTGAAGCGGCTGGAGAATGATGAGGAGTTCAGTCAGCGGATTGCGGGCGACTACCGGGCGTCCAGCGAGCTGCTTGGAAAACTGAACGGCTCTCCCGTGGCCGCCTATGTCTATTCCTTTTCGGATGACGGACGCCGTGCGGGTGCGGATCCCCTGGCGGGCCCGTTGAACTCCGTCAATGTGGCCTCGTTTTATCGCATGGCCTTTGTCTCGGCCTCCAATCCCTACAATCCACCGGGGCGTAATCCCTATTGTTTGTCGCGTCTTCGTGTCGGCGGCGATTGGTCTGCGGCGCAGGTGCTGACCCGGTTGCAGCATGCCCGGCCGCTGGCGGTTCCGGGCGTAGGAATTGAAAGTGCAGAACACTGGTCGTTTATGAATGGAGCGAGGGTGATGGGGCAAACGTTGCGGCTGGATTCCGGGGATGCCGCCTGGATTCGGGGAAGTGAACTTTGGACGGATGCCGAGGTCGCACTGGTGCTCAACCGATCTCCTGGGACTGTGGCGATCCTCTATGCCCGGTTCATTGATCCCGCCAATTGCCTGAGGTTGTCCGTGGATGAAAAAACGATTCGATTGCAGGAATCCAAAGGTGGCGGGGCGGTTACCCTAGCCGTGGCCCCTGCGCCCCTGGGGGAGACACTCAAGATGGTGTGGCGGGTCAAGGGCTTGAGGGCCTGGGTGAGCGTGAATGGCTTGCCTGTATTTGGGCCGATTCCCCTTGCGAAGCCGCCGCTTTCCGGGATTATTGGATTTGAAAGCAATCGGGGACAGGTTTCCCTTTCGGAATTGTCCGTGGCTCCGATCTTGCGACAAGGTGTGGTGGCGGAGTCCTGGGGAACGATTCCCGACGACCAACGACACCCGATTACTGAATTCTTCACCCCGTTCCCGCCGGCCGGACAGGAAATTTCGGCGCAGCAGGGTTTGGATTATATTCAGGCGGTGTCGGAAGGCGCAACCATCTGGCCCATCCTTGCGACCGGAACAAAGGATTCGTCCGTTGAATCGATGACAGCAATGCTGGCGGCAAAAGACCTGAAGTCCTTCATCAAGGGGTTTGTTCTAGAGGCGTCGCAATCCGAGTTGGCTGAACCGTTGCGGAGTCACGGGTTCAAGGTGATGCACCGGGTCAGGGCGGGTGAGTCCGCGCCTCTGGCGGCTACAAACCAGACGGATTTTGTGTGGTTGGAAGAGGGGGGCGCGAGCGGGATATCGTCTGCAAAAGCGTTTTTGCATAAGCATTCCCCTTCCCAGTTGATGGTTCAGGATGAAGTCGTCATGACCCGTTTTCCGGGTGTTGGCAAGATTGCGGAGTGGAAGGCGCCGGGAGGAAAACAGCCATGAACAAGATTTGGATAAGTGTGGGACTGGGTGCGATTCTGGTATGCCCGTGCCATGGGGGCAATAGTGATGAACGATCTGTGGTGAAGCTTGTCCAGGAAGGACGTGCGGCGTTGGCCGCAGGCGACAAGACCACGGCCCGTGCGCTGGCGGATGCCGCTGTGGCGCGTGACTCAGGATATGCCGAGGCTTGGAAACTCATGGCCATGTTGCGCCTTCAGGCGGGCGAGACCAATGCTGCCGCCCAGGCGTTCCGAACGGCGCTTCTAATTGCCCCGCGTGATTCAGGCTCCAACCGGGAATTGGCTTGGCTGATGTGGGAGAAGGATCTTAGCCAGGCTCTGGTCAGTTTGGATGTGGTGATCCAGGCGGGGTCTCCGGATCGGGATGCCTTGATCCGCCGGGTTGTGAGTTTATTGGCGGAAACCGGACAGGACGCCCGCGCGCTGGAATGCTTCGCAAAATGGAAGCCGTCGTTTACCCGGAGTGAGTTGGGCATCACGTTATATTCCGATGGACGACACGTTGCCTCCGCTCTTTTCCTGAATGCTGCCTGGCAGGCGGGTGAAAGTCGGCCGACTGTCGCGTTGTATCTTGCCGCCCTGGAGGGTCGGAAAGGACGGCCTGAACGGGTCTCCTCCTACCTTAAGGCGTTTTTTGAAAAAGCGCCCGATACCTTGACTCCTGAACAGGTCGAGTTGTTGTGGGATGGTCTGATGGGGGCAAAGAATGATGACTCTTTAAAGCCGCTCTGGAGTCGCATCGTGAGCGCTTATCCAGTTGAGCCGGGGCCACGCGCCGATCTGGCAAAACGATTTGAGGGCGCGGCAGTCAAAATGTTGAGGCGGGGTGATGATCAAACCGCGCATGAATTCTACCGGCAGGCTCTAGCGCTGGATCCAAAGCGGGTCTCGTTGCAAGACTGGATCATGGTTGAGGAACGGGTGTATGGAACGGGAAACCTGATGATCGCGAAGTCGCGTGCCTGTGCGGCGTCCTCAGATTGGGAGGGGGCCTTGCGAATGGCCTTGATGGCGGTCACCAATGATGTTGCCGATGCGGAAGCCTGGAAACAGGCGGGTGTGGTGTATTCCCGGATGCAGAACTACGCTGAATCCCGTACGGCCCTTGAAAAGTCTGTTTCTCTCAAAACCAATGATGTGGTCGTCTTTCAGGAGTTGGGCTGGACGCTGTGGTCTCTGAGTGATCGGAAGGGTGCCTGCGAGGCGTGGGATAAAGCCATCGGACTCGGAGTCAAGGAGCAGGACCGGTTTGTGATTCAGGTGCTCGGGCGCATGGCAGAGGATGGCCAGAAGGAGCTGGCGCTTGAACGGCAGGTGCGCTGGCTACCCGGAACGCCGGTTCTATCGACAGGACTGGAATTCTTCAAGATGGGCCGCATGAAGGCGGCGGAACCTTTTCTGGCGAAGGCCTGGGCAGACGGGGGCGAATCAGCTTTGTCGGGGCTTGCCCTGGCGCGGGTTCGCGCGGTGAATGGATCCTATGCCGGGACTCCGGATTACCTGATGCCGTATATTACATCCTGCCTTGCTACAGCGGCGCCACCCGATGTGTTTTCGGTTCTTGATACCCTCCGTTTGTGCTCTGGCGTAACCGGCGCAGGGGCGGCTCTAGAGGCTGCTGCAAAAGCCTTGCAGAGCCGGACGGATCAGGCGGCGGTGGTCACAGATGTCTATATTGCTTTTGCCCGTGACGATTTGGATCGTGCCAAACTTCCTTCGGCAATGGCGTTCTACGAAAAAGCGCTGGATCGTGATCCCAACCGCTTGATATGGCCCATTGCCTGGAACCTGGCCAACCGGATGAAGGATGTGCCCCGCGGCCTGGCTCTACTCCAAGCCATTCAGGACCACGCAACGGTTCCGGCCGTACGGGACGGCGTGGCTGGGAAATTGGCTGAGCTTCGAGGGGATTGGGTGGCGGCTCGGACGGGGTATTCGGCCAGCCTGAAGGGGGTGCCCGATCAACCGGAAATTCACAGCGATCTTTTTGATGTCAGCCTCAAGCTCGGAGATCTCGACCAGGCCCGGCGGGAAGCCGACTGGATGGAGGCCCGGGTCAACGAGGGCCAAACCCGGTTTCGGGATACCTTGGCCATGATGTGGACCGAAATGGGGGAGGATGCGAAGGCGCTGGAGTTGTGGCAGTTCCTGCATCTAGCCATGCCGGATGTTTCTTTCTATGGTACGGAAATGGCGATGGCGCAGTATAGGACAGGGCGAGGCTCTGAAGCCGTGGATACGCTGAAAGGCCTTATTCGGCAGAATCCTTCGCCGCTGGCTTACGAATTGCTGGCCCAAATTCTGTCGGCTCTCGGTCGCCCGGCCGAGGCGGTGGAGTGGTCCAGGCAGGGACTGGCCGTGTATTCGTCTCCGGCTCTGCGCCGTAGCCTGGCAGAAAACTGGGAGGCGGTTGAAGGATCTGGAGTTGCCACTTCCACGCTTGCGGCCGCCACGGCCAGTCTGGCCGATGATCGCGGGTCTGCTTCCCTGTCTCTTCTGGTGGGGCGCTCTCTGGTTGACTCCGGACGGGTCAAGGATGCGGTGGATATGCATGAGGCGCTGTTGCAGCGTAACCCGGACTTTGCACCCGGGTTGGTGTTCCTGAGGGATCAGGAAATTGTGATGGAACGACCCCGCCGAGCGCTTCCCTATGCCGAACGATTGAAGGAGGCGCGCCCATGGGATGATATGGCCTTGAGGCGTTATGCCATGAACCTGGCAGAGGCGGACGGATTCTCAAGGGCGATCCGGATTCTGGAACCGCTGGCCGGCCAGAATGAAAAAAAGGTAATGGCGACACTGCTTTACAGCACTCCCACGCCTTTTGACTACGCCGGAATGAATACGGTGAGCCAGATGGTGTCCCATGTAGTCGCGCTGGCGAAAGCGGGTTTTGTCTTCGTGAATACCCTTTCCTCGGGCGCGACTCCCGAAAAAGCGGTTATGATGATTCTGATGAATCCGGATCGCGCTGTGGTGGAGACCCTTGATGCGGCACTTCAAGTCAATGGAGCCTGTGCCGTCATGATGGTGAGCCCGGAGTCGCTTTGCCAGTCGCTTCCTCGAAAACTCCCGCCGGCACGTCTGGCTGAATTGAAGCGGAGCGGGCGATGGCAGATCGGGGTCACGCTCCCTGATTTGGGAACGGTCAAGGTGCGGGCGGATGGAATCAAAGGGAATCCCCTGACGCATAGGATTATTTCGGGTGAGGTTCTTGAGTCATCGTCGGCGATGACGAATCGCATCGGAGAAACCCTGTCCCTGGCGGCGAATGCCCTGGCGGCTGGCGAGCCCCGTTGGTTTTATTATCCCGGGGGCGACTACGGGCAAGTGTCGCTGGATACCGATCAAACGGCCCTCGAGGTTTTGTCTAATCAGGTGGGACGTGTATTTGACGCCGCGTTCTGCCGGGATGACAACGGGTTTAGTTCGGCCATGGTGGACAGGGTTCGTTTGCCGGCTAAGGCGGTTCCGGCCTCATGGGATTCAGTCGCCGTGGTGGATCATCTCAAGAAGGGGAATCCGGTTGTCCGGGCGCGGCTTGAACTCGCCAAGTTGTTCTATTGGCATGGCCAGAGCGAGGCGGCTACCTATTGGTTCGGGAAGGCTGGCGACGCCGGAGCCGATCCTTTCGAGATCACGTTCAATAAGGCCGCCAATGCGGCGATGGCGGGCGATCTTCCTGTGGCGCTCAAGCAGGCGCGTGAAGCGGTTACAATGGCAC
>Ga0194062_1000718_pt1 | contig 13934 bp, 10 predicted proteins | sample SepL2225m_MetaG_FD_155481 | JGI IMG/M metagenome (GOLD analysis project Ga0194062, IMG submission 155481) | Anoxic zone freshwater microbial communities from boreal shield lake in IISD Experimental Lakes Area, Ontario, Canada - Sep2016-L224-25m | ecosystem: Environmental > Aquatic > Freshwater >... | reverse complement strand
CTCGATGAAGAGGTGGCCGCACGGTTGAATAAAGGGAACAATTACCTGGTCCGTACGGTCTATATCCCTATGGCAAAGGAGAGTGATCCATTCGAATTCGTAACGTTAAAGGAGCTTTACGGAAAAATTTTCCGGGGTGAGGCCATTATTTCGCAAAACAGCCCGATTGCTTACCTGCTTACCCCATCAAAAAACAACTAGCCCTATCGTGTTGATAAATACCCTATCCTATCTGCAAAAAACCATACAGCGTTACCGCGGCATCAACCGGGTTAAAACGCCTACGTTTCTACAGATGGAGATGCTTGAGTGCGGCGCAGCAGCGTTGGGAATCATACTATCCCATTTCGGATGCCATGTATCACTTGAGAAGCTGAGGGTCGATTGCGGGGTGTCGCGCAATGGAAGCAACGCGGCCAATGTAGCCATGGCTGCCCGCAAGTACGGTCTCGAAGTAAAGTCCTACAGGATGGAACCGCAACGTTTGAAAAAAATATCATTTCCCGCGATCCTTTTCTGGCGATTCGGCCACTTTCTGGTATTAGAGGGGTTCGGCAAAAACAAAGTATTCCTGAATGATCCGGCTTCGGGCCCCCGGGTGGTGGATGATAAAACCTTTGATGAAGATTTCACCGGCGTGGTCATGATCATGAAACCCGGTCCCACATTCAAAAAGGTGGGACAACGGGCCAAGTTTCTGCCACTGCTCAAAAGTTGGCTCAAAGGGCATACGAATGATGTGCTGTTCCTGTTCCTGGCCGGCATCGGACTGGTCATCCCCGGATTGTTGATTCCGATATTTTCAAAGATATTTGTCGACCAGGTATTTATGCGCGAATCCTCCTCCTGGTTTATTCCCCTGATCGTTGGCCTGTTGTTTTCGGCCATGTTACGGCTCCTCTTTACTTGGGTACAGCAAAGCAGCATGGTAAGGTTTGAAGCAAATTTGTCCATCGGATCCAGCAGCAAATTTTTCTGGCGACTGCTCCATTTGCCTGTCGCTTTCCACGTGCAACGGCCTCCGGGCGATTTGGCTATGCGGCTTAATTCCAACAACGATGTGGCACAGCAACTGTCCGGACAGCTTGGAAATACGATGCTAAGCCTCTTTACCATCGTAATCTATAGCGCCATGATGGCGTTTTACAGCATCCCGCTCACCCTGTTAGGGATAAGTTTATCACTGCTTAACTTCGTGGCGTTGAAGTATATTTACCGAAAAAGGGTCGATACCAATCAACAGATGTTGCAGGAGAGCGGGAAAATATTCGGACTGGCCAGTTCCGGACTGAGGATGATTGAAAGTATCAAAGCCAATGCCTCAGAATCAGAGTTTTTCACGCGATGGTCGGGCTACCAGACCCGGCTGTTGAACCTTCAGCAAAAATTGGGATTGTTGCTGCAATCGCTTCAGATTGCCCCACTGTTTCTCGGATTGCTCACCTCGGCCCTGGCGCTGGCAGCAGGAAGCGTAATGATCATTAACGGAACCATGTCGGTGGGGACTTTTGTGGCTTTCCAGGCGCTGCTGGCAAGTTTTACTCAACCTATCGTCGCCTTGGTCGGCCTGGGCGGAACACTCCAGGAGGTGGAGGGGAGTTTGCGCCGTATTGTCGATGTATATCAGTATCCGTTTACTCCTGATGGCATCAAAAATCTTTCAAAACCGGTCAAAATAACTGCCAAAACGGAGGGGTATGTCGAACTGAAAGATCTCGTTTTTGGCTACAGTCCGCTGGATGATCCCCTGATCCGTGATTTTTCGCTTCAACTTAAACCCGGCTCCCGTGTAGCTGTAGTAGGACGGTCGGGATCGGGAAAATCGACGGTGGCCGGGCTGGTTGCCGGTTTATACCAACCCTGGTCGGGAGACATCCTTTTCGATGGGAAAAATCCGGAAGAGATTTCACCCTTGGTATTGCATCAATCAGTAGCGCTCGTTGATCAGAATATTTTCCTTTTCGGAGGCACCATCCGCGAGAATCTGACCATGTGGGATCCTTCCGTTCCAGAAAAACAGATACAGCAAGCTACCATGGATGCCTGTATTTATGAAGATATTGCATCTCGTCCGGGAGGATTCGACAGTGAGGTGGAGGAAAATGGCAGGAATTTCAGCGGAGGCCAACGGCAGCGGATTGAAATTGCCCGCGCGTTGGTACACAACCCCTCGGTGATCGTCCTCGATGAAGCAACCAGCGCCCTCGATGCCAAAACCGAGCATTCCATCGACCTGAACCTGCGGAGGCGCGGCTGTACCTGCCTGATCATTGCCCATCGTTTGAGCACCATCCGCGACTGCGATGAGATCATTGTGTTGCAAAAAGGAGTGATCGTACAGCGGGGAACGCATGAGATGCTTCTGAAAGAAGAGGGTGTATATAAGGATTTAATACAGGAATAACCATTCAATTCCATTTGCATGAACAGGGTAGTTCAACTCTTTGAAAATGAACCGAAAACGAGGGCCGGAAGCAACTGCCCCTTCCTGCTTAACAAGCCTGGCAGGGGATGGTTTATCTGCGAGGGAAGAATGGATATATTTTCTGTAAGGGTTGAAAATGGGAGCCCGGCAGGAGCCCGGAAACACTATTTTTCGGCTGGGAAAGGCGACATCCTGCTGTCTATTCCAATGGATGAAGGCGGAGAAGATCTTCATTTCCTCGCAGTTGCAGCACCCAACACTTTCTTGGCTGAATTCAGCCTGAAAGATCTCCTGGAGCAGGCGACAAACGACCTTCATATTCAGGCCATTTCAGCACTCATCGACACCTGGATCATGAACCTGGCGCGCGGCTTGCCATATGGCAATACTGAACTTTCGGGCAGAAATACGATTGCCGGTCACGGTCAGACTTTTCATGCCCATTCATTTATCCACTCACGCAAACAGGCTCTCTGGCTCGATGTCACCGGGGGCGATGCCCTTATGCTCGGATTGAACGAAATAACAAGGGCAGACGCCAGACTTCTTGTTCCATTTACCGGAGAGCTATGGCTACAGGCCCTCAATGAGGTTCAGGGAAATTGCCTTCCTACGGCTGAAGCCCTGCAATCTCCGCTTTTTCTCGATTCGCTCGATCATTTCTATCGACTGCTGCTGCTTTGCCTTCAGTTTTTGAACAAGCTGGCCAAGGTGGATGAACTGAACCTCCTGCACGAAAAATCGGGATATGCCGAACTCAGTCAGTCCGATACCCTATACAGGATTGCATCGGTGGTGAACAGCAGGATCCGCAGACGCTATTTCGAAAGCAGCGAAGACCCCATGCTTACCGCGTGCAAACTGGTTGCGCGGTTTACCGGAATTCAGATCAAAAAACCTATGAAACCTCGCACCGAGGAGGTGCAAAAATTTACCCTGAATGATATACTGCATGCGTCGCGATTCAGAGCCAGAAAGGTAAGGCTCGATGCTGGCTGGTGGGTGAAAGATACGGGCTCGCTCCTTGCTTTTACAATTGCGGAACAAAACCCCGTGGCCCTTGTGCAGCGAAGCCCTGGTCATGTTGATTATATCGATATTGTCGCGGGAATCCACGAGCGTATGTCATCAGCCTTATGTTCATCGATACAACCTTTCGGGTACCAGTTTTACCCGCCTTTACCCAATAAAGTGATCAAAGGCCCTGAATTGATCGGCTTTGGCATCAGAAACTGCCGACGCGAAATGTTGATTATCACGATCGTGGCGCTGGCAGGGGGAATACTGAATTTACTCGCCCCCATGCTTACCGGGTTCATGTTCGATCAGGTAATACCACACAGCGAATACCGTTTGGTGATGTTAACCGGTGCGATACTGGTGCTCACCGCCATCACAATATCCCTGTTTCAGATGATGCGCAGCATGTCGATGGTACGTGTAGAAACTAAACTTGACTTTATCCTCCAGGCTGCCATCTGGGACAGGCTGCTGAATCTGCCGGTCCCTTTTTTTCGGAAATACACCTCCGGTGAGCTGGCGCTCAAAGCCAATTCCATCCTGTCCCTCCGCAAAGTGATGTCAGACACTGTAGTATATTCGCTCATCAGTTCCGTGGTGCTGGTTTTCAATCTGATCTTCCTGTTCTGGTTCAATGTTCACCTGGGATTCATATCGGTGATGATTTTGATATTGAGCGTATTGCTGGTCTCGCTTTTTGGCATTCCGATGAAGAAGTTGCAGGCCCGGCAAATAGGCGTACAGAATACCCTTTTCGGCATCATAAACCAACTGCTTACAAGTATTACAAAGATAAAAACCACAGGATCTGAGATTCATGCATTTGAACGATGGGCAGATCGGTTTGCGGCCCAGCGGAAATACATGATTCGTCTGCGAAAAATGAATATCATCGTGCAGGAGATACTCACCTTTACTCCTGTTTTTCTTCTGATCTTTATTTTCATCTTTATTCACCTGGCTTCATCCCAAAAGATGTCGACCGGAGAATTTATGATGTTTTACACCGCGTTTACCATTACCGTGATGGCAGCCATGCAGGCGGCATCGGCTATTCTGGCTTTTTTCATGGCCATACCGCTGTTCGATAATGTCAGGCCCATATTGGAAACCCTGCCCGAAAATTACCAGTCGAAACCGCTCAGTGCTCCATTGCAGGGGTCCATCGACATGGCCAACCTGTGTTTCCGGTACCATGAAAAAGCGCCCCTGGCGCTCTGCAATGTCTCGATCCATATCAACCCCGGCGAATTTGTGGCCATCGTGGGGCCCTCGGGATCGGGAAAATCGACCCTGCTGAGGCTGTTGCTCGGCTTTGAGGCTCCCGAAACGGGAACCATCAGTTACGACCGGCACGACCTGGCCATGGTCGATCCCGAATCGGTGCGCAGGCAGGTAGGAACTGTGTTGCAGTCTTCACAACTTTTTCCCGGGACCATCTTTTCAAATATCGCCGGAATTACCGAAGCAACCCTTGACGATGTTTATGAAGCAGCCAAACTTGCCGGGATCGGCGATGATGTGGAGGATATGCCCATGGGCATGTTCACCGTTATCTCGGAGGGCATCAGCACCCTTTCGGGCGGACAGCGTCAACGAATCCTCATCGCCAGGGCGCTGGTAACAAAACCGCGCATCCTCTTTTTCGATGAGGCAACCAGCGCGTTAGACAACACCACACAGCAGATGGTGAGCAAGAGCCTGGAAAACCTCAATGCAACCCGCCTTGTGATCGCACATCGTCTGAGCACAGTCATCCATGCCGATCGAATATTCATGATGGAGAATGGAAAAATTGTTGAATCGGGAACATTTACCGAACTTCAGGCACAGGAGGGAAAATTTGCAGAACTGGTAAAGCGGCAGATGATCGTTTAGGAAAAACTTTTCTGTCAGCAGCTATGCAGTATTCCCCCTTCTTTTTGCCTGTTTTGATTACTTAAAGGAAAAGCCTGCCATGCATACTAAAACTAAGATCAGCAATCGGTTCATATCGACCTCCTTTTAAAAGAAAACTGAAAACGATGCTTTATCTGTTGATCAGGATCTTCGTACGTGTTTGCAGATTCTGGTCGCCAAGAACAATTATGAGATACATCCCATCGGGACATCTGGTCAGATCAAGCTGTAGTAATTCATTGTTGCGCCAGGCGTGTGACTGACGATATACGGTGGCACCTATCATGTTCTGAACGCTGATCTCTGAAGTTTGTCCTGTTGTGCCCGGATTTTTCAGAAAAACGACCCCCCGCGAAGGGTTTGGAAAGGCAGTGATATCGTTTCCAACGTGGCTTTCAATGCCTACGGAACCAGATGCAGCCAGAACTGATTTCTGGGCGTCAATCTTACCCCAGCCCCAGTCGTTGCTTCCATTCGGCCCGATGGTTCCGGTATAAGAATCAGTGCGTGCATTGTTCTGCAGCATTTGTTTCACCTGGTCGGGACCGAGCAGCGGGCTGGCCTGAAGCATGAGGGCGATAATCCCGGCGGTCATGGGAGTTGCCATGGAGGTACCCTGCATGGCGGCAAAATACCATTTGGTTGCGCCCTGTTCGACTTTCAACACGGTACTGCTGTTATTCTCGTCATACTTGGAAGAATAGGAGTTGACGGCTGAAACAACCATCTCACCCGGAGCAGTGATCTCTGGTTTTGTCCTTAAATCTACGGTTGGACCCCTGCTGGAAAACGAAGCAAGGTGGTCAAGCGAATCAGTACTGGTTTGGGTTGCCCCGTTGATATTGACATACTCATGTTTGGTAGTATAGGCACCCACGGTAATGATCTTTTTTGAAGTGCCGCCAATCTCCCCGATGGTACAAACATTATCTCCCTTCGTGTAATTTGGGAGTGTTACCCCGTTTAGCGTATCATACAGGCTTGCCCCGGTTCCCGTGCCATGGTTCCATAGGTTGACCTGGCTGTTGGAGCTGGCAAGGATGATGCTTACGCGGTAACTGTTACTCTTCCTGTTAATCTGAGCCTGAAGGTTAGGTTTCTGATTGAGGGGACTGCTCCCTATTCCTGTTATTTTATATGTAAGGGTGTCTGAGCCTACCACAGTATTGGCATCGACTGCCGGATTTGAAGAAGCAGCATAGAAGGGCGTATTGAATAATACCGTTCCCTGCTGATCAGAAAAGCTCAATGACAGGGAAAAATCGCTCCCTGCCGATCCCCAATTTTCGACTGTTCCTTCATTTACCTGCCCCCCGGCGTCACTCTCTTCGAAATTCATGAACGTTCTTACGGTATCGTTGCTGAAGGCATGATAGATGTGAAGCGGAGTGTCACCTTCATTTCCTGCGGCTCCTGCCACTATCTTTCCAGGTCCGACCAGTCCGTCGATCGCCTGATCCATCAGGGATGTGCCGTCGTGAGGTCCGATGTGTGTTCCCAGGCTCAGGTTTACCACGGCCGGCCGGCCAACAGACGCGGCATAGGTAAAAATGTAATTTATTCCATCCTGTACCGAAGTCGGTGCTTCACTCATATCTACAAAGACAAGCGAAGCAGCCGGTGCCACGCCCATGTACTGTTTGCCGGGAATCAGATATCCTGAACCGCCGGCTATGCCTGCAACATGGCAGCCGTGGTTGCCGGTGGTGTTCGAAGACTTTTTATCCAGCAACGCCTGGGTGGTTGAAAATTCGGTGCCGTAGTTAAAACCTGTAGGAGGCGGACCCTGGGAATTTTCCTGCTCCCATGATCTGACAATACGAAGGTTCGCACCCGTGGTATCGTAAAACGTGGGATGGGTGTAATCGAATCCGCCGTCAACTACTCCGATCACTACACTGTCGCCCAGGTACTTGCGTGATAATCCGGTTCCGGCCTGTACCATCTTTACCTTTGATTCGGTAGTGGCATTGTCGAGTTTCAGTTTGATTCTGCAATCAGCTTCAACAAAGATCAGCCCCTTTACATTCTTCAGCTTTTCCAGGGATGACAATGGAATCATCACCGACCAGATGTTATTTACGCGGGAGTTGATCTTTACGCCCAGATCGGCCATTGATCTTTCATCAATTCCTGTAGTTACCTTGATCAGGGCTCCGATAAAGATTTGATTTTCAATGATTCTGACTGGATAGAATTGTTTCAGTTCAGCAGTAACCTGAGCCGGACTGCTTTTTAAGGACGACAAATGATTGACCTGCAATAGAAGGGCTTTTGTATTGGACGAAAACACTGCATCCTGCCCGAAAGAAGGCATTGCTAAAATAAATGCAAGGATTAGTAAAATTGTTTTAGTTGATTTGGGGTCCCGAAAGAAACAGAATACCAGGGATAAACAGAATATATTTTTTTTCATAATACACAGGTTTAAGGGTAAATAATCATTTTAACAATTACCTGGCAAATGTAAACGCAGAGCAACCCTCTTGCAAATTTAGCAAGTAAGGATTTCGCAAAAGGAGTAAGGAATTGTAAAAAAGCAAAGAGGCTGGTCTATGCGTCTGTGTTACCACTTAATAAATTTCCCCGTCGATACGGTTTTGTCGTTTGTGAGCCGCACAAAATAGACGCCGGCGGGAAGGCTGCTGAGGTTAAGTTCTGTTTTGGTTTGGGTGATTTGTAAGGTGATGATTTGCCGGCCATCCTGGTTTAATATGGATAATCGGCCTGGAGTTTGCGCTGCAGAAGTTTCGATGGTTAAATAATCTGATGCGGGATTGGGATAAACAGTAAGACTCCCATTTTGCACCATCAGGTCATTTATTCCAAGAGCTGTATGATAATAATAGAAGGCGCTATCCCCACGTGTTATCCTGACGCCAGTGCTATCCCAATATTTTCCTGATGTACTTTGTCTGAAATTGTTATCATCGTATGTAAAAGTGAGTAGCGAGGAATTCACCCAGGCGCTGCCCTTCCATACCTGTTCCAGCTCAATAGTCAGATTATTGTTGATATTATAAGTTAAGGTTGATTGCCCGTAAGTCACCCAGGCACCGCTTTTCCACGTTTGGTATAAACTACCTGTCTGATTATTATTGACATCATAAGTACAGGTTGTTAGCGAGGAATTCACCCAGGCGCTGACGTTCCATTTTTCGACTAAATAACTTATCAGATTATTGCGGGTATCGTAAGTATAATTGCATAGCGAGGAATTCACCCAGGCGCCGACGTCCCATTTCTGGACTAAATAACTTAACCTATTATTATTGGCATCGTAAGTTGAAAGTATTTGCCCTGAATTCACCCAGGCGCTTCCGTTCCATTTCTGGTTTACCTGGTTTGTACAATTATTGCCAGCATCATATGTATAGATGTTTTGCGAGTAATTCACCCAAACACTGCCGTTCCAGTCCTGGCCCAATTCAATTGTCAGATTATTGCTGGCATCGAATATCGAGAGGATGTGTTCGGTATTCACCCACACGTTGCCGTCCCAGGTTTGCGACAACCAACTTGTCTGATTATGGTTGGCATCGTATGTTGCCGTAACTTGCCGGGCATTTATCCACTGACTGGCGCTCCATATTTGTGATAGGACCCAAGTCAGATTATGGTTGGCGTCATAAACGTACCCTTTGGTTTTACCCTTGATACTCCATGATGTGCCGGTCGTATCCCATTGCCACTGGTAGATGCTGTCGAATAGCTGGATTAAATCCTGTGAGCTGTTCGTTTGTGGTTTGAGGGTTTTCCCAAAATTCACTTCGTGCACTAACCGTTCGACGGCAGGGCCGGGTACGGAATTTACGCCGGATACTGATAACACGGGATTTGAATTCTGTCCCATTGCGGCAGCTGATACAAGCACAGTAGCCAAAAAAATGTAAAACTTTTTCATCTTAATGATTTTTTAGATTGAGATCTAGTCAATTGCCGCTTTCGGGTTTTCAATCCGTCTTTTCCTGAATTCCGGGTCTTTCATCGCTTTTTCGATGAGCTGCTGTTCGAATTGTTTTCGCTGTATCATTGGTATGGACTTTTATTAAATACAATTATTTCCCGATAACCAGCTTCCTGGTGATCACGTTCTGCCCGATGGTGATCTTTGCGATGTAAACACCCATCAGACAGTTTACGGCAATCTGATTTAACCCGTTTTCAACGGCCTGATTCAATATCTCTTGTCCAAGCATATTGTACAATTCGACGTTTGCCTGTTGCCCGGTAAGCACATCGACGTACAGCATGTTGCGGCATGAAAAAACATGGACCGGCGACTGATCCGCCAATTCGGTCTCCCCGTTGCTTTTCTTTGAAAAGGTCAGCGTAAACCGGTCTGCATTGGGGCTTGCCACGCCTGACTGAAACGTGTATGCGCCGTGTTCGCGCAGAGTCTGCCTCACGCCACCCTGTTTATCGGACAGTATGACCGATAATCCGGGGTCAAATTCGCTCATGTTGGTCGCCTCCATGGTAAACACCCCTTCCACGGCTGTTCCGAAACCCAGGGGAATGGTAAGCGAGTCCTGGTTCAGCATGAGCGGTTGCCCGTTGATCACCACCACGTGATTATCGGAGGTAAGGGTAAACAAATGAGGATAGCCGGCATCATTGAAACGTTTTTCGGAATCGAAGGGATCGAAACCGGCTTGTGCCTGTTCGTAAAAACCGACGGCAATGTCATCCTTCAGGGTGTCCCTGCTGACAAACAACCTGAAAATATTGGATTCCCCCGTACTTTTGTAAAAGGGCTGGCTGCTATGAACCCTGGCCGCGTTCCCGATCTTGAGTGTTCCGTAACCGGAGGCTGCATCTGACACATGAACCCAGAAGCCCTGCATGGCGGGGATGTACTGCTGGCCCACAGGGGTTCCGGTTCCGGTGCCGGAGGCGCTGTTGTAGGTTGAATAGGTGCTGTTGGTGCGGTACCAGATGGTCGGTTCGATGCCGGTTCTGATAATGCCTGTTGCAGGCATGGCAGGACTTCCCCAGTTGATGGCCGACGGAAACGGGTTGCAGACCAGGTTGTACCCGGTGTTCGCGCCGCCACTGGTGAAGCTCAGGTTGTTGTCGGAACCCATCCATCCGCTGTTCAGGTTTCCGGTGAATATGGCCGTGTTGGCGCCGGTGAAATTTTTATAGGAATATCCCTTCAGGGGTACCAGCGCGGCGCTGCCGTCGGTGATGTTGACATAGGCATTGGTTGGTTCATTCCAGCAGAACAGCCTTGTGCCGGTATTGGGGGTGGGAGATAATGTTCCGAAAGAGCCTGCCGTTGCATTCGTCATCGGTGAGCCGACATACCACCAGCGGTTGCCCGAAAGAGCACGGTTTACTTTTACCGTTCCTGGTCCGCTAAAGCCATTGTCGATGAACGACCCCTCCGTTTCAATCACCAGGTTTTCACCCCCGTTCAGGCCGGTCATGCCCGGCACGGTCAGGGCGCCGCCTGAGGCGATGTTTACCGTCATTCCTGATCCAATCTTTAGATTTGTGAGAAGAACCGGCGACGACGGGCCCTGGCTGATTACAGGATTAGCGCCAACCACTATTTCGACACTGGCGCCCGAAGGAGGGGCATACGACCAACCATAAGGGTTCTCCACCGGTGACCAATTACCCGGCGTATTCCAGTCAGAGTTTATCGAACCTAGCCAAGTTAAGATATCTTTTGGAAGGTAGGGATATCCGTTGTTGACGGTGTCACACATTGCCCAATCGATTGCGAAATACCAACCCGAAAAGGTATTCTTGTCCTTCATCTGGGCCGTGGTCATGCCCGTACCTCCCCCGTTGCTGGTTGACTGTCCCGAAGTCTGGGTGTCCCAATAGCTCCACAGCGCTGAATTCTGGCCATAAGCTGGGTCATTGACGCCTATTAACCCCATTCCCGTTCCCGGGCCTACCAGACCTGTGGAATAGGAACGTTTAACATCCGAGATGCCAAGCATGTAGCCGGTCAAACCGCCTGCGCAGGAATTACCCGCCGCCTTGGTTACAGTTGACCTTGAATAACAGTTATACAGACGAGTAAACACTATGCTTCCAATTAAGCCTCCTGCATTCCCGTCCGGACAATTGTTGATGACCGGACCCGATGAATAGCACCACGCGATATACGCAAAATTACCTAGATAATTAGGTTGCGACGGCATGTCTCCTTCTGTCGAACCAATTAATCCGCCACAAGAGTTAGAAAAATAACCATTTTGACATTGGTTCGAAACGTTTGAAACTGCTGCCGTGGATGAACAGAATCGCAATTGGATTACACTAGCAATAAAATAACTTGAGGATGATGACACCCATCCTATCAACCCGCCTGCACATGAGATTGGTGATGTTGCAATGATTGTCCCCGACGTATGACATTTGCGAATTTCTATAGGTACAAGTTCACTTGGAGTAATACTATAAGGAATTACTGCAGCGGAGGCGAGACCTCCGGTATAACTTCCATTGGAGGTTATATTACAACCAGAGATGGTCAGGTTCTGGATGTTTGCACCGGGGCCGAGAAGGCCAAATAATCCGCCGTTGTAATCCAAATTAGAGTTGTTAACGTCGTTATTGATCGTTAACCCTGTTATCGTTTTATAGTTTCCATTAAATTTTCCGCGGAAGGGGTAGCCTTCTTGACCGATAGAAACCCAGGAAGAATAACCCGATAAACTGAGGTCGTTCAACAGCTTGAAGTATGTATTATAATAATCTGAACCATTGTTGACATTTGTCGCCAGGGTTGCCAGGTCGGCCGCGGTGGCTATCTGGTATGGATCAGTCGAGGTACCTGAACCCGACCATCCGAAAGCATTCTTGTTTTCAAGGCAAAGAATGAGTAAAAGCGCTGAAATTGTAATTCGTGTTTTCATGGGTTAATGATATTTAATTCTGAATCAATGTAATGACCGCCGGGGTATCGCCTGGTTTTCACCCGCCCGGATCACCGGGAGGGGGGCAACCAAAAACCGTACATATAAGAACAGAATCCTCTGCCCTTCCCCCTGCAACCATTTCCAGCTCATTTTCAGTCAGCTCCATCTCATCCAACGGAGTTGGAATACAAGGCAGGACCAGGTAGACTGTTTGAGGATCTTCTTCGAGAATACTCAGGTTGAAGGATGGAGGAAGTTCAACCCCCGTCACTTCCTGAATGACCGCTTTCGGGTTTTCAATCAGTCTTTTCCTGAATTCCGGGTCTTTCATCGCTTTTTCGATGAGGCGTTGTTCGAATTGTTTTCTCTGTATCATTGGTATAGATTTTTATTAAATACGGTAAATTTGTGAAAAGTTAGATGAAATGGAAAATTAATTTCTATGGTGCAATTACAAGGCGCTCACCCAGATGCAATCAGGGTCTACCGCGTATACACGCGTCCCGCTTGTCAGGTTATCGTGACAATTTCTTGCGAAATTATGGTTTGGTTCAGGGTCGTTGTCAAAATGAACAAATACGATCCAATCTGATCCACTCGCTATACTGGCGCCCAATTTCGTTCCCTGGTCGTATTGACTCGGGTAATAAGTGCCGCTGGTGCTCATGGTTCCTTTCACTTTTGCCTTTTCTGGAGGAAAATTGAAGACTGCGACCACCGAAACCACGATGAGGGTCAAAACGATCATGGCTGCCGCGATCCACTGTTTCTTTTTCATTCTGAATTTTAAGAGCTTTGTTGTCATGGTTTTGATTATTCATTATTTGAGGTGAACAGGATACATTGATGCTTACAGGACAAATGTAACCTCATGCGGTCATGCATCCAAACAAAACAGGTAAGGATTTAACAAAAGGAGTAAGGAATTGTAAAAAAGCGCAGAAATCCTGCTTTTTGATACTTTTAAGTTTTGGAAACAAGAAAACTATACAGCAGCATGAACTCAATCAAAATTGATCAACGAACAAAACTCGTTTTGTCAAATGTTTGAGGCAAATATATTAAAACGGGCATTGGATAAGCATATGATTCAGGCGTGGGATATTAATGACTTGTTTGTCGGTCAGGATAATGCCATACAGATCAGTGTTTTCATCAGAAAGGACAAAGAATTCTGCAAAGCAGTATTTTTTTTCATTGGCCTTACCTGGTTTTCTGGTGTTGCTTATCTGCAAATGACATCAAGATATGTACATTGGTTTTCTTTAATGGAAAAAGCGCCCTTCATTTCGTAAATAACGTCGTCAACAGCATAATAGTCATAATCGCCTGGTGGAAGATTTAAAGTATACGTTCCATCCTGACCGCAATCGGGTCGGGATTTGAAATAGAAATCCAACTGACCAACTCTTGTTTTCTTTTCTCCGGTCTCATCTAAAGAATAAACATAAATATCTATCTGATCAATCCGTTTATCTGAAGAATAAAAGCAGATTTTTCCCGGTTCAGCCTTTTTCTGTGTTACAACAGTAGTATTTGAATTAGTAGGAGCCGGCTGACTGTTAAATACATCTTTTGTTCCATTCTGATATTTTATCATTGTTGTCCGGTAAAACCGGAATTCATTAGTTTTTCGGGTTGAACTCTCTGATAATCAATTTAAGCATATTCGGTTTTTAAAAGTAAGCCCCCTCCATTTCATGGAAGAG
>Ga0194062_1000716_pt1 | contig 13979 bp, 18 predicted proteins | sample SepL2225m_MetaG_FD_155481 | JGI IMG/M metagenome (GOLD analysis project Ga0194062, IMG submission 155481) | Anoxic zone freshwater microbial communities from boreal shield lake in IISD Experimental Lakes Area, Ontario, Canada - Sep2016-L224-25m | ecosystem: Environmental > Aquatic > Freshwater >... | reverse complement strand
CTTGATTGCGCGGACCCGCGACATTCGGTTGAAACTGCTCAACCAGGATTCCAGTTGCAGGTCGCAAGACCTATCAACGGAAAGCGAATTATCCAATGAATATGTTTGCATATGAAATTGGAAGCAGTATTGCTCAGTTTACTACTGATTATGAACCACCTAACCCACTTCTTCGCTTTCTAAATGACCCAAAAAAATGAAAAAAAAAGCAAGTGAAGCACTAGCAGGTGGTATGTCACCGAGTGCCGTACAGGCGTTCGTCAACCTGGGGAGATATGAACTCGATTGCGAAATCCCCATGTCGGAGCCGACACAACAGCCAAAAAAAGAGGAAATCGTACCCGTGCAATTCCCCGTTTGTTGGGGTGAAGAGTACAGGGTAGCACCGAACGCCCTTTTTCGGTCGGCACTCTTTCCTGCACTGAGCAGCAACGGAAAAGAAAACCGGCGTTTCATCGAAGGAGAGGAAGTTTTTAGTGTTACAGGGCTGAAAATATTATTTACAGGAAAACAGTTCGATCAATCTGACCTTGATGTTTACCTTGAAATCTTAAATATATCGCGGAATTTTCCCATGGGTACTGCCGTGACGTTTTCGGCATATCAGCTTTTGAAAGCGTTAGGGATAACGGATGGAGCGGAGAATTATAAACGGCTTCACAGCGTCATTGTACGGCTATGCGGCGGTGTTTTAGACGTTGTTGACCACGGCAAGCGGTATTTTGGACAGCTTTTATATGGCGGCGGCAGGGATGAATCAATGAATTATGAAATATATCTCAACCCGCGATTTGCCATTTTGTTTGGGTTCGACACGTTTTCAAAAATAAATATTGAGAAAAGGCGGGCTTTGGGCAGGAATAATACAGCAAAATCAATGTACGGGTATTATGCTACTCATATCAATCCTATTGCGCACAAGTTTGAAACACTGACAGGCATTGCAGGCTTGGCAAACACCAACAAACGGCAGACCAAGGCGGCCATCATCAAGGCCCATGAGGCAATGAAAAATGTCGGCATATTGAAAAGTTACACAGTTACACCAGAAACGATCAAGGCCGATCTGAACCACTCGGAGAGCCAGGAACGCGCCATCACCAAGGCCGCAGCAAAGAAGACGGCAGGAACCCGCCGCCGCAAGTTGACCCGCGCAAGCGACCTTCTTCCGCATTAAGCGACAACAAATTTGTTGTCGCTTAATGCGGAAATCTGTGGATAACTTGGCACTTTTTACCGTAGTTGCGCGGACGCTTTTACCGTAGTTGCGCGGACGCTTTACCGTAGTTGCGCGGACGCTTTACCGTAGTTGCGCGGACGCTTTACCGTAGTTGCGCGGACGGGCATTTCCCGATTTTATGATTAAAAACAAAGACTTGCGGCGTTTTTTTCAACCGATAACCCTTTATAACCTTATATAACCAGCGAAACGATGAAGCTGTTTCGCTAATGAGTCGCCATCCATGGCGACAGCCTAGACGCGGCATCCATGCCGCTGGACCCCCCCCCGGCGCAAGCGCCGGCCCCGGCTATTCGGGGCTGATTGCCAAAAACCCGCTGCACCCCCATTGGCGCGTCATCGTCCACCCCAGCGCCGTCTACGACCTCGCCTACCTCTCCGAATGGGTAGACCTAGACCACCGGCCCGCCAAGCCCCTAACAGGCGAAGAGAGGGGTTTAGGCCGCAATTGCGCCCTGTTCGACCGGCTGCGGCATTGGGCCTACCGCTGGATTGCCACCTACAAAGACACCGCCACCGCCGACGAATGGGGCCGCGCCGTGTGCGCCCAAGCCCGGAAATCCAACAACTTCAACACGCCCCTGCACGAATCCGAAGTGCGGGCCATCGCCAAATCCACCGCCAAATGGTGCTGGAATCGCTTCGACATCAAAGCCAGCAACGAGCGGTTTTCCAAGTTACAGGCGCGGCGGGGGAGGAAGGGAGGCGTAGTGTCCGGCGTTGCCAGACTGGCGAAGAACGCGGACAAGCGGGAAGAGGCAAGGTTGATGTGGGCGCAGGGACAAAGCTACCGGCAGATTGCCGACGCGTTGGGGGTGTCTCGGCGGTCGGTCATTTACTGGTGCAACGAAGCCATAATCAGATAATAGCGCCCTCGGGCGGCTTTTTGGTTTGGGCGGGTAGCCGCGGTTGTTGTCATTACCGAGTCATCCCGACACCAAGCACCCTATCCTGATCGACGACATGGACCGGGGCAAGCTGGAAAGGCTCATCCAAGACGGCTACCAGCCCGCCGCAATCCTCGAAAGCATACGGCGACCCCAAGCTATCCGGGGCCATCCACCCGCACCGCGCCCCCGGCTATCAGAACAGCAAGCCCAAGCATCAACAGGAAGACGGCAGCTATCCCGAAGTGACATTGCTCAAGGCCGAGCGGCGGGAGTGCGTCAAAACCCTGGCCCTGTCCAGCCGGATCGACGCGGAGTACCAGCGGCTGGCCAGCCAAGGCCCACCGCACAAGGAACGCACCCCCCTCGCCGCCATCCCGCTTGCAGCGGCCACCGGCAGCGCCCTCGATGCCTATCAACGCCACAGCCAAGACGTGTTGCAACGCCAGCAGGGCGGCAAGGTCGATTTGTCCCGAGTGGATGCCATGGTTGCCGTGCGGATGCGCGTCACCGGCCACAGCCAAGCCGAGATTGAAGGAGCCTTGCGCCAGTGCGCCCCGTCCCTCCGCGACAAGCCGGAAGGCCGCGACTGGGGCGACTACGCCCAACGCACCGCCCGTTATGCCTTCGGCGCGGCGGGCGACCGCCAAGCCGCCGGCCTGGGCAAGTACCGGCAGCAGTGGGAACGGCTGGAAGGCCGGGAGCAACCGCAGCAGCAGCCGCTAGAGCGTAGCGGGCCGGGTTTGAGTCGGTAGCGAAAGCGAGAAAGGGGTCCGAGTAGCAGTGGAACGGTAAAAGCACTTAAGCCAATGCTGCTATACGGGGTTGTAAGCCCAAACCGGCGGAATTTGTCCAGCCCGTCACAGTCGGCAACTATTCCCAGTCAAGTCCCGCCAAAATGGGTGATTTTTACTAAAAAGTAAGCGATCCGCATAGACGGCAAACCTCTAATTCGTGGTTTTCGTATGGCAAGCCATGCCGACAGGGTTTTCCGTATGTTCCGAGAGGCGTTCCCCGAGCGATTTTGCACGTCGTGTCGGCATTGTCGGAAAACAACTGTTTTACGACGGGGCAATGGAGACTGGCGATACGACTGTTGGATCAACCCGCTTAGCGAGTTGGACAAATTCCGCCGGTTTGGGCTTATAACCCCGAATTACGGCGTTTTCTGTGTCGCAAAAGTCAAATTTATTGCGATAACTTTTGCGACAACCACACGCTCCCTAACTTTTTAGCAAAAATTGACCATTCGCGGTTTTAGTCAGAAACCCCCATGCTGCAAATTTAGTCTGTGGGTGTTGTTTTTGGTCTTTTTATCCAAAATCTTCGCATGCATAAAAAGTGACTTAACATTATGATATTAAATGATAATAATACTTTCCATTCAGGCACTACCTACTTCCTATTTTCCAGCCTAATAAAAACCAAGTAAATTAGTCTTTTGCAATAAGTCGTTGTATGAAATATAAACCATAAGAAGGGAACCTAAAAAATCGGTTGACAGAACTTTAATCCATCTGCCATTGGCTTCTCCTAGTGGAGAAGCTCGCCGCTTCACTAGGTTCAAACGAGAACCAATAGCCAAATCAGCATACCGATAAACTCTTTTTAAACTGCCAATCAAAATAGTACACAACTTTGTAAGGGGTATCTATGATTACTCGACGCACATTTATTAAATCAACCGCCGCCGGCATCGGCTTGGCCGTTTTTCCCCGGTGGGCGTGGCCTTTCAGCCAAAGCCCGATTTTGAGCAAGTTCGTGCAAGCCTTGCCGGGGTTGGGTCCGACAGGCATACCTATCGCCACACGCAGTGCCACACGGTGGAACAACGGCGCCTGGCTTTATGACCTTGAGGTGGGGGAGTTCCTCCACCAATTCCACCCGGACTTACCCTACAGCAAGTGCTGGGGCTATGCGGACAATGGCGGCATCCACGGTTATTTAGGCGGTGTGATCGTCGCCAACAAGGGTGATCCGGTGTGGATTAAGCTCACTAACAAGTTGCCTCCAACGCATCCACTCCCGCTGGATACTACGATTGACGGGGCCGAGGGCCCTCCAAATCGGGTTACATTGCATATGCATGGCGGCTTGGTGGATTGGACCAGTGACGGCGGTCCGTTTTCTTGGTTTACTCCCGATAGCACAGGACCCGGCCCTGATGGCAAGGGAGGTGATAGCTTTATGAATGGTAAAGACGTGAAAGGATCGGTTTTGACAAAAGGGCAGGCGCTGTATTACTACCCGAACAACCAAAGCGCGAGAATGGTTTGGTATCATGACCATGCCATGGGGACCACCCGGCTTAATGCCTATGCGGGCATTGCCTCCGCCTTTATTATCCACGACCCGGCAGAGTCTCAGTTGGTCAGTAGGGGGATGATACCAACGGGCCAATACGAAATTCCCCTGATCATTCAAGACAAGACCTTTGTAAGCGATGCGGCAAAAAGTAAAGGCTATCCTTGGGGAAATGTCGGCGATTTATGGTATCCGTGGGAATACGAGGCCAACCCAGACCGCACCGGGCGTTGGGATTACGGCCCAACTGTCGATCCGGGTGGGAAATGGACAACCCCGCCCCCCTATCCATCGATTGTCCCGGAATTTTTCGGCGATACCATCGTAATCAACGGGGCCGCCTACCCTTATCTTCAGGTTGAACCCAGGCATTACCGCTTCCACATCCTCAATGGCTCGCAAGCCCGTTTCTATAATTTACAGCTCTATTTTGAAAATGGGAACACAGGAGAAGCTAATATGGCGACGCCTACCAACCTGCCGAAATTCATTCAAATCGGCAGCGAAGGCGGTTTCCTGCCTTTCCCTGTGGCACTCAACAACCCCCCCAAGCCGATTATTGACGATGCCAGCCAATACACTTTGCTATTGGCCCCCGCCGAAAGGGCGGATGTGATCATTGACTTCACCGGGCTTCAGGTGGGAACCAGGCTCATTTTGTATAATGATGCACCAGCACCCTTCCCCAGCGGGGATGACCGTAATGACTATTACACGGGCGATGCCGACCAAACCATCAATGGCGGGGCACCAACCACCCTGCAAGGCCAGGGTCCAAATACCCATACCTTGATTGAATTCAGGGTCATCGATTTGAACGGACAGGTTGATCCGCCGTCGATGGGCCTTCTCGAGGCGGCGGCTTTGTCTGGCAACGGCAATACTGCCGTCAACATACTCAAATCATCCATCAACACCAACCTTAACCCGGCTAGTGCGGTTAAAACTCGTGACTTGACGCTGAACGAATATTTTGATGACTATGGGCGCTTGGAACAACAACTAGGGACAAATCAGCTACAAGGGGTTGGGTTTGATGGAGAGCCCATGTTTGGATTATCGTACACGGATACAGCGACAGAAGTCCTAAACAATTGGGCGGTTGAAATATGGCGTATTTACAATTTAACCGGTGACACCCATCCCATGCACTTCCATTTGTTTACCCCGCAAGTGCTTTCCCGGCAGGCGTTTACACTAAATTCGCATGAGAGTATTGAGAATAAGGTTTTGACCACGACACCTGGCGGCTCACGTCCGGTCGATGCCAATGAAAAGGGGTTTAAGGAAACGATACGCATGAACCCAGGTGAGGTCACTACCATCATCATGAAGGTTTCGATTCCTTGGACGCCATTTACCGTTCCCACCAGTCCTAGGACAGGTGGTTATGAGTATGTTTGGCATTGCCATATACTGGAACATGAAGAGCATGACATGATGAGACCCATGGTAATAAAACCTTGAGTTAACCAGTGGATTATTAGGTATTAAGCTGTTACATCGAGGAATTTATGAAATTAAAAAAGGCAGTAGGCTTCTTTCTTTCGGTCGGCCTGGCATTGGTGAGTCAGGGAATCCAAGCTGAAATTATACCAAGAGTGTTCAATTGGCTTGGTAGTAACGGCTATTCGGTTCAAGGGCATTTCAGCTATGATAATAGTGTTTCAACCCCTATCATCGGTAACGGGCTTGGGGATACCCAAGGGCTTGAATATTTGGATGTGTCTTTTTACGACTCAGACAAAAAGCTCTTGTTCAGTACCGTTGATGTTGCTGGCGGACAATCAGTATACGGTGATCTGATTTTCATATACGACAGCCTCGCCGGGGCTTTTCAAAACAATTTCAGTTTTAACATGGGCGAAAACTCGCAGACCGGCGACTTGGTTCTTGGCGGCATCATCGGTGAAAGTTCCAGTATTTTGAACTTTGATTCCGAGCAACTTTCCGGGATAGACTGGGATACGACTATCACCATTCCTGAGCCGTCATCCTTGAGTCTGGCCCTGCCGGGCCTAGCCTTTTTAGTGGCCCGCCCTAAGAGAAAAGCGTAAGTTTGGACAGGCTGCTTTGCATGGCAGGGGCGCAGGTTGTGTGCGCCCACCCCCAGGGCAAAGACTTAGACCAGAGAGCTAGAATTCTTCAATGTGTGGGTTCAACCAGCGAATAAACAGTTACGGGATAGGATGCATCTTGGCGTGGCGCCCGGAAAACTTCCGGGGCTATAATTCATGGCAAGGGGAATTGCCTGGCCCTGTCGCGCCTACGGGTTCACCCAGTCAGTCATAAACCGATAAAACCAACCGGCATCCGGGAAGCCCCATGGAACGGAGATGCACGCCTAACCGACTGCCGATCCGCGAAAAACCCCATGGGACTTTGGTGCCGTTTGTTTAAATGCACCACAAGACACGCAAACAGCCAGAAGTAGCAGCAAACCGGGCTACTGTTCTCTGTCCCACCTAAGCCATCACTATTCATTCTTGCTCCCATACCTTGACAAAATACCGTTTTTTTCCGAATGTTTAGCAAACGTTCATAAAAAACTAGAGCCGAATCATGCCGTACAGTTTAAAACAGGCCGCTTCCGCTTGTGGCCGGAGCCGGTCATCTGCCTACGAAGCCATAAAGAGCGGTAGGTTGAAGGCTGAACAAGACGAGAAAGGCCGTTTTGTCATTCAGCCCGATGATTTAAAAAACGTTTTTCCAGAACATTCTGAAAACGTTCATTCCGAACGTGAAAAAACGCAAATAAACGAAGAAAAACACAGCCTTTTTTTGCAGACTATCGCGAGCTTGGAAAATGCTGTTGAGGCACTCAAGGATGAGCGCAACGAGTGGCGCGAACAAGCCAAAGCCGCCGCCAAGACTATCGAGAAACAAGCGGAGGCTCTCGCTATGGCGACCTCAGCAAGCGCAAGAGCCATCACCCAGGCCGACGAAATGCGCCGCCAGCTAGGGGCTATCGAACACACCAAGCCCGAACAGAAGGCCGACACCCCGCCAGCACCGCCGATCAAGGCCCCCGCCGCTGTGCGCCCGGTTTTTTGGATTGTTCTTGCCGTTACGACTATCGCCGCCGCCGCAACGTGGCAACTTTGGTGGCCATGGTGGACGGGCTGAAATTGAAGCTGGATGCAGAAAGGCTGATTCTGTCGCTTGGTGCATTCTTATATTGCACTCAGTGTTACCAGATGATATATATTAGCTATGATCGTCAAAGCTGAGAATTTATCACGGATTTTTAAGACTGCTTGGTTCGCCAAAGCAGCCAAAAAAGCGCGTATCAGTGATGAAGAGCTTTGCGCGGCAATTCGACAGGTCATGCAGGGTCAGGCAGACGATTTAGGCGGTGGAGTATTCAAAAAACGACTAAAAGATAACAGACACCGATCTATAATTATTGCGAAAGGCGGTAAATATTGGATTTATGTTTATCTTTTTGCCAAAAAAGATAGAGACAATATAGGTACAGATGAACTTTCAGAGTTTAAGAAGTTGGCAACATTATATAGTCGTCAGACCGATGCTATTATTGAAGCTGAAATAAAAAACGGTGACTTATTGGAGATTTGCGATGGCAAACAAACTTAAATTTAAGAGTGATGCTTTTGAAGCTATTCATAGCACGGCTGAAGGTTTATACCGAGCTGGGGCGATTGACAAGGCAACAATGCGTGATTTTGATGAATCCTGCCTTTCTGTTCCGCCAGATATTGGACCGCAGCAGATAAAGCTTATCCGAGAAAAAAATCATGTCAGCCAGCCTATTTTTGCCCGTTATCTAAATACCAGTGAATCAACGATACAGAAATGGGAAACAGGCGCAAAGCATCCAAGTGGAATGGCACTCAAGCTATTAGCGATAGTGCAAAAGCACGGATTGAGTATACTTTCGTAAGAAAAGGCCGAAATATGAGCGATATTACCGACGACAATAAACCCAAAAGCAAGCGGCATAAACGCCAAGTGGCGGAGGCCGTCAAGATTTACACGACACCGCCAACTGCTGACGATTTAGCGTTTATTGCGAGGGAGTTCATCCTCTGCACATTGCCGCACAGTGATCCCGGAGACGTTCCAGCGTGGAGCCGGACGAATGGCAATTTAACCCTTGGAATTCAGCCCGGATTTAACCACAAGACGGGCAAGAGTTACGGTATCCCCTACGGCACTATTCCTCGTCTACTTTTGGTGTGGATAGTCACCGAGATCATACGCACCAAAAGCCGCCGCCTTGAGCTTGGCAACCGTCTTGCTGATTTTCTCCTGAAACTTGGCCTTGATCCCAGCCGAGGCGGAGAACGCAGCGACGTTAGGCGAGTGCGGCAAGAGATTGAAAAGCTTTTTAATGCCATTATCAGCTTTGCATATCATCCAAATGGGGAAAAACACGGAGGCTCCGCTAGGGTAAGTATGCAAGTAGCACCGAAATGGGCTTTATGGTGGAGCGACAAAGACCCCGATCAAAACGCACTTTGGGGGAGTTGGATCGAAGTAAGCGAGGATTTTTTTCAGGCCGTCATGAATGCCCCTTGTCCGCTTGATATCCGGGTTGTCCGGCATATCAAAGATAGTTCCTTGGGGATTGACCTTTATACCATCCTAAACCGTGAAGCCTTCCGCGCAATGAAAAACAACAAGCCTCGCTTTCTGGCGTGGGAATGGTTGCACGAACAGACGGGCAACGAATACAAACGGCTTGACCATTTCCGCCGTGATGCCCTAGTGCAGGTTGAGGCGATCATGGCCGTTCACTCTGGCCTGATTATTACTCAGCAGAGAGGCTACAGGGGGCAGAAATCCGGCCTGGTGATAAGCAACCTTTCCACACCATCCATTCCCCATGATCTGGCAAGGGAGCCGATTCAAGCCGACCCCAACCGGTTGCCGCCCCCTTTGGCGCTGGTTCCGCCCCCGCCTCCCGCGCCACCGCCGCCGGAAAGGTTCCTCAAACCGGCAACCGTGGCGCGGTTCCGTGGCATGTATCCGAACCTTGACCCCTACGCTTGCAAAGCCGCCTTTGACGCATGGGCGGATGGCTTGCCAGCGGAGGAGAAGCCCCGCCACTATGATGCGGTTTTTAAGAAATTCGCTGAAAGATGGGTTGTTGGAAAGCTGATCGTCAGCAACCCCTAGACCGTGCTACCACGGTGCAAACGAAAGCCGGAAAGCGCAAGCTGACCGGCTTTTTTGCTGTGTGCAAGCCTGTGCAGTAGGGCAGTTATCCCCGCTGAATCTCTGGTTCCTTTCTACGCTGAATCTCTGGTTCCTTTCTACGCTGAATCTCTGGTTCCTTTGGCCTCCCACTCCTTATAGAAATCTTCTTTAATCTAGGGTTCTTTATGAAATCTCCTGTAGTTAGCGGCGACCTTCTGTGGAAAACTCGACATTGACGGTCGGTCAGAGCGATCAAGAGCGATAAAAGCAGACACCCCCCGCCGCCCTTCATTTTTCATCTGCGTTTGTTTTTTTGGTGAGCTTTACCAAACAGCCAATTTGAGCTTTTCTCAGTACGGCAGGGCTACACAGAGCAAAAGCAAAAGCGTTTTTTAAGGCGGTCACATCACATGGCAAAGAAAGCAGGAAACCCATAGTCATTCGCACAGACCAAGCCATCAAAGAGCAAGATCAAGAGCGTTAAAAGCGGTTTACGCCAAGGGGGAACGGACGATCCTTGTTGAAATTCCCAACATCCCCAAAAGCAGACAAATCCTGCCGCCCCTCGACAAGCTGAAATTGACCGGCAAACCAAAAAGATCAAACAGGATTGCCAATCCACCAAAAAAATACGCACAGAAGCCTCTCAGAGCGGCCACAAGCTTAAAACGCAATCGAACAGCAGGGGTTATAGCGGGACGGCAGATTAAACGCCTAGAATCGGCCCCAGAAGTCTCCTGTTTTTTTTATTTCCATGGATACCAAACACAGTCACAGTCTGACTATCACTGGACAGTTTTTGTCCAATCGCCGGAACCCAAGCAGGGCGAGAGATTGATTCGCTTGTACAAACGACAATCCACAGGAATTGGGGATAACTTCGGGTTTATTTTTGTATAATTGAGCCACAACAAAGCCCAAAAATGTAAAAGGTGATTGTCATGGCCGAAAATAGCGTTGTCCGCGCCCGTATCAATGAAAACGTCAAAAACGAAGCCGCCGCCGTGTTGGCAGGGATGGGTCTTTCCGTCTCCGATGCCTTCCGCATGTTGCTGATACGCATTGCCGCCGAGAAACAATTCCCGTTTGACGTGCGCGTCCCTAACGCCCTCACCGCAAAAACCTTGGCGGCGAGCGACCGGGGCGAGGACGTGGTGGAGTGCAAAGACAAGGCCGACCTGTTCCAAAAGCTGGGCCTTTGACCCATGCCCGCCCGCACACCGAGTTTTTCCGGGCAATTCAAGCGCGATTTGAAGCTCGCGAAAAGGCGCGGCAAAAACATGGCCGAACTGGAAACCTTGCTCGGTTTGCTGATTGACGGCGAACCGCTGCCCGAACGCGGGGTCTAGGGCGCAATGGAACAGAAAAGGCAGTTAAGCATATCCTAGGTCAGGATGCGTCAAGAATAGCTTGCCCGGCAGCCTTTGGCGACCCGTCGCCATTAAGGTAGGCGTAAAGCGTCGTTGTGGTGATGCCCAGCCGTTTGGCGATGTCGCTGGCATTGGCCTTCGGATCAGACAGGGCAGTCATTGCCATCGCCAGCATTGCACGGTCCATCTTGCGATGCCGCCCTCCCTTGCGCCCACGCGCCCTGGCGGCAGCCAGTCCTGCGCGGGTCCGTTCCGCGATCAACTCCCGCTCGAATTCGGCCAGCGCCGCAAAAATCCCAAAGATTTAAAGAACAGCCGACCGTCCGCCGTGGCGGTGTCGATCTGCGCACCGGCCCCGGTCAGCACCTTTAACCCAACTCCGCGCCCCCGCAACTCCTCGACGGTGTTCACCAGATGCTTGAGGTCGCGCCCCAATCGGTCTAGCTTCCAGATGACCAGCGTGTTGCCCGGCTGGAGGGCTTTTAGGCATGCCGTCAGCCCGGGCCTGTCATCCCTGCGGCCGGATGCCAAATCTTCATAAAGCCTGGCCGGTTCAACGCCTGCTGCCAGCAATGCATCGCGCTGCGGGTCCAGTGTTTGGCTGCCATCCTGTTTTGAAACCCGCCTATATCCGATCAGCATAACCCCGCCCGACTGTGTAAGAAAAGACGGTGCAGACACTACAACCTTGCTTTGATTTTCGCAACGGGTTTCCTTGCGGTTTGTGGACGGCAAAACGGCGCATATTGAAGTGCAAGGAAAACGGTCGTTTTTCTTGTGGTTTGCGTTTAATACACCCTAACTCAAGCCTTCCTGTGTCTTAACTGCCTTTTCTGTTCCGTTGCGCCCTAGACCCCGAAGTCATCGGATCTATGCGTCGGAATATGCCACGTCATATTCCTGTGGTCATTCTCGGGCGGTTAGCCATTGATGAAAAATGGCAAGGCAAAGGGTTGGGTGGAGCATTGCTTAGGGATGCTGCGGAAAGAGCAGCCAAGGAGGTGTCTGCCAGACTTATGATTGTCCATGCCATATCTCCAAGTGTAGAAACCTTCTATTTGCATCATGGCTTTTCCCGCCTTCCAACGGAGACGCCAACCTATGCTCTCGATCTTATCAAATTTGCCGACACTTCAAAATGAAGCCCATCTGTTCGCCGTGTGTCAAAAATCTTGATTTTTGGCACAAATGACAGCACAGACCCCACCACAGCCCGCGTTCCTCGCTTGACATGTTACGCATTTGTGGTGTAAATATGAATCATATATGCACCATATTACGAGGGTATTGCAATGACAAGGCAAAGCATTTCTTTTACTACATCAAACGATAATTGGTTAAATTCTTTGATTGAAAGCGAGGAATACAGCAGTAAAAGCGAAATCGTGAATGATCTAATACGGAGAGCAAGGGAACGTAAAAATGAAATAGAAATGATCCGTGCTAGATTGATTAAGTCAGAAAATAGCGGATTTATAACCCAGACTATCGAGGAGATTAGAGAGGAATTTAAGCAGGAGTTGAGGCGTAATGGGGAATTATAAGTTAACGGAAGATGCTAAAGAGGATTTGCGGCGTATATATAGATACGGCGTTATAAAATTCGGGGAAACTCAAGCGGATTTATATTATGATACGATGTTTAATCACTTTGAACAGATAGCCTATAATCCATATTTATATCAGGCTGTAGACCATATCAGAAAAGGATATAGGCGTAGCGTATGCGGGGTTGATAGCATTTTTTATCGCGTGGTAGATGATATTGTAGAAATAGTCAGCATATTAGGTCGTCAGGATTTTGATAGTCTACTTTGATTGTCTATTGACTTGATCTGCGAACAGATCAAGTAAGCACCTTGCAAAAGCACCAAAGCCCCCACCGTCAGTTTTTTGGAATTTTTTGTTGACATTGCGAGCGATGTTTCTTAGAACTGGTTCCTAAAAATTCCATTGAACGATAGGAAATGGCGGTATGTACTCACTAAAAGAAGCAGCAGAGGCATGCGGGAGAGGTAAGCCCGCAATCCTAAAAGCGATCCAAAAAGGCAGAATTTCCGCCAATAAAAACCAACTTGGAGAGTGGGAGATTGATCCTTCTGAACTACATCGCGTTTACAAGCCAGTAGCTCCCAGAAGCACTCACTATGGAAGCACCGTTGAACGATGGGAAACGCCTGGGGAACCACTGGAAACGGAGGTTCTAAGGCGTGAAAATGCCTTTCTCCGCGAGCAAACCGAACTACTCAAGGACGAACGGCACGACCTACGCCGTCGCCTTGATGAAGAAGCAGCCGAACGCCGGAAATCCGCCGATGAAATCCGCCGGTTGACGCTTCTACTCACCCACCAGCCCGAACCGAAGCCAGAGGCAATACCAGCAGCACAGCCCACGCCAGAAGCGACCACTGGCAAGGGCGGCTTGTGGCAAAAGCTCTTTGGCAGAGTGAAGTTATGATAGTATTTTAGGCACAAAAAAAGGGCGCTCACCCCGCCAAGAGTCGCGCCCTTTTCCGTTTTACCAACCAGCCCCCTACAGGAGGAAACTAGCTTATGACCGATACTACACCAGAAAATGACTCGCTTTGCAATAGCATTGTGATCCGGCCAGAAGAACGGCTTACAGCGGATGAATTACGCAGCCGCATGGCCGAGCGGGAAGCCAAGAATAAGCCGGATTCCGTGGAATATCAGCACAGCTTGCTTTGTGCTTTGACCCTACCGCGCAGCCGCCAGCCCACCCGCGAATATCGCCGAGACTACCAAGGCCGGAGCCTTAAACTTGTGGCTGGTGAGCTTTGGAACGGGCGAGATTGGATTCCGCAGCCCTTGCCCTATGGCCCGAAAGCCCGCCTTTCACTGATGCACATTTGCAGCGAGGCGGTAAAAGCGAAAAGCCGATATTTAGACCCACGGTTCGCTAGTTTTTTGTAACTACTTGATTGTTATGTATATATTTTGTTGCTTTATGAAAAAGCAGCACTTTTAAGCATTGCAACACATTGAATATAAAAG
>Ga0194062_1000712_pt1 | contig 14044 bp, 11 predicted proteins | sample SepL2225m_MetaG_FD_155481 | JGI IMG/M metagenome (GOLD analysis project Ga0194062, IMG submission 155481) | Anoxic zone freshwater microbial communities from boreal shield lake in IISD Experimental Lakes Area, Ontario, Canada - Sep2016-L224-25m | ecosystem: Environmental > Aquatic > Freshwater >... | reverse complement strand
GGATCAATCTCCGTTACCCAAACTTGAGCCAACAAGGCACGCATCGCCTGAGCAGAACCTTTACCCACATCGCCGTAACCTGCGATCACCGCAACCTTACCCGCAATCATCACATCTGTTGCGCGCTTGATGCCGTCTACCAAAGATTCGCGGCAACCGTATAAGTTGTCGAATTTAGATTTAGTGACGGAATCGTTAACGTTGATGCCTGGGAATTTTAGTTCGCCACGAGTGTGCATTTGATACAAACGATGCACGCCAGTTGTTGTTTCTTCGGTTACGCCTTTCACTGCGGCCAGACGCTTGGAATACCAAGTTTTGTCTTTCGCGAGTGTTTCTTTGATCGACGCAAACAAACAAGTTTCTTCTTCTGAAGTTGGCTTGCTGATGAGTGATGCATCCGTTTCAGCACGCGTACCAAGATGCAGCAACAAAGTAGCATCGCCGCCATCATCCAAAATCATGTTGGTGAAACCGCCATCCGCCCATTCAAAAATGCGATGCGTGTAGTCCCAATACTCAATCAGTGTTTCACCTTTAACCGCGAATACCGGTGTGCCGCCAGCAGCAATCGCAGCAGCTGCATGATCTTGAGTAGAGAAAATATTGCATGATGCCCAACGCACATCCGCACCCAACGCCTTTAGCGTTTCGATGAGCACAGCGGTTTGGATCGTCATGTGCAATGAGCCAGTGATACGCGCGCCGCGTAGTGGTTGAGTAACAGCAAATTCTTCGCGAATCGCCATCAGCCCTGGCATTTCACCTTCAGCGATAGCGATTTCTTTGCGGCCCCATGAGGCCAAGTTGATGTCGGCAATAACGTAGTCTTTAGTAGACATAAACACTCCATTCAAGTTAATGAATGGGCGCCGTTGCAACATGTTGAGCCATCCCCTCCGAGCCTGACAGTTTCACCTTGCGGTGACTGCTGCAGCGCCCCTCGGCGGGATGGTTGATACGAAATTACAGTCCTGCGTCAGCCTTTAGCGCCGCTGCTTTGTCAGTGGCCTCCCAAGTAAAGCCTGGCTCTTCACGACCAAAGTGGCCGTAAGCTGCCGTGTTTTGGTAGATTGGGCGTAGCAAATCTAACATTTGCACAATGCCTTTTGGACGCAGGTCAAAATGTTTTTTCACCAAATCAGTGATCTTCTCGTCAGACACTTTGCCTGTGCCATAGGTGCTGACCATGATACTGGTTGGCTGAGCCACACCAATCGCATAACTGATTTGCACCAAGCATTTATCAGCCAAGCCCGCAGCAACAATATTTTTCGCCACATAACGGCCTGCATAAGCTGCGGAACGGTCAACTTTAGACGGGTCTTTACCCGAGAACGCGCCGCCACCGTGAGGGGCTGCACCGCCATAGGTGTCAACGATAATCTTACGGCCAGTCAAACCCGCATCGCCATGTGGGCCGCCGATAACGAAACGACCTGTTGGGTTAACCAAAAACTTGATGTCGCCTTTGATCAACTCTTTTGGCAATACTGGCTTGATGATTTCTTCAATCGCCGCCTCGCGGATTTGTTCTAGCGTCATTTCTGGTGTGTGCTGAGTTGAAAGCACAACGGTGTCGATGCTGTAAGGCTTGTCATCCACATACTTAACAGTCACTTGAGATTTCGCATCTGGACGCAACCAGTTCAAACGGCCATCGCGACGCAATTGCGATTGACGCTCAACCACGCGGTGTGACAAATAAATAGGCAATGGCATCAGAGTATCGGTTTCGCGGCATGCATAACCGAACATTAAACCTTGGTCGCCCGCGCCTTGATTGAGGTAGTCGTCAGATGCGCGATCGACACCTTGTGCAATGTCTGGGCTTTGCGTACCGTAGCAAACATGGACTGAGCAACCGTCAGCATCAAAGCGTAATTGAGGGTCATCATAACCAATGCGGCGAATTGTTTCGCGCGCCACTTTCGCGTAATTTACATTCGCGCTGGTGGTGATCTCACCGGCCAATACAGTTAGGCCAGTGGTAACCAATGTCTCTGCCGCTACACGCGCATAGGGGTCTTGCGCTAGAATCGCGTCCAGAATGGCATCAGAGATTTGGTCGGCAACTTTATCTGGGTGACCTTCAGAAACCGATTCAGATGTAAAAAAATATTCGCTCATAACTCTATTTACTCGCTCTGGAAATTTAACAGGGCGCGGATTATAACAAAAACTGTGGTTTTGGCAGCCTTATGGATTTTTCTCGATTGCTGGTGTGGTGCTTTGATTTATTGGCTCATTTACCCTTGCCGGCATTACATCGCCTCGGCTCGGCATTGGGCTGGTTAAGTTATTGGAGCTCCAAATCCTATGCGCGACGTTTACGTGAAAATCTGCTCAAGGCATTGCAACTAAAAGATTCTACGCATTTTGAATCTATCCTACACACCAACATCAGCGAAGCCGGCAAAGCGGTTTTAGAACTCACTTGGATTTGGCGGCGCCCCTTGAGTGTGGTCGTGGCAAGCGTCAATCATTGTGAAGGTTTAGAGCATGTTGAAGCGGCGTATGCCAAAGGCAAGGGAGTCATTATCCTCACCCCTCATCTCGGTTGTTTTGATTTAATTAGCTCCTACATCGCTGCGCGCTGGCCAATAACAAGCATGTATCGCCGTCCCCGCTGGAAGTTTCTTGATATTTTGATGCGGCAAGGCCGAGAGCGAGGCAATGCCAAGCTCGTTCCCGCAGATGTTGGCGGTGTACGTCACATGCTCAAAGCCTTAAGACAAGGCCATTTTATTGGCGTACTACCGGATCAAGTGCCAGGCAATGGTGAAGGCGAGTGGCTGCCATTTTTTGGTCGCCCCGCTTACACCATGACTTTAATCGGCAGACTTGTTGAATCCAGTGGTGCAACTCCGATCATGACCCTAGCCATTCGCGCACCGCATGGTGAAGGCTACACCTTAAAATTTACGCCGTTAACCCTCAACCCAAATGAGCCTGCCGCGTTGCAAATTAATCGATCACTTGAAGAGGCTATCTATTCCTGCCCCGAGCAATATTTGTGGAGTTACAACCGCTATAAAGTACCCAATGGGGTTGCCGCTCCCATTGCACAGGAAACAAGTAAATGATGGCTCGTATTGGCGTATTTATTTTTTGGCTGATGCACTTTTTGCCTTTCCGCGTTTTAGTTGCGATTGGTAATGGTTTGGGCTCTTTTTTGTATTTAGTCGCCGCTGAGCGGCGCTTTGTGGGGAGCGTGAATTTGAAACTGTGCTTCCCCGAAATGAGTGATGAGGCACGCAGCAAACTCCTGCGAGAGCATTTCAAAATGTTTACGCGAGGCCTAATTGAACGAATTATTTTATGGTGGGGTAGTGCGGAACGAATTAATAGCCTCATTCGAGTTGAAGGCGCTGAACATTTTGAAGCGATCAAAGACAAACCTTCCATTCTGCTTACCCCCCATTTCGTGGGTATGGATGTTGGCGGTCAATGGGTCGCACAGCGCACGAACACGGTGTGTATGTACGCCAATCAAAAAAACCAGTATATGACTGAGCTACTGTTAAACAAACGCGCCCGCTTCGGCCAGCAACGCTTATATTCGCGTGCACAGGGTTTGCGCCCAATCTTGAAAGGAATGCGTGAAGGCATGCCCTTCATCTATCCGACCGATCAAGATCAAGGCATTAAAGACGGCGCGTTCATTCCCTTCTTTGGCGTACTTGCCGCCACCATGACATCACTACCGCGCATCGCACAAATGACCGGCGCGAAAATCGTACCGTGCATTACGCGTTTATTACCCGGCGGTGAAGGTTATGTGCTGACGTTTTATCCCGCATGGGAAAATTATCCGAGCGGCGATGACATAGTCGACGCACGTCGCATGAACGAATTTTTGGAACAACGCATTTTAGAAATGCCAGAACAATATTTCTGGCTACATAAGCGCTTTAAGACCCGCCCCGAGGGCGAGGTTAGCCCCTACCCGGATTAACATAACAATATGTTTATATTGAGATAATGAAATATCACGATCTTCGCGACTTTATAGCTCAGCTTGAAAAAATTGGTGAGCTCAAGCGGGTAAAAACTCCAGTTTCGACACATCTCGAAATGACCGAAATTTGCGATCGCGTATTACGCGCAGGTGGCCCTGCGATCCTGTTTGAGAATGTGGCTGGACACAAGATGCCTGTGCTTGCTAATTTATTTGGCACGCCACGTCGCGTAGCATTGGGCATGGGCGAAGAAAGCGTAAGCGCACTGCGCGAAGTAGGAAAACTGCTCGCCTACCTGAAAGAACCCGAGCCCCCCAAAGGGCTGAAAGACGCTTGGGATAAATGGCCCGTGTTGAAGCAGGTGCTTACCATGTCACCCAAGGTGTTGTCATCCGCGCCTTGCCAAGAAATTGTATGGGAGGGCAAAGATGTCGACCTCTCCAAACTACCGATACAACATTGCTGGCCGGGCGACGTAGCTCCACTGATCACGTGGGGTTTGGTGGTCACCCGTGGGCCACACAAACCTCGACAAAATCTAGGTATCTACCGTCAGCAAGTGCTCGCGCCGAACAAAGTCATCATGCGTTGGTTGGCACATCGCGGAGGCGCCTTAGATTTTCGTGAACACTGCGTAAAAAATCCTGGGCAACCTTTCCCTGTTGCTGTGGTGATTGGCGCCGACCCGGCCACAATTTTGGGTGCGGTTACGCCCGTGCCAGACTCGCTTTCTGAATATCAATTTGCGGGGTTGCTGCGCGGTAGCAAAACCGAGTTGGTGAAGTGTATTGGGAGCGACCTGCAAGTGCCCGCTTCGGCTGAAATCGTGCTGGAGGGGGTGATTCACCTGAACGAAACCGCACTTGAAGGCCCGTACGGTGACCACACTGGCTACTACAACGAGCAAGATAAATTTCCTGTGTTTACCATCGAGCGTATCACCATGCGCCGCGACCCGATTTATCATTCCACTTACACTGGCAAGCCGCCTGATGAGCCGGCCATGCTTGGCGTGGCGCTGAACGAAGTATTCGTGCCGTTGCTGCAAAAGCAATTTCCAGAGATCACCGATTTCTATCTCCCGCCGGAAGGCTGCTCCTATCGCATGGCGGTGGTAAGCATTAAAAAACAATACGCCGGCCACGCCAAGCGCGTGATGTTCGGCATCTGGAGTTTCCTGCGCCAATTCATGTACACCAAATTTATCATCGTGGTAGATGACGATATTGATGCCCGTGATTGGAAGGAAGTCATGTGGGCCATCACTACGCGCATGGACCCCGTGCGTGACACCTTGTTGGTGGAAAACACGCCGATTGATTATTTAGATTTCGCGAGCCCCGTGTCTGGTCTGGGCGGCAAAATGGGGTTAGATGCCACCAACAAATTTCCCGGTGAAACCACTCGTGAGTGGGGTACGCCAATCGCTATGGATGATGCAACTAAAGCAAAAGTTGATGCGATGTGGGGCGAATTGGGTTTGTAGTTTATTGAGTTACTTGAAGCAAAAAAGCCGAGGATGTCCTCGGCTTTTTAACTCAACAGGAAAGTTTTCTTAAAACACGAAACCTGCAGATAACACTGCTTCGGTCATCCAAAGCTCTTGGTCTGCCGAGCCCTGATATACCGGAACTCTGCTCAGAACACCGTAAGCCTCTTTTGCCGTGAGTTCTAGATACATCGATTCATAGACTCTATAGCGCAATCCCACCTCGACACCTGCCGTCCAGCCAAGGAGTTGCCACCAATCGTTTCTGCCGAAACAGCAACTGTTTTGCCCCCACTTTGGGCCAACCTGATTGGTGTTGCCGTCAATTGTATTTTCAGAATGCGGTAGTAAAAATCCAGCCCCAATCCTGCTAATTGATTCCAAATCCCCAGCCTTTTGTTTAGGGCCATATAAGTGATGCAACCAAACTGCGTTCAACATGATGTGATTCAAACCATTGTGATGAACGTAATCAAATGTATCCTTGTTGAGCACCCAGTAAGTATTGATAGGCTGGTTTTTGAAAGTGCCGGTAACATGTGCCGTTTGACCGAGGTTGGTGTTGTATTTACTGTGATCCAGCGAAAATTCGATGGCGAAGGTTTTCTCCGGATCCATGTATTTACCAAGCCTGATATTTTCTTGCGGATTGAAGAAGTTCATATTTAAAGTTGAACTGAGCCCTTCAGGAAAAGTGGTTGCGAGGTCAGATGCTTTAACCTGATGCACCGTAAAATTACTTCCTTGGCTTGGCTGGGTAACGTGTATGTCGGAAGCTTCGTACCATTGCCGACTATAGCCCCATGAAAAATACCAGTTTTTCTCTTTGGAGATGGTGGGCAGATTGGCTGTGCTGGCGTCTTTCGGCGCAGCATTTTGTGTGGCGGGAGTGTCTTGGTTTGCAGTCAACACAACCGAAGTGCTTTCGGCCAGCGCCATTGAATAGGGCGCTAAGGATAGAATCGTAAAGATGAAGAGCTTGTTAAATCTTGTTTGCATAATTTAAATAGAAAAAGTAAAAGATGAAATAAAGTGGAATGTCCACAAATCAAGTGTGGATTATACTGTGGAAGCTACCTTTTCTGCACCCACTCAATCAGCGCGTCCTGCGCTGCTCCGCCAGCTCTTGCATTTGCATGATTGATCAAAAAGACCACAACATATTCTTTGCCACTCTTTGATTTCACGTATCCCGCTATCGTTTTTACACCTTCCAGCGTGCCAGTTTTCAAGTGCGCGTGACTAGCTGCAGGCGTTCCTTTTAACCGCCTTTTGACCGAGCCGTCGACGCCAAGAATCGGTAGCGATGCAACCATCTCAGCATTCATCGGACTTTTAGCCGCGCTTTGCAAAAGCTGGGCTAAGTGCTGCGCATTAATGCGCTCTTTGCGTGACAAACCAGCGCCATTTTCTAACACCAACTCCGGAAAGTTCAGTTTTTTCTGCGCCAGCCAGCCTCTCACTGTTTGTATGCTTTGAGGAATGGTCGCCGGTCCCGCCCCATGTGGGCCAACGCCCAGCGTGAGAAATAACTGCCGCGCCATCACGTTGTTACTGAATTTATTGATGTCACGAATCACTTCAGATAATGGCATCGAATGATGTGTCACAAAGAGTTTTGCAGTGCTAGTGACCATTCCTTCGCGAGTATTTCCTTTGACCATACCTCCCAGCTCTTGCCATACTGCGCTAAAAACCGCTGCCACATATTTGGTATGCGGCATTACATTGAGGTTTTGTTCGCGCTCACCACATTCGCTGGGATAACCGCCTTGAAATACGATACTGTCGCCACGCGGCTGAATACGAATAGTATCGTCCCAGTTGTCGCAGTTAGGCGCAGGTTGTGGGACGAGTTGATTGTCTAGCTGCACACCCTCAAGCGGTGGTTCGCTGATAATTTTTAAACGATTTCCATCGGGCAGATAACGAAGCCTCAATGTGTTGAAATTCAGTAACAGGGCATCTGCGCCCACGTTGTAAGCTCGCACAGGATCGTTATCAAATTCACTGGGATCATGCGGCGGCAGATTAAAAAAACTTCTATCCAGCACAATATCGCCCTGAATTTCGCGTAAGCCGCGTGCTCGCAACTCGCTTAGCCACAACCAAAATTGCTCGATATTAAATTTGGGGTCGCCATAACCTTTTAGAATTAAATCGCCTTTGAGGACACCCTTATCAAGTGTTCCATCCAAATACACCTCAGTTTTCCAAGTGTATGAAGGGCCCAAAATTTCCAATCCTGCGTAGGTCGTCAGTAGCTTCATCACCGAAGCTGGGTTCATCGCTTGCTGCGCATTAAGGCTTACCAATAATGCCGGAGAGTTAACTTCTCTCACCTCGATGCCAAGACTTGAAGTTGGGATATTTGCGTGTTTCAGTGCTGCAGTCACTTCGGGTGGCAACGTACTGGCGTACACACTAGAATTACTCAATAAAAACAATAAAATATAAACAAATTTCATGGCGGACTTAGTTGAGAGAATGAATGATGCTGAACGTCTTTTCGAGCAGAAAATCGATTTCATTATTGCTAATGACATACGGTGGCATGAAATATACCGTGTTACCCATTGGACGTAATAACAATTCTTGTTTAAGTGCTTCGTTAAAACAACGCTGAGCAAATTTCGCCTGCTCAGTTTCTACTTCAAATGCCCAGATCATGCCGGTATTTCGAAAGTTTTTTACTTTAACGTGTTCACGCAAAGGCATTGCTTTCCGATTCAGATAATCTGCTTTATTTCGATTACTCGCCAGCACATCATCCTCGGCAAATATATCTAAGGTTGCCAACGCTGCACGACACGCCAACGGGTTACCCGTGTAGGAGTGCGAATGTAAAAAACCTCGTGCTGTTTCATCAGCGTAAAACGCTTGATAGATTATGTCTGTGGTCAGCACCACAGACAGCGGCAAATATCCACCCGTAATACCTTTCGATAGCAATATAAAGTCGGGGGAAATTTGCGCTTGTTCGCAAGCAAACATCGTTCCTGTGCGCCCCATGCCGACGGCAATTTCATCCGCAATAAGATGCACTTGATATTGATCGCATAACTCACGAGCGCGTCTTAAATAAACCGGGTGATACATCGCCATCCCTGCAGCCCCCTGCACTAGCGGCTCAATAATCAATGCGGCAATCTTGGCATGATGTTGTTGTAAATGTGTTTCCAGCTGAGAAGCACATCTCAGCGCAAAATCTTTTGCAGTTTCGCCTTGTTCAGCGAGTCGACTATCGGGACTAGGTACTGTGGCGTTTTGCTGAATTAACGCGCCATAAGCATCTTTAAAGATTGCGACATCGGTAACCGAGAGAGCGCCCAACGTCTCACCGTGGTAACTATTTTGCAGGCTGAGAAATTCTTTCTTCTCCGGTTTGCCTGTGTTGCGCCAATAATGGGCGCTCATCTTTAGCGCAATTTCGGTGGCCGAGGCACCATCGGAGGCATAGAAACAATGGCCCAAACCTTGCGGCGCTAAACTCGCTAATCGCTCCGACAGTTGCACCACTGGCTCATGGGTAAAGCCCGCTAACATGACATGCTCCAACTTGCCCAACTGGTCGGTAATAGCAGCATTGATTCGCGGGTTGCTGTGCCCAAACAAATTTACCCACCACGAACTCACTGCGTCCAAATAACGCTTACCCTCCACATCATAAAGCCACACACCACTGCCACGTTGAATCGGTATCAAGGGCAAGGTTTCATGATGCTTCATTTGTGTACAGGGATGCCATACTGCGGAAAGCGAACGAGAGAGAAGATCGATGTTTTGCGTCATAGGCGAATCATAGCGGAGATCATCGCACTCGCAAATTTCAGGCGTAAGATGCGACGATCAAATATTCACTTGGAGTTATACATGCAAATCTTAATTACCGGCGGAACTGGGCTGATCGGTCGACACCTTTGTAAAGCACTGTTAGCCGCTGGCCATCTACTCACTGTATTGAGCCGGCACCCTGAAACTGTCGCTACCAAGTGCGGTCTTGGTGTAAAAGCTATCGCATCGCTTGATGAGTGGCTACCTTCGCAACATTTTGATGCCGTTATCAATTTATCTGGCGAACCTATCGCCGACGCGCATTGGTCGGATATACGAAAACAGATTTTGTGGGATAGCCGGATTGGGGTCACTGAAAAACTAGTTCAACGCATTGCCGTAGCAGAACACAAGCCTGCTGTATTTCTAAGCGGTTCGGCTATTGGCTATTACGGCAATAGTGGTGATGCCGAGCTAAACGAAGATGCTAGCGTAGGCGGTGACTTCGCCGCCAAGCTTTGCATAGCATGGGAAACTGCCGCACTTTCAGCGGAGCAATATGGCGTGCGCGTCTGTTTGTTACGCACTGGGCTCGTTTTAGCCAAAGAAGGTGGTCTCCTCGGAAAGCTACTGCTACTTTTCAAATTGGCAATGGGCGCTCGGCTTGGTAACGGCAAACAATGGATGAGTTGGGTGCATATCGGCGATTATGTGGCCATGGTTTTAGCCCTGCTGAATCACCAAGAGCTCTCCGGCCCTTTCAATCTAACCGCACCACACCCTGCTACTAATAAAGAGTTTACGCAACAGTTAGCACACGCTCTGCATCGGCCAGCACTTTTTTTCGCGCCTGCGTTTTTACTTAAATTAGCGATGGGAGAACGTGCTTCCCTATTACTTGAGGGGCAGCGCGTATTACCCAATAAACTTGAATTGTCTGGTTGCAAATTCTCGCACCCAACACTTGATGGCGCCTTAAAGCAGCTTCTCAATTAGCCTTAAGGGAGGCGCTGCGCCTCCCTTCTTTTCTGTAAACCCAAACTAAATTATTCCCACACTCTTGAAATTGCTGTCAGCCACCCCTATTATTAGCAGTCGCTGGTGTTGAGTGCTAACTCAAAACGCCACTTTTTAGTTAACTGTATGTTTTAGGAGAACAAAGTATGAAAATTCGTCCCTTAAGCGATCGCGTTATCGTTAAGCGTTTGGAAGAAGAGCGTAAAACTGCGTCTGGCATCGTGATTCCTGATGCGGCAACTGAAAAGCCAGATCAAGGCGAAATTATGGCGGTAGGTAACGGCAAAATTGGCGACGACGGCAAGTTGCGCCCAATGAGCGTTAAAGTTGGCGACAAGGTTTTGTTCGGCAAATATGCTGGTCAAACTTTCAAAATGGACGGCCAAGAGCTAATGACGATGCGTGAAGACGACATCATCGGCGTGGTTGAAGCCTAAGTAATTTTACGAATTTTAGGAGAATAAACATGGCAGCAAAAGACGTAAAGTTTCATGATGCAGCTCGCGCCAAGATGGTAGTGGGCGTTAACATTTTAGCTGATGCAGTTAAAGTTACACTCGGCCCTAAAGGCCGTAACGTTGTGTTGGATCGCTCTTATGGCGCTCCAACCATCACTAAGGATGGCGTTTCTGTTGCTAAAGAAATCGAACTGAAAGACAAGTTCGAGAACATGGGCGCGCAGATGGTTAAAGAAGTTGCCTCTAAGACTTCTGATGTTGCTGGTGACGGCACTACGACGGCGACCGTTTTGGCTCAGTCCATCGTGCAAGAAGGCATGAAGTTTGTTGCTGCTGGCATGAATCCAATGGATCTAAAGCGCGGTATCGACAAAGCAGTGATCGCTGCTGTTGCGGAACTGAAGAAAATCTCTAAGCCTTGCACAACAAGCAAAGAAATCGCTCAGGTTGGCTCTATCTCTGCAAACTCTGACACTGTAATCGGCGAAAAAATCGCTGCTGCAATGGAAAAAGTCGGCAAAGAAGGCGTTATCACCATCGAAGATGGCACTGGTTTGGATGATGAGCTTGATATCGTAGAAGGTATGCAATTTGATCGCGGTTACCTGTCACCTTACTTCATTAACAATCAAGATCGTCAATTGGCTTTGATGGAAAACCCATACATCCTGTTGCACGACAAAAAAGTTTCTAACATTCGTGACCTGCTTCCCGTATTGGAACAAGTCGCTAAAGCTGGCCGTCCATTGTTGATCATCGCTGAAGACGTTGACGGCGAAGCATTGGCAACTTTGGTTGTAAATAACATCCGTGGCATCTTGAAGACTGTTGCTGTTAAAGCACCTGGCTTCGGCGACCGTCGTAAAGCAATGTTGGAAGACATCGCAATCCTTACTGGCGGTACCGTGATCGCTGAAGAAGTTGGCTTATCTTTGGAGAAGACAACTTTGGCTGAATTGGGCCAAGCTAAACGTATCGAAGTGGGTAAAGATAATTCCATCATCATTGATGGCGCTGGTTCAGAAGATGCTATCAAAGCGCGTATCGGCCAAATCAACAAGCAAGCCGAAGAGTCCACCAGCGACTACGACAAAGAGAAACTGCAAGAGCGTAAAGCCAAGTTGGCTGGCGGCGTTGCAGTAATCAAAGTTGGTGCGGCAACTGAAGTTGAAATGAAAGAGAAGAAAGCACGTGTTGAAGACGCTCTGCATGCAACTCGTGCAGCCGTGGAAGAAGGTATTGTTCCTGGAGGAGGCGTTGCTCTGCTACGCGCTAAGGTTGCAGTTGCTGGCTTGAAAGGCGACAACCACGACCAAGACGCTGGTATCACAATCGTGTTGCGTGCAATGGAATCGCCATTGCGTGCCATCGTGCATAACGCAGGTGACGAGCCTTCTGTCGTGGTGAATAAAGTGGCCGAAGGTAAAGGCAGCTTTGGTTACAACGCAGCAACTAGCGAATATGGCGACATGTTAGCGATGGGCGTAGTTGACCCAACTAAAGTAACCCGCGTTGCATTGCAAAACGCAGCGTCGATCGCAGGCTTGATGTTGACTACTGCTTGCATGGTTGCCGAGTTGCCAGAAGACAAACCAGCCGGCGGTATGGGTGGTGGCGATATGGGCGGCATGGGTGGTATGGGCGGCATGATGTAATTCAACGTTAACGAGTTCGCTCGTTTCGTTTGATGCAGCAAAAAAGAACCCCGGAGTTACGGGGTTCTTTTTTATTGTGCGTCGTTATTGGCTTAAATCATCAGAGTCGCTATAATGCGCGCCTTCGTAAAGATGGCCCGGTAGCTCAGTCGGTAGAGCAGAGGATTGAAAATCCTTGTGTCGGTGGTTCGATTCCGCCCCGGGCCACCAAATAAATCAAAGACTTACAGCAATGTAGGTCTTTTTTATTTTGTGCTGGGGTTACGCCGGGGCTACGTTCTGGATCAACCTTTATCAATCAGCATAGATAGTTTGCTATGCTTCCAACTACGATTTTTACTCAATTAGCTCGCCCCTCCCATCGAATGCAGCGCGCTAGATTATTAGTATGACTAAATCACAACCCTTTGCTTGGTTCGATCTGACAAGGTTGCGTAAAGACCAAACGTATCCGACATACCTGTCAACTCAGCTTGGCTGGCCTGAATCGGACAAGCTTGCTTTGATTCTTAACGATTGCGTAGAAATCCTTCTAGCCGAGCGAAGTGGTATTAAGGACTACAAAAATAAGCGTAAGCGTCACTTCAATGAAGAAGTGCTGAATGATCTCCCCAACTTGGCGAACAAGATAAAGAAGCAGTGCCAGTCCTTCCCCATTGAAACGTGCGTCCGGGAAGAGGTGTTTGCATGGCCATCAAAAGACCAGCAAATTGCCCTGCGCAAAATATTTCCGCTGGAAATAGATATGCTCGATTCAGTGTCACTTCAAATTCTCAATTATCTTGACGAAGCTTTTGCTCAATCGACGACAGGCGAACGAAATGAGTTGGAAGAAAAAATATTCTTTCTGCGTTTACAGATCCACTGGCAAAAGCTGAAAGAAATCGAAATCGAATATTCCTTTGGAACCAAGATCAAATTAGTTGAGTTAAAAAGAGACGACAGATTAAATAAAGAGAATCAAGCAGGCGCAGGGCGGAATGCGGCGGCTGTAAACAGAATGAAGGTGGTTGACGATGATATTTACATTGCAAACATTTTTCTGCTGTTAATTAACCACGAAAATTTTCGGATGAAGTCCCATGATTCACTTAATAAAGCGGCAGCATATTTTTATATGATAATAAGCAACTGCTTAGAGGAGGTGCCGCTAAGCAGTCAGGTCAAAATAACCAGCATTCCCAAGTCGCGGGTATCGGATGTGATCAAGGAGATAAATCACGTTTCCCCCGAACTTCTGATTAGGACAGTTCTCGGAAAACAGTTCCCTCTCATAACACGCCCCATACCAACAATATCTGAAGAGAAATCCAGTTGGCGATTCTACAAAATCGTATCCAGATTTGATCCTGAAACGAATCTACAGCGATTGTACAGAGAGCTTTAACCTTCCGCCTTATCGCTAATTCACCCAATCCTTCAGCGTAAGTACCAAGTAATCTACTCGCGCATTCTGCGCAGCACACCTATTCATCAGCACCAACAATCTTAACTTTCAATGGCTGATTGATTTTTCACGTCCATCTATTTCATCGGCTCGCTATTACATCTGCGAAATCGACTGTTGAATTGCGCTTAAAGGAGACCCACTTCAGGCAGTAAATTGCATCCGAATTTGACCCACGTGTAAAACTTCCCTGCTCAATATTTGAGCAGGAGTAAAAGGAGTGATCAACGTGGCGATATTAA
>Ga0194062_1000711_pt1 | contig 14052 bp, 6 predicted proteins | sample SepL2225m_MetaG_FD_155481 | JGI IMG/M metagenome (GOLD analysis project Ga0194062, IMG submission 155481) | Anoxic zone freshwater microbial communities from boreal shield lake in IISD Experimental Lakes Area, Ontario, Canada - Sep2016-L224-25m | ecosystem: Environmental > Aquatic > Freshwater >... | reverse complement strand
GAGTCGTTCGCTCTTCAAAAAGTGCGATTACTTGCCGAGGGAGTCTCCCCGGAACAACTCCGCGTATCATTGGAGACTCTGAATATTGGCCGGTTGCGCCTGGCCGCAAAAGGCGTGACGCGCAGGCACGGCTCACCGGATGCCCTAACCCCAGTGGACGAAAAGGAACAGTTCGCCGATGGACTTTACATGATCGGACAGGCGGCGGCATTGCGCATTGATGTTTGCACCATAGAGGAACTGCATCACGCACTATGCGCCGGGGGAAGTTTTATCCTGAGTGAGGCCGCGTTCTCAACCGATGAGACCACTCCCTGCCGTCCGCCCAAGAGCCGAGGAATTGCCATCGTGGGCATGAGTTGCCTGCTGCCGGGGGCCCGGGATCTGAGCCAATTCTGGACGAACATCCTGAACAAGACCAACTCCATCCGTGAAGTCCCCGCATCGCGTTGGGATTGGAAGCTGTATTTCGATGAGCAGCGCGACACCCCCGACCGGATATACGCCCGCTGGGGCGGATTCCTTGATCCCATCCCGTTCGACCCGGCGCAGTACGGCATGCCGCCCAGTTCGCTTGCCTCCATTGAGCCCATCCAATTGCTGGCGCTGGAAGTAGCGCGCGCGGCATTGCAGGATGCGGGGTACGAAAATCGACCTTTCCCCCGGGAGAACACCTCGGTCATCATCGGCGTCAGCGGCGGCCTGGCGGAACTCGGCCAGGATTACGTGCTGCGTTCGGCACTGTCAGCCGGAACCGCCCCCCAAGCTCTGGCGGGAGTCCATCGCGACCTGCCGGAATGGACGGAAGATTCCTTCGCCGGCATTCTCCTCAATGTCATTGCCGGGCGCATCGCCAACCGCTTCGATCTGGGCGGACCCAACTTCGCAGTGGATGCGGCGTGCGCGTCCTCCCTGACCGCTGTCTACCTCGCCTGTCGCGAACTCGAAAGCGGCGCGAGCGATATGACTCTAGTCGGCGGGGCCGACACGTTCCAGAGTCCCTTCAATTACCTGTGTTTCTGCAAGACCCATGCGCTCTCACCACGTGGACGGTGCCGGACCTTCGACCATACCGCCGATGGAACCTGCATCAGCGAGGGGCTGTCCATGCTTGTCCTGAAACGGGTGGAGGATGCGGAACGGGACGGGGATCGCATCTACGCTGTCATCCGGGGTGTCGGAGCCTCCAGCGACGGACGCGCCAAGGGTCTGACGGCACCCTCGCCGGAGGGGCAGATCCGCGCGCTTCGCCGGGCTTATGCCGTCGCCGATGTCCTGCCTTCAACCGTCGGTCTTGTCGAGGCGCACGGCACCGGCACCGTGGCAGGCGACCGGGCGGAAACCGAATCGCTGCGCCAGATTTTCGAGTCGATCGGAACCGCTCCGAACTCCGTGGCGCTGGGCTCAGTGAAATCCATGATTGGCCATACCAAGGGCGCAGCAGGAATCACCGGACTGCTCAAAGTGGCGCTGGCCCTGCACCACAAAGTGCTCCCTGCCACAATCGGGGTGGAGAAGCCTAACGACAGTCTGACCGGCGGATCCTTTTACGCCAACACGGAAACCCGACCCTGGATCGTGCCATCCGGCAATCAACCCAGGCGGGCAGGAGTCAGCGCCTTCGGATTTGGCGGCGCCAACTATCACGCTGTTCTTGAGGAATATGAAGCCGGAACATCCGGAGCCGTCACCGCGAATTGGCCAGGCGAACTTTTCCTCTGGCGCGAAGCCTCCCCCGCCGAAATCCTCAAGACGGTAACCGGACTGGCCTCTTCCCTGAAAGCGGGAGCGAAGCCGGAGCTCAAGGATCTTTCGTTTACCCTCTGGCGGCGGTCAAAGCAAAACACCGGGCCTTCAACGCTTGCCATCGTAGCCTCGTCGCTCGATGACCTGGCCGTCAAACTGGATACCCTCACCGGAAAACTCACCGCCGACACAACGGCCACCGTGTGGGATACCTCCGCCGGCATCTATCTGCCGCCCCGGGCCCTGACCCCGAATGCCGGCATTGCGTTTCTCTTCCCCGGCCAGGGCTCCCAGTATCCCGACATGGTACGGGAACTGGCCATCCACTTCCATGAAATCCGAACCACGTTCGAAATGGCCGACCGCGTGCTGGCAGGCCGCTTCGACCGGCCGTTGTCGTCATTCGTCTTCCCCCCGCCGCGCTTCAGCGAAGACGAGGAGCGCACCGCACGCCAGGCGATCACGGCAACAAACGTGGCTCAACCTGCGCTCGGGGCCGCGTCGACGGGTCTGCAGAATCTGCTTCGAGCCCTTGGCGTGACACCCCACATGGTGGCGGGCCACAGTTATGGCGAATACTCGGCCCTGTGCGCCGCAGGCTGTCTCACCCCCGAAATGCTGTTCAACCTGTCCGAATCCCGCGGCCGATTCATCCTGGAGGAGGCGAGGGGGGATCTCGGAACCATGGCGGCGGTTGAAGCCGACGAAGTCAAAACGCGCGAGCTGATCGGCGCCCTTCCTGATCTCTGGATCGCCAATCTCAACTCGCCGCGACAAACCATCATCTCGGGCACAAAAGCCGCGATCACAGAGGCCTTGAAACAGCTGGAGGAAAAAGACATTACGGCGCAAGCCATCCCCGTGGCCTGCGCCTTTCACTCCCCTCTCGTGTCGCCCGCAAAAGACCGGCTTCAAAAATTGATCGGGGAACTCCGCTTCGAAACGCCTGTGCTGCGGGTCTTTTCCAATACCACAGGCGAAGAGTATCCCGCCGATCCCGCCGCCATCCAGTCTCGGTTGGGCGAACACCTGGTCTCGCCCGTCCGATTTGTGTCCGAAATCGAGGCGATGTATGCGGCGGGAGCGCGGGTCTTCGTCGAAGTCGGTCCCCGTACTGTCTTAAGCGGGCTGACGGAAAATATTCTCGAGAATCGGGAACGGCTGATCGTGCCACTGGAAACACGCAAACGTTCCGGATTAGAGGGGCTGCTGCACGCATTGGCGCAACTTGCCGCCCACGGTGCGCCAATCAATCTGGACCGGCTATATGAAGATCGCCAACCCCGCGAGCATGACTTGGAACGGCTCGTCGAAGAAACCCGAAACACACCGCTTTCCCCAACCACATGGTGGGTAGACGGTGGCCGGGCGACACCGATGCAGACAAGTGAACCCAAAATAGGGGTAGCACCCCACACATCAATCCCCATCATTCCCATGAAGTCAACACCCACTATCACGTCGCCAATTCGCCCCGCCCCGAGCCCAGCCGATAGCCGGACCGCCATCCTGCAAGCGCACGAGCAGGTGATGCGACGCCTCCTCGACACACACCGGCAAGTGATGCTGGCTTTCGCCCCAGGAACCGTCCCGCCAAGCGTTCCAACACACGCGGCACTCATTGAGCCATCGGCTGCGGCCACCGTCATTCCGCTTCCCACCCCTTCGCCGACCCGTACGCCCGAGGTGCATGCCGACCATGTCCGAAAGGAAGTGCTGAGGATCGTCGGAGAGCGGACCGGTTATCCGCCCGATATGTTGGATGTGGATGCCGACCTCGAGGCTGAACTCGGCATCGACTCCATCAAACGCGTCGAAATCTCAGGCCGCCTGCGCAAGGCCTTCCCGCATCTCGGCCCCACTCCGGACTCCTCCTCCGCAGGTAATCTCGCCATCCTGAAAACCCTGCGTCAACTCATTGACCGCATCACCTCGGTCCCTCTGCCCGGCGGGCCGACAACCACACCGCCGACACCTTCCTCAGGGGGTCCGACCGTTTCAGTTCCAGCCGCCCCTGTCCACGTGCCCCGATTCATGATGAGAATGGAAAACGCACCGATGCAAAACAACCCCGCCCCGATTCCCAGTGACGGGGTGTTTCTGATCACCGACGACGAAGGCGGCGTGGCGGAAGCCGTGGCGGAGGCGATCCGCGCCGTGGGTTCTCACGCCGTCGTGGTTTCGGCAAAAGAAAAACCTGAGGTCGTAACGGGCTTTTACCACACTGACTTTGCGAACCCAAAGGCTCTGCATACCCTTGTCGGCGCGATTCGCAAAGCAGAGAGGCGGGTAACGGGTCTTGTTCATCTGCGTCCACTGCGCGGCCGGGAACCGGTCCGTGAGATGTCTCTCGAAAACTGGCGAAAAGCGCTTCAGGAGGATGTTAAATCCTTGTTTTACCTGACCCAGGCGGCTGCTGAAGACTTGAAAACCCCGTCAGCGTCCGGACGTGCCCGGATTCTCGCCGCAGTCGAAACGGACGGCGACTTCCCCGGCCAGGGTGGTATTACGGGGCTGGTCAACACGCTTGCAACAGAATGGCCCGACGTAACCGCCAGCACCATTGCCTTGAGTCGCAGCGAGTCCACCCCGGTTCTGATACAAAGGATCATGGAAGAGTTGCCGTGCGGGAATGACTCCCGATACTCAGGCTTCAGCGGCGGGAAACGACAGCACATCATCATTGCACCCGCCGAACTTGATCGGGGTACGGACGAGGCCCTGCACATCGCTTCCGACTGGGTCATCTTGGTGACCGGCGGTGCACGCGGCATCACGGCGCAGGTCTGCCTGGAACTCGCTGAACGATTCAAGCCGACACTGATTCTGGCGGGCCGATCGCCGTTACCTGCCGCCGAGGAGGCGTCAGCAACGCGAGGCATCGACTCGCCCGAGGAACTCCGCCGCATCCTCGCCCGACAGTTGGCGGGGCACAACGGAAAAGCGCCTCCTCTCGTCATCGAGGCTGCCTACCGCCGGCTGTGTGGCGAACGGGAGATTCGCGCCACCCTGGCCTCACTCCAGCGGAGCGGATCCCGGGTGAGCTACCTCCAAACTGATGTGCGTGACGAAACTTCTTTGACCGGCGTGATCGAGCGAATCTATGCCGAATTTGGACGACTGGACGGCGTAATCCATGGAGCGGGCTTGATCGAAGACAAACGGGTAGAGGACAAAACCCCGGAGTCGTTTGACCGCGTCTTTGACACGAAGGCGGATGGCGCGTTCCTGCTTAGTCGGCACCTGCGCCTGGATTCACTGAAATTTATGGTTTTATTCTCTTCCGTGGCCGCGCTTGGCAATGCCGGACAGAGCGATTATGCCGCTGCCAATGGCGTGCTGAACGCACTGGCCCGCGATGTGGATCGCCGTATGAAAGGGAGGGTTGTCGCGCTGCTCTGGGGCCCCTGGCAAAGCGCAGGCATGGCGTCGGAAGAAGTCCTGCGCCGCTTCCAGAGCATGGGCGTGCAGGTCATCCCCCCGGATGCGGGCCGACGGTGCTTTGTCGATGAACTTCAGTACGGCCGAAAAGGCGATGTGGAAGTGCTCCTGGGCAATGCCCCCTACGCCTCTGGGGCCGAACCGGTGAACCTCCCCTTGGTCGGCGCTGGATCCGTCATCCACAACAATGGAACCCTTGAGGTCGCCTGTACCCTTGATCCCGCAAAGCATGCCTACCTGTATGATCACATGCTCGACGGCAAACCGGTTTTTCCTGCGGCCATGGCGATGGAACTGATGGCGGAATCGGCATGGGCCGCCGCCATTTCACCAAGGGGCGGGATTGAAATCTCCTCCCTGCAGGTTCAGAAAGGCATCGTAATTGATCAGAACCAGCCCAAGTCACTTATTGTTAGGGGCCTCCGCGTCAAGCCGCAGCCCGAGACAGCGCACGCCGAGGCCTTCTCCATGGAAATCTGTGGAGCCGAGACGGGAAACCGGGCACATTATCGTGCTCTGGTGACTCTCGGCGTTGAACCAGCGCCTGTGCCCTCTCTGGAAGTCGGGGCCCTCAAACCTTTTCCGCTGAGTGTTTTAGAAGCCTACCGGCAATGGTTGTTTCAGGGACATTGTTTTGCAGGCATTACCGCGATCGAAGGAATCCGGGAAGACGCCATCGTGGGCCTGTTGCAATCCGTTCCGGCGGAGGTTTGTCTGCCCGGGTCGCCACACAGCCAGTGGGTACTCGATCCCACGATTCTGGATGCCTCGTTCCAGCTGGCGATCCTCTGGGAGCGCTATTGGCATGACATGACCCCCCTGCCCATGCAGATGGGGCGGTTCCGCCTATTCCATCCCCTGTCGGCACAACCGGTTCGTTGCATACTCAAGGCAATAGCCCAGGACGGTGGCGAAACCTTGACAACAGACCTCCACTACACCGATGCACAAGGCCGCCTGCTCGCAGTCATGGAGGGCATGATCTTCTCTTGCACAAAAGCCTTGAACCGCCTCACAGGTTCCGCTGGTCACCGTCCCGACTTCTCCATCGCCGGAAGAAATGGAGAAGCCGGGTGAAGGAAGATTCTGTATCCGATCCCTTCCGCCTATCGTTGGGTTTTGGATCACTGCCCGGTCATCCTGTGAAAGGGATTGTCCGGAATTCATGGAACCAACCGACCCTCGCGGCCACAGGCCTGCGCGGATGGTGCTGCCAATGCGTGGACGAATTCCGGCCCATCGCATGGGATCGGATCGCGGCACCCTATGTTCTCCTCGAACCGGAATGGAAAGTGTGGCATCACCTGCCGAATGCGACGGCGAGACGCCGCTGGATGCGCGGCCGCGTGGCGGCCAAGGATGCCGTGCGTCTTTTACTTCTGGACTGTTACGGCTATGTGGCGCCCTTGGAATCCATTGGAATCCTCCCCGCCGAGGGCGGTCAGCCACAAGTCACCTGCACCGCGCTGCCACAGACCAGAAATCTGATTTCGGTCTCCATCTCACACTGCGGAAACAGTTCCGTGGCCTTGGCCGTAGAACGTTCTAAGTTCTGCCATGACGTGGGCATCGACGTGGCATCACTGACAGATAACCACGATGGCTTGGCGGAAGGTGGATTTGTTTCCGCCGAGACAGCACTGCTGGATGACTGTCCTGACGAGGAGCGCCCCGGATGGCTGTTGCGTCTCTGGTGCGCCAAAGAGGCCGTCGGCAAAGCCTTTGGGGTGGGCCTCGCGGGGAATCCCTTGAATCATATCGTTCGACAGGTCGACCTCACGCGAGGCGATGTGGAAATCGAGTCACATATCCCGGGCGACACAACCACCTCATCCAGTAGCATAACCTGTGTCATGGCCCATGTTGGTCATGACCGGGGAATGGCGTTTGCCGTGGCGAAGCGGGGATAGATGTCTATGAGCTGGATTCAACGGAAATCATCGAGCGGCACTTCGGAGGCGACAATGCATGACGTCACGATGGCCATCAGGCAGGTGATGAGCGCACCCTCCGGCACGGTACCTGCCATGATCCAGCCTGACGCACTCCTCGGCGCAGACCTGGGATTGAGTTCCCTCGCCGTCGCACGGCTCGCGGGACTGTTGCACAAGCGTTTCAACGGAAAGCCGCTTCCTTTCCACACCCTCTTCGTGGATTCAAGCGGCGCGATGCTTCATGACATCAGCGTCTCGACACTTGTCGCCTTTCTGGACCGGCATCTGCACCGGGACAATTTATGAGCATCACTCAACCAGTCTTTGCCGCCCGTTCGGCTACAGTTGATGATCTTGAGGAGGTCGCCGAATTGCTCCACCATGTTTTCGGCGTACGCCAGGAGGTTGCCAGACTCCGGTGGAAATTCGGAGGGGTGAGCGGCAAGCCAGCGGGATCTGTCGTTCTGACCAACAGACGCAAAATCGTTGGCTTCCTGGGGCAAGTTCCCGTGCGCGTGAACGTCTCGGGACACGAAATCATGGCCTGCCAGGGCACCGATGTGGGCATACTCGAGGAGCATCGCCGTCTCGACGCCTATATGACGCTCCTTCATGCCTGCATCGGCGAACTGGAGGCCGCCAAGGTGGCGCTGTCCTATGGAACGGCGAATGCAAATGCCGAATTCACCCTATCCACATTACTCGGCCAGCAAACCATCTCGCCAATACCGCTTCTCATCCGGCCATTCAGCGGTGCGTTCCGTCCATCGCCGGGACGCAATCCCGCCTCCTTCGCCCCGCTTCTGGCCGCTTGTCTGCGCGGGATGGAACGGGGCGCGGCCCGAAAACCAGCTTCTGTCCACGGCGCCTTGCGGGTGTCACGGCTCGACCAGTTCGACTATCGGTTCGACCTGTTCTGGCTGCGTATCCGGGACGATTACCCGAATATGATCGTGCGCGATGCCGCCTACTTGAACTGGCGATATGTCGACGCACCAGGAAATCACTATGAACGTATCTTAATCGAAAACAAATCATCAGGAATCATTGAAGGGTTCGCCATACTGGGCATGACGCTGTGGAAAGGCCGGATGCGCGGACGGATCTGCGAATTGGTCACGCCACGCCGGGGTAGCCGCAACGCCGCACACGCCCTGATTTCAACTTCCCTGAAATGGATGCGCTCGCAAAATGTCGATCTCGCGGATATCTGGATGCTTCCCCACACCCATTTGCGCTTCCTACTTCGCCAGCATGGATTCATCCCCCGGCAGGTGAAGCACGGCGGCCTCCAGATGAGCGTCTTAGCCGCCGGATCCAGCCTAAACCCCGGAGGATGGGAACGCCCGGATAACTGGTTTCTGTCCATGGGCGACAGCGACACGGTGTGACTGAACCGGAATATGACGCCCCGCTCATCAGGCACTAATACAGCGTTACTAAGGTATGAAAGCATTGTGAGGAGTCGAACGATGACCGCAAAACCCAAGCTAATCAAAATCGGGCGGCAGGGAATTCTGGCCAAGCGCATGCGGATTCCCGCCTCGTTCTTTCGTCATCAACAACCAGGCAAACCTTTTGTCGTGCTCGACGAGGGAGATCGCCGGCTGATGCATGTCCGCACCTCGGATCTGGAGACGATCAAACAGGCCTACTGCGACTATGCGGATAACCGGAGCATGGCCTAAGGACGGGTAAAATTATGAATCCTTCGACCCTGGATATTGCCCTCATCGGCATGGCCGGGCTTTACCCCGGCGCCCCCACGGTCAGTCGACTGTGGAACAACATTGTCGGCAAAGTCGAATCTGTATCCGATGCCCCGGCGAGTTGGAATGCCGCACGATTCCATGACCTGAAAGCAGATGGCGCCGCCAATACGCGCACCTACTGCCAACGTGGGGGCTTCATCGAACCGTTCGCCGAGTTCGATCCGCTGGAGTTCGGCATTATGCCAGGCTCCGTGGATGGTAGCGATCCGGGTCATTTTCTAACATTGAGGGTGGCGCGCGATGCATTGGTCGATGCCGGGTATAGGGATCGCCCGTTTGACCGGCAACGGACCGGCGTGATCATCGGGCACGGAAGTTATCCACACCGGGGCGTAACCGCAAGCGGCGCCTATGGCGGGATTGAACTGTTCATGGAGTTGCTGCGGGACGTTGTGCCTGAACTCCCGGCACCCGCCATGGAGGCCCTCGTGAACCGGATGAAGCAACGGCTTCCTCCCTTCACACCGGACACATGCCCGGGACTGATTTCCAATGTCCTCTCCGGCCGTATTGCAAACCGATTGAACCTTATGGGGCCGAATTATCTGGTGGATGCCGCCTGCGCCTCGTCACTCATTGCCCTTGACGCGGGCATCAGGGAACTGGCGACCGGGCGGTGTGACATGATGCTTGTCGGTGGCGCTCAGGAAAACACCAACGCCGGTGTTTTCATCGTGTTCTCCATGTTGGGCGCCCTGTCCAAACGCGGAAAATTGAGGCCATTCGACAAAAACGCCGACGGCACGTTACTGGGCGAAGGGATTGGTTTTGCCGTGATTAAACGCCTGGCAGATGCCGAGCGCGATGGCGACCGGATCTATGCCGTAATCAAGGGAGTGGGACTCTCCAGCGATGGGCAGGGTCAGGCTTTCCTCGTGCCCCGTCTTGAAGGAGAAGTTGCCGCGATGACCCGCGCCTACGCGACAACTGGATTTTCACCGGCCACTGTAGGGCTCGTGGAAGCCCACGGAACTGGCACGGCTGTGGGTGACCGTATCGAAGTTCAGGCCATGACTCAGGTCTTCGGCTCTCGGCGTAGCCAGCTACCGCGGTGCGCGGTTGGTTCGGTAAAATCCATGATCAGCCACACCATCCCCGCCTCCGGGATGGCCAGTCTCTTCAAAACATCGCTCGCCTTGTACCACAAGGTGCTCCCTCCGACCCTGTGCGATGAACCAAACCCCGAACTCGGCATCGAACAAAGCGCGCTCTATATCAACACCGAGACCCGCCCCTGGATTCACGGTGAATCACACCCCCGGCGGGCAGGTGTAAGCGCCTTCGGCTTCGGAGGAATCAACAGCCATGTGGTTCTGGAGGAACACACATCAGACCCCAGCCAGCCCACGCTCCTACGAGATTGGCCGTGCGAATTGACAACTATTCGAGGTTCCTCCCGCGAAGCGGTGCTGGAACGTGCAAAATGTCTGCGCACAAAATTAGCGCAACAGCCCGAGGCAACCCTTCGAGACATTGCCTTCACCCTCAGTCTCGAGACCCAGACCGGCGCGCCATGTTGCCTAGCCATTGTGGCGGAATCGCCACAAGACCTGTTGGCAAAACTTGACACTGCCATCACCGCGTTGATGGACACCGTGCGCACCGCCATCCAGGATCGCAATGGCATCTACTATTTCGACCGTCCGCTTGGGCGTGAAGGAAAAATCGCCTTCCTCCTGCCCGGCGAGGGGGCGCAATACCCGGGCATGCTCGCTGACCTGTGTATCCATTTCGAAGAAGTCCGCAACTGGTTCGATCGTGCGGATCGCGCCTTCATCAACCGCGGACGGAACCCGCTACCCAGCCAGATTGTGTTCCCCCCGACGCATCTCACGTCCCAGGAACGACAGCAGGTTGACGCTGCACTCTGGAACATAGAGTACGCCCTGCCACTCATCACCGCCGCAGACTGTTCGCTGTACCATTTGCTTCTGGTGCTGGGCGTGTTTCCTGACGCCATCGCCGGCCACAGCACGGCACAGGATCTCGCGCTTGAGGCAGCCGCATTCGCTGGTTGCATAACATCAGACAACATCATGGATAAACCCGTGATCGAAGACCGCGTAATCGAACAATGGGTACATGATCTGGTTCCCCCAGCGCGACTCATGTCCGTGGGCGCATCCGATCCGGAACGCATCACAGCACTGGCTGCGGAAAGCGGAGGGGCACTGTATGTAGCCATGGACAACTGCCCCAATCAGGTGGTGTTGTGCGGAAGTCCGGAAGTGATCGAGGCGGCCCGCGCAACACTCGAGGGTGAGGGCGCGCTGTGCCAGTTCCTCCCCTTTGACCGAGGCTATCACACACCGATGTACCGCCCCATTTGCGACCGGCTCGAACAGACTGCAGGAACCTATGAGGATCGCATTCCGCGCATTCCCGTCTACTGCACCACCACCGGGAAACGCCTACCCGACGAACCTGCGGCGATACGGCGCATCATGATCGACCAATGGGCCGAGCCCATCCGCTTCCGTGAAACGATTGAATCCATGTACGCCGATGGAGTCCGCGTGTTTCTGGAAGTCGGACCGCGGGGAAATCTGACCGGATTTACGGACGATATCCTTGCCGGGCGCGACTATGCCGCCATTCCCTGCAACCTGGCGTCCCGCGGAGGACTACTCCAACTCCACCACGCCCTTGCACTCTTGTGCGCCCACGGGGTTCAGGTGAACCTTGCCCCTCTTTACTCGCGCCGCAACCCCACCCGTCTCGCGCTGGCTGACGGCGGAACCGCGATCCCGGCAGCGCCGTCCCGCCGACGCCCATTGAAACTCAAGATGGACATTCCCCTGATCACCCTCGACGTGGAGGATCGCGCGAATCTGCGGGATTGCCTGGCAACAGCCCTCGGGAATCCGGCTTCAACACCACTCCTGCCCCCCCTTTCAACGATGCCATTTCCGGATCTCGGAAATGCCCCCATCGCCGCTGATCCACTGCTTCACGCACACCTCGGCACACTGGACAAAATCCTCGCCACTCATGAGGAAATCATGCACGCCTTGATCGGCCGCGCCAACGACCCCGCCATGGCGGAATCCCACCCCCGGTGATAGCCACGAGCTAATTGTTTTTTCACACCTTCCTTTTCAAGCCGACATGGTGCGCCCTTATTGATTGTGCCGAATGATCACTAGGAGACACGGGGACACTTTCGCCAACGAAGTAAAGCCCGACAGTCCCTGAATCATTCCGGCCGGGCGGCCGCAAGGTTGCTCCGGCCTTTTCATCTCTGAGTGGCCCCGTCTCCAGAAAATTCGTCCCAACCAGTCCGAACCAGCGAGACAGCAGATTCTTGCACCCCCTGTTCAGTGGTGTTATATGTGGCCTCAACTTTTCCAGTCGCCCGGAAAATTTTCCTAAGGAACTCCCAAGGAACAGGCACCTGCCGCGTAAGTCGTTGTCTATCAATATCTCTTTTCTGATCTGGTATGTATCAGCTAGATGGTGGGAGGTAGAGGGGAATACACGGGAAGTGGTAGATTAAACGCCCGCTCCCGGTTTCGAATCTTGCAGATCAGGCGAATATAGCCAGAGAGAGGGAAAAGAGCGGATGTGACGGATTTACCTTCAGATTTTCTCTTTACTGGTTAAGTTTGGCAAAGCGTCAACGGCTCTTCGCAGGGTGGCCCGGTCAATCTTGGTATAATGCTGGGCGATGGCTTCGGATTCATGACCCAGTAAAGCCATGGCGACAACATCGGTCACCCCGTGATTTCGCAGGGCACTGGCCGCACTATGCCGCAGGCTATGGAACGACACCTCGCTTGCTGTCCGTGGCGCTCCCCGCCCCTGTTTCTTTTTGGCGTGGGTGCGTTTTGTTACAAGCCCAGCCAGTGCAAGGATGTCATGGAAGCGATTTGACAAGGTTCCGGTGGTCTTGCCTGCCGCATCATAAGCGTTTTGGAAAAGAGGGGCGGTCGGGTTGTCGCTTGAGGGGATGGCCATCAGATAATCCATCAGGGGACCGGCAATGGGCAGGTGCATCGGGGTGCCTGTTTTTTGAGCCGTGAAGTGGACTTCCGCAGCCTGCAGGTCAATATTAGCCCATGTCAGTCCTGCAATGTCAACGAGCCGTGCGCCGGTGTAGTAACCAAAGAGAACCATGCCCCGCCATTCCGTGTCACATACCGCCAACACATTACGCAACTCATCAAGCGTGAAGGGGCGGCGGATGCCCTTTTTGCCCTTCACCAGGTTGACACGCTCAAAAAGGTTTTCTTCAAGCAAGCCGTCCTTCCGGGCTTGTCGCCAGGCGATGCCGATGATCTTCAGTGTTTTGTTCGTGGTAGCGGCGCTCAGGCGGCGGGCAAGGGTATCCCGAAAGCCGGTGATTTCTTTCAGGGTGATCGTGTCAATGGACCGATCTGCTTTTGTACCCAGATGTTTAAGAAACGCTTTGACAGAATGTTGGTATTGCACCTGTGAAGACTCCTCGACTTCAAGGGACTTGGTTGTCAGCCAAGCGGACAGGCACTCCCGAACTGTACCCGCAGGCAGGGTCTCACGGGTGGCACGGGTGAAGATGTCCGCCATGACCTTGCGGACCTGGCCTTCCGTAAGGCGTCCTTTCCGGCCATCCTTGGCGGTGTCAGCCCATTCAAGGCAAAGACGCTGGGCCTCCTGGCGATTCGTGGTCTTGGTGGATTTAAACGAGCGGCGCCCATCGGAGTTTGTGAAACTCGCAAACCAGAATGGACTCTTCGTGATCTTATGAATGCTTGGCATGGTTTGATCCTTCTGAAAGTCATAACAATAGTCATAACATTCGCCCGTGTCAACGAGGTTTCAATATGACTATTTATTAGGAAAATCGTATATTACGAGGCCGCAATTATTACGGGGGTTCGAATCCCTCCCCCTCCGCCACTTTCACAAAACCACTATAAACAAAGAGTATTATTAACAAACAGACTTTCAGACTACAGAAAGTCGAGAGCCGTGTCGTGGTGGAAATGGGTGACAGCCTTCAGGTCCTGCTCAATTCCTTGAAGGCCCTGATATCCTCAATTGGTGTATCGAGGGTGCAATGAACTTGCTCGAGGAACGCCCCAGCGGCGCGTAAGCGACGTACGGTTCCGCCGGTTGTTCGGATCAGTTTCTATTCATTAACCAGTGACCCGATCCCATGCCGAAGAGTTTGAACATAA
>Ga0194062_1000710_pt1 | contig 14056 bp, 7 predicted proteins | sample SepL2225m_MetaG_FD_155481 | JGI IMG/M metagenome (GOLD analysis project Ga0194062, IMG submission 155481) | Anoxic zone freshwater microbial communities from boreal shield lake in IISD Experimental Lakes Area, Ontario, Canada - Sep2016-L224-25m | ecosystem: Environmental > Aquatic > Freshwater >... | reverse complement strand
GCTTTCTTACATTCAATTCATAAGTGCAAACGTGATAATCGATTTTGCGGTTTTACATGCAAGTAAACGAGCTTAGCCTCATCGCCTTGATAGTTGTAGAAACAGTTTTAGTCGTTGTTTTTATTCATCTTCCAACGTTTCGATACGATAAATAAACGTGCAAGATGCAACAACTTAAACTTCGATATTACCGATTCAATAGCTTGAATCTTAGAGTTTTCTTTAACCGTTCAACCCCGCTTCTCTGCGTATAAGTCAAAAACAAAATCCCGGCTAAAGCCACGGAAAAACACCTGCCTTCCAGCTCAAAACAGATCATTTTACAGTCACAATACTACTTCGTTAGCGAAGCATATTTCCGGCCTCTCATCTTCCAATTCTATTTTCATAAATGCATTTTAAGCTTACAAGCTTAAGACAACCCACTGTTCCTTTGTTATGATACAACTTGTTAGTGGCAGTAAAGCGAGGCAAGTTTTTATTAAAATCCCTTAGCCTTTTCTTTTGTTGCCTATTCATTTTAATTTCATCAGGAGTTTTCTATGACCCGTCTCACTCCCCCGCCCAATGGCAGCGCCATAACGATGCAAAATGGTAAACTCGTCGTGCCTGATAACCCTATAATCCCTTATATAGAAGGGGATGGAACCGGACCTGATATATGGCGTGCCACGGTTCGCGTTTTAGATGCCGCGGTTTCAAGCGCTTATGGTGGTCAAAGAAAAATTCACTGGCTGGAAGTTTATGCTGGTGGAAAAGCCAATGCGCTTTTAAATACCTGGCTTCCTGATGAAACCGTTGACGCCTGCCGGGATTATTTGGTGTCCATTAAAGGCCCGTTGACGACACCAATAGGTGGCGGCATCCGGTCTTTAAATGTGGCGTTGCGGCAATTACTGGATATGTATGTGTGTCTGCGTCCTGTCAGGTGGTTTCAAGGCGTGCCTTCACCGGTAAAAAATCCCGGTGCCGTTGATATGGTTATTTTTCGGGAAAATACTGAAGATATTTATGCAGGCCTGGAATTTGAGCAAGGCAGCGACGAAAACAAGTTATTCATGCGCCTGTTGAAGGAAAACTTCCCTGCGCAGTTCAGTAAAATTCGCTTTCCGGAAACCTCGGGCATTGGCATCAAGCCGGTATCTCAGGAAGGCACGGAACGTCTGATACGCTCTGCCATTGATTATTGCCTGACCAATAAACGTAAAAGCCTGACGATTGTCCATAAGGGCAACATTATGAAATTCACCGAAGGGGCATTCCGTAACTGGGCTTATGCCCTCGCCGAACGTGAATATGCCGGGCAAACGTATTCATGGGCGCAATGGGAAAAAACCCGTGCGCAGTCAGGCGAAGCAGCCGCGAATAAGGAACAAGCTGACGCTTTGGCAAGTGGCCGTATTTTGATTAAAGATGCCATTGCTGATATTGCCCTGCAACAAGTGTTAACACGGCCGGAAGATTTTGATGTGATCGCCACCTTGAATTTGAATGGCGATTATTTATCGGACGCCTTGGCCGCGCAAGTGGGCGGAATCGGTATTGCTCCTGGTGGCAACATCAATTATCAAGCTGGGACGGCTGTTTTTGAGGCCACCCACGGTACTGCACCCAAATACGCGGATCTGGATAAAGTCAATCCCGGCTCATTGATCCTGTCGGGTGAAATGATGTTGCGTTATATGGGCTGGTTTGAAGCGGCTGATGCCATTATCAGAGCTATGGACGCCGCTATCGCCAGCAAACGGGTAACGTATGATTTCGCACGTTTAATGGATAATGCCATAGAAGTCAAGTGCAGCGAATTTGCTGATGTGTTAATTGAGAATTTATAGAAGAGGTTAAAGGTACAAGGCGAAAATCTAGCCGGGTGAATAGTTGGTCTTTTCGACTTTCATCTTCTGTCGGGTATTCCTATCCCGTGGCAATAATCGATATAATCACTTTGATGACAGCTCCTATTACCTACTCTTTTGCCAACCCGTTCAAGCAGGATCAAAAATGACTAAAGAAATCATCCAGACAAATAAAGCGCCCAAGGCCATCGGGACTTATTCACAAGCCGTCAAAGTCGACCACACGATTTATCTTTCAGGACAAATCCCCTTGGTGCCTGAAACCATGACAATTGTCGAAGGCGATATTACGGCCCAAGTCACCCAGGTATTCGACAATTTAAAAGCGGTTACAGAAGCCGCCGGTGGGGGTCTTGATGATATAGTCAAGTTGAATGTTTTTTTAACTGATTTATCATATTTCCCCCTAGTCAATGAAATCATGGGGCGTTATTTTCAAGAGCCTTACCCCGCGAGGGCCGCTATTGGTGTTGCCGCTTTGCCTAAAAATGCCGATGTGGAAATGGATGGGATAATGTTTTTAAAACCCCAGGAATATCCCGCTTCTTAATATTAAAAAATCATTGGACAGATGCGGCAGATTTACTTTGTTTTTTCCGTATTAATCAGTGCCCATCTTTGTTATTTTTATGCGGATTTAGTCCTTAATAATGAATAATGGGTCAACGTGAATTACCTTAACCAGTCGGTTGGTAAATTGTCAGGGATAGGAGCCCAAACGCTAAACCGTCTGGAAAAGCTCGGTATCCGTGTGATCCAGGATCTTATTTTTCATCTGCCTCTCCGTTATGAAGACAGGACCCGGATTTATCCTATCGGCTCTTTGATTGCGGGCATGACGGTGCTTGTTTGCGGAAGGGTTGAGTTTATTGATGTTTTACCCAGAGGTCGCAAAAGTCTTATTTGCCGGATCAGTGATGACACCGGTTTTATCTCATTAAAATTTTTTCATTTCAGCGCCAACCAGCACAATACCCTAAAGCCGGGGACATTAATCAGCTGTTTTGCTGAAGTGCGCCACGGCTTTGCCGGACTGGAAATGGTTCATCCTGATTATCAGGTTATCTCAAATGCAGATACACCTGTTACGGAAACCCGATTGACTCCCGTTTATCCGTTAACAGAAGGCCTAAGTCAAACTACCTTAAGAAAAGCGGTCAAACAGGCATTAAATCACTGCGCCAGTGAACCCCTGTTATTGGTGGACTGGATTCCCGAAGCAATTTTAAAAAAATATCATTATCCGTCGCTGGCTGAAGCCATACAAACCTTACATGCCCCCGATGAATCCGTCACGATTGAGGCATTACAAAACGGTAGCGTTCCCGCACTTAAAAGGCTGGCATTTGAAGAGCTGCTGGCCCATCATTTAAGTTTGAAGACAAGCAGAAATAAAACCAAGGCTTGGCAAGCGCCAGTATTCGAAGGTTCCAGCGCTAAAACCATCACAGAACAGTTTTTAAAATCGTTGCCTTTTACTCTAACAGGAGCGCAGCAACGCGTCATTGCCGAAATTGAGGCGGATTGCCGCCTGCAACATCCCATGATGCGACTGGTTCAGGGCGATGTCGGTTCTGGTAAAACCATTGTTTCCGCTTACGCGGCCTTACTGGCGTTAACTGCGGGTTATCAGGTTGCGGTTATGGCGCCCACTGAACTATTGGCAGAACAGCATAACCGCAATTTCAGCGCTTGGTTTGAAGGTTTTCAGACTAACGTCGTTTTTTTGACAGGCCAAATTAAAGGCAACGCCCGTAAAGCGCTTTTACAAGGGATTGTGGAGGGTTCAGCGGGTATAATAATCGGCACGCATGCGTTATTCCAGGAGAGTGTCAACTTCCATCGGTTGGGTCTGGTTATCATTGACGAACAACACCGTTTTGGAGTGCATCAGCGAATGGCGCTAAGAGAAAAAGGGCAACAAGGTAACACCAGACCGCATCAATTGGTGATGACGGCCACCCCGATTCCCCGTACCTTGGCGATGTTGCAATATTCCGATCTGGATATATCGATTATTGATGAACTGCCGCCCGGCAGAAAACCCATTCTCACCCGCGTGATTCCCGCCGAGCGCCGCGCTGAAGTGATCGACCGGATTAACAGTTGGGTCGATAAAAAACGCCAGGTTTATTGGGTGTGCACATTGATAGAAGAGTCAGAGGTTTTACAATGCGAAGCCGCAGAAAAAACGGCTGACTATTTAAAGCAGGTTCTACCCAATGTGCGAGTCGCCTTGATTCATGGGCGCATGAAAAGTACAGATAAAGATGTTGTCATGCAGGCCTTTAAAAATCATCAGATTGATTTACTGGTTGCCACTACGGTTATTGAGGTTGGCGTCGATGTGCCGAATGCGGGTTTGATGATCATCGAAAACCCCGAACGCTTGGGGCTTTCCCAGTTGCATCAATTGCGCGGTCGGGTTGGACGAGGGAAAGACGACAGTTACTGTTTGTTGATGTACCAATCACCCTTGTCGGATACCGCCCGTCAACGCCTGGGTATCTTAAGGGACAGCAATGACGGTTTCGTTATCGCTGAAAAAGACCTGGAATTGCGCGGCCCCGGCGAAGTGATGGGCACACGGCAAACCGGAGCCATAAACTTTAAAATTGCCGATTTAGCCAGGGATGCCGGTTTGCTGGAGTCTATCCAGCAAACCGGCGAGCAAATTTTCACCCAAGCGCCCCAAGCCATACAACCTTTATGTGATCGTTGGCTGGGCACATCCACAGACTATGCCGAGGTTTAGTTCAGATTGACCACGAAAAGCTTCTTATTTAACTGCGAACCGATGTGGCTGCAAAACCGTCAGGGTTTACGCCATAAAATCCCTGACAATGTTCAGTCATGGACGTATGAATCCGGCTCATTAACCCAGCGATTACGGGATATTTACGGCACTGGCATTGCGGTCAAGATCTTGCTGCAACGCTGGCAAACCCCTTTTTTAAGTGAGCGCCGTTTGCTCAAACTACCCGAGAATCACTATAGTTTAACGCGTGAAGTGTTACTCCATATCAACGGCAAGCCACTAATTTTGGCTCGTACCATTATCCCCGCAAGCACCATAAAAGCAGCTAAAAGCAATTTATCCAGGTTGGGCAATCGCCCGTTGGGTGAAATTATTTTTTCTTATCCGAAACTGGAACGCATCGCGATGGACGTGACCTTGATTAACCCATCCACATGGACTGATCCAGCGCTTGCAGAAGCGGACATCAGTCGACCGATATGGGGCAGGCGAACGGTGTACGCCATTGCACATAAGCAGATGCTGGTGAGTGAGTTTTTTTTGCCGGAAATTTTGGGAAGTTTTTAGACTGAAATAGTTTTTAGTCACAATACAAATTACCTAACTATTTTGCATATCTTTCTTTGGATATACAGCAAGTTAAGCTGGATGACTGGTGCGCTGAAGGAATTAACAGACGAGAACAATTTCTAAAAACCTTTCTCAAAAATAGCGAATCAGCGCCCCGAAGAAGTCGTAGTTTATTGCGGTTCTGAAAACTCACTTGTAACAGTCATCGTGGAGCGTATCCACCCAAGTCAACCCCTATGCGTGGATGCAGGTGCCGCACCAATAGCCGAGACTCCAGCACCCGGAAAAGCGCTGCTCGCCCCCCCGCCTGTCCCATTAAACTGAAAACCGAAGTGCTCATAATTTCACTGGCATCCTAAACCCGCTCGGGACAATTGGAGTTAACCGGTCAGAATAGTTGGAGGATACTCATTATTTACGACATAAGTTGTTGTAATTCAGGTTTTTTTACTTTATGGTGGACTTGAATGTAAGTTAATAGCTGAAATAAAGACAGTTCACTAATGTGTATGAAACAACTTCTATTCCACCGTGTCGGTCACTGTCCAGAGCTCGCCTTTCTCATTCAGGTACAGGCGCTTCATCTCTTCCGAAGTGAATGGCCGCGAACCAATCCGGCCCATAACTGCAATCTGGCCACCGGTTTCGTCCACCGCGCGATCACGATCCAGGCCCTTGGATAGTGACAGGGCAGGTGAATCGGTAGGATGCTTGGCGATCAGTTCCGGGCGTGGTTCCGGGCTGAAGCCATAGAACCCTGGCTGCGAATCGGGTGAAGTGAGTTGCAGGACGCGCAGACCATTTTTCCCATCGGCGATGTAGGCAAAGAGTGAAGCATTGGTAGTGCCAACGATGACATCCCTGGCGTCATTGATCTGACCGCCTGCAGTAAATTTCTGGTTCAGTTTCGGGTGTTCAGGCTTTTCCACGTCGATAATGGCGAGTCCCTCAGAACCCGCTGCTATGTATGCATAGGTCCGGGCTACATAAACCCGGTTCGCTTCCTTGAGGGGCACGACTGCATCTTTCACCAAACGCGGCTTGCCGGGAGTTGTCACATCTACAACCTTGAGACCTTCGGCGTCGGTAACGAAGAGGTAGCGGAACTGCAGGGCAGAAGCTCGCACGTCGCGCAATTGAATAACCGCTTCCAGCTTAGGTTTTAGGGGCTCATTCATGTCTAGTACGACTATCCCGGCATCTGCGGCAACGTAGAAGTAACGACCGCCAATCGTGAGGTGACGAGCTCCCTTAAGAATGCCGTTATCATTCCAGGTGAGCGCGCGTTCAAGGAAATTATTGCGTGGCTCCCCGTCGGCCAGGGTGTTGACATCAGTCAATATTAACCCCTCTTCCGAATCTGTAATGAAAGCGTAATTGTAGATAGGGTGAAACTCTTGTTCCTGATTGGTCTTGTCCATCAGTTCATGCATCTTCTCGCCGCTCATGCCGAAGCGGGCCAGATTCCTGCGTTGCGGGTGAATAGGCTGGTTGGTGGGCAAGACTACACAGGTGGCGTTCTTGCTGGTGATACGGGTATTCTGACCAAGCGGAGAATATGGCGCAGTAATGATGCGTTGAGAATAGCCCTTGTTGGCGATGCCTGCCGTATCGTAGACGCTCATGCCGTCTTCACCTTCCGCGACGAACAGAAACTCGCCTCGAAGTTGCAGACACCGTGCAGGCCCCGAATCATGGCTATAGGCTTCCTTCAGTTCGGGTCCGTTCTCCTGATGCTGTTTGTACCAGTCGGGGTAGGCGTATTTGTGGAGGTAACTCCCCTTCACCGCCTGGGGCTCATCCCATTCCGTGACTTGCACCGCAGTAATCTCATCCTCGGTTCCCATCCAGGCGTTGAAGCCGACGAAGTTGACAAAGTTGGTGCCTTGGAGCAGCAGTTGAGCCATGATGGCGTTATTGTCGTTCTCCTTGGAGACATGACAGTCGGTGCAGGTCTTGGTCTCGGTTTTCCGCTCGGTATGGGGATAATGCGGTGCAAACGCTTGCGAACTGAAGCCACTGGCGGCAATTGGCGGCTGCTGTATGTAGAGCAATTCGCGGTTGGCATTCTCAACGCTCAGAACCAATGCCGAAGAAGATCGCACCGGCGCAATGCGTCCGCCCTTGGCAGGGCCGTGGCGGCCGAGCTGGAACATCTCGTCGCGGGCTACCTGCGGGTTGTAGGTGGCGAAGTTGCGAGTCTCTTCGAAATCATAATGATGTCGTCGAGTTTTCCAATTGGCCTTCATGTTCAGATGGCAGCCGCCGCAGCTCGTGGTCCAAGAGGTATGGCAAGTGTAGCAGGCCATTGCTTCGTTCTTGTGCGCCCGTACCTCCGGCGCGACGCCTGCCCCCCAGTTCAGGTTATCCTTGCTGACGGTCTTGGCCAATGCAGCTTTCGGATTAAACTTGGGATGATCAGGATTAACGCTATCCTTCACCAGAGAAACCTCCCACTCCTTATCCGCCCACAGGGCCGAGCGCTGGAACAGTTTGTCGCCACGCCATTCAAATCTCGCCCGTCCGTCCTGCGTACGCAAATCTCTCAGGTCGGTACCGCCGGGCGGGGCAGCTGGACCAGACGTTTTGAGAGAAGGGTAGCGATCCGTTGTTCCATGGCAATCCACACATTCAATCTCCACTGCTTGCGCTACTTCGCCGTAAAGATGGCCATTACCGTGGGCATCTTGCTCGAAATGGCAGTCTACGCAGTGCATACCCTTGTCGACATGAACCGAAGACATGTGTACTGCCTTCTTGAACTTGTCGGGATCTTTGTCGGAAACAAGCTTTCCATCCGCGTCCAATAGCCTCCCTTTGCGATCGCGCTTGAAAACGGCCCTGAAATTCCAGCCATGCCCATGGTAATCGGCGAACTGGGTGTCTTTGTTCTTGTCGTTGTTGTCCCAAACCTTTTTCAGAAAATCCACGTCGCCCCATAAGCCCCGCTGAGCCGCCTCTTCAGGATTACGCATGGCAATTTCAAAGGTTTTTTCGTGGCCGAGAATCTGGTCCTTGTCGTGTTTAACACCTTGTGTGTCCCATTCGCTCACATAGCGCTGCTTTTTAGGCCACATGTTGGGCGCATCTGATTCGTAGTCCCACATGATGTAACCTAGAAAGGTGTTCACGAAGGAATTGGGCTGGTGCATGTGACAGGTAATGCAAGTGCTGGTGGGAATAGCCCGGCTGAATTCATGCTTGAGGGGATGACCGGACTCACCCTTGGGAATGGTGGGATCAACCGACGCACTGGTGCCATCGTGACCGAACTGCGCGTAAGGCCCCGAGTGACGCGGATCCCGATCATTAGAATAGACCACGTGACAGGCCGAGCAACCGGAAGAACGATAGTCACCCGGCTGGTCGTTGGTACCCAGAAACCAGGTAAAAGGGTCGTTTAGTCGGGTTTTGTGAATATTGATAACCGGCACCGCAATCCGCCCGCCGGTGGCAGGGCCACGATTGGACTGGTGGGTGTCAGGTCGTCCAGGTTCATCCAGGCGCTGGGTTTGACCGGTGACGTTGGGCAGGCCGGTTTCCGGAAAAAGATTGGTAATAACACGCCCGCCCCTTTCGAAGGTACGGAATATATCCCCCGGCGGCAAAGACTCCCAGGTTGGCAGGGGTGCCATGAGGGGAAGCACCCCTTTAGCCTTCATGTTGTCGTCGGGTTCCTTGGCGCTTTTCAGTATCGCCCCTATCGAAGTCAGCCCGCCCTGAGCCTTTTCCGCTTCCGCGCCCTTTTTCGTTACGTAATATTCACCAGCGACGTACTGCTTGAAAGGCAAAATGCCGTTATTGTAGGCGGCGCCCCCCCAAAGCATGGCCCCGGTCGCCATCATGCTGCGCTCGCCGGCGAGGACTTCCTTGAGATGGCAGGCACCGCAGGATTCTTTAGCGATACGGTAATCGCCCGGATTGGCAAAGCGGATGAACTCGGGACTTTCCATGTTGAGCAGACTATAAGTGCGTTCCGGCGTGGCGCTGGCCGGATAGCGCCAGGCTTGCGGATAAAGAGGGTGGACGTGAGCTTTATCCAAAGCAGCCGAATATTCAGGACTGTTCTTCGCCACGATGTCTTTGCGAATTACTGAAGCGTTGCCGCCATGGCAATCCGTGCAGCCCAATGTCACTCCAGCGTTGACGTGCATGGTTGGTGTATCGGTTTTGTTATGACAGCTAAGGCAACCTTCGCTCTTGACATCCGCCTGCATCTTGGTTTGTTGGGCCGGTGCAGGGGGTGTGTAAGCATAAGTCTGTTTATAAAGGGGCCCCGGTTCATTGACGGGCGCGGAAAACAGGCATGGAGCAAATAAGGCCAAAAATAGGAAAAGAAATCCCAAGTTTATTGACGCTGTTCCCAGAGCCCTTGTGGATTCTGAAGTCTCGGACAAGATACATCCTTTTTTATAATAAGGGGCAATACCCCGCGAACAGTCAAAAAGGGGGAAATATTTTCCGGCTCCGTGCTTCATCATCCTGTTCCTTGACTGGCTGTATGGAGTGTTAAATTGTTTTAGGAAGCTGTTACTTGCTATAAAAATCTGCGAGACAGTCCGATTTATGGTTGATTCAAGCAACATGTTTGGAAATCTGTTTAATAAGTTCGTTATTAGGTCAGTCATTCAATACGCCAGTATCAGATTTGATAAAACCGAATATCCCAGATGGTCTCCGTACAGATCCTTAAATCCGTCACCCGGAACCAGGATAGCGCCAGATAGCCTGAAGATGACGTTCTGGGTTTGGAACGGCCTGTAAATCAGCCCCACTGAGGTGTCCAATCCAATATTCTTGCCGATGTGCCTGCCATTCTGAGTTGCTTCCAGAACTGCGTTGTTGTCAAAAAATAGCTCATTGGAGTTGACGCTGACCCTGAGTTCCGGCAATACGTCAAAATCGACACCGAGACCATAGAGCTGGATCCCGGGGTTGGCAAAATTGGACTGCCCTTCCTCTTTCGTGGAACGCAAGGCATTAAGTAGGCCGTTGCGGCCGTTGAGTTTGATACCATTAGCAATGGGCAAGGATTGGCGAGACCAGAAGCTGCTATCGCCGCCGGCGAACATGGGGTTTTCCAAAATGGCGTCAAAACCGTGCTCTGTGCTGTCATAAGGATTGCTATCACCACTTCCATACAGGACAGAAAGTCGGGGCCTGATCCAGTCAAAATCCATGGAGGCTTCCAGCGCCGCGAATCCTGCCAGAATGTTCGATTGCTTGCCGGTGAAGGGGCCGGCAGTTTCCGAACCAACTGCCAGATAAGAACTTGCTGTCAGGTTAAGCCTGCCAAAATGACCGTCGCCGTTATAGCCCAGATAACCGACGTCATAGTTCCGCGCGTAGCCTCCGCCCAACGGCGAAGGCCGGATCGGAAAGCCGTTTTGGTCGTAGTAAACCCGGTTCGTATCACCTTCCCGGTTGCGGTTATAGATGCCGATCACTTGGGAAGTGAAGCCCCGTACCGGAAAGTCCTGGCGATACAAGTTGGCAAGGAACACGTCGTCGTTGCGGAGGCCATGTTCAATGATCTCGTTGAGTCCACTGTTGACACTCTTCTCCGCACGTCGCAACCAGGCAAGGTTATATTGCCAGAGATTATTGTCCCGGTTTCCATAGAGCCGCACTCCGAGCGGATTGTCCAGGAACAGGAAGCCGCGGAAATCTGCGGTAAAGGGCTGAATGCCTACCCGAATCCGGTCAAAGTCGTAGCGGTCGGACACAGTACGCAAATGCATGTCGATGGACAACTGCTGTATGCTGATATCGTGATCCCAGCGGTTTTCTCCTTTATTCTTGTTTGCGAACAATACGCCCGGTGCGTCGGCTTCGGTGAAATTGCTGTTGATGACCGGATTGAAGCGGAACTCGAAATCGGGTGGACGAAAGACTGTTTCACCTTTATACACATTGAAAGCAAAGCTCAGATTTTCCAAGAACAGGAACTGGTCGCCCGCCGCCACAGATCCGGAAGACAGCGTCGGAGGCAGTCTGCGCGGCTCGGCGACAGTATCCGAGAGCACCCCCAGGTTGAAGAACCAGTCCTTCCCCGCAAACGGCCGGTCAGCCTTGAGGACGTTAAAATTGTAAGGATCATACCAACGTTCGTTCATCAGTCCGAGGTCAACGGGCAGCCGCCAGCGGTCCTCGAGAGCCGTGTATTTGGGCGGTGTCTGATAATCAGTCGAGGCGACAGCCTCAAGTCCGGACATGCGGTTGGGCTCCTCGGGCGGTATCAGTTCTTCTTCGCCCTCCAATTGACCCGGTCGACGCCGCGTAATTTCCTCACCGCCTTCAGGCTGAAGAACTGTGGCTTCATTGACCGCCGCTTGCGCGTTCTCCGGTATGGTCACGCCTAAGATGATTGACAAAGTAAGCTCTATCCAGGGCAAGCGAACCTTTCCAGCCCTGGCTGAATTTTTGTTTATGAACGATTTCATGGGACAACCGACCTCGGATTCACGGTGTTGTCGGCAGGAGGCGATTCAATTTCCGGAAAAGATTTCTTCCCTGAGGGCGCCTTGATCTTTTTTCCATCCATGGTAAGGTTCTGGGAAATATGAAACCCATGACAATCAATGCAAGTGGATGCAACCTTATCCTTGGCATTGCTACCGACGCCGCTATGGCACTCCCGGCAACTGGCGATGCCCTTGAGCATCACATCTTCACTGTGCTCGGACTTTTCTGCATCGTGGCAATCTTTGCAATCCTGGGTTTTATGTTTGTCGTGATTGAAGTCGGCCTTGGGAAATCGGTGCGTACTGAATTCAATCGGCTCGACCTTCCAGAACTGCTGCTGGTTATCTCCCTGTTTGCTCTCATGGTTCAGGCTCACAGTGTGGCACTTGCCGCAGACTCGGAAACGCATGACTTCAGAATCTACGTCACGGACATAGTTGCTTACCCACTCCTTGGGTTCCATTTGCACCAGCGGTGGAAGCGCCTCCCCAGGCCGGTGGCGTTCACTTGGTACCTGTAGTGTTTCAAGAAGGCGATAGTCGTCTTTTAATGCCCGGTTGGCATAATAGCCATCGAGAAATGTTTGTATACTATCGTCATCACCATGAGGCAATTCCAGTTTGGGATCATGGGCCTCAAAGTTTAGCTTATGGCATTCGTGACATTGGCTTTCAAAATCGAGCTTCGCCATGTACTTACCGCCGGGTTCAGGCTGGTGGCAATTCGCACAATCAAGCCGAACATTGCCGCGCTCGGAACTTTTGATGCCCTCTTTTTTAAGATGGACAGCGTGGCTGAATTCGATGTTGGTGCGTTCCGATAGCCTCTTTTTCCCGTCCAGAGGAATGCGAACAGACTGTGACTTGTCGTCTCCGAAAGGCATTATAGTTGCCTTAAATTCAGGATGGCCGTCGCCAAAATCCGACACATCAGCGAGCTTGGTATCGGGTTCTGTAGCTTTGATGTTTTCGTGGCAACTGGTGCATAGCGACTCATCATGCCGGATTAATGCCGGATTGTGGGAACCGTTATGCTCCTTGTGGCATGTTGCGCAATGATTGGACTCAAGGGCATCGACATTCTTAAATCCTTCGGGGAAGTGATGGGGTGTCTCCTTATGACAATCGGTACAAACGGAATCTCGTACCGAAACGAAGGCTTGCTCGTGACAGCGATTACAGTCAGAGGCGAAGAAGCTGTGGGCAGCCGAGATGGGCCCGGAATTCCAGCCAAGATCGGATAATACCGGCACGGTGCGCAACCAGACGCCGAAAGGCTTGTAGACAAAACCAGCCAGCGGCGTTAAGAAAAACAGGATCAATATCGCCAGAGACAAGATCCAGGCGGTGCGGCGCATGGAAAAACTGCTCCGCCCGGTATCCGAATCGATGCTAGCCAGCAGCGCATCTTCCAGTTCCTTGCTCTGCCTACCTGCCGGTTCTTTGATTTCAAGACGTAAGTTATAGGTTGCCGGGGCTTCCCTTACCGTGAAACTGACGTTGCCGATGCTAAACTCATCGCCGGGCATCAAAACGGATTCCGCCAATTTCCTGCCATTGTGGATAATGTGATTGGGTGCGATGGCACGGATTAGCAATTCCCCATCGTTTCCTTGCTCAATGACAGCATGACTAAGCCCTGCCAACCGGCTTTGCAGGCGGATATCCTGGTCAGTCCCGCGACCCACGCTCAGACGTTCAGTGTCGATTTCCCTTGCTTCGAAAATCTCACCCCGCCGAACTGTTTCTATCAGACAATGCATCTTTGCTTTCACCAATAGAAAAACACGGATATCACATGAATCAGAACCGCGACCAGCAGAGCGCAAGCAATCGGGATATGCAGGAAAAGCCAGCATTTCATTAAAGCATGATAACGAATGTCACGCTGAACACGACTAATTAAGGACTGCCTCTCATTTAATACTTTGAGGAGTTCAACCACCTGGTTAATCTCTTCTGTGCTCTTGGATTCTCGTAAATACTTGCTAAGAAAACTTTGGGGGCTAAGCGCGTCGACACCCAAAGCGGCCTGCTTCGACCCGGCGAAACTGCCCGCAAGCTTCCATTGAAAAAACGGCAATACCGAGAGGCTGGCGCCCATCATGATCTGCTGCCAAAGCGTGCCGCCCAAGCGGGTTTCTACTACTTTCCGCAGCACTTTATGATGCGCCTCCGCACCCAGGTTTTCTGCTAATTCCAGGCTGGTTTCATCAAGCCTGGCAATGGTTGTAATCATCTCCCTCCTGCTGACTCCATTACGGATGGAAGTAACCACAGCCGGGAACGACAAGTAGGCATAGAGGCCGTAAAATCCACTTAACACAACAACAATCATGAGTGCGTAGGCCAGAGAATGGATGTTCCAGCCAAATTGGAGTGCGCTATGCAGGGATACAACCACAGGC
>Ga0194062_1000704_pt1 | contig 14098 bp, 12 predicted proteins | sample SepL2225m_MetaG_FD_155481 | JGI IMG/M metagenome (GOLD analysis project Ga0194062, IMG submission 155481) | Anoxic zone freshwater microbial communities from boreal shield lake in IISD Experimental Lakes Area, Ontario, Canada - Sep2016-L224-25m | ecosystem: Environmental > Aquatic > Freshwater >... | reverse complement strand
GTTCAGGATGCTGCGAATATTGACATAAAACACCTCTTCGACGGCACTGATCGTGCTTTCAAACTTCTGAAAACTCAACTCGCCCGCATTGAACTTTTGCAGCAGAATGCTTTGAATGGTCTCCCGCTTCTTGTGGAATCGCTGGATTTGGTCCAGCATCACTTGAATATCTTTTTGAAACGTCTTCTTCCCGCTATTCGCCTGCAACGCCTCGATGAATTCTTCCGTGGTTTTGATTTGCCCCGTCTGGATCAGTTGCGGCCTCGGCTCCTCCGTCAGCAGTTTATAATTTCCGTAGCCAAATAGGACGATGCTCATGAAAATCGCTGTGACGCCAAACGCCGTACCTAGGACACTTGCGCCTCCAATTTGAAGCGCTAGAAGGCCCGGTGAAAACAGCACCGTGTTGCCTATCGCGATGCCAGCATTGAGCCCTGCAATTTTCAAAAGTTTATTTGTCGGCACAGCTGTTCTCCTTATCACTATTTTAACTTATTTTAACAGAGGGACGCAGCACTTGCAAGGCGCGATTTTCACTCGCCCCATATTCGGGTTCTCATTATTTGATGGCCATAACGCCAAAATTTACGATGATATAGTTCCCATTATCAAATATATATCCTTTTTGGGGCCAAGCAGGCATGTTGTTCCGAGCATATTTTGTAGCTTCTTCATTTAATTTGAAATCGGCAAGAATATAATCGAATCCATAATAATTGAATAATTTTTTCATTGAGGTTTGGCCTTCAAAGGCAACGGCTGACCAAGAAATGACTGAATTGATGTTCGTTTGAACAAACTTCATTTTATCTGGTACTTTATCATTGGTTGAGAACCGCACACTTTTATAGAAATCCCAACGCCAATCATTCTTTGGAATGATGCAGTAATTCATGATACCATCGCTAATGGAATATTCCCCGGTAAAAATGACTGGCTTTTTCGAATCATAATTCGACGCAAGTTCATATCCAACCGTTCTTACGACATTTGCTTCCTCCTCAGAACGAAGATGGTTCAGGGCAAGCCATTGATTCAAATTGACAGACTGGTAGAGACATAAAAGTGCGACCACGAGAAGCGTTCCATTTTTAATTAATTTTACATGATTACTCTGCAAAATGACTTGAGTGAATAACATCAGTATGAATGCAACAAAAATCGCAAATACCTGGCAAGCTCTGTAAGGAGAACAAACGCCTTGAATGAGAGATAAAATGATGATGGAGAAAAACAGCCCTGAGAAACAAAAAAGAATTCCTATTTTTCGATGTTTCACGGTTAGGACAATCATCATAATGATTGCAATTGCTTCACAAAATAATAGAATAGTAATTGGGAAGTACCATAATCCGTTCAAAATATAATCCAAGGTGATATTGGATAACAATGACTGTAAGGACGGGATGATCCCTGCTGTAAAATATGAAATGGTGGTTGCACCGTTTGATATGAAACTCAAATTCAGTATTGCAAGAATCACACCATGTACAACCACTCGTAACGCAACCCCAACGAGCAACGGTACGGAAAACAGCAAACCATCGCGCCAGATCGGTTTCATTTCTTTATCCCGCGAGGAACCATAAAGAAAACGCAGCAGTAACAATGCAAAAACCCCAAATATATAAACACTGACAAGCGATTCATATCCTGCAACCACAATCATGAGCAATACAGATGCCGTCATAACATTCCGAAATTTCTTTTCATTAAGATTTCCCAGCATGATGATTAACAAAAATGAGACTAGCAAATATCCGCCACAGACAACCAAATTCGCACCCGAGTATTCCCAAATCTCATTGATTAAGGGGTACGAAATCAGGATGCATGAAAAAATCGTATATACGATTTGATTCATTTTGTTTTCCGTCGCTCTCATGAAAACAATACAAAAATTGACTGCTGAAACAAGCAGAAGTCCAACTGCAATCACTTTCTCCACATACGGAAAATAGTCCACTAAGGATGTCAGATAGAGCCACAAAACCATCCCAAAACGTCCCGCTGCCAGCATGACATTGCCCTCTCCGATATAGCGCGCACGCTCCAGATCATCGATTCCAACTGTGCTGTTTGTGACGGAATAGCCGAAGCACAAAATAGCAACAATCAATAAAGGCAATAAAAATGATATTCTAGTGATGAATTTTTTAAAGTCATTGAAGTATTCTTGCATTCCGTTATGACTCCCAGTCTTCTCATATTAAAATAGCAACAATCGCAGTTCGTATTAGGCCTGACTCAAAATATCCACCAATTCAAGGTGCTTATTCTTATCCAACGCCCAGGTGATGGACCATTCGTTTTCAAAAATCAATACTGGCCGACCGATTTTGTCCTCCGCGAGGAGCGTGGAGCTCGTGAGGCTTAGTTTCTTGAGGTCTGGAAATAGTTCCGGATTCGTAATCCAGCGGGCGTGTTTCGACGCGAGTTGCGTCAAACGTATGTCAACGCCATACTCGCCTTTCAAGCGATATTCCAACACCTCAAATTGCAACACCCCAACAGCCCCAATGATGAGGGTATCCGAAGCATAACTCGTCTGCCGAAACACCTGAATCGCGCCTTCTTCCGAAAGCTGCGTGATGCCTTTCATGAACTGTTTGCGTTTCATGGTATCGGTCGCTGCCACCCGCGCGAAAAACTCCGCCGGAAACAGAGGAATACCCTCGAACTTGAGTGCCTTATTCTTCTCGCTCAACGTGTCACCAAGATTGAAAATACCAGGATCAAACAGGCCAATGATATCACCTGCATAAGCTTCCTCGATGATGTTGCGCTCTTGCGCCATGAGTTGCTGTGGAAGGGAGAGGCGGATTTCTTTGCCCGCTTGGACATGCCAGACCGACATCCCTTTTTCGAACTTTCCGGAGCACACACGCACAAACGCCATGCGATCACGATGGGTCGGATTCATATTCGCCTGAATTTTAAACACAAATCCAGAAAAGAGCTTGCTATCCGGATCGACTTCGCCTTCCGATGAATCTCGGATAGTGGGCGATGGGGCCATTTTCAAGAATTCATTGAGGAATGGTTCCACCCCGAAATTGGTCATTGCACTGCCAAAGAAGAGCGGCGTCAACTCGCCGCGCATGACTTTTTCGTGATCGAATGCGTCGCCCGCGATATCAAGCAGCTCAATTTCAGCGCAGAGTCGGTCATAGTGATAATCACCAAGCAATTCTTTGAAAATCGGATCATCCACACCGCCTGTTTTCGAAGTGACGAGAGACTGTCCGTGGTTTCCACCTTCAAACAATTCAATTTGCCCCAGAATGCGATTATAAACTCCTTTGAAGTCCCCATCGATACCAATCGGCCAGTTCATCGGGAAAGAGCGGATGCCAAGGACGTTTTCCAGTTCCTCCATCAATTCAAAAGGATCCTTGGATGCGCGGTCCATTTTGTTCACGAAAGTGAAAATCGGGATTTTTCGCATGCTGCAAACATGAAACAGCTTGATTGTCTGCGTCTCCACGCCCTTCGCCCCATCAATTAACATGACGGCACTGTCCGCAGCCACAAGCGTACGGTAGGTGTCCTCGCTGAAGTCCTGATGGCCAGGTGTATCCAGGATATTAATGCTAAACGCATTGTATTCAAACTGCAGCACGGATGAAGTCACCGAGATGCCCCTCTGCTTTTCGATTTCCATCCAGTCGGAGACAGCGTGCTTCTGCGCCTTGCGCGATTTGACCGAACCCGCGAGACGGATGGCGCCTCCATACAGAAGCAGTTTCTCCGTCATGGTGGTCTTACCCGCGTCGGGGTGCGATATGATTGCGAAGGTCTTGCGTCGGGCGACCTCCTGGTGTATTTTTTGATTCATTGTTGACATGCGTTTGATTCCCTCAATTCCTTTATTTCATTTCTTGCGCACACGCAAACGTACTAGCCAATTTTATAGCATGCGGTGTCAGACGTCAATCTCGAACTCGACGTACGCCCCGCGTTTCAGCTTGGGATCGAGCGTGTAAGGCCCCATGGAGAGACGTTCTAATGTCTGGACCTCGCGGCCGACGGATAAAAACATTTTTTTCACTTGATGAAACTTTCCTTCATAGATAATGACATCCACCTCGTCTGACTCCACTGCGTCAGGCGACTTTTTATTTAAGATTAATTCAGCTGGCATACACTGCACGGTATAGTCTAGAATGGCACCGCGCGCAAAGATTTGGATTTCCTTTTCGCCCACGGGTCCATCCAGCTTCGCCCGATATCGCTTCGCAACGTGTTGCTTTGGCGCCAAAAGTTTGTGCGCAAATTCACCATCATTGGTGAGAATCAAAAGTCCCGTCGTATCGATGTCGAGGCGCCCAACCGGGAACGGCGCAAACACCTGATGCTCCGGCGCAAGCAAATCAATGACCGTCTCATGACGTCTGTCCTCGGTCGCAGAAATCACCCCTGCGGGCTTGTTCATCAGCAGATAGATAAACTTGCGATAGTGCATTTTTTTGTCGTGGATGCGGATGTCGCTTTTGGCTGGATCAACGTGCATCCCTGGGTCATTGACAAGGAAACCGTCCACTTGGACGGCCTTGGTTTTGATGAGTTTTTTAATTTCTGTGCGCGTGCCATAGCCAGAATTGGATAGCACTTTATCTAATCGTTGCATGGGTTATCCTTTCACGCCTGCATAATAATTCATCAAGCAGCCCGCAAGGATGATGTCGCGTTCATCGTGCGTGAGGTTTGGTAAAGTGAGTGTCAACGTCTTGGTATCGCCGTTTGCATTGATTTGCATTGCCTCAAACGAGAGCGCCCCTGCAAGAAGGCCCGAACGCAGTCCAGGAATAAGGATTCTATCCCCCATGCGCAGGACGCTTGCATCTTCAGGCTTTATGATAAACGGGCACATGCCCCAGTTGACTAGGTTGCTACGATATCGTTTCGTCGCATATTCCAGCGCCAAATTCGCCCAACCGCCGAGTACTTTCTGGCAGGATGCCGCTTGTTCGCGCGCTGAGCCGTCGCCAGGCTTGTTTGCAAAAATCACACTACCGACGCAGGTGTTGCCGCGATGTAAGTTGTCTTTTTTGGTCGCCGCCGCAACGCTTTCCATTAGGGACGTGAAGTTCTTTGCGTTTTCAAGACGGCCCGTCTCGTATGCCTGTACAGCCTTTGCCTTCCCCACGTACGCGGGGTCTTTGCGGGACAGCGTAAATTCGGCAAGCCGGAGCGGGTTGGATCGGTAGGATGACGTCTCGCCCGAAGGGATGAGTTCGTCGGTCGTCGTGACTGGATCCGTGATGACCGTAACCACTTCAAGCAAGAGGTTTTCCGCGAGCGGAGATATTTTTGGCCAGTCGACGATATTGGGGCCAAATTTTAATGGCAACTCCGTCTGCGCATCGCCAAATCCCTGATAAACGCGATTGCGATAAGGCGAAGGATCATACGTGTATGGAAAAGCCTTTTCGGCAAGTCCAAATTCAGAAGCGGAGGTCAATCGCCCGCCGTTCGCCGCCGTCGCCGCGATGGACCGCGCGTCCATCAACGCAACCGACGAAATCTGCCCGTTGCTCGGTTTGGAGCCTTCCCGATTGACAAAATTGCGCGTCGTGTGTCGGATGCTTAATGCGTTGTTCGCCGGCACGTCGCCAGCGCCAAAGCACGGCCCACAGAATGCGGTCCGCATGGTCACGCCGGCCTCTAGCAGCGCTGCAGCCGTACCGTTTCGCGCGAGCGCGAGATTGATGGGTTGACTGCCTGGATACACGGACAACCAAAAATCGTCGGTGCCGATGTGCCCTTGTGTCAGAATTTCCGACGCCATCATGATGTTTTCAAACGTGCCGCCCGCACAGCCTGCGATGACGCCTTGGTCCACGTATAGCCGCCCGTCTTTGACTTTGTCTGTGAGTTGATAATGAATGGATTCTTGGTCAATCATCCTTTTGCCCGCTTCCTCGGCAACTTTGAGAATGTCCATGGTGTTGGCATTGAAATCGTCAATGGTGAACGCATTGCTCGGATGGAACGGCAACGCTATCATTGGCTTCACTTCATCCAGCGCCACGATCACTGCGCCATCATAGAGCGCCAAGTCTTCTGGTGCAAGGGTTTGATAGGCGTCCGCCCGACCGTGTGTCGTCAGATACGCCTTGACCTTCTCATCGGTGATCCAAATGGAACTGAGGCATGTCGTCTCTGTAGTCATGACGTCGATGCCGTTTCTGAAATCCACGCTCAAGCCCGCGACACCTGGTCCTGCGAACTCCATGATTTTATTTTTGACAAATCCCGACTCGAAGACCGCTGCGATGATGGCAAGCGCGACATCCTGCGGGCCCACGCCTGGTGCAGTCGCCCCTGAAAGATAGACGAGTACTACGCCTGGTCGGGCAATATCATAGGTCTTGCTTAAAATTTGTTTCACGAGCTCGGGTCCGCCTTCACCGACCCCCAGAGTGCCCAGTGCGCCATAACGCGTATGGCTATCCGACCCCAGCAACATCCGTCCACATCCCGCCATTTCTTCGCGCATGTAGGAATGAATGACCGCCTGATGGGCAGGCACGAAAATACCGCCGTACTTTTTCGCGGCGCTGAGTCCAAACACGTGGTCGTCCTCGTTGATGGTGCCACCAACCGAACATAGGCTGTTGTGGCAATTGGTCAACACGTATGGGACCGGAAATTTTTCGAGTCCGCTTGCCCGTGCCGTTTGCACGATGCCAACGTACGTAATATCGTGAGACGCCAAAGCATCAAACGTAATCTTCAGGTTGCTTGCATTGCCTTTGTTGTGCGCAGCAAGAATTTGCCATGCCATCGTGCCGTCTTGCGCGTGCGAGGCATCCGATTGTGCGACGTATGCCACTTTTGTGACGATTTGCTCTCCATCAACCAGATAAACTGGCTCTTTCATTAACTTGATCACTTATATTCCTCCAATGATAAAATATCCTAAAATAAACACGACCTGATTCATCTCACAAATCGCACCGAGCGCGTCGCCCGTCACCCCGCCGAGTTTCCTCTGAAAAAAGAGTGCCCCAGCCAACGTCGAAACGACGGTGATGATAAACATTATAACACCTCTCCAACTTCCTACCAAGTAGAAAATCAAAAGTGCCAGTATTCCGCCAATAATCGCATCCCGCAAGCTTAGCAGTTCGACAAAGTTTTTACCAAGCCCCTCGGTATCCCGTGCGTACTTTGAAATCCCGGCGGCTACGATGGATCCCGTGCGTCCTGCCACAGGCATTAAAAGCAACGGAATCACTGCGTTTTGCGCAAGAAAAGAAGGCAATGCCGAAATTGCGACCCAGTATGTCAGGATTACAAAGACCAGAGCGATGACCCCATTCGTCCCGATGTGACTGTCTCGCATAATTTCCAGCATGCGCGCCCGTGGACGATTCGAAAACACGCCGTCACAGGAATCCGCAAGCCCGTCCAAATGCAAACCGCCAGTCAATAACACGTACGCCAGCACCACAAACACGGCTGCAATCGGCTTTACCGGGAAATAACTGACAAGCTGCCAGACAAGGAGCATCAAGCCGCCAATCGCCAGACCCACTACGGGTGCATAAATCAGGCTTTTCGCCTGGTCCTTTTCCTTGGAATTTTGGACCATTGGAAGCGGTATGGTGGTTAGAAATGAAACTGCCAGCCGCACTCGTCTAAACTCCGTTTTGATCATTCCAGTCCGCTCCTCACTTGATTTTAATCGGTAGCCCGCTGACACAAAAGTGCACTTCCGTTGCGCGATCCGCGACCCGCTGGTTGACCCTGCCCGCAACGTCCCGGAATAGGCGTCCTAAGGGGTATTCAGGCACGAGCCCCATACCAACCTCATTTGTCACAAAAATCGCTGTGACGCCCGCATCCTCGAGCGCGTTCATGAGCCCGTTAACTTCGATTAAGACTTTCTTTTCAATCGCCTCGGCTTTTGCGTTTTCCAGTAACGTGTTGTCGTCGATTGGTTCCTCAAACTGCTCCATAATGAGATTCGTGCATAAGATGGTTAGACAGTCCACAAGCACAACCTCGAACTGCTTTGCCAAATCAACGAACGCGGCGGTTTCGAATTGCTTGTATCCCTCGTACGTGGTCCAAGTAGAAGGCCGATTGCGTCGATGATGTGCAATCCGCTCTGTCATTTCACTGTCAATGTCTTTTGCTGTCGCAACATAAAGCACACGCGCACTCAAGCCATCTGCAAGCCGTTCCGCAAAACGGCTCTTGCCACTTCGTGCGCCGCCTGTCACTAATATCATGTTTCGCAATGGTTCCACCTAGTTTCATTTACAATTTTGCATTTATGCCCCAAAGAACTCCGCATACAGCGCGTGCAGTGCGTTTTCGGCATCATATGCCTTTACGCCAAACATCAAACTCACTTCCGAAGACCCTTGGTTGATCATTTCGATATTAACCTCGGCCTTTGCAAGTGCAGTCGTTGCTCTCATCGCAACCCCAACCGACCGGATCATCCCTTCTCCAACCACCATCACAAGGGCCTTGTTGTATTCGATATCACAGTGGTCGACATCAAGTTCTTGTCGAATGCGTGCGAGTACGCGATCTTCTTTTCCTTGAATCTGGGCTTCCCGCAAGATGATGCTGATATTATCGATTCCTGAAGGAGTATGGTCATAGGAAATCCCTTCCTCCTCGAGAATCTGCAATAACTTACGACCAAATCCAATTTCACGGTTCATCATGTATTTGCTCACGGAAATGCTGACAAATCCTTTATCGATGGCGATGCCTACAACTGGATTGTCTGATTTATTGCGGTATTTCACAATCATGGTGCCAGGTGCTTCCGGATTGTTGGTGTTCTTAATATTGACGACAATCCCTCTTTTATAAACTGGCTCAAGGGTCTCTTCATGCAGGACCGAAAAACCCGCATAGGAAAGTTCTCGCATTTCCTCATAAGTAAAGACAGGAATGGGCTTTGGATTTTTGATGAGTTTTGGATTCGCAGCATACACGGAATCGACATCGGTGAAGTTTTCATACACATCGGCTTGCACCGCCGCCGCAAGAATAGATCCAGTGATATCGGATCCGCCCCGCGGAAATGTTGCGACCTCGCCAGAAAGTGTATAGCCAAAGAATCCTGGGAAAATCGAAATGCCGTCCCGTTCACATAGCTTCTCGAGCAAGTCATAAGACTGTGGCAGCACGCGCGCGTTTCCAAAATCATCGCTTAAAAACATCCCCGCATCTTTCGGATTGACATAATTCGCATCGTACCCTAATGATTTCAAGTACGCTGCCACGATTTTTGCAGCTATGTCTTCCCCCGCCGCTTTCATGCAGTCCATATATTTCCCTGGATGCTCCATGCTAAGCAATGTACGCGCTTTTAAGTCTTTTGCAATTTCCAATTGCAACGCCTTCTCTAAGTTTAAATCCTCTGCGATTTCATCAAAACGAACCAAGACCGCATTCAAAGCCGACTCTGCAGTGCCCTTTTCCAACATCGTGTTGGCAAGTGTGATGAGCAGGTCCGTCACCTTGATATCATCCTTATCTCTTTTTCCTGGTGCTGAAACAACGATAATCCTTCGATCGATATCCGCAACAATAATTTCGCAAACCTTTTTAATTTGCTCTGCATTCGCTAAAGAAGTTCCCCCAAATTTCGCAACTTTCATTCTCTACGCCTCCATATCTAATTAATATAATCGAATCAAAGAAATGAGTTGACGGATTCCTTTTTTTCCCTCAAAGCCGTGAATTGCTTGGAGCAAAAACCCTTCATTCGCCATACTCGTCGTAAACGCAAGTTCCTGTTCATATCCTTTTAACGTCACAACGGATACATTCCCAATTGTTTTTTCAACATACTCTAACGCGGCTTGCTTATCACTGACTTCAAGCCGAACAAACCAGAAAGACTCAAAATCCCTGATGTCAAGAACATTGTTTGTCACTGGCAACTTCCAAACCATCATTTTGGTGATTTCATGGTGTTTTACAATGTCTATGATATCCGCTACAACTGCACTTGCTGTGGGAAGTTTCCCCGCACCTTTTCCGTAAAACATGGCGTCGCCAACCGCATTCCCACGTACTATGATGCCATTGAATACGTCTTCTACGTTTGCTAAAGAATGTTTCACAGGGAGCATCACGGGAGAAACTCGTGCATACACACCTTCCTCATATTTCCTAGACATCGCAAGCAGTTTTATGATTCTGCCGAGTCGTTCTGCATATTTCATATCAATCAACGAAATCTTCGTAATGCCTACCGTGCTAATTTTCCGATAGTCCACCATCTCGCCATAGGAAAGTGAGGAAAGAATCGCAATCTTTCGACAAGAATCATGTCCTTCAATATCCGCGGTTGGGTTCGCTTCAGCATATCCGTTTAATTGTGCTTCTTTGAGTGCGTCCGAGAAATCTTTCCCTTCCAATCGCATCTTTGTCAAAATATAGTTCGTCGTACCATTTAGGATGCCAAGAATCCCAGTAATTCGATTTGCTGCAAGGCATTGCTGAATCGGGCGAATAATTGGAATGCCACCGCCTACACTCGCCTCAAACATATACGACACCTTATGATCCTTTGCAAGTTGCAGGAGTTCAGGTCCATGGGTAGCAACCAGTTCCTTGTTCGATGTGACGACACTTTTGCCTGATGCAAGTGCACGTTTTGTGAACTCATAGGCGATGCCAGCTCCGCCAATGGTTTCAACAATGATGCGAATATCGCGATTCTCAAAGATTTCATCTGGATCTTTTGTTATCAGCTTCGCATCAGGAGAATCCTCAAAATCTCTGACATCAAGAATTTTTTCCACAACAATATCTTGCCCTGCATTTTCGGTAATGTTCTTCGCATTTTCACGCAAGACCTCTGCAACGCCACTTCCTACTATTCCATACCCTAAGATTGCTACCTTAATCATGATGACTCCTCCAGTAATTCTATTCTCTTGCTAAAATCTCTTGTCTACGTACTCCTTCAATTTCGCTAATGGATTCCATCATTCCTTCAATCGTGGTTACCATTGTATCTGTTTCAACAGAAATCGTGATATCTGCAAGCCCATTGATTGGAATGTTTTGATTGATTGTGATAATATTTGCTTTCGCAACGGCAATGCATCCGATAATTCTTGACAAAATCCCCGAAAAATTTTCAACCACAAAAAACAATGTCATGACCTTCCCGCGAGACATTTCATAAAACGGGAAAATATAGTCTTTATACTTGTAATACGCACTTCGACTGATGCCCATCTTCTGCGTCGCTTCATTGACTGCTTTGACTTTCCCACTAGATAAGAGTCCTTTCACAGCAATGACCTTTTCAAAAACTTCAGGCAGAATTTTCCCGTCTATTAAATAATATCGACTTGTTTTTTCCATACAACACCTCTCGCCTTGTCCGTCTCACAAGAACATTTGTACTCGTGAGAAGAATAATACCATAAACGCGTAGTATGTTCAAGTATTTTTCTGAGAAAAATAAAAAAGCTCCTCGCAAAAGCGGAGAAGCTCTAGGGAAACATTATCTTTTCTTTCTACCTACATTATTCGGCTCTTCGGACTCGTAATAAGCGGCATAATATCGATAGTAATTATAATTCCGATAATAATTATATCTACCGGTCTTTTCGGTATCCACGTTGTTGAGGATGCCACCAAGAATATTGGCACCTGCACTTTTCAGATTTTTGATTGTCAACTCCGCAATCTCGAATGTAATACTGCCGTGCAAAAAGACCATAAGAACCCCATCTGCATGCTTTGATAAGACCGACGCGTCAGTGATAAAGGAAGCAGGTGGAGAATCAATTAAGATAAAGTCATATTTTTCACTTAGTTCCTTCAAAATATTTTCCATCGCCTTTGTTTCAATCAATTCGGCAGGGTTGGGAGGGACAGGACCACACGTAATCGCAGAAATGCCCAATTCCGTCACATATTGAATGGACTCTTCTAATGTATTCGTCTTTGCAATCACATTCGTAAGACCTGGAAAATTCTGAATTTTTAAGTAATTATGAATTTTCGGTTTCCGCATATCAGCGTCAACAATGATGACTTTATGACCTACCTGCGCAAGTGCAATGGCAAGGTTAATTGTAATTGTTGATTTCCCTTCACCAGGCGCACTACTGGTGATTAATATTTTTTTGATGTTTTTATCCGCACAAACAAATTGAAGATTCGTTCTTAACGCTTTATATGCCTCCTCTAATTGAAAAGGAGCCTCGTTGAGTAATATGAATTTTCTCTTATTTAGCCCTTGTTTCTTGATAAAAAAACGTTGAAAATAACTTTTGATCATTTGCCTGCACCTCCATAACCAGAACCGTTTGTCGCGTTTTCGCCGAACTTTTCTAAGTTGATTTCTGGTAACAGCCCCAGTACTGAAATGCCAAACATTTGCTTGATCTGTTCATCTGATTTAATGGTGTCGTCAAGATACTCTTTCAGTATTTCGATTAGAATGACCAAAGCAGCACCAAATAAAACTGCAATCAAGGTATTGATTGGGAGACTTGGGTAAATTGGCACACCATCTTTGGCAGAATTGACTGCTACCAAACTCGCACCTTCAAAGTTCTTACTAATGATTTTCGGCGCATCCAGTAGAATTTGATTCACAATATCTTTTGCAAGATTAGGGTCATTGTCTTGTACAGAGATCTCCAACACCTGTGTGTTTTTCAATCCTGACGTCGTAATCTTACTTTTCAGTTTATCAATCGAAATGTTCAAGCCCAGATGCTCCGCTACAGCTATCATGACCTTGTCGCTTTTTAAAATGATGCTATAAGTCTCAACCAATTGCTGGGTTAACAATAGATCGGAATACGTAATCTTGTTCGAGTTCGTCGTTTCACTAATTTTCAAAGCTGCCGTTGCCTCGGCTTGATAAACTGTTGCTATAAAAGTTTTTGTACAAACAAATGCAACAGCCCCAAATAAAATTGCAACAATCAATATTTTCAATAAATTGTTTGCAATAATTGCAAAAATATCTCTGATTTCAAAAGGTCCAGCTTTTATAGGTAAGTGATTACTTTCCAATCGATTTCAACTCCTTTGATGTGTAAGTTCGTTTCATATAATATCATGATTATGTAAAATTTTAAACCCATTTTCAACCCAATTTTCGTAATTTACACTTTTCCTCCCAATTCGGTTCATGTTTTCTGTACGAAAGAGGCGATTCATTGCATCCATTCCTCTTAGCAAGGGATCGTGTGCGTCTGAACCGATGACAATCCGAAACTGATTTCCAAGTAAGAAATCAACCGTTTTCTTGCTACCATGCTTTTCAGAGGAGTCAAGACATGTCGCATTCATTTGAAAAACCACACCTTTTTCCGCCCAGGAAAGCATTTCCTTCTTTTCTCTAAGGACCCATGAATTTCTTTCCATGTGCGCAATGACAGGGGTAATACCGCGTAATTGTAATTCATAAATAGCATTTGTTGCCCAAATAGGAAATGTTAGTTGAGAAAACTCTAACAACATATATTTGCTTTCTGCCATACAAAGACTTTTTATTTTTTCATGTTCATTCCTCTCTCGAAACAGATCAATCATTTGAATCAGAGAGGGTGAAAATGAAACCTCCATCCCTTTGTGCAGTTTGATTAATACTTGTCGATCAGAAATAGCAAGATTCAAAAGATCAAATGCATGGTTTCTTAAATCGATATAACTTTCATAGTCTTGAAATTCTGGTGAAAAATGAGGCGTACAAATAATGTCCGTCACGCCACCGATCAAGGCTGCTTCAATGATTCCCAATGATTCGGCCATACTTGTTGCCCCATCATCAATATTTGGTAAAATGTGCGAATGAACATCAACCATGCTTTTCACCTCGCCAGTTAATCAATCAACATCTGTTCGACCAAGTCGCAATAATCGAGTTGTATATAAGTTGGGACGACTTCTTTCAATATCCGAACTACATTCTCTTTGTTGTTTCTCGCATCATATAATTCTAGTAACTTTGCTTCAAGAAACGCAGAATCAACATCCAATGCCCGACACACAAAAATACTAGCATGTTTTGTAGAAGTGGACCCCTCTTCCGTCATCATCAGCTCTTCATATAATTTTTCGCCCGGTCTAAGTCCTACAT
>Ga0194062_1000703_pt1 | contig 14101 bp, 8 predicted proteins | sample SepL2225m_MetaG_FD_155481 | JGI IMG/M metagenome (GOLD analysis project Ga0194062, IMG submission 155481) | Anoxic zone freshwater microbial communities from boreal shield lake in IISD Experimental Lakes Area, Ontario, Canada - Sep2016-L224-25m | ecosystem: Environmental > Aquatic > Freshwater >... | reverse complement strand
CTATCTACAAACGATGGCAAACAAAGGTTATAACCCGCTTATTGCTGTTCAAATGGCCCTGGCTGGCGAACTGGGGTCTATACGGGGCGAGTAGTTACCATGGATCCTTTGTTTTATGAAACCACACCTACCGGCGAAGTCTTATCCCGGCTGACCACTGATACTACCCTGGTGCAATCGGTAGTGGGGGCCGGACTGTCTGTCACCCTTCGCAGTCTCTTATTACTGCTTGGCAGTCTGTTTATGCTGGCTATAACCAGCGCACAACTCACCGGATTAATTCTCGTGATAGTGCCTTTGGTTCTGGTGCCCATCATTTTCTTCGGACGTAAAGTCAGGCACTTATCCAAAATCAATCAAGACTGTATTGCCGAATCCAGCGCCTTTGCCGGTGAGACTTTGAATGCGGTACCACTTGTTCAAGCGTATAGTCTGGAATTGTATAGTAGCGAACGATTTAATGACTCGGTAGCATTAGGCTTTTCAACGGCAAGGCAGCGCTTGAAAGCTCGCGCCTTATTGGCTGCTTTCACGATATTTATCGTATTCGCCTCCATCATGGCGATTATATGGTTGGGAACCCGTTTCGTAATGACAGGACAGCTTACGGTCGGTGAATTAAGCCAGTTTCTTATTTACGCCATAATGGTCGCTACCAATACCGCATCGTTAAGTGAGGTGTGGGGCGATATGCAGCGGGCCGCAGGTGCTCTGGAGCGCATCCTGCAATTATTGAACCGGCAATCCGGGCTAAAGTTGGCCAAACAGCCACTATCAATCAGCTCCTCAACAGTTGAACATATTCATTTTGATAAAGTATCCTTTCATTATCCCTCCCGACCCGGACAACATGCGCTGGAAACTTTCTCACTGACCATCGCCCCGGGCGAGACCGTGGCCTTGGTAGGACCCTCAGGCGCTGGTAAGAGTACCGTCTTGCAATTGCTCTTGCGGTTTTATGATCCCCAGCAAGGAACCATTACTTTAGGAGGGATCGACATAACTCAGGCTGATATTAACCAATTACGCAGCGCCATTGGCATTGTGCCGCAAGACACCGTCATTTTTGCAGCCAATGTCATGGAAAATATCCGCATGGGTAAACTGGATGCCACTGCTGATGAAATTATACTGGCAGCCCAAGCAGCTGCCGCAGATGAATTTATTCAGCGCTTGCCGGACGGCTATAACACCTTTCTGGGTGAGCGCGGCATCAGGCTCTCTGGTGGACAGCGTCAACGCATCGCGATTGCCCGTGCCATTCTTAAAAATCCGCCGGTATTATTGCTGGACGAAGCGACCAGCGCACTGGACGCGGAGAGTGAAAAATTGGTTCAGGAAGCAATGGAGCAATTAATGAAGAACCGAACGACACTGGTCATCGCCCATCGGCTGGCTACCGTCCTCAAGGCCGATCGCATTGTCGTGATGGAATATGGCCGAATTGTCGCTATCGGCAAGCATCAGGATTTATTAAAGCAGGGCGGAACTTATGCGAGACTGGCGGCATTGCAGTTTGGTGACCCTACTTTGTTTAATGTAAACATTTTTTGATAGCCATAATCGCCGAAACCCAATAATTTTTTGATTGTTTACAAATACCCCGCCCTTTGGCACTTGTTCTATATGAGATAGGTGCTGACCAAAGAAGAAGTGACCAAAATGGATGACATGAAAAACAACGCTTGATCAGAGACGTATCAGGCATTTAAGTATGAACGTAAATAACAAAAACGATCAAACAACGTGAAAATTTTGCCAATTACTGGCAATAGACAACATCGAAATTTACCACAAACAATTTCTATCTTATTGTTTATAATTTATACCCCTATTATTGGCTGGAAAAAATCACCGAAAGTATCGAACACAAAAAGTTGCCTTACGATTTAGCAAATTAACAAATCGTTCGTTAGCGAATTTTTTCATTTCCAAAGCCAAACCCTAAAATTAGAGAGTAACAACATGTCGCTTGGAGAAGTACAGCGTTTTTATCAAAAAATTCGGCATGATTCCGATTTTTTTCAACTATTTACTAAAACTTTACAAGTGGTTCCAGATAAATATAGAGACCAAACCATCAATGATTTTGCCAAAGAACAGGGATTTGATTTTTCTAGTGAAGAATTCAAGAATTTTACAGGCGCGTCTGAAAATTCAGAGTTAAAAATGAACTCGCCTGAAGCGATGCTTTCAGTGAATAAACTCGAAAAGTTTTTTATTTGGCTATCCGGTGTCAGTCCAAAAATCTTGGCGACTTGCCCGGAATCAGAACAAAAGAAACATACGGCGCTCGGCGGAACAGTTTTAATTCCTGCCTTATTGGCGATAGTTACCTCTTCGTTTTTACTCTACACCTTAAACTTTAGTGTCTATGTCATAATCCCGGTAGCCCTGCTTTGGTCATGCATGATTCTCTTGATGGATAGGGCATTACTGGCTACTTATAGAAAAGGTTTTTCTTTTTGGGGAAAGCTCGGGCAATTTTCCTTAAGATTTGGAATTGCTTTGCTTATTGCCGTAACCGTTGCTCATCCGGTTGTCCTGCTTTTGTTCAGTGAACGTATTGACGCTGCCTACAACGAAGGCCGTATTAAAACCGAACGCGATAATCTTTCGCAGCAGTGCGATCTGAAAAATCCCCAAAGCGAACTTCGCTTATTAGACGAAAAAATGGCCTTGCTTCGCAGCGAATTAAAAAACAGTACTCAACTTTTTGAACCACCCATTTGTAACGATAACACACCGCCTTCAAACCTGGCAGAGGCACCCGCTATTGAAAAGTTGACCCAAGAACTGGCCGTCCTGAAAGCTAAACAGAGCCAAGCAGACCAAGACATCACACTATTTATTGCAAACGCCGAGAAAGAAAAACAAGGGACGCCTGGCAGTGGCTTTACTGGTGTTCGTGGTTGTAAAAAAGGGACGCAGTGCAAAAAATGGTTGAGTCAGGCAAGTGACCGGAAGGATGACAGTATCCGGCTAGGCAAAGAAATTGTCGCATTGGAGGGGCAAATCAGTCAGCTTAACGAAAAAATTGCCAACCAATTAATCGACGTCAAACAAGCCTCAAAAAAACAATGCGAGAAAGAACGCGATGAACTAAAAACAACCCGCGTAAGACAGCGTGATCTCGATCAAAAAAGTATCGAGTCGCTTAGCGATCAACAAAATCTCATGAGCCATCGCTGCGCAGAAAAAGAGGCGTTCATTTCCCAATTAAAACCCGACGTGTTGACCCAAACAGAAATACTTAATCAACTTATCTTTCCAAACCACACTGTTTCTTGGCACAACTTACTGATTTTTTTAATTTTTATGTTGTTATTTCTGGCTATTGATATGCTGGCAGTCGTACTAAAGATGGCTCGGGTTGGCGTATATGAAGTGAAGGTGGATATGGCAGAAACCCAAAACAAATTACTTGAGTTCATCCACCAACGCCACCAAACCGTGACGCAATTTTCTGAACTCACGAGTAATGAACAATCCCTTATTGAGGGTTTAAGCGTCAACGTGCTTAAAAATGATTTAGATGAAAACCTAAAGAATCTTATTCGATTGTTCGCCCAATCTGACCGGCAGAAGCTTGAAAGCTTTTTCAAAGATTAAATTTATTTTTCAGAAATTAGCGGGGGCGTTCTACTACAAAGCACATCCACATCCAGCTGATGTGGTGTTACGCCACTAAAATTACACATACCCCATTATGGGTATTCCTGGCATTTTTTATAATTGAAACACGCAAGAAAGCCTTAATACTGTCATGGAGCCCCGTCTGGCATACAGCTTTAACTGAAGCCGCTTATGGCTGGAGGGGTGTGTAATTATGAATAAAAAGGCATTAAATTTAGCAGTAATCAAACATTTTTCTCGACTTCGATAATAGCTCTGTTCAAAACTCCCAGATTGGCCTCTTCCACAATTTGAATCCCCATCACATAAAAAATCGGCATCCACAAAGGATTAATCAACAACCCTCCCAGCGCACTTTTTCCTGTTCGTTTCAGATTCTTACACGGATTAAAAGATTCGACCAGACCCGGCATCGGATACTGTTTAAAAACAGTAGTGACAACACGCAGTTTGGCTATTTCATCGTCTTCAAGAAATGCCATTGATGTTAGGAGTTTTAGCTCCATATAATGATAATTCTTCCGTGCATATCCTGAAGAAACAGCAAAAATAAGGGCCACCAAGGGCAGCAGAACAGTCGGTGGCAACACCGGTGCAAAAGTAGACGATAACATAACCAAACCCAGACCCAACATCAAAGCATCTTCGCCCCGCTCCACATCACGGTCTATGCCTTTGATTATGGCAGTCACGGCATTATCAGAGGGAGTTGCTAAATAACTGTGGTCTTGTGTCATGATAGTCACCTTAGTTGTAAAATCTCTATATATCATCACGCAAGAAAATGTCAAATCTGACCGTTAACCCCACAGGCTCATAGTATTTTCCAATAAATGTCAGGGTCTGGAGTTAATCAATCAAGAACAAGTAAAACAAAAGCTTGATTTCTTGCGTGCTTTTGGATCGTCCTTCGTGTCTTCCTGGGATAGAGTATCGGGAACTAAACAATCCGTTCCCCACGAGCCAGTTTGGGCAAATTACCTTCCAAACCCATCGCATTCCGCATAACTTTATTTTTAACGGGTAAAATCCGTTCAGCCAATCCCAGACCCAGATTACGTAAAAATTTTACGGGTAACACATCATTACTGAATGCCCGGTAAAAAATATCCATGACCGTCATCATCTTAAGGTTTTCATTGCGACGCAATTTTTCATAGCGTTTTAAAACCGTTAAATCCCCAATTTCAAGCCCTTTTTTTGCCGCATCAATCAACACTTCGCCCAGTGCGGCTGCATCCAGCAGGCCAATGTTGACGCCTTGCCCAGCCAGAGGATTAATCATGTGCGCCGCATCGCCAACCAAAACCACGCCTGGTTTAACATAGTCCTGGGCGTGTTGCCGTTTGAGCGGGAAACTGGCTACACCGAGTACGCTGTTTACTTGACCCAAACAATCAGGGAACGCGGCTACAAGCTCATCCTTTAACGCTTCGTACGATAATGCTTTTAACCGGTTAACTTCATCAGGTGAGTTGTACCAGACAATGGAGCCATAATTGCCCGTCAACGGCAAAAACGCTTGCGGGCCGCTGGGCACAAAGCGCTGCCAGGTGATATCCTGTTGTCCGTAAGCGGTTTCAATATAAATCACCAGCGCATGTTGTTTATAATCCCAACTGGTCACGCCCAAACCCACTGTTTGCCTGACTCTGGACTGACCGCCATCGGCTGCAACCAACACTTTTGCAGACAATAGCCGACCGTTTTCCAACTCCACTTCACTGGGTTTTCCAACGGAATAATTGATTTTTTTAATGCTGACCGGACAGATCAGCTCGACATTATCAAATTCCTGCAGGCGATCCAATAACGCCAATTGAGTTACCCGATTTTCCACTATGTAACCTAACTCAGTGTAGTCAATAGCATCACTGCAAAATTCAGTATCGCCTGCGGTTTCCCAAACACGCATCCTGCGAAACGGGCAAAAACGCCGATTAATGACACCTTCCCAGGCTCCTACGGTTTCCAGTATATTTTTGGACGCGATACTGAGCGCTGAAACCCGCAAATCATGGGGCTGATCCGGAGCAAAAGGGGGCGGCGGTGAACTCTCGATAACGGCGACTTTTAAGGAGCTGCCGCCCAGACTGCACGCAACAGCGGCGCCAACCATTCCACCACCTACGACTACAACATCAAATTTTTCTTTCATAATTATCCGAACCTAATTCAAGCATCTATCCCGATTAAGAAAGATACCATATTTACGAAAAATACATCCGGTATCTTCTCGACAACGACGATTAGATAATATAATCAGGCATGGCTAAATATCAGGCTACTAAAATCTTAAGCTATAATGCCCAATAGTCATATTTTGTAGTCGTTGTAGGTTTCCTGTAAATTGAAAAGGGTTTTGGTAGCTAGCCGATTGCTTGCGATTGTTAAGTAAATGTTGTAAAACACTACGTGACAGACTTATTTGTCATCCGTATAATTTAGCGGTTTTGCCGATTGTGCCTTCTGATTGAAGCTCCAACAAGTGTGCAGAACCAGGGTTTGTAGGGGGCCAATAGTCACCCTTTTGTAATAGTCTTTTAGAGGTGATCATGAGTCAAAGTACGCTACCAATCAGACAAGGTTTATATGATCCGCGCAATGAACATGATGCGTGCGGCGTGGGTTTCATCGTTCATATCAAAGGCCATAAAAGTCATGCGATTGTTCAGCAGGGTTTAGAGCTGCTTAGAAATCTGACACACCGTGGCGCAGTCGGCGCTGATCCCTTCGCTGGCGACGGCGCGGGAATTTTGATTCAAATGCCTGATGCTTTTTTACGTGCAGAGTGTGCAAAACAAGGATTATCCCTGCCTGCTCAGGGAGACTATGCCGCAGGTATGGTATTTTTACCCCGCGATCCGTCTAACCGGGCAAGTTGCGAGACACTGTTTAATGAAATCATTGCACAGGAAAAAGCCTTACTCTTAGGTTGGCGTGATGTGCCTGTTGATAATCATAAGTTGGGAGACTCGGCAAAAGCGGTTGAGCCATTTATCAGGCAGGTTTTTATTGGGCGTGGTGCGGATTATGCCGATCAGGATGCCTTCGAGCGCAAATTGTTTGTCATTCGCAAACAAGTTGAAAATGCTGTCCGTGATTTGAACCTGGAAAATGGCCACTCTTTTTACGTGCCATCGTTATCGACCCGTACTTTGGTTTACAAAGGCATGTTGCTGGCGAATCAAGTTGGCCCGTTTTATCCTGACCTCAACGATGAACGGGTGGAAAGCGCCCTCGCATTGGTACATCAACGTTTTTCCACTAATACCTTTCCAACCTGGGATCGTGCCCACCCCTTCCGGATGATCGCCCACAATGGCGAAATCAATACCTTGCGTGGCAATATGAACGGCATGGCGGCGCGGAGGCATTCAATAGCGTCCAAAGTATTGGGCGAGGATGTTCATAAACTGTGGCCATTAATTGCCGAAGGCCAATCGGATTCGGCGTGTTTCGATAATGCCGTTGAATTATTGGTGGCAGGCGGCTATACACTCGCCCACGCCATGATGCTGTTGATTCCTGAAGCATGGGCTGGCAATGTTTTGATGGATGAAAAACTGCGGGCGTTTTATGAATATAACGCAGCCCTCATGGAACCTTGGGATGGCCCGGCAGCGATTGCCTTCACTGACGGCCGCCAGATCGGCGCAACCCTGGACCGTAATGGCTTACGCCCTGCGCGTTACCTGGTCACGGATGATGACTTTGTCATTATGGCCTCAGAAATGGGTGTGCTGGATATACCTCAGCATAAAATCATCAAGAAATTGCGTTTACAACCGGGCAAAATGCTCATGATCGACACGGTGCAAGGACGCATTATTGATGACGCGGAATTAAAAGCGGATTTGGCGGCCCGCTCCCCTTATTCCGAATGGCTAAACAAAACACGTATTTTGGTGTCCAAACTGCCATCCGAAGTATCGGCAATGGCTCCGGATGCAGCCACGCTTTTAGACAGGCAGCAAGCGTTTGGTTATACCCGCGAAGATATTGAATTTATCTTAAAACCGATGGCGCAAACCGGACAAGAAGCCATTAGTTCAATGGGGATTGATGCGGCGTTAGCGGTTTTGTCGCAACGTTCGCGTTTGTTATATGATTATTTCAAACAAGGCTTTGCCCAAGTCACCAATCCGGCTATTGACCCGATCCGCGAAGAATTGGTCATGTCTCTGGTTTCGCTCATCGGCCCGCGCCCTAACTTGTTGGGATTAGATGAGGGTGGAACCCACATGCGCTTGGAAGTGGAGCAGCCAATTTTAACCAATCAGGATTTGGAAAAAATTCGCCGCATCGAAGCCCGCACTGGTGGCGTGTTCAAGACGAAAACCTTTACGCTTTGCTATCCCTCTGATTTAGGGGCAAGCGGCATGGAAGGCGCTCTGGACAAGCTTTGTCGGGCGGTAAAAAATGCGGTTGAAGAAGGTAATAACATCCTGGCGCTTTCTGATCGTGATCTGGATGCCGCACACGTTGCCATTCCCGCACTGTTAGCCATATCTGCGGTTCATCAGTATCTTACCCGGGAAGGTTTGCGCACGAAAGTAGGCTTGGTTGTAGAAACTGGCGAAGCGCGTGAAGTCCATCACTTTGCACTGTTGGCCGCTTATGGCGCAGAAGCCGTGAATCCTTATCTGGCGTTCGACACCCTTTCCGGGCTTTGCCGGGACATACCCGACCTCTCCGAGTATGAAGCGCATAAGCGATATGTTAAAGCGGTCTCTAAAGGCTTGCTGAAAGTGATGTCAAAAATGGGCATTTCGACTTATCAGTCTTATTGTGGCGCTCAAATTTTTAATGCCGTCGGTTTGGCAGAACCTTTTTTGGATCGCTATTTTACCGGCACCACCAGCACGATCGAAGGAGCAGGTTTACCTGAAATTAGCGAAGAAACCCTACGCCGCCACCGCATGGCTTTTGGCAATGCGCCACTATATCGGGATGCGCTGGATGTCGGCGGGGAATACGCTTATCGCATACGCGGGGAAACGCACACCTGGACACCTGCAACCATCAGCACATTGCAACACGCAACCCGCACCAACAGCCCTGAACTTTATGCGGACTTTTGTCGTTTAATTGATGAACAGAACGAAGCGCTGTTAACCTTGCGCGGCTTAATGACCTTCAAGACCGACGCAGAACCAGTGCCATTGGACGAAGTGGAGCCCGTTACGCAAATACTAAAACGTTTTGCGACCGGAGCCATGTCCTTCGGTTCGATTTCCTACGAAGCTCATACGACACTGGCGATTGCCATGAACCGCATCGGCGGTAAATCCAATACCGGCGAAGGTGGAGAACTGCCGGAACGCTTTAAGACCCTGCCCAATGGCGATTCCATGCGCTCGGCAATCAAACAGGTGGCCTCGGGACGTTTTGGCGTGACCACAGAATATTTGGTCAATGCTGACGACATTCAAATAAAAATCAGCCAGGGCGCCAAACCCGGTGAGGGCGGACAATTGCCCGGCCATAAAGTGGATGCCGTTATCGCCAAGGTACGTCATTCGACGCAAGGCGTCGGTTTAATATCCCCTCCGCCGCATCATGACATTTATTCAATTGAAGATCTGGCGCAGCTTATCCATGATTTAAAGAACGTTAATCCCAACGCGCGTATCAGCGTCAAATTAGTGTCTGAAGTCGGCGTTGGGACCGTCGCTGCAGGCGTTTCCAAGGCCCATGCCGACCATGTCACTATTGCCGGTTATGACGGTGGCACCGGTGCAAGTCCGATGAGTTCCATCAAACATGCCGGATTACCCTGGGAAATCGGACTTGCTGAAACGCATCAAACATTGGTGCTTAACAAGCTGCGTGGCCGCATTGCCGTGCAAGTCGATGGCGGCTTGCGCACCGGGCGTGATGTCATCATCGGCGCATTGTTAGGTGCGGACGAGTTTGGTTTTGCCACTGCGCCTTTGATCGTTACGGGTTGTTTGATGATGCGCAAATGTCATTTGAACACCTGCCCCGTGGGTGTGGCCACACAAGATCCTGAACTTCGGAAGCGCTTTACCGGACAACCGGAACATGTCGTGAATTATTTCTTCATGATCGCCGAAGATGTGCGCCGATGGATGGCAAAGTTGGGTTTCCGCAGCTTTGACGAAATGGTCGGCCGCTCCGATAAACTGGACATGCAGCGGGCGGTTTCGCATTGGAAAACGCAAGGGCTGGATTTTAGCCGTATTTTCTATCGGCCCGATGTCGACAACACCACGGCTGTTTATCATCGCGAACACCAGGAACACGGTCTAGAGCAAGCGCTGGATCATGTTTTAATTGCACAGGCGCAGCCCGCACTGGAAAATGGAAAAGCTGTCGTCATCAATACCCCTATCTGCAATGTCAACCGCACCTTTGGCGCGATGCTGTCCGGCGAAGTCGCCAAGCGTTATGGACACAAAGGTCTGCCCGATGACACCATTGCCATTCACGTCAAAGGCACCGCAGGACAAAGTTTCGGCGCCTTTTTGGCACAAGGCATCAGCATAGAACTCGAAGGCGAAGGCAATGATTATGTAGGAAAGGGCATGAGTGGTGGACGTATCGCCATTTATCCGCCTAAAGACTGCCCTATTGATCCGTCTCAAAACATTATCGTTGGTAATACGGTGCTGTATGGCGCAATCAGCGGCGAATGCTATTTCAACGGCATTGCCGGTGAACGTTTTGCGGTGCGCAATTCGGGGGCTATTGCGGTTGTCGAAGGCGTAGGCGACCATGGCTGTGAATACATGACCGGCGGTGTCGTTGTTGTGCTGGGCAAAACCGGACGTAATTTTGCCGCAGGCATGTCAGGGGGCGTGGCTTACGTGTTGGATAAAGAGGTCAATTTTGACCAACTGTGCAATTTAGCCATGGTTGAACTTGAACCGATTCCCGAAGAAGATGATAACCTGGAAATTACTGCACATCAGGGCGGCGATATGGAAACCCACGGGCGTGTCCATATCATGACCGATATGACCCGTCATGACGCTCAGCGCCTGAAGCGTTTGATTCAAAATCATAAACACTATACGGGCAGCCAACGGGCGCAACATATCCTGGAAAACTGGAATGAATATTTGCCGCGTTTCATCAAAGTGATGCCGGTCGATTACCGCGCAGCCCTTAAAGAAATTCAGGCCAAACAAGCCTCGTCCGCAACTGTATAACTGTTTTTTTAAAGAAGGTATTGAAAGATGGGAAAACCAACCGGGTTTATGGAACTACCGCGTGCTGAACGGCGCTATGAAGCGCCGAGTGATCGCATCCAGCATTATCGGGAATTTACGCTAGCTCCCAGCGATGCTGAAATGGCGCAGCAAGGCGCACGGTGTATGGATTGCGGCATTCCTTTTTGTCATCAGGGGTGTCCGGTCAACAATATTATTCCGGAATGGAATGACGGGGTTTATCGCGGAGATTGGCAAGAAGCGCTGGCCGTTTTGCATAGCACCAATAATTTCCCCGAATTTACCGGCAGTATTTGTCCGGCACCCTGTGAAGCCGCGTGTACCTTAAACTTAACAGATCAACCCGTCACTATTAAATCAATAGAACGCGCCATTATCGATAAAGGCTGGGAAATGGGTTGGGTAAAACCCCTGATACCTTCGCGGCGGTCTGGCAAACGTGTCGCTGTGATCGGTTCAGGGCCGGCGGGCATGGCTTGCGCTCAACAGCTGGCACGTGCCGGACATGAAGTGATGGTGTTTGAAAAGAATGACCGTATCGGCGGCTTATTGCGCTATGGCATTCCTGATTTCAAAATGGAAAAATCCCACATCGATCGGCGCATTGCGCAAATGCAAGCTGAAGGCGTCCGCTTTAGACCTAACAGCTTTATCGGTAAAGACATTTCCGTCCAACGTATACTCAACGATTTCGAAGCGGTAGTATTAGCCATAGGGTCTGAAAAGCCGCGTGATCTGGAAGTTGCCGGCCGGAATGATTATGAGGGCGTTCATTTTGCGATGGATTTTTTGCGTCAGCAAAACAAGCGCAATGCGGGCGATACCATCCCCGATGATGTCGCCATTTCAGCCAAAGGCAAGCGTGTCGTGGTGATTGGAGGCGGCGATACGGGATCTGATTGTATTGGTACGTCCATACGGCAAGGCGCTATATCGGTCGTACAACTTGAAATTATGCCGCAACCCCCTGAGAAAGAAAACAAACTGCTCACTTGGCCGAACTGGCCGAACAAACTGCGCACCACCTCTTCACATGATGAAGGCATCAAACACCGGTACTGGAGCGCCAATACCCAAAGCGTTACCGGCAAGGATGGCGTCATTACCCACCTTAACGCGGTTGAAGTGGAGTGGAAACAGGACGGCGGGCAATGGAAAATGAGCGAAAAGCCCGATAGCGCCTTTACGCTGGAAGCAGATCTTGTATTACTGGCGATGGGCTTTGTTCACCCGGTGCATGAAGGTTTGTTGAAAGAACTGGGCGTTGAACTGGATGGGCGCGGTCAGATCAAAGCCAACGAAAAGCAATACAGCACCTCGGTCGATAAAGTTTTTGCAGCGGGCGACGGAAGGCGCGGACAATCGCTGGTGGTCTGGGCGATACGAGAAGGTAGGCAAGCCGCCAGAGCCGTTGATGAGTTTTTGATGGGAGCTTCAGAGTTGCCTAGGTGATTGTTTTTGTAATGTTGTTTTATCAATAAACCACGAAGACACGAAGTTTATAGCTTGGCTTTTTCTTCGTGGTGAAATAGCCTTGAGTTGATGAGTATGGGATGCCGCTACTCTAATCCCTACGAAACTGAACCAACAAGAATTTACGATAATCACATTAAAACATAAGGTGTGGAGAAAGCTTATGCAATGGTCAGAGGTTCTCAATGATTCCAGTTTAAAAAACTTACCTTATAAAATTGAGTTAAATGAATACGGGCAAATTGTCATGTCTCCTGCATCAAACAAGCATGGTCTATTGCAGGCTGAAATCTCTTTTTTCTTAAGAAATAACCGGCAAGGTAAAGTTTTAATAGAATGCTCCATTGAAACAACTAAAAGCGTAAAAGTGGCGGATGTGGCATGGGGAACACTCGGTTTTTTTCAGCGTAACGGAATTGACACGCCTTATCAACAAGCGCCTGAGGTTTGTGTCGAAATTATTGCTCCCTCCAATTACCAACCGGAAATTAAGGAAAAAATCAGCCTTTATCTTGAAAAAGGGGCTAGAGAGGTTTGGGTTTGCAGTGAAAATGGCGATGTTGATATTTATAATAAGGCAGGAAAGACTGATAATTCAGAATTTTTTGGACAACTACCAAAAAAATTCGAAATTTAAGCATTAACTTTACTCTGACCACCCATTACTTTTGAGGTCTTCAAAACTTTCCGTTTGGGGTTATAACCCCCGTCACACTTCGCGAACCGCAGCCCGTATGAAGTGCAACGGAATACGGGGCATCGCAGCCACGAAAACCCGAAATCCGCAAGCTTCATCCAAGCTACTTGCTTCAGATTACACACCTTACCCGTTCCACAAAACTTTGGCTGGGCAGTTACTCCAGTCATAACTTTTAGATAAACCATTGTTAGTTACAACTCCACACTCGACACAAGCATTTTTGCAATTAAAGCCGACTAATGTTTCTTCAATTCCACCAGGTTTGTTCGTATATGTTGAGGTCAAATCTACTTGCATTTTTAAAACACTACATTTGTAGTTTATATTTTCTGTTCTATTCATTTCATGGTGCCCCTCTAAAATTTAAGTTTCTATCAACCGGTATAATGCGCATTGTACAAGTTATCTAGATGATAACAGTTTTGGATAAAGGGAAGCGTGCTATCAGTTCTTTGATAGCCGAATTGCCTGTGGGATACAAGCCTCAATGAAGCATGGGGATGGATGAAGGGATTTATGCAAGGGTTATTTCTTCACTTTATCTAACCCCCTGTTATACAAGTTTTTATTTATTCGTGCTTGTGTGAAAGTTCAACTTGAACTGGTTTTTACTGCCGCGAAAATAAGCAGTTACACGAAATTATTTACACGTTCACATTACTTGAATAAAGCAAATCAATTTGTTGATAGCTACTCATCAAAAATCATATGGCTCTAATTGACTTAACTGACTATGGTGCAACAGTTTCACTTTTGATGCCGATGCGAGTTGTTTTGCTGATTTTGTATAGGGTGAATTTGTTACTACTATTGCTGCATCTGCTTTGTAGTATTCTCGGCCTGAGATTGCTTCTTGTACAGCTTTATTGCCTACAGGGTTGTTGTATTTTTTGCACTGAACCACAAGAGTGAAGCTATTTCGGATCGCTATAATGTCCACGCCTTGATCTGCTCCGTTTTTTGTAACCGATGCATCCCATCCGCCTTTTATTAATTGACCTTCGCAATATTTTTCATATTCAAAAGGTGAAGAATCTAAATTTTCAATAAAGTTATCTGTAGAATTTACATTTTCATCATTAATTAAAGCAAG
>Ga0194062_1000702_pt1 | contig 14121 bp, 4 predicted proteins | sample SepL2225m_MetaG_FD_155481 | JGI IMG/M metagenome (GOLD analysis project Ga0194062, IMG submission 155481) | Anoxic zone freshwater microbial communities from boreal shield lake in IISD Experimental Lakes Area, Ontario, Canada - Sep2016-L224-25m | ecosystem: Environmental > Aquatic > Freshwater >... | reverse complement strand
ACTGCTCGGCGAAGGTACCGCTCGCATCGGTGAACCGCACCTTGTAGGGACCGGGGTTGAGCCTGGTCACGGAGAAGGTGCCGTCGGCTGCTGACACCGTGGTACCGGCCTGCACGAACCCGCCGCCGGTGGTGCTGTAGACGTAGATGCGGATGTTGCCTATGGGCTCGGTGCCGGTCTCGTCACGCACCGTGCCGCGTATGGTGGCCGTCGAAGGCATGATCGCGTTTGCCGTGAGGTCGGAACCCGGCACGACGGTGAGTGTCGTTGCGGCAGCGGAGGTCGCCACGTTGTCGAACCACTGCTCGAAGTACACGCCACTGGGATCGGTGAAGCGCACCTTGTAGTCGCCCAGGGCGATATCGGTGAAGGAGTAGTTGCCGCTCGCGTCGGTGGGCTTGCCCGGACCGAGGACGAGCGAGCCGCCCACGATCCTGTAGAGGTAGGCGTAGGCGCCTGCCACCGGGGCCACACCGTTGGTGACGGTTCCTGCGATGCGGGTGATGGGGACCATCACGGCGTTGATCGAAGAGACCGCTCCTCCGCCGGTGACGCTGATGATGGTGGCCGAGGCCGAGGTGGGCTTGTTGCCCCAGTACTGCGTCTTGTAGGCGTTCGTGTCAGACGAGAACCTCACCCGGTAGGTGCCGTCGGAGACCGAGGTGAAGGTGTAGGTGCCCGCCCCGCCGGTGGTCTTGGTGTCGATGACGCCACCGGAGTGCGAGTCATAAAGCGTCACCGTGATGCCTGACAGACCGGAACCCGCGTAGGTCACGGTGCTCGATACCGACCCCGTGACCGAGGCGGCGGTGACCATGGCCGCATTCACGCCGGTGAGGTTGGTGGAGTCGGAGAGGGTCAGCACGGCGGCGGTCTCGATGGTGCGCTGGTTCTTGTAGTACTGCGTCAGGTACGTCACGCCCACGTCGGGATCCGAGAAGCGGACCTTGTAGGTGCCGGCTTCCAGGCCGTCGAAGACGTAGGAGCCGTCTGAGGCGCTCAGCTTGCTCGTGACGTCGTAGTAGCCCGCCCCCACGTCGCGCATGAGGATCACCGTGATGTCGGGAAGTGCTGCCCCGCCACCGGCCGCGGTCACGAGACCCCTGATGCTCGCGCCACCGGCGAAGACGGCGTTCTCGGTCAGGTCGTCTGCGCGTGCCAGCGGGATGGAGGAAGCGAGCGCCGCCGTCGTGGCCCCGCCGTTCCAGATGTCTGCATACGTTCCGGCGGTGTCATGGAACTTGATCTTGTAGTCTCCCGGCTCGATGCCGGTGAAGGAGTAGGTGCCGCCGTCACGTGTCGGCACCGCGGTGACCTCGGTGAGGCCCCCGCCGGCACCGACCCGGTAGAGGTAGACCCGGGCGCCCACGATCGGTCCGAAGGCGCCGGAGGACACCGTGCCCGAGATCCAGCCTGCGCGCACCAGCCTCGCGTCGTAACCGCCCACGGTGGTGTCGGAGACGGTGATGCGGGTGGATGCGGCCAGCGTCTTGACGTCGTCGTAGTACTCCTCGACGTAGAGACCGGTGGCCGAGTGGAAGCGCAGGCAGTACTCACCGGCGGCCACGCCCGTGAAGGAGTACGTGCCGTCGGCGCCGGTCCTCCTGGAGGTCGACCACACGACACTCGACCCGCTCATGCGGTAGGCGTAGACGGTGATGCCTGAGAGCGGGGATGTGCCCGCCTCGTTGTAGACGGTGCCTGTCATGCCGAGCGTGTCGGTGGTGAACCGGGCTTCCACGGACTTGTCGGCCGTGACGGGACCATCGGTCCTCTTGGCCGTCATGACGTCGTCTGACCACTTCACGAAGTGGTAGCCGGCATCGGCCTTGGCCTCGACCTCGGTGCCGTCGGCGCCCGAGGCGACGAGCTGGGTGGCGGAACCCTCGATCGAGCCGTGCCTGTCGGCGAGGTAGGTCAGGGTGAAGGCGTTGAGCGCGAACTCGGCGGTGACCGACTTGTCGGCGACCACGCCCGAATCGGTCCTCTTGGCCGTCATGACGTCGTCGGACCACTTCACGAAGTGGTAGCCGTCGTTCGCCTTGGCCTCGACCTCGGTGCCGCTCGTGTTGTAGTCGACCACCTGGGTGGCACTGCCCTCGATCGACCCGCCTGTTTCGGCGGTGTAGGTCAGGGTGAACGTGTCGATGGCGAACTCGGCGGTGACGATCTTGTCGGCGACCACGTCGGAATCGGTGCGCTTGGCCGTCATGACGTCGTCGGACCACTTCACGAAGTGGTAGCCGGTATCGGCCTTGGCCTCGACCTCGGTGCCGCTCGTGTTCCAGTCCACGACCTGCGTGGCGGAACCCTCGACGGACCCGCCGGTGCCGGCGGTGTAGGAGAGGGTGTAGGTGTTGATGGCGAACCGGGCCTGGACGGTGATGTCGGCCTGGACGTTTTGGTCCCTGCGCGGGTTGGCCGTGGATTCATCGTCCCACTTCACGAAGTGGTGCCCGGGGCCGGGGGCCGCCGTGACGGTCGTGCCGTCGCTGTTGTACTCCACGATCTGGGTGGCAGAGCCTTCAAGCGATCCGCCGGTGCCGGCCGTGTAGGTCAGCGTGCGGTTGTAGAGTCCCACCCCGAAGTAGCAGTTCTGCAGGGTGGCGTTCCACGCGGTGATGGCGAAGGGGGTGGCCAGGGCAGAGCTCGCCACGCCGCCGTTCCAGTGGTCGGGATAGAAGTTGGTCGGGTCGTGGAAGCGGATCTTGTAGTTGCCCGGGGCGATGGCCGGTATCGAGTAGGTCCCGTCGGCCTTGGAAAGGACGGCCGTGACCGCACTCACGCCACCGCCCTCGTTGACCCGGAACAGGTAGCACTGGATGCCCTGCACCGGTGTCGGGCCCAGGGTGTAGGTCATGCCGTAGACCGATCCGGCGCGCATCATGGTGGCGTCGACGCCGGTGACGGTGGCGTCGGTGGCGACCGTGACGGTGGTGCCGGCCGACTGCGAGGGCTGGTTGTTCCAGTACTGGTCGACGTAGCGGTCTGCCGCGGAGTGGAATCGCACGAGGTAGTCGCCGGCGGCAAGGCCGGTGAAGGAGTACGTGCCGCTCGAGCCGGTGGTCTTGGAGCCCAGTAGCGAGGGAGCCCCGCTTCCCCGGCGGTACAGGTAGACGGTGATGGAGGCCAGCGTGGAGGGCCCGACCTCGTCATAGACCGTGCCCGACACCGACGCGGAGTCGATGGCGAAGTTCGCGGTGATCTCCATGTCACCGGTGACGTTGGTGACCGTGAGCGGGTTGGCGGTCGTGGTTGCGAAGCCACCCGTACCGGTCCAGTTCACGAAGTGGTAGCCGGCCGTGGCGGTTGCCGCCACGGACTCGGCGTCGGCTCCGGATTCGATGTCTTGGCTTGCGGCACCCACGATCGAGCCGCCGGTGCCTGCAGTGAAGGTCACGGCGTAGGTGGTTGCACCTGCACCCTCAGCGAACTCGGCGGTGACGGTCTTGGACCGCATCACACCGAGGTCCGTGCGCGCGGCAAGGAGCCCACCGTCGGACCACTTCACGAAGTGGTATCCCGCGTCGGGGACGGCCGTGATCGGGCCGAGGCTGCTTCCGAAGTTGATGGTCGCTTCGTAGCTGCTGGCCAGGGAGCTGCCGTCATTGATTGAGCCACCACTGCCAGCGATGTAGATCAGCTTGCAGGTAGTCGGCGGCGTGGACTCGCCCAGCGTCGAGACGAAGACGTCCAGCTTGCCGTTCGTGTCGTCGCTCACAAGATTGGTCGCCGAGGAGTAGTACCCGACCTTGAGACCGTCGCCGCTCACGCAGGGCATGTCGCAGCCGTTGTTGGCGGCGTCGTGCGCCGTGCTGACGTTGGCGATGGTGACGGTGCCGTAGCGCGTGTCGTAGACGAAAATATCCTTGTTGCCGTTGCTGTCTCCTGGCACAAGATCCCACGCATAGGACCCATAGACCACTGACGTACCGGACGCATCGATCGCTGGCTCATTGCTCCAGTCCGCACCGGTATCGCCGGCCCTGTTCAGGGACGCGCACACCGTATTCCCGGTTTCTCGGTCCACAACGAAAATGTCATCCCGGCTGTTGTTGTCTCGCGCAATCAGGTTGCTGGCCCCCGAAGCGAACGCGACAAAGCGGCCGTCTTTGGAAAGGGACGGGCTGATACTGCTCGCGTTGGCCTCCGCTCCGCCCATTCCGTGGCTGACGCGGGACGTCTCTTTGGTCGCGATCTCGTAGACGAAGATGTCCGTGCCGCCATTGGTGTCGCCCTCGACCAAGTTGGTCGCCAGCGATTCGAATGCGACGAAGCGACCATCGCCGCTGATTGAAGGGTTAGTGCTCCACGAGTCGGCGTCTGCATCTTCCGGAGCCACGCTCACGCGTTCGATCGTTCCGTCAACCATGTCGCGCAAGTAGATGTCATTGGAGTAGTTGGTGTCTTCCGGGACGAGCGCCGCTTCGGAGAGGAACGCGACGTAACGACCATCGTCGCTGATCGATGGCAGTCGGCTGTCTGCGCCGTAGTCATTACCTTCGGCATCCACACTCACGCGCGTTGTCGTCCCGGCTTCAACATCCCGGTAGAAGATATCTCTGGCACTGTTGTCGTCATCCGGGACGAGGTTCGTCGAGCCCATGTCAAACGCGACGAAACGACCGTCGGCGCTTACTACGGCACGGCCGGGCGCGCCGCTGACTCCCTTGTTCGAGTACGACCCTTCCGTCGAGACGCTGACAGGCAGCGCCAATCCGGTCTCGAGGTTCTTCAGGTACCAGTCCTGTCCGTCCTGGCTTCCTGTCGAGTTCGTGTCAGTCTCGACAAGGGAATCGCCCGTCAGGAACACCGCCCACTTGCCATCGGAGCTGAGGTCGATGTTCCGGCTGCCGCGAGCGTTACCCAAGTTGTCCACACCCTGCGTGCCATTCGCAAACACCGCAGCGCGGACGGTCTCGATCACTCGGCTGTCGAGCGGTGGAGGCGTGAATTCCGCCGTCACAGACCAGCGCCGCATGACGCCGACGTCCGATCGCGACGCGAGGAGCTCGCCGTCAGACCACTTCGCGAAGGTGTACCCCTCGTCGGGCACCGCCGTGACGATGCTACCCTCGGCGCCGTAGTCGACGTCCTCGCTGTACGTACCGGTCGTGTAGGTGCCGTTGTCGATCGAGCCGCCGTCGCCCGCCCGGTAGATGAGCGTGCAAGTTGTGGGCGCGGTAATCGCCGAGAGGGTTGACACAAACGCGTCGTTATTGCCGTTCGTGTCGCTGTCCACCAGGTTTCCGGCGTCAGAGGTGTAGGCCACCTTGAGCCCGTCCGCGCTGATGCTGGGCCCCCAGCTGTCGTCGTCTCCGGGAGTGTGGACGGCGTTGACGCTGGCGACACTGACGGCGCCGTACCGCATGTCGTAGACGAAGACGTCGTCGCTCTCGTTCTCGTCGTTCTCAACGAGATCGTCTGCGGCAGAGTCGAAGGCCACTGCGGTACCCGATGAGTCGATCGCCGGGCTGTAGCTATCGTTTCCGGCGGTTTCGCCATCTACGTTCAGCGACGCGCACGCCGTAGCGCCCGTGTCCCGGTCCACGATGAAGATGTCCCTGCACTCGTTCTCGTCGCCCAGAATGACGTTGTCGGCATCGGAGGAGAAAGCCACGTAGCGACCGTCACCCGAAATGGATGGATCGTAGCTGTCGTCGTTGGCCTCCTCGCCATCGAGCCCCATGCTGACGCGAGATGTCACCTGCAGCGTGCGGTCGTAGACGAAGATGTCATCGTTCCCGTTGTTGTCGTCTTCGATGAGGTTGTCAGCAGCCGACTCGAACGTGACGTAGCGGCCGTCAGCGCTGATCGCGGGAGCGTCGCTCCAGTCGTTTGGATCTCCGCCGCCAAATGCGACACTCACGCGTTCGACGGTCCCGGCGACCATGTCGCGCACGTAGATGTCGCCACCGCCGAAGTCGCCGGTGTTGGTGTCTCCGGTGGCCAGCGGTGCGCCCGTCACGAACGCCACGAATTGCCCGTTGTCGCTGATCGACGGGCCCCGGCTGCCCTTGAAGTAGTCGTTGCCCGCGTCATCGACGCTCACGCGGGTGGTCGTTCCGGCCTCAACATCCCGGTAGAAGACGTCGACCTTGTCGTTGTCGTCATCCTCGACGAGATTGCCCGCATACGAGTCGAACGCGACGAACTTGCCGTCGCCACTCACGGCGGCACGCGGATACGTCTCGCGGGTGTAGTAGTCCGAGAACACTTCTTCCGACGACACGCTGATCGCCTGAATCGCGCCGGTCTCTGTGTTCTTGAAGTACCAGTCAGGACTGTCGTTCGTGTCCTCGGCGACCAGCGCACTGTTCGCGAGGAAGGCCGTCCATGCGCCGTCTGCGCTGATGTCGGGGCCATCGCTCCAGCTCTCGCCCTGTTCGCCGCTCGCGTCGAGATTGGCGAGCCGGGTGTCAATCACGCGGCTTTCAACCGGGGGCGGGGGCGGGTAGAACCAGATCTCGTCAGAGAGGATGCCGTCAGCCGTCTCCACGCGCACGTAGCACTGCGCGTTGGGATCGGGTGCCGTGAAGCCCACCATCGCCTTGCCGTCGAGGTCCGTTACGACGGTGTCAGTCGAGAGCACGCCACCATCGGGCGCCGTGACGTTGAGCGTCTTCAGCGCAGATCCGCTGCCGTCCCCCTTCGTGAGCGTGAAGGTGATGAGGCTCGTCTCGCCTGCATTCAGAGCGTCCGGGCTGGCTGCAGCGTTGAGAGCCGTTGGTGGCAACTCGATCTGGATCTTCTGCGTCGAGACCGGGCCGACCTCATCGTCCGCGTCAACCGCGCGGACGTGGAAGTACCAGGTGCCGTCGCCGATGCCGCTGAACGAGGCAGTCGGGTCTGAAGCTAGCAGCGTCCGGATACCGTAGGCGTAGACGGAGCCAACGGCGTCGGTCGCCTCGTCACTGTTGAAGTCCCCGAGGACCACGGACACGACCATAGCCGGGTTGTCGTCTTGGGTCACACCGTACGTGTCGAAGGCCGGTCTGGTCGCCGGGAAGCCACCGGCCCCGTCATTCGTCAGTACCACGAACCCCACCTCAGTCGCCGCGACGAGATCCACGGCTCCGTCGCCATTCATGTCCGACGCCTTCAGATCGTAGACATGCGTGTCGGTCAGGAAGGAGTCCTGCGGTGCGCCGAGGTTGCCGTCGCCATCGCCGAACATCACGAAACCGCCGGCGTAATCCCAGTCAGGATCGTTCGCCACTGCCACATCCATGTGGGCGTCACCGTTGAAGTCGGCGACCGTAAGACCGCGTGGCCTCATGCCGGGAACAGACGTGAACGTCGTCACGAGAGACCCGTTGTAGTTCGGAGGGGACGGCCACGCGAAGGTGCCGTCACCGGCGTTGAGCATCACGCCGATGTTTCCGGGGTCGCCCGTGTACGTGCGTCCCTGCCCTGCCGCCGCTACGATATCCAGCTTGAGATCGCCGTTCATGTCCGCCAGATCGATCCCATCGACCTCGCCCGCGTCGAGATAGACCGCGGCGTCCTTGAATGTCCCGTCGCCATTGCCTATGAACACCGCGATGCTGTTGTCCCTATTCTTATTGCACACCACGAGGTCGACGATCGCATCATTGTCGATGAGGCCGGCCTTGACCTCGCTGGTGTACTCTCCGCCGGTCGGGTACACGGTGCCGGCGCCGAAAGCGCCGGACCCGTCGTTCATGAGCACTGCCATCCCGATACGTTGGCCATTGATGGTGACGGCGACATCGGCACACTCGTCGCCGTTGAAGTCCGCCGCCGTAATCCTCACTATGCCATTCGCGCCCGGGGGGGTCGGGGTGGGATAGCTGACGGCGGTTTGATACGTCCCGTCGCCGTTGTTGCGAATGACCCAGATGCGGTCCCCACCGGTTCCGTTCTGGGCCTTCACGATGTCAAGATCGCCATCAGCGTCGATGTCGGCAGCCGCAATCTGCACTCCGTAAGCAAGGCCGTCGACCGTGTTTCCGGCCGCCGTGGGCGGCGCGAAGGACGAGATGGCGTCCGGAATCGCATCGAGGCCGTCCGCAGTCAGATTCTGGTCGAGCGCGTACGAGAAGCCCTTCATCCCGACGATCGCATCCCAGCTGAACTTGGGAGCGTTGTCGGAGTACACGATCTCGGGGTCCGGATGCGTCGGCGAGTTCAGGCCCGTGATCGCAGGAACGCTGGGATCGACCGTGAAGTCGGTGTAGCTCGGGAGTGACCACGAATATGAGGTCCTGTGCACAGTGATTCTGCCTGTGGTGGCACCCGCGGGAACGACCGCTGTCATCTGCGAATCACTCGCGACGCTGAAGGAGGCCGCGTCGACCCCGTTGAACTTGACGGCGTCAGCGGTCGTAAGATACCCACCGTTGATCGTCACGACCGTGCCTGCCGAACCTGAGGCCGGCGTGAAATCAAAGATGGAAGGCATCCCCGCCGCTAGTGCTACCTGCGCACCTCCCAACACCAATACCGTCGCAAGTAGGCACAACGCGAGTACGCGTCTGACAGAGCGCATCTTCATTCCTCTCTCGAGCTTCCCCGTTGGTCGCCAAGCCCCGCGACCGAGCGCAGCGCTACTTCCGTAGGTGGCGCCGTATTGTGTTTGCCCTTTCTCGCGCAGCCGAACGCACCCCTTCGGTTAATTCTCAGGTCGTCGATTGAGATGGCGCCGTCTGCCCTTCCGCCGTCGCTCTCGCGCCGCACCGCGGTTGCCTCGGTGCGCGCCTCCGCTATGAGGCGGGGGGCGCTGCCTGGCTAGCGCCCCCGTCGCCGAGGCGGCGGCATCTCGGCCCTACTATGTACGCGAGCACGAACTGTCGGCCGACTCCGACAGCCCCTGCGACCTTCCCGCTCCCTTGTCCCTGTTGCCCTGCTCGCCACATCCCCGTGCGGCTGGAGCCCCGCATAGGACCTGCGTAGCCCATCGACGAATAGGCGCGAACCTAGCGCACACGAACTGTTAATTCTTCGGTTCACGTGCTGGTATGATGCAGCCTCGCCGTATGCTTCTGGGCGGGGTGATACAACGTGCATCCAAGAACGTTGCTCCTGATCGAGGACGATATGACCATCGCCGACCTGCTGTCGTACAACCTGCGACGCGTCGGCTACGAGGTCATCCACGAGCGCGACGGGCGGGCGGGGCTGCATGCGGCGCTCACCTACGACCTCGATCTCGTGCTGCTCGACCTCATGCTGCCCGGAGCTTGACGGGATGGCAGTTAGCAGGGAAGTCGCGCGGCGGCGGCCCAGTCTGCCCATCCTGATGCTGACAGCGCGCAGTGACCGCGAGACCGTCCTCGAGGGCTTCGAAGCCGGGGCCGACGACTACGTGACCAAGCCATTCGATCTCGATGAGTTGCTTGCGCGCATCGCGGTTCGCCTCCGCCGAGCGTCAGATGACGCGATCGGGGAGCCCGCTGAAGTCGAGGAGCCACTTGCACTTCGCGATGTGGCGATCGACGGCGACGCACGCGTACTGCGAGGACCAGGCGGCGAAATGGGTCTCAATCCCATCGAGCACGATCTTCTCTGCCTGCTGATCTCGGAACCTGGTCATCTGTTTCCTCGGGAAGAGATCATGCAAAAGGTCTGGCACCAGCAGTTCACGCGCGCTTCGAGGACGCTGGATGTGCACGTCCGTCACTTGAGGGTGAAGCTGGAGCAAGTCGAAGCACCAATCACCATCCACGCCGTACGCGGGGTGGGATACCGCGTGGTGACCCTGTGACTAACTCGATCACTGCGCTCTACACGCCGCTGCTGCTTTCGTCGGCAGCAGTCGCGGTGGTCATCTCGATCACCGCGTGGCGTCGACGCCCGGCACCGGGGGCGCTGGGCCTCGCCCTGCTCGAGCTGTCCGCGTGGATCTGGTCATTCGCGTACGCGCTGCAGTGGGCACTGACCCGGCACGAGCCATCCCTGTTCTGGTTCGTCGTGCGCCACGTCGGGGTAATCGGCGCCGCAGGATCCGCACTGGTTCTCGTCCTCGAGTACACCGGTCGCGATCGAGTGCTGAGGCGCCTCGGACCGTACCTCGCCGCCGCTGGCGTAGCGCTTCTGGTGTTGATGGCCACCGATGGACTCCACCACCTGTATCTGGGCGCCGCGCCGGCTGGGTTGCGGGTCTGGTCAGGTGGCCCGCTCCTCCCGCTACTGATGCTCTACTCGTGGGCAACGATGCTGTCCGCGATGGGGCTGCTGGCCGAGAGCATTGTGAGGAAGAGAGGCATATACCGCCTCCAATCGGCTGTCCTGCTTGTCGCGCTTGCACTCCCCTTCGGCACGACGATCATGCAGCAGCTCGGGTATCAACCGCTCCCCTTTATCAACCCCACCCCACTCGTATTCAACGTCACCGGGCCGCTTCTCGCGTTCGGGCTGTTTCGGCTGGGACTGCTCACCATCATTCCTGTCGCGCGCGACCAGCTCATCGAGAGCCTGCCTGACGGAGTCGTGGTGGTCGATGCCGAGCATCGCGTCGTCGATATGAACCCTGCCGCGCGGCGCATGGGAGGCGTGTCGATCTCGGATATCGGCAAGACCGTCGACGAGGTCTTCGCGCCATGGGGCGATGCGATTTCGAGCCTGAGGACAAGCCTCGAATCCGGCATCAGCGCGACCGAAATCCGACCGGCTGCGGACCCCGACCGGCTCGTCGAAGTCTCGGCATCGGCGCTTCACGAGCCTGATGGACGGCGCGTGGCAACGATCGTCACCATGAGAGACGTGACCGAGCGAGCAGCAATGACTCTGCAGCTCCAAGCGCGCGGCGAGGAGCTCGCCGTGGCCCTCGAGCAATCGAGCCTGGTGCTGGGCGCGATGAGCGACGGTGTAGTGCTCATCGACGACAACCGGAGCGTCCTGCAGGCGAATCACGCCGCGAGCCGGATTCTGAGAACGGACCTCTCGTCGTCGGAAGTGAACCTCGCCCGCGATCTGACCAGCCGGCTCCCGATCGAGTCGCTGGCGATGCGCGCGGCCGAAACCGGCACGCCTGTCACCGAGACGATCGACGTGACAGACGGTCGAGCGCTTACGGTGGAGGCGATCCCGCTTCGTAAGACCAAGTCCCGCAGGGCGCAGACGCTCTTGGTCATTCGTGATGAGACCGAGCGACTCGCTGCCGAACGAATGCAGCGCGACTTCGTCGCCAACGTGTCCCATGAGCTGCAGACCCCGCTCACGGGCTTGCTCCTTCTCGCGGACACGCTGCCTCGGGCCGTCCGCGACGATCCGGGCGAGGTCGAGGGGTTTGTAGCACGACTGGGCACCGAGGTGCGCCGCATGGTGAAGATGACCGGAGAGCTGGTGACCCTGTCGCGCATGGAAGACATCTCATTGGCGCATCGCACTCCGATGGCCCGAACCGATCTCAGCAGGGTTGTCGCCGACATCGTCGAGGCATCCGCACCGCTCGCGTCAGAGAAGCAGCAGCACCTCTCCGTCGATCTAGCCTCTGACGTGTTCGTGGTCGGCGACGAGACGAGCCTTGAGGCGCTCGCCTGCAGTCTCATCGAGAATGCGATCCGATACACCCCTACGCACGGAGACGTGACCGTTGGGACCCGCATAGAAACCGATGCGCGTGGCCTCGGATGGGCACTACTAACCGTCGCAGACAACGGCGTCGGCATCTCCCCCAAGGACCAAGAGCGCGTCTTCGAGCGCTTCTTCCGGGTGGACAAGGCACGCTCCCGCTCGACAGGCGGGACCGGCCTCGGACTGAGCATCGCTCGGCACGCGGCAGAAGCCCATGACGGCACCATCCACCTACAGAGCACGCTCGGCGAGGGGTCCGTCTTCACGGTGCGCATTCCCTTGGCGCACTAGCGTCGGAGCGCCCAAGGCAGCGCAGGTTCGGATTCTCCGGCCCCGTACCCGGTCCTTTTGGCATACCGTTCGCTTTCTATCGCGATGAATCACGATATATCGTCACAAACACAGGAGGTCTTGCGATGATGCACCCCCACGGAAAGCACGGCGGCATGTTCGGCCCTCGCGGTTTCGGGCCGGGACGACACATGGGCATGGGCAAGCAGGCACGCCGAGGCGACGTTCAGCCCGCAGTCGTAGCGCTGCTCAAGGAGCAGTCGATGCACGGTTACCAGATCATCCAGGAGCTCGGCGACAGAAGCGGCGGCTCGTGGAACCCGAGCCCGGGCTCGATCTACCCCACGCTTCAGGTCCTCGAGGACCAGGGCATGGTCACGAGTGAACGCGTCGGCGGCAAGCGCGTGTACTCGCTGACGGAGAGCGGACGCGAGTACGCCGAGAGCCTCCCCGAGCAGGCTCCCTGGGATGATATGTCCGGCGACGGCGACCCGACGCGCCAGCTGCGCGAAGTCGTTCAGGGCCTGATGATGGCGACCTGGCAGGTTGGTCGCATGGGCAAGCCTGAGCAGATTGACAAGACCATCGCGATCCTCTCGGAGGCGCGCAAGCGCGTCTACGAGCAGCTGGCCGGCGAGGAATAGCCACTCCGGGGCCGGGACACCGGCCCCGTGAGGCACGTCTCTCTTCTCGATTTCCGATCACGGAGGGCACATGAAGCGCTCGCAACTGCGCGCTCGCTACTGGCGAATCGTCCGGTTCTTCGCCGGCGTCACCGCCAACTTCATAGTCTGGGAGATCGTCCTGCCCCGCATCGGGCTCGGAGGATGGAGCCGGCGCGGCCGTTCCGAGCGCTACCGGCGCATCGCGGTGCGCTTCCGGGCGCTCGCAATCCGCATGGGCGGGCTCATGATCAAGGTCGGGCAGTTCCTCTCGGCGCGTCTGGATGTGCTGCCACCGGAGATCACGGATGAGCTCTCCGGACTGCAGGATGAGGTGCCGGCCGAGAGCTTCTCGGCGATTCGAGAGCAGGCAGAGGCGGAGCTCGGGGCAGCTTTGGCCGACGAGTACGCCTGGATCGACGAGGTGCCGATGGCCGCGGCGTCGCTCGGGCAGGTGCACCGCGCGAAGCTGTGCGCCACCGAGGCTGAGCTGCACGGCTTTGTCGACGTCGTCGTCAAAGTGCAGCGGCCGTTCATCGAGCAGGTCGTCGAGGTCGACTTGGCCGCGCTTCGCCGCGTGGGTGGGTGGCTCGCCCGCTACAAGCCGGTCGCGAAGCGTGCCGACGTCCGTGCGCTTGTCGAGGAGTTCGCGAGCACCACGCGGGAGGAGATCGACTACGTCTCCGAGGCCAAGAACGCCGAGATGTTCCGCGACCACTTCGAGAACGATCCGCGCATCCACATACCCGAGGTTGTGTGGGACCTTAGCACGCGACGCGTGCTGACGCTCGAGGACGTCTCGGCCATCAAGATCAGCGACCACGCGGCGATAACGGCGGCCGGCATCGACCGCGCCGAGGTCGCCAAGGTCGTGCTCGACGCCTACATGCAGCAGATACTTGAGGACGGCCTGTTCCACGCCGACCCGCACCCGGGCAACCTGTTCGTCACACCGCTCGACACCACGCGCGCAGACGGAACCCGAGACTGGCGACTGACGTTCGTCGACTTCGGCATGGTGGGACGCGTGCCCGACAACCTGCGCGATGGCTTGCGCGAGGTGCTCATCGCGGTGGGCACGCAAGACGCTGCCCGGCTCGTCGCTAGCTACAAGACGCTTGACGTGCTGCTCCCCACCGCCGACCTGCAGCTCATCGAGCGCGCGAGCGCGATGCTCTTCGACCGCTTCTGGGGTATGAGCATGAGCGAGCTGCGCACCATCGACCACGCCGAGATCATGCGGTTCGGGATGCAGTTTCGCGAGCTCATGCTCGACCTGCCGTTCCAGCTGCCGCAGAACCTGCTCATGCTCGGACGAACGGTGGCGTTGCTCTCAGGCATGTGCACCGGCCTCGACCCCGAGTTCAACCTCTGGAACTCCATCTCGCCCTACGCGACCAAACTCATCGCCGACGAAGGCGGCTCGAGCTGGGAGACCTGGCTTGCCGAGGGAACGAAGATCCTCCAGACCCTCATAGCGCTCCCAGGCCGCGCGGACCGAGTCCTCTCGGCGGTCGAACGGGGCGACTTCTCCGTTCAGACACCCATGCTCGACCTGCGGGTGCGGCGCCTCGAACGCTCGGTGAGCAAGGCGACTGGAGCGCTCGTATTCGCGGCGGTTCTCATCGCC
>Ga0194062_1000700_pt1 | contig 14129 bp, 6 predicted proteins | sample SepL2225m_MetaG_FD_155481 | JGI IMG/M metagenome (GOLD analysis project Ga0194062, IMG submission 155481) | Anoxic zone freshwater microbial communities from boreal shield lake in IISD Experimental Lakes Area, Ontario, Canada - Sep2016-L224-25m | ecosystem: Environmental > Aquatic > Freshwater >... | reverse complement strand
GAGGGCGGATTGGTGGAAACCATAACCGCATCCAGAAATCCTGCCCGATACAGCGATCCTTTCACACCAAACCCGGAATACTCTTTTGACTGGTACGCAAACGCGAGGTTCGTCGCCCACCGCTCCCCGTTAACATAAAGAGTCCAGTTCCTCGTGTCATAATCCTGACAGGTTGTGAATCGACTCCATACCCCCGCAATCAGGGGTGGATGATTGGTCAGGGTTATCCAATCACAACCATCCCGCGCAACAACCCACCCCTCATTGTTCACGAATAACCCCACAACAGAGGCAGCCTCCAACACCGGCATGCTTCTAATTGACCGAAATACGGGTTTGGCCTGAAAATCTGTCCAAATAACCGGTACTCCCACGGCTGCCACAGGATTGAATATTGACACGGGAGAAGTGCATCCACCCAACTTGAGAGCCTGGGTCGCCTCCCAAACCACTCCAGTCTGAATAACCGCCGCACCATTTGACGAAACCACGATCCACCTATGCTGTCCTGCGAGATTGCCGTTTGTAATCGCAGTCGGCTCAAAGGTTTCGAAAAAGGGAAGAGAATGATATGAACCCGCATTCGTCGGGGAATATCCCCTTAAGATTTCAGCCCCGTCACCCATCCCATCGGAATCCGTATCCCGGTTATGCGGATTGAGTCCGAGACAATACTCTTCCACATTGGTGAGACCATCGAGGTCTGGATCATCGGAGGCATCAGATGGATCGGACGGATTGAAGCCGTAGGCGATTTCCCAATCATTTGGAAGGCCGTCTCCATCGCCATCAATGTCCCCCGGGGCCACGGTGGTTACATGGAGATCATCCAGCCATGTCGCCGTGTTGCAGGCCCCCGACACCCTGACGCCAGTGTATTGGGTGAGACGATGCGCAAACCCCAAATCGATGGCCACAGGCACCCCGTCAAGGCATAAACTCCAGACGGAATTTGAAAAATCCTGCATGACGGTAAACCGGTGCCAATTCGTCCCCGATATCACCGGCGCGTTCGTCATCGTTTTCCACACCGCCCCATCCCGCACAACGGAATACCCATCATGGTCAATGTAAAACGAGGCGGTGGTAGCAGGTTGAATCACGGGATATTCCGATATTTGACGCCCCACGGGGATGGCCCAGAAATCCGTCCAGGTGATGCCCTGGAAAGGCCCTTTGATAACATGGAAAAGGTTTGCTACTGCGTCGGATTTTGGGGCCAATTTCAAGGACTGGGATCCTCCAACATGCTTGCCCCCCTGAACGAGCGCCCAGTTGGTTTGAGAGATCAGCCAGCCATGCTGACCCGCAAGATCGCCATTGGTTACAGCCGAAGCCTCAAAGAGTTCGTCAAATGGCACTGTCGCCGTCCAGCGTGGATCATCATAAACGGCCGAATTCCCAAATGCCACCTCTGCACCATCATTCCACCCGTCATGGTCGGAATCAGGATCATGGGGATTTAAGCTTAGAGTATACTCTTTCAGAGAGGTCAGGCCATCCTTGTCGGGGTCGGACGAGGCATCGGACGCATCATATGGATCAAGACCTTGTGCCAGTTCCCAATCATCGGGCAACCCATCTCCATCCGAATCTGCGACAAATCCGGGCGGAGCATTGGTCGTCACCGCAATCTGATCAAGGGCCGTATCCGAATAGAAAGCGCCGGTAAAGCGAAGCCGCGCCAATTCCGGGGCAGAACCAGTAAACGGAAGTGATTTCAGGACATTGGCTCCGTTGAGCCACAATCCCCAGGCACGGCGTCCATAATCGAGCTGAACCGTCAATCGAACCGCATTACTGCGTGTCAATGCCGGGGTATTGGTCAGCGTCATCCATTCGCCTGGAGGCCACGAGTTATCATACACTACGATCTTTCCGGATTGGTTGATGTAGAATGAAGCGGCAGACCACTTAGCGGGCGAAAGGGCACTGCTTACTGAACGCCAAACGGGTATTGCCTGATAATCGATCCAGATCCTGCCGAACCCATAGGTGGCCAGAGGATGGATAATAGCCGCACCCTCATTGGTTGAAGCGCGAAGCCATAAAGTCTGGTTTCCTGATATCACCGGATTCGTGGACACAACCGCAAGTAGGCCTCCACTCGAAAGCCAGTGCTTCTGACCTGAAAGAACTCCGCTGGTAATAAAGGGGGATTCAAATGATTCAGCATACGGAAGATGAACATGATCGTGTCCGTTCGTCGGGGAGAACCCGTTCAGAATTTCCGCTCCATCCCCCATTCCATCCCCATCGGAATCCCCATTTCGGGGATCGGATCCTGATCGAAGTTCATCAACCAGCAGCAACCCATCTCCATCGGCATCAACCAGGGCATCAAACGGGTAGTCGGGATCCAGGCCGAGTTCAATCTCACGGTAGCCCGGAATCCCATCACCATCCTCATCCGGATCGAACAACGCCAAGTCAATCCCCGAAACAACAGAGGTGACCGCGACGGGATTCAGCGGATACGCCCCGCAGGCTTCCCACGGATCCTGCCTTGTGTTTTGATTGGAATCACGCCATGCCTCGATCCTCGATATCGTTGCACCCCGCCCTGTCACCACATGATAGGCGCCTGTTTCGGCGATATCAGCGAAAGCATCCATGCCTAAACGATCCACCGGCGCAGCCACGATCCGGATAAATCCCCGTTGGGGCCCGGGATAGGCAATCTGGCCGGAGATCGATGGATTGAATACCGCACCCGCCAAATCAAACCCGAACACCGTTTTTGCCTGACCAACTGTCGCCGGCGCAAAATCAGACACATCATCCGCCCCCCACGGATAACCGGTTGCCACACCCTCCTCCATCAAGCGCCTGTAAAACATCGCCGCCACATTTTTCAACTGCCCTATCGCGACAGGACTAAAATGATTCCCGACTGCCGGACTTGCGAGCAATTGATGCACCTCATCCCCTGCGCCGCCGGGCATTTTCCCCTGAAATTCGACAAAGGCATTGGTTGCCAACCACCAGATTTGCCCCTGGAGAACTGGTGAAAAATCTTCAGGAATCGTGTTCGTGACAAGCACCTTTCGGCTCGTCCACCACTCGGGCGTCGCACTCGAAGTACCTGCACCCAACAACATGCCCGCGGTACTCAACACAAGAAAAACTCGCATTCTGGAAACCGATTTTTTCATGGCATTCCCGCCTCCAGAGCGGCCACATCATCCTCATTAATCCGCCCATCCCGATTCACATCAGCCCGATTAAGTACATCAATCGGAACAGAAGGCATGGTGCGATTGATTTCGGACACCCTATTCAGGGCATCAAAGGCATAGAGAATGGCATTGCCGTTATCATCAATAACGGCTGTCCGGTTACCGTTAGGGTCATACTGATATCGTGTACGCTGCCCCAGTGGGTTCACTACTTCCACTTTACTCCCGCACCGATCATGCCGGGTTTCAGTGCGATGCCCTAGCGCGTCGGTCACCGAAACAATCTCATCAAAACGGTTGAACCCGGTTTCGGTCCGATTCCCAAGCGGATCCACTTCCGCAATTTTCCGCCCACTGGAGTCATACTCTGTCCGCCATGCATTCCTCAGGTAGTCATAGGCAAGCAGGGGAAGATTTCGGGAATCATAGTGCGTGCTCCGACTTCTCAGGACTATTCCGACAGAATTCAAGGCGGTCGACTGAATCACATTTCCATTGGGATCATAGTCCAGGACAGTCACCCCGCCTGCCGCATCCGTAACCCGGAACGGTCGGCCCAGGGCGTCGTATTCAGTGTTCTGACTCCGGCTTTCAGCGCCGACACAACTGACACTCTTGTTGGTCAACTGCCCCGCCGCATCATAATTCATTCTTGTTTGACGCCCGTTCGGAGTCGTTTCTTCGCACAGACGTCCCAGCGCGTCATACCGGTTACTGGTGACATGGCCTTCCGCATCCTGAATAGCCGTCAGGCGACCTGTCACATCATAGTCATGTCGGGTTGAATCACCGCGTCGATTGGTTGTTCCTGTTATTCTTCCCAGACGGTCATACATCACTGACGCCGAATTCCCCAGCGCATCAATCGTCCGGATCAGGCGGTTCAGTTCGTCGTATTCCATCCGGGTCGAATAACCGCGCCGATCGGTGACCTTGATCTTATTGCCATTGGCATCATACTGGCTCTCAATGGTATTCCCGAGCGGATCAATCTCCCGGATCAGTCGCCCCATCGGATCATATGCATACCGTGTCTGGCGGGCCTCGCATTCCCCCGCCCCCACCGTTTTGAGAATCAAACGGCCAAATCCGTCATATCCTGATGTGGTTACCCTGCCGGATGGCAGGGACTCCCGGATTTTATTTCCGCCTGCGTCATAGACAAAGTAAATGGTGTTGGAGGCGGGGTCCGTCACCGAAACAGTCCGTCCCACCTTGTCAACCTGATAGGTCATGCCATTCCCGCGCTTATCATAAGCCGCAAGCAGGTTTCCAAGAGAGTCATAGATTTTCCGGGTATGATAACCCAGCGCATCCGTCGTATTGGTGACTCGCCCAAGGCGGTCATAGGCAAAAAAGGACGGAGATCCCTTCTTGTCAACCGTCGCGACACAATTCCCGGCGGCATCATAAGTACTCGATTCGACACCTCCCAAAGGATCTGTCGTGGAAATCAATCGACCCAGCCGATCATACCGATACCGCGTTGTGTTGCCGCGTGCGTCGGTCACACTCCGCTTCAGGTTGTAGGCATCATAGGTGGAGCGTGACGTTCCGCCCTGGGCATCTGTCATGGACAGACTATTCCCGCGATCATCATAGGTTATCGAGGTCTGCCCGCCCAAGGCATCCACTGTGTTCGTCTGACGATTCGCCGCATCAAAGGAGTAATGCGTCACAGCACCGCGAGGATCCATCCTCGTAATACAGTTTCCGGCGGCATCATAGTCCCGGGTCTCGCACCCGCCGAGAGGGTTGATCGATCTCACCACCCGACCCAAAGCATCGTAAACCATGCGGGAGCTTGCCGCATCAACCAGCCCGACCCCGGCCGTCTTATTCGTCATCCGCCCGGCTGCATCATAGGACAGGGATGTGACTAATCCACGCGGATCAATGTCCAGGATCTTATTGTCGTTCCCGTCATAAGCCCATCGCGTTTGCCCCCCAAGCGCGTCCGTAAGACTGATAAGATTACCGAATACGTCATATTTAGAAGCGGTAACAAACCCCTTTCTATCGATCAACCGTCGAAGTTTTCCATTGCCATCCAAAGCCTGCCCGGTCCGTCCCCCGGCTTCATCAACCGTATTGGTAACCCGCCCCATCGCATCAGGAAAGAAGGTTTTGACATACCCCAGGGCATTGGTTTCCGTAAGCACATTCCCTTCGGCATCGTAGGTCCACGAAACGGAATATCCCAGCGGATCAGTTTCACGAACCACTCTTCCCAGCGGGTCCCGGGACATAGAGCTCACCCGGGCATCGGACAATCCCACGCCGACCACCTTATTGGTAAGCCGTCCAGCCGCATCCCAGGCATATTCAGTAATGGCTCCGGAAGCCGCTCGTTCCCTGACCTTATTGCCCAGCACGTCATAATTCGCCCAATGGACATTCCCGAGCGGATCCGTGGTTGAAATGAGGCGCCGGTGAGTGTCGTACGAAAACAACGTCTTGTTTCCCCGCCCGTCACGGACGGCCACTTTCATTCCGCAGGCATCATAATCACTCCAGTTCGTGACCGTAATGGCACCGAATCCCTTGATCACGGTAACCGGACGATTGGCTGCATCAAAGGAGGAGTGTTCCCTGCTGACGAGTGCTCCACCCGCATCAACGAGACTGATAAGGATGCGATTCCCTTCAGCATCGAACTCTGTCTTAAGGGAATTCCCAAGGGGATCAGTTTCTTGAATCACTCGTCCTGCGGAATCATAGTCTGTGACAGTCACTCTGGCATCCTGCCGCCCGGCCCCGATCACCTTGCGGGTCATGCGATTGAGCGCGTCATAGGTATACAGAACCGTTACCGGATCCGGAGTCTCGTCCGCAAGACAACCCGGGAAGCCTGCCACATGGCATGTTTCGGAAAGCAGGTTTCCGTTTGCATCGTAGGCCGTCTCAATACGATTACCCACTGCATCGACACGGAGAACAGGTTGATTGTTGCCGTCATAAGCCACAGTTGTCGCACCGCCGCGACGGTCAAAATGAAGGATGACATTCCCGCGTCCGTCATGGAAGTTCTCACTGACCTGTCCGAGCGGATCCCCTATCCGGATCGGATTATCATCCAAGTCATAGGCAGTCAGGGTTATCCCGCCCAGCTTGTCGGTCTGACAAACCGGTCGTCCCGTTGCATCGTATTCCGTTAATTCCCGGTTCCCGCGCGGATCCATCATTTCAACAGGCAACCCGCGGCCATCATATTTGAACCGCGTGATCGCCTCCTCCCGTGTTCCTGCGGATTTGACACAGGCCGTCAGCCGGCCATTACGGTCATAGTCGAATCGGGACACCACTCCGTTCTCATCGCATTCACTTTCCTTCCAACCCACCTTGTTAAAACTCGTATGCCGGCTAAAGTTGCAGGGATTGGTAATGCGCACACAATTTCCATAGCCATCGTAGTCATATCTCGTCTCGTATCCGCACTTGTTCCGAATCGCCACCACATGCACCCCATTGGTGTCATACCGTGTTGTTTCAACATTTCCTGCAGGATCTGTTGCCCGTATGGGATTTCCAAACCGGTCATACTCAAGAGTGGCGGTATGTCCCAGGGCATCGGTGGTTTTGATAAGGCGCCCCACCCCGTCATACGCCATGGTTGTAACCCGCCCCAGGGCATCCCAACTCCGGATCAACTTTTTAAAAACGGGATCATAGTCGTACCGTCGAACATGACCTTCAGGATTTATCCAGGAAGTCAGGTTCCCCCGGTCATCGTAGGCGAATTGATGAGCCGCCCCGCCCCGGACTGTGGAAATCACATTGTGGGATAAATCATAAAAATAAAAGGTGTCCGCTGGATCACTGCCGGGGTCAAAATGGCGGTACCGGACTTGTAATGTCACCCCATCAATCCATACCTCCGCCGAATTGGTTGAACCCGCAGGAAGCGATATTCGTGCCGTGAGGTTGCTGATATCCGCCCAAGTCCACCGGCTTCTGTCACCCGTAATATTGAGCGCAACCGATTGAACATTGGTTGAAACCCAGTTCGTGGCGGCCATTCCCAGTCCTGACAGGCAAACAGGGTTTGTGCTGATACCCCGAACGGATAAGATCACCTGCACAATATCATTGCTCATGCCGGGCACATTGAACCCCCAGTTTGATAGCTGAAGATAACTGTTCGTGCCAAGCGCCGCGTTGTGCGCCATCAGTCCGTCTGTGGAACCCGCCGCGCACTCGATGTTCTCCCAGCGCGACGTCTGGGGTGATTCGACGGATTGCGCAGCATGCCCGGCGACCAGGTTCACCCCATCACTCTCCTGATAGGTTAATTCACCTTCACGCAGGTATACCTGACTGATGTCGTTCGAGGCATTGTAGACAACGCCCTGTATGCACTTCGTTCCGGGCATGTAGGAATAGGTTGTCCCCTTGAGGTAGAGATAGCACACCGCATTGCTGATCCCACCGGACACCTCCCCGTCGCGGTAGCGCCAGACCCGGTCAGGCGTACTGTTCGTGGTGTGATAGTCGATGGCGACCGAATGTCCCTCAGGGTCGGTCCGGATGGTCATATTGTGGCTGAGCTCCGGCGCCGCCTGATCCCGGGCATAGGTGTAGCGAACGACATCGCCGAGCACATTGGTCACAGCGACCAGATCATCGCCCTCATACGCGTAGCTGACCTGCCGGCCGAGATGATCGGTCACGGCCGTCACCTTGGCGTCCGGTTGGCTGTTCTCATAACTCAGGCCGATGGCCTGATGCACCGCATCCGCAATATGCGCCAACCGCCCCTGCTGATCGTAGTGAAACGACAGGGCATTCCCATTGGCATCGGTCTTGCGCAATAACTTCCCATCCAGCCCGAAGGCGAGTTCAGTCCGGTTCTTGTTCAGAATCCGATATTCCCCATTCGTTTTGATGACCTCAAAGGTGGTTCCAGGAAGGTATTTGTATTCGCCACTGGCGTTCCGGGTGTAGGTGACGCCCACATGAACGGTATCCACTATCGCGTCCATCTCGACATTTTGAAGACAGGACGCCAATTCGACCCGGGCTTGAATGGCGTTCAGATCGGACCAGGTCCAGGAGGCTCGATCCGGGGTTATATCAACTGAGTCAAAATCATACGCACGATGCCCCCACAGCACGGAACGAGCGCCACCCGCCGAAAGTTTCAGGCTGACTGCATACTGGGGATGGTCGGAGTCATAGGCGGTCGCCCCAATGGACGCCAGATCCACCTGCAAGATGGTCGAGGCGCCGTCCGGGGACTGAAAATTCCACCCACCAACAACCAGCGGCTGAAGCGATCCGATCGGCCCATAGTAATGAGCCACATTGCCGTAGCCGCCTATGGCGTCCGGCGCCCCAGTCGCCATCTCCCCACCACTCCACCCCGGCGCACTGAAGCACACCCGTGCATACGCACTGGTGTAAGACACATCGGGATAAATGGGGATCGTCGTATCGCCAGAGACATAGTGAATGACCAGATCCCCTGGAAATTCAAGATGATCGGCATGATTCCAGGACCAGCCGTAACCGAAAATTCCGCCGGCTTCCCGCCGGCTCCTGTAATTCCGACTCACCTCAAGCAACAGTCCGCGCGACTTCAGGGATAGATCTGGGCCTTCCCGCTGAACCAGTTCCCCAGACGCCATCTCCACAGACACAGACTTGAATCGCTTGATCGACACCGATGACGGTGCCGCCTGTGGCGCGGAATAGGCAAAATTCCACGCCACAGCAACCAGCGGCACAAAAATGAACCATGCCTTATTCATAGATTTTTACGGCGCAACCCGGTTCGTATAGGGACCCATGGAGAGGTCTCCTTGCGGAGCGAGTTCGCGAATCTCGGCCTTTTGAATAGTCGCCTGCCCGGATATGGCTAGATTCGTGAGCGATAACGACGCACTGCTCAGTTGCCCCTGTACCGTCAGATTGGTCTTTACCGTCAGATTTCCCTCCACGGTTAATTCCCCGGCACGAGATTCCTCCACCCCGCAGGCCATCATCGCCGCACACAACCCGCCTGTTAGAATTACTTTCGCCATCATCATTTACCCATCCTTTCGTTCATGGTCGCAGGGTGACCTCACCCTGGGGACACAACACCACGCTCTTTCCGCCCAAGCTCAACATCGGCTCCACAAAAATCGCCCCACCCTGCAGTTGAAGGGTATCCCCCCTATACGAAGCAATGTACGTCGCACGAATACTGCGCTTGGGACCATGCCACGCGCCAACGGCCCCGGCCCAGCCGTCATACGCGTCATTCCCGATATCGGAATCGGCATAAAGCTTCATCACCCCGCTATCGCTACTTAAGGGATCGGTACCCCGCACAATTTCAGTGCCATCCGGGATTCCATCGAAATCCGTATCCGATAACCCGGGATTAGTCCGGTAGATCAGGGTTTCGCGCGCATCGGGGAGACCATCCGAATCAGCGTCAACTCCGGCATCGCCCACGCAATAGAAACGCGCCTGAAATTGACCGGCCCCGGAATCCAGCCAGGACAGCGCGTTGGTGCCGGCGGTGCTCGCCTCTTGTAACACCATGATCCAATACCCCGAGGTCAAATTTGTGCAGGCAAACAGGTCGAGCCGGTTGGTGAATCCCCCGGGATACTGAACCTGCAGCCGGATATCGCGGCCCTCCTTCTGGATCGTTGAAAACAGGATTTCTGAAGCATCCGCCTTCGCCAGCGAAAAAAACAGCAGCACTACTATTAGAATCACGCATCGAACCAGCATCACATCCTCCTGGGTTAGAAGCAAGGTCGCGTAATACTAACTGGCATTTAGCTAGTCAACACTTATTTTAGCGCTTAGTCTTTTGACTCTTCCAGGAATAGTGCGGGATATTCTATTGAGGGATCTGCGATGCGCTTGTTCTATTCCATCTCCCTCAAGGGGAGAGGGAGTAGAGGTTAAGACGAATGAGGTGCTATTATTCACCAAAGACCAATCAAAATTCACACGGGAATCCCGGAAGAACCGTATTTTAGAACGCAGGCCAGAACGGCGCGCCGGCGCGTTATCCGCTCTTGTGATTTTCCTTGAGCCTTTTGTTGCTTGTCGTAATGTACTGGACAACTTATCCAAGAACAGGGATTGGCGTGTGACTTTGAAAAATAGAAAATTCAAAAAGGTGGGCGTTCTGAAGGGCGGGCCCTCATCGGAACGGGAAATTTCCCTGAAATCCGGGGCGGCCGTAGCCAAAGGTCTTAAGGCTGCAGGGTATGAGGTCGTTGAGGTGGATGTTCAGGGCCGGTCATTAGAACTGCCTGAACCCGTCGAGGCGGTCTTTATCGCGCTCCATGGCGAATTCGGCGAAGACGGCCAGATCCAGAAACTGCTGGAGGCGCGGGGCATTCCCTATACCGGCTCCAACCCCGCCGCCAGTCTTGCCTCGTTTGACAAGCGGCTCAGCAAAGATATCTTCGTTAAGGTTGGCATCCCTACCGCCGCCTATGAAGTGCTCGGACCGAACGATACCTTAAGCCTTCCCTATCCAGTCGTCATCAAGCCGCCCTGCCAGGGCTCAACCATCGGAATCTTCAAGGTCAACGGCCCCGGCGAATGGGAAGCCGCGTTCCGGAGCTCCCTCCGCTACGACGGCGAAGTCCTGGCCGAAGCCTTTATTCCCGGCCGGGAACTGACGGTCGGCATCGTGGGCCATACCGCCTTCCCGGTGATTGAAATCCTGGCCCCGGACGGCTGGTATGATTTCACCGCAAAATACGGAAAGGGTCAGTCCCGTCATCTCTGCCCTGCCCCGTTGGATCCCGCCCTCGCCGCGAAGGCGCGTCAAATTGCCCTCGACACCTTCGAGGCGCTGGGTTGCCGCGGACTCGGTCGCGTGGACTTCCGCCTGACGGATGCCGGCGAACTGTATGTCCTGGAGCTCAATAACATTCCCGGATTCACGGAAACCAGTCTGCTCCCGGAAGCGGCACAGGCCGCCGGCATCGGCTTTGCCGAGTTGTGCGCGACAATCATGGAAATGGCACGGGTAGGTTAAGGAATACACGTATGTGGTTCAGTAAATCGAAAAATGAGAGCGGGAACAACGAACGCAAGGGCGGCGCCGCAAAGACCAATGCCCGGCGCGATCAGGCTCCGGGAATGCAGCCGCTTCCCAAAATAGTCTGGATTCCCCTCGCCGGAATCCTGGCCATCGTGGCGGGAGCACTCCTGACCTGGAAAATTGGAGCCATCCTGTTCTGGGAAAATCCGTACTACACCATCAAAACTCTTGAAATCCATGTGGATGGCCCCACCATCACCGCCAGCCACGTCCGGGAATACATGGGCGTATGTGAAGGCACCAACTTGTTTTCCTCCAACCTCCAAGTGTTGCGATCAAATTTTCTCAAAAAAACACCGATTGCAAAATCCGTCACACTTCGTCGTCGCCTGCCTGATACCCTGATCGTTGATATCATCGAGCGAGTCCCTCTGGCCCGTCTGGGAAGGTGGGGTGCCCTCGCCGTGGATCGCGAAGGCCGGGTCTTCAGTCTGCGGGCAGGTAGCCGTGAATATCCCGTCATCAACGGCTGCTCCAATGAAAATCTCAAACCCGGCGCGATGGCGGATCAATTCGTCATGAACGCCATCGAAGTGGTGGACGCCTGCAACCGGACCAAGGTCGGCGAGCGCGTCAAAATTGCGTCGCTGGATGTCTCTCAAAAGCAGTACATCGACCTCTATCTGGCGGCTGGCGAGCGCGTCAAGCTGGGCTGGCCGGATATGGAGTCACCCCAGCCGGATGTGCGCCAGCGTGTGGACCGTAAACTGGGGGCCTTGGCCGGGGCGCTCCGAGCCTCAGAGGAACGCGGTCGCCGGCTGGTCAATCTGGATCTCACCTTTACAGATCAGTATGTTCCGGGGCAGGAGTATTAGGAGAGGGAATAAGGGTTCAGGGGTCAGGGGTCAGGTGGTTTGGCATTGAAATCGAGTCCTAATTCGGGGAGAGTGAAGGACTTTTTTGGGAATGTACTGAATTATGGGATTGGCTCCAATAGTTGCACTGGAAATCGGAACCTCGAAAGTCATCGCCCTGGTGGGCGAACTTCGGGAGGAAAACCACATTGTCATCACCGGCATGGGGGAACATAGTTCCTCCGGAGTCCGCAAAGGCGAGATGGTGGATTTCGAAAACGCCCGGATCTGCGTCAAGGAAGCGCTGGGCGCCGCTGAGGAAACCGCACAGGTCGCCATTCACCAGATTCATCTCGCCCTGTGCGGCGGCAATATCCAGAGTCTGGTGAACCGGGGAACCATTCCCATCACCAACACCAAGGAGGGCGTAACCCAGGACGATGTGGAGCAGGTGACGGAACTCGCCCGCTTAGTCACCCTGCCCCCCGACCGCCAGATGCTACACTCCATCGGGCAGATTTTTTATGTGGACGGCGAACGGGTGGCCCGACCGGATCATTTCGACTGCTCCACGCTGGCGCTCGACATGCTGTTGCTCCACGCCCAGAACAACCACCTGCGCAATACCGTCCGCCTGCTACGTAACGACCTGAATATTGATGTGGCGGATACCGCCTTCGGGGGACTCTGCTCCGCCCTCGCCGTGCTGACCCCCGAGCAGAAGGAAGGAGGCGTTTTGGTGATCGACCTCGGCGGAGGCACGACCACTTTTACCGCCTACGCAGGAGGGATTTTCGCCGCCGCTGGCGCATACGCCATCGGAGGAGATCACGTCACCAATGATATCGCGCTGGCCTTCAATATTCCCCGCTCCCAGGCTGAGCAACTGAAAAAAACGGAGGGGAGCGCCATTGCAGAGAATCTGGATACCCGTCAGCCCCGCATTGCATTGCCCGCCGAGGTCGGCTATCCCGGCCGTAATGTCAGTCTGTCCGGCCTCCAGACGGTCATCCACTTGCGCATGAGCGAAATTTTCCAACTGATCCTGCGGGATATCGAACGCAGAGGGATTGGCCACCAGATTGGCGCGGGCGTGGTTCTGACCGGTGGCGGTGCCCAGATGAAGGGACTGATCAAACTCGCCGAACGTATTTTCAGAACCCCCTGCATGGTGGGCCGGCCCATGGGTTTCAGTGGCCTGGCAGCGGCAACGGAAAAACCGGAGTGCTCCACCACAGCCGGATTACTGCGCTACGCATTCAAGAATGCAACCGGGGGACGCCGGCGTCGGCCGGTTCTGGAATCACTGATCAGCATGTTTACAGGACGTTGAAGCGGGAGATCATCAGGAATGAGAAGGGTTGAAAACACCATGACCACGGCACGCATCAGCGTGGTCGGAGTCGGCGGCGGCGGCAGCAATGCGGTTGACAGCATGGCGTCCCACTGGGAAAACGGCCCCTCCCTGATTGCCATCAACACCGACGGACAGGCCCTGAGCGCCACCCGGACCGCCACACGGCTTCAGATCGGCGAACCCCTGACGCGGGGAATGGGTACGGGCGGCGACGCCAAAATCGGGAAACTGGCGGCGGATGATGCCTTCGAGTCCCTGCAGGGATTGTTCCGGGGCATGGATCTTGTTTTTGTGGTCACGGCACTGGGCGGTGGCACCGGCACTGGTGCCGCTCCTGTCGTGGCACGTTCCGCTCATGAAACCGGAGCCCTGGTGATCGCCTTCGCCACGCTCCCCTTCCAGTTCGAGGGCGAGCGCCGCATGGCCCAGGCCCGGCAGGGCCTGATTGAATTGCAGGATCAGGCCGATGTGGTGATCGTGATCCCCAACCAGGCGCTCTTTGCCGCAGCAGGCCCCAACGCCACCGCCGGGGAAGCCTTCCGTCAGGCCGACTATTTCCTGGGCATGGGGGTTTTCGCCATCTGGAAATTGCTCACCCAACGCGGCATCATCAATCTCGATTTCGCCACCCTTCGGATGGTGGCGCGGTGCAGCGGAGGAACCAGCGTGTTCAGCTACGGCGAAGGCAAAGGCCCCACACGTGTCGCCGACGCGATTGAGGCCGCCCTCCACAGTCC